>Ga0070670_100000116_pt1 | contig 74586 bp, 70 predicted proteins | sample KBSS63metaG_FD_64665 | JGI IMG/M metagenome (GOLD analysis project Ga0070670, IMG submission 64665) | Switchgrass rhizosphere microbial communities from Kellogg Biological Station, Michigan, USA - KBS S6-3 metaG | ecosystem: Host-associated > Plants > Roots > Rhizosphere > Soil ... | reverse complement strand
CTCCTTGGCCTCCTTGGCCTCCTTGGCCTCCTTGGCCTCCTTGGCCTCCTTGGCCTCCTTGGCCTCCTTGGCCTCCTTGGCCTCCTTGGCCTCCTTGGCCTCCTTGGCCTCGTTGGCCTCGTTGGCCTCGTTGGCCTCCTTGGCCTACAGTTCCGTCGTTACTGTGCTCGTCACAGGAATGACGGCAACGCGCATCTGCGCAGTGAGAGGGTTCTGCGTTATGGAAGGGTTTGCCGTCCAACGACTTGGTCTTTTCTTCATACAACTCCCCAGCTTCTTATCCGGCGAGCCGTCCCACACTGCCCTCATCCCTGTGCTCGTCACAGGGATCCAGCCACGGCGCGTCTGCGCCGTGAGAAGACTCAGTGACCTCCGCGACGCGTTTTTCGCCCAAGGACTTGGGCGGCTGGATTCCTGTGACGAGCACAGGAATGAGGGGAGGCGGGGACTGTGCGCTCCGCCAAATGACGCGGCGCTTGCGGCATCCTGGGGGATAAACCGTTGGGATTTCCCAATGAAATCAATGAAAATGACATAAATTCATCCCCCGATTTCCAGCCCGGCCTATACTTGTCCCCGTTCCACCCTCGGATACACCGGTCTGCGTTGCCGGCGAGGTGGGGCCGGTGCTTGTCGGGGTTGCTGTCTACGCAGGCGGTTCCGACAGGAGTCCGCAGAAAATGGATCCCTTCGGGCGGCGGCAACAAGCAACCCGAAATGCCTGTGTGGCGTAACTCCGGCAGCTTTTTCCCGCAAGGGGACCTGGGTCGGAAACAGAGGATTCGGAGTTGCGGATAAAAAAGCCGAACGGGGCACGTCGTGTGTCACCTAAACTAAAAACTATCAGGCACCCGATGTGCCCCGGCCGATCCGGCCTGCCCAGGCGGCGAAAGCCTGCCCGGAAGGCGAAAAGGATACCGAAAATGCCCATGACACGGACGGAAACCCGCCGCGTGAGCGGATAGATCTGCTCTTCGCAGGCCGTGTCGGCCGTCTCTGTGCCGCGCGTCGCAAATGGCCTTTCGCAACCGCAAGCCGGGCGCTAAGGTGCCGTGACGCAACGACCGGACAGAATGATGCTCAATGACCCGCGCTCCCATGGCCTATGGGAAAAGACCGCCCCGCTACCGCCCGCAACCCAGCCGCTTTCCGGCGCTGTCTCCGCCGATGTGGTGATTGTCGGTGGCGGCTATACCGGCCTGTCGTCGGCGCTGCATCTGGCCGAAGCCGGCACCCGCGTCGTGCTGCTCGAGGGCAACGAGATCGGCTTCGGCGGCGCCGGGCGCAATGTCGGGCTGATCAATGCCGGCATGTGGGTGATGCCGGACGACGTGCCCGGCGTGCTCGGTCCTGTCTACGGCGAGCGCCTGCTCGATATTCTCGGCAACGGGCCGCAGCTCGTCATGGCGCTGATCGACAAGCATGGGATCGCCTGCGAGCTCGAGCGCAACGGAACGCTGCACTGCGCCGTCGGTGCCGAGGGCTTGAAGGAAATCGAGGCCCGCTGTGCCCAGTGGGCAAGCCGCGGTGCGCCCGTCAGCGTGCTCGATGCCGAGGAAACGCGCCGTCGCGTCGGCAGCGCCGGCTATGCCGGCTCGCTGCTCGACCGCAGGGCCGGCACTTTGCAGCCGCTCGCCTATGCGCGGGGCCTTGCAGGCGCCGCCATCCGCGCCGGGGCAACGCTGCACACCGGCAGCCGCGTCACCGACACCAGCCGCGACGGCAGCCGCTGGGTGGTGAAGACGGCAGGCGGCAGCGTCAGCGCCGACTGGATCATCGTCTCGACCGATGCCTATTCGACCGGTCCCTGGGAGCAGGTGCGCGGTGAGCAGGTGCATCTGCCCTATTTCAATTTCGCCACCGTGCCGCTCGGCGACAACCTGTGCAAATCCATCCTGCCCGGTCGCGAGGGCGTCTGGGACACCAAGGAAGTCCTTTCCTCCTTCCGCATGGACCAGGCCGGCCGGCTGGTGTTCGGCAGCGTCGGGGCGCTGCGCAACACGGGTGCGGCGATCCACAAGGGCTGGGCCCGGCGGTCGCTGAAGCGGCTGTTTCCGCAGCTCGGCGATGTCGAGTTCGAATGCGAATGGTACGGCAAGATCGGCATGACCGACGACGCCCTGCCGCGGTTTCACAAATTCGCCGACAATGTCGTCGGCTTCAGCGGCTATAACGGCCGCGGCATCGCCCCCGGCACGACCTTCGGCAAGAGCCTTGCCGCCCATATCCTCGGTGAGATCGGCGAAAGCGACCTGCCGCTGCCGCCAAGCGCGGTCGGCGCCCCCCGCTTCCGCGCCGCCAAGGAAATGTGGTACGAGGCCGGCGCCCAGATTGCCCATCTGGCCGAGTCCCGCTTTTAAGCAGCGGCAGGCCATCATCCGACAAGAACAAGGGACAGCCCGCCATGACCGCTCTCGACCTAGCCCAGGAAACCAAGAAGATCCTCGCGGATCTCGGTGTGCCTGCCGACCGCTTCACCGGCGGCACCTTGTCCGTGACCTCGCCGATTTCAGGCGCCGAAATCGGCCGCCTGCCGGAGCACTCGGTGGCCGAGGCGAAGGCTGCGATCGAGCATGCGCATGAGGCCTTCCTCGCCTGGCGCCAGGTGCCGGCGCCCAAGCGCGGCGAGCTGATCCGCCTGCTCGGCGAAGAGCTGCGCGCCGGCAAGGCGGCGCTCGGCCGGCTGGTCTCGATCGAGGTCGGCAAGATCACCTCGGAAGGGCTCGGCGAAGTCCAGGAGATGATCGATATCTGCGATTTCGCGGTCGGCCTTTCGCGCCAGCTCTATGGCCTCACCATCGCCACCGAGCGCTCCGAACACCGGATGATGGAAAGCTGGCATCCGCTCGGCGTCACCGGCATCATCTCGGCCTTCAATTTCCCCGTCGCCGTCTGGTCGTGGAACGCGGCGCTCGCCATGGTCTGCGGCAATTCGACGGTGTGGAAGCCGTCGGAAAAGACGCCGCTGACGGCGCTTGCCACCCAGGCGCTGTTCGAGAAGGCGCTGAAGCGCTATGTGGCCGAGGGCGGAACCGCGCCGGCTAACCTTTCGACGCTGCTGATCGGCGGCCGCGCTATCGGCGAGGCGCTGGTCGATCATGCCAAGGTACCGCTGGTGTCCGCCACCGGTTCGACCGCCATGGGCCGCACCGTCGGCCCGAAGCTCGCCGCCCGTTTTGCCCGGGGCATCCTCGAGCTCGGCGGCAACAATGCCGCCATCGTCTGCCCGACGGCTGATCTCGACCTGACGCTCCGAGGCGTCGCCTTCTCGGCCATGGGTACGGCCGGCCAGCGCTGCACCTCGCTGCGGCGCCTTTTCGTGCATGAGAGCGTCTACGACCAGCTGGTGCCGCGCCTGCAGAAGGCCTACGGCTCGGTCAGCGTCGGCAACCCGATGGAAGACGGCGTGCTGGTCGGTCCGCTGATCGACAAGCCGGCCTTCGACAAGATGCAGCAGGCGCTGACGGCCGCCAAGGCCGAGGGCGGCTCGGTGACCGGGGGCGAGCGCGTCGATGCGGCAGGGGCGGATGCCTTCTACGTGCGCCCGGCGCTGGTCGAGATCCCCGGCCAGACCGGCCCGGTCGTCGAGGAAACCTTCGCGCCGATCCTCTACGTCATCAAGTACAGCGATTTCGATGCGGTGCTTGCTCTCCACAATGCCGTGCCGCAGGGCCTGTCATCGTCGATCTTCACCAACGACGTGAGGGAGGCCGAAACCTTCCTGTCGTCGCGCGGTTCGGATTGCGGCATCGCCAATGTCAACATCGGTCCGTCCGGCGCCGAGATCGGCGGGGCGTTCGGCGGCGAGAAGGAAACCGGCGGCGGCCGCGAATCCGGCTCCGATGCCTGGCGCGCCTATATGCGCCGCGCCACCAACACCATCAATTACGGCCGCACCCTGCCGCTCGCCCAGGGCGTCAAGTTCGACGTGGAATAAGGGCGAAAGCCCGCGATGCGGTGGCCTCGGGCCACCGCGTGTTCCTTGACAAGAAGTTGGAAGATCAGGCGACGGCGGCCGTTTCGCCGTCCAGCCAGCCGCCCTTGAATCCGGCCTTTTCCAGGCCTTTGCGGATGATCGGCGAGCCCCGCAGCAGCTTCCAGATCATGCCGGTGCGGTCGTTCTCGATCATGATCACCAGCAGGCCCTGGTCGATGGCGACGGAGCGGTCGTCGACCCAGCCTTCGGGGCCCTTGCCTTCGACGGTCGGGTTGAAGCCGCCGACGAAGCAGCCGTCGAGCAGGATGGCGGGATAGGCAGCCATCATCGTCCGGGTGCCGCTGAGGGCCGCCTTGCGGTCGAAGGGCAGGCAGGCAAGCGGCGCCCAGGGGGCGATGGTGCCGTCGTCGGGGCCGAACGGCGCGCCACGGGCGGCGTAACCCAAAACCTTCTGCCGGCCGCGGCGGCTGTGCCGGCTTCCGGTGGGGTTAGGGCCGTCGCAAGCGGTCAGGCCCCAGACCTCGCGGCCGTAGCCGGAAAAGTGTCCGGGATTGCGGTCGGCATAGTCGCGCTGCGCGTCGATGGCGATCTGGGTGTTGAGGAAATAGTCGCTGTCCTTTTCCGTCATGTACTTGTCGCGGATGCCGCGGAAGTCGATCCAGGCGTGGGAGAACAGGTGGATGAACAGCGGCCCGGCATAGAGGAACGGCTTGTCCTTGACCATCATCCAGCTATAGGTCGAGGCAAAGGCGTCGTAGCATTTCGGCGGGATCGGGTGGGTCGGCGAGGCCATCGCCATGGTGTAGAGCAGGATGGCTTCGTCATAGCCCTGATAGCGCCAGCGCAGGAACCCGCCGCCGGGCTTCCAGCCCATCGCCAGCGTGTCGCCCTTGTTCAGCGCCCAGCGCCAGTCGGCCCGCTCGTAGAGGAATTTGGAGAGTTCGCGGATCTCGACATCGTCGGCCTCGTCGCGGTCGAAATATTCGGCGATCGTCAGCACGCCCATGAACAGCAGCGCGGTGTCGATCATCGATAGCTCGCTGTTCCAGGCGCGGTTGCCGGTCTTCATGTCGATGAAATGGTAATAGAAGCCCCGGTGGCCGGTGGCGCCGCGCATTTCGCCCTGGTCGCTGTCGGCGAAGAAGTTCAGCGTCGTCAGGATGATCTCGGCGGCTTCCGTGCGGTCGATCCAGCCGCGCTCGATGGCGACGGGATAGCTCGAAAGCGCAAAGCCGACGGCGGCGATGCTGCAGTGACTTCCGCCGATCGAGGTATCAGCGACGAGCCCATTCTCTCGGTTGGTGTGGCGCAGGAAATATGTGAAGGCAGATTTCTGCAGGCGGTCGACGAGAAGTTCGTCGGTCTCCTCACTGCGCTGAAGCATTGCAAATCCATCCATTGTCCGCTCCCCCCATGTGCTGCGCGACACGTCTAACGTCAACTGCAAATCACTGTGATCGATGCTGCCACCTGTTTATCAACGAGTGCTTAAGAATGCGGCGTTTGCCCTATCGTTCGGCAAAGATAGTTGCGCAAAGCTTTCGCGGATCAACTCTTGAAGGCATCGATCGATTTTGCCGGCTAAGACGCCGGCGGGCCTCAGCGGTAACCATGACGAGAAAATTGTGCCGCCGTGCCGCCGCGTTGCTTTCTTTTTTTGTTTTCGGCACTATTTCGCGACTGCTGCCATCCCGGCATCGGATCCGCTCGGCGCCTGGCGCCCCAACAACATTGCAACGGGTATTCCATGGCCTTGGTGAAGACATCCGATCTGGCCGCTAAGCGCAGCTCTCCGCCGACCCCTGTCGGCTCTTCGCCGACCCCCGTCCGCAGCGCGGAACAGCCTGAAATCAAGCCTATCGCGGCGCGCCGGGCGCAGGATCGCTCCCGCGCCCGCCAGCAGAAGGCAGCCGAGAGAATCGGGGCTGCCACGGAGGAGCTCGCGAGCGGCGTTTCCGAGGCCGCATCGGCCGCCGAGGAGCTGCGGCGCGCGCTGGAGCAGATCGCCGCCGGCGCCGAAGAGGCTGCCGGTGCCGCCCATGAATCGCTGTCGGCCACCATCCATCTCGCCAGCCGCTTCGCCGAGACCCGGCTGGAGGTCGAGGCCTCCAGGCGTCGGACGGAGGCGCTGCAAGCCTCGGTGTTCGATGCGACGGCCCAGATCGATGCCTCCATCGACGCCATCGCCGCCAATGCCGAACGGCAGCTGACATCGGTCGCCGTCATCGACAGGCTGCAGGCGCAGGCGGAATCGATCGGCGCGACGACGCTGATGGTCGCCGATATCTCCGATCGCACCAATCTGCTTGCCCTCAACGCCGCCATCGAGGCGGCCCGGGCCGGTGCCGAAGGCAAGGGCTTTGCCGTTGTCGCCGACGAGGTGCGGGCGCTCGCCGAGACAGCCGAGCGCAGCTCGCGCGACGTCACCGAAAATGCCGCCACAATCGTCGATGGCGTGCGTGGCGTGGCGGACCGTATCCGCGCGGCTGCCAATACGGCGCGAAGCCAGTCGGACGCCAGCCGCGACATCACCGAAGAGCTGACCGCGATCCGAACCAACCTGACGGCTTTGTCGGAGAGCAGCCAATCGATCCTGACGGCCGCCATCGAGGCCGATGTGGCGACGCGGGAGGCCCAGAAGGGCTCCGAAATCGTTGCTTCCGCCGCCGAGGAACAGGCCGCCGCCGCAGCGCAGGCGCAGCGCTCGGTCGAGCAGCAAAGTGCCGCGCTCGATCAGAGCCAGCGCACCGCGCAATCGCTGGCGGCGCTGGCCGACGATCTGCTCAGCGACGTCAAGACGGCGACCCTGTCGGAAGAGGTGAGCTCCGCCGCCGAGCAGCTGTCGGCCACGGTGCAGGAGCTTTCGGGTGCGGCCGGCGAAATTTTGATCGCCATCGAGCAGATCAGCCGAGGCGCCGAGGCGCAGGCGGCCGCCACCCAGCAGTCGCACACCGCCATGGCGCAGATCGAGAAGAGCGCGCTGCAGACCCACCGCAGCGCCGAGCAGGCGAGGAACCGGGCGGAAGACATCATCCAGCTGATCAGCCGCAACAAGAAGAGCGTCGAGGCCGTCGCCTCCGGCATGGCATCCGCGCTTCGCGAAACCCGTGTTGCGCTGGACAAGTTGTCGGCGCTGGGCGAAATCGGCTTCCGGATTGAGCGCACCGTTGATCGCATCGTGCTGGTGGCCGTCCAGACCAGCATGCTCGCCGTCAGCGGTTCGGTCGAGGCGGCGCGGGCCGGCGAGGCGGGACGCGGCTTTGCTCTGGTGTCGTCCGATATCCGCAAGCTGGCGTCCGATGCCGGCGAAAACATCGACAGCGTCAAGGACGTCGTCCGGGCGCTGCAGATCCAGATTGCCACGGTGGCCCGCGAGCTCGAGATGATCGTGCTCGCCTCGGAAGCGGAGATCGCCAAGAGCCGGCTGATCATCGATCGGCTGTCCGTCATCGATGCGGATGTGGGCCTGATCGCCAAGGGGAACGACAGCGTGATTGCCGCTGCCGAAGCGATCCTGCTGGCGGCCCGCGAAGTCCAGGCCGGCACGCAGCAGATCGCCACCGTCGCACAGCAGGCGAGCACGGCAACCGAGGAGGCGGCGACTGCCGCCCGCCAGCAATCGCGCGGTGCCGAGGATCTGGCGGCTGCCGTCGAAGAGATTGCCTCGCTTGCCGACGAGTTGCAGCTGGCGGGGGCCTGATCATGGATGGGGCTTTGCCCACGACGCAGGCCGACCGGCGCCATCTGGTCTTCCGGATCGGCAGCGAATTCCATGCGATCGATGCCGGCAGGGTTCTGGAAGTCATCCGCACGCCTGCCGTCACGCGCGTGCCCTATGGTTTTGCCGCACTGGTGGGCATCGCCAACCTGCGCGGAACGCCCTTGCCGGTGGTCGCTGTCGCAACGCTTCTCGGCAAGCAGCAGAACGGCGCGCGCAAGGTCATCGTTTACGATCACGGCGAGCCGGTCGGACTGCTGGTCGACGACGTCGTCCGTTTCGATACGGATGATGCCCCGGATCGGCCGACGGCGGTGGATATCGCCGCCCTGCTGGCCTCGGCCATGGTGGCGCCGGCGAGACCCCGTCCGGCGCTGGCTCGCTCGCTCGGGGCCGTCGACCGGTCGCGCGTGGCAGCGGAGGTTGACCGCATCCGGACGTTGCTGACCTTCCGCGCTGCCGGCCAGACGTTCGGGCTGAGGCTCGACAGCGTCTCCGAGATCCTCGCCTGGCCGGAAGGTCTCGCCACGCCTGCAAACGGCAAGAGCTTCGTCGGCATGACGACCTACCGGGACAGAGCGCTGCCGATATTCATGCTCGCGGCGCTGCTGGCTCTGCCCGATGCGGGATCGACAGCGTCGCGCATCGTCGTCGTCGAATATCGCGGTGGCCTGGTCGGTCTTGCCATCGACCAGATCGATGCCATCCGCCGCCTGCCCGAAAGCGCTATCGAGCCGCTGCCGCCGGTGCTTGTGCGGAGCGCGGAAAGCCCAGCGGAAATCGAGGCGATCGGCCGGGTCGAGGGCGGCCGGGCGTTGGTCTCGATTCTTTCGGCGGAAAAATTGTTCGGCAACGACGCGCTCGAACAGGTGGTCAACAGCAGCGGCGGGGAAGCACCAATGCCGATCGAAGCGGACGACATGGAATTCGAACGTTTCCTGATCTTCACGCTGGGCGAGGAGAGCTATGGCCTGCCGATAACAGCGGTGGAGGAGGTCATTCGTTTGCCGGATTCGATCACCCGGTTGCCGAACGCCCCGGCTTTCGTTTCCGGCATCATCAATCTGCGCGGCAAGGCCCTGCCGTTGATCGACCAGCGGCTGCGTTTCGAGGCTTTGTCCGGCGGCCCGGCGGCTCGACCGCGCGCCATCGTCGTGACCATCGACCGCTTGACAGCCGGATTCATTGTCGACGGCGTGTCGGAAGTGGTGGCCATTCCTGCCTCGGCCCTGTCGGTGGCGCCTGAGTTCTCCGACGATCGCGCCGCCGTGTTCGATCGCGTCGCCCATATCGAGGCGCTCGACCGGATGATCCTGCTCGTCGATCCGCGCGAGCTGCTCAGCCGCGCCGAGCGGGATGTGGTGGCATCTCTTTCGGAAACGCCCGTGGCGGTCGCCTCGTGATCAGGCTGCTTGTTGTCGACGATTCCGCGCTGATGCGCAAATTGCTCTCCCGCATCTTCAAGGACGAGGGCGACTTCGAGGTCGAGGTGGCGCGCGACGGACTGGAGGCCCTGGCGGCCATCAAGGCCTTCAACCCGGATGTCGTCACGCTCGACATCCACATGCCCGGTCTCGACGGTCTCGCCTGTCTGGACAGGATCATGCTCGAGCATCCCCGCCCCGTCGTCATGGTCTCGGCGCTGACCGAGGAGGGCGCCGAGGAGACGCTGGCGGCGCTCGACATGGGCGCGGTCGATTTTGTCGCCAAGCCGGGCGGCGCCATTTCGCTCGAGATCGACAGCCTGGCGCCGCAGCTGGTGGAAAAGGTGCGCAACGCTGCCACCGTCCGCGTCCGCCGTAGCCGCCGGCTGGTGGAGCGCTTGCGTGGCGGCCTGCGGGAACAGCCCATCGCCCGGCCTGCTCTTGCGCCGACTCCAAGGCTGAAGCCGCATCCGGCAACGCAGGAGGTCGAGGGCGTCGTGCTTATCGGCGCCTCCACAGGCGGGCCGCCGGCATTGGATGCCGTGCTGTCGCTGCTGCCCAAGGATTTTCCGTGGCCCGTCATCGTCGCCCAGCACATGCCGGCGTCGTTCACCGGTCCGCTGGCGCGCCGGCTCAATGCGATCTGCGCCCTCGAGGTTCGGGAAGTCACCGCCCAGACGAGGATCGAGCCCGGCAACATCTACATCGCCAAGGGCGACGCCGATATCATCGTCGCCATGCGGGCCGGCCGGCTGGTCTGCCTTCCTAGCCCATCGGATTCCAATTGGCTGTGGCACCCGAGCGTCGAGCGGCTGGTGCGCTCGGCGGGAGAGCACATTGCGGCTCCCAACCTCGTCGCGGTGCTGATGACCGGCATGGGCAATGACGGGGCCGCCGCCATGGCGGAGCTGCGGCGCGCCGGCGGCCGGACCATCGCCGAATCGGAGGAGACTGCCGTCGTCTGGGGCATGCCGGGGGCGCTGGTCGGCCTGAAGGGCGCCACCGTCATCGCGCCGCTCGACCGGATCGCCGCCACCGTGCTGGAGATGGTGGCATGACGAACAATGGATCACCGGGGCGGCCGACCGGCGGCGAGCCGCTGGGCTCGGCGGAACTGGAGGAGCTCTGCGCCATCATCTATGCTCGCACCGGCATGGTGTTCGGCGAATCCAAGCGCTACTACATCGAGCGCCGCATCACCGACCTGATGGAGGCAAGCGGCGCCGCCTCGGTGCGGGCCTATGTGGCGATGCTGAAAGACGATCCACGCGCCGTGGAGCCGCTGATCAACAGCTTCACCGTCAACGAGACCTATTTCTATCGCGAGGAACACCAGCTCGCCTGCCTCAGCCGATCCATCCTGCCTGACATCATCAGGACGAAGAAGCCCGGCGACCGCATCCGGATCTGGTCGATGCCATGCTCGAGCGGCGAGGAACCCTACTCGATCGCCATCTGGCTCCTGGAAAACTGGGCGCTGGTCGATGCCTACAACGTCGAAATCATCGGCTCGGACATCGATACGGCGATATTGAAGCAGGCGGCCGAGGCGGTCTACAGCCAGCGCTCCCTGTCGAGGCTGCCGGACGCGGTGGTACGGCGCTACTTCGAGCCGGAGCAGGACCTGCAACGCAGGCTGATCGGCGATCTCCGCGAATCGGTTTCCTTCGTCAAGGCCAACCTGGTCGACCGGGCCAGCCTGTCCGCACTCGGCAAGTTCGACGTCATCTTCTGCCGCAACCTGCTCATCTATTTCGACGATGCGGCGCGGGAAACGGCGGTCGACAATCTGCACGACTTTCTGGCGCCGGGCGGCTACATTTGCCTTGGGCACACGGAATCGATGACGCGCATTTCAGGTCTCTTCGAAGCGGCGCGGTTCCCCGACGCGATCGTCTATCGCCGTGCCGGAGGCGCGTGATGGAAGAATTGATGCAGCAATTCGCCCTGGAGGCGCGCGAACTGGTGCAGCAGGCCTCCGACGACCTTCTGGCGCTGGAGCGGACACCGCGCGACAGGCCTCGGCTGGAGAGCGCCTTTCGCGCCATTCACACCCTCAAGGGCTCCGTCGGCCTGTTCGATTTCGGACCGATGCATGGCGTTTTGCACCAGGCGGAAGACCTGCTGATGGCGGCGCGCGCCGACAGCATCGACATCGATGCCGGCTTGATCGACCCGCTGCTTGCGGTCGTCGAATGGGTCGAGCGGTGCGTCGAGGATATCGCCCGCGACGGCTTGCCCTCAGTGCCGGTGGCCGGTGAGGCAGGCTCGCTGCTGGCCATGCTGCGGCAGGAGGGCGAGACCTCGACGGACGCCACTGGTGCCCATGCGCCTGAAGAGGGCATTCCCGAATGGGCGAGCGAACTTCTTCAGCTTTCCGGCCAAGCGCTGGACGCGGGCAGCGCTTGTGTGGCGCTGCGCTACGAACCCCATGCGGAATGCTTCTTCAACGGCGACGACCCCCTTGCCACCATGGCGCGGGTCCCGGGCATCCTTCATCTGCGGGTCCAACCGCGCGAGCCCTGGCCGGCACCCGGCGAATTCGACCCCTTTCGCTGCAATCTGCTGATCGAGGCAATTACGGCCGCGCCGCTCTCGGAGATCGAGGCGGTGTTCCGGCTGATCCCCGACCAGGTGCGGATGATTGCCATGGCACCGGCGCTGCAGCCCGAGGCGGACGCTCCGCAGGCCGCGGGGCAAGCCGAGAACGCGCCGGCGACGATGCGGGTGGATACGGCGCGGATCGACGCGCTGGTCGAGATCGCCGGCGAGCTGATCACCGCCAAGAACGGGCTGCTGCCTCTCGCCGACGAAGCACGGCGGGCTATCGGGGACGAACGCCTGTCCCGGCAGATCCTTGCCAGCCACCATGAGATCGAGGGGCTGGTCGGCGCACTCTACGGCGCCGTCACCAAGGCGCGGCTCATTCCGCTCAGCCAGACCTTTCGGCGCTTCCCGCGTCTCGTGCGGGAAACGGCCGGTCGTCTGGGCAAGGCGATCGACCTCGTGATGGAAGGCGACGGCGTCGAGGCGGACCGCGAGATCGTCGAGGACCTGTTCGAGCCGCTGCTGCATCTGCTGCGCAATGCGCTGGACCACGGGATCGAGCCCGAAGCGGAGCGGCTGGCGGCGGGAAAACCGGCCCGCGCCACGGTCAGGCTGACGGCGCGGCAGCGGGGCGAGCATATCGAGGTGGAATTGCGCGACGACGGTCGTGGCATGGCGCCGGCCCGGATCGCGGCGGCGGCGGTTTCCAAGGGACTGCTCAGCGCCGCCGAGGCGGCAGAACTGCCCGATGCCGCGGCCCTGCAGCTGGTGTTCCTGCCCGGCTTTTCGACGGCTGCCAGCGTCAGTGATCTCTCCGGGCGCGGCGTCGGGCTCGATGCGGTGAAAAGCGCGGTGCAGCGGCTGGGCGGCACGGTCGAGCTGTCGAGCGAACCATCGGTCGGCACATCGTTCCGGCTGACGCTGCCGGTCAGCTTCGCCATGTCGCGGCTGATGGTGGTCGAGGCGCGGGGGGAACGCTACGGCATTCCGATCGAGGGCATCGTCGAGACGTTACGGCTGCCGGCGGCGGCCATCATGCCGGTCCGATCCGGCGAGGCTTTCGTGCTGCGCGACGGGACGATCCCCTTGCTGCATCTGGGCACCCTGCTGCAGCTCGATCTGGAGCGGCGGCCGGCCGGCGATGCGCGGGTGCTGGTCGTCGAGGCGAACGGCAGGCGCGTCGGCATCGCGGTCGACGCCATCGCCGAACGGGCCGAGACCCTGATGCGGCCGCTCTCCGGCCTGCTGCGCGGCATGCCGGGCATCGCCGGGACGACGCTGCTCGGCGACGGCAGGGTGCTTCTGGTGCTCGATCTGGAGGCACTGATCGGATGACGGTAAGACTGGAAGCCCACGCGATCATTCTGGAAGGCCGCTGCGGCGTCGAGCAGGCGGAAGCGCTGTTCGGGCATATCGAGACCCATCCGACGCTGCCGGTGGATGTCAGTGGAGCGGAGGCTGTGCACACCGCGCTCTGGCAGGTCATTCTCATGTTCAAGCCAAGGCTGGAGGGCGCCCCGAACAATATATTCATCAGCGAGCATATTCTGCCGGCGCTGGCCAAGCACTATCTATGAACAAATCGACCCCGACTGGCGCTAAAACTTGCGAAGGTCGCGTCTACACCTTAATACGACAGCTTGAAATTGCTGCACGTTCGACAATACGGAGAGATAATATGCCGGTAACAGTTCTTGTCGTCGATGACAGCAAGCTTGCACGGATCGTAGCCGGCAAGGCCATTGCCGCCCACCAGCCGGATTGGCTGCGGGTCGAGGCCAGCAGTGCGGCCGAAGCGATCGATATCGTCGAGGGGCAGACGATCGACGTCGCGGTGCTCGATTTCAACATGCCGGAAAAGGACGGGCTGGCGCTTGCGGCCGAACTGCGTGCCGCCCACCCGCACATGCCGATCGCCGTGATCACCGCCAATATCCAGGACGAGATCATCGCCGCCGTTCGCGCCCTCAATGCCACCTTCGTCGGCAAGCCGGTCACCGAAGATGCCATCGGACCGTTCATCGCCGGGGCTGCCTTGCGGCTCAGAAAGAGCGGAGTATGACGGGCGAGGTGTACCTGGACGAGCTGGAACGCGATGCGCTGACCGAACTGGTGAATATCGGCGTCAGCCGTGCTGCCGCCAGCCTGCGCAAGATGGTGAGCAAGCAGGTGCTGCTCTCCGTCCCCTCGGTCGAGATCGTCACCCGCGCCTCCGCCGCCGCCCTGATCGGCCAACGGGAGAGCGAAGACCTGATCGCCGTGCAGCAGCAGTTCGACGGCGCCTTTTCGGGCCGGGCGCTGCTGATGTTTCCGGAGAGCAACGGCTTGCGGCTGGTGCGCGCCATGGTCGGCGACGACATGGAACAGGACGAGGTCGTCTCGATGGAAAGCGAGGCCCTGGCCGAGGCCGGAAATGTCATCCTCAACGGCTGTCTCGGCTCCATGGCCAACATGCTGCAGCAGTCGCTGAAAATGACGCTGCCCGATGTCCGGCGCGGCAACAGCGAGATGCTGTTCGATGTCGCCAGCAATCCGGTCGAGGAGAGCTTCGTGCTGTTCCTCTACATAAATTTTTCGGTGCGTGACCGCGACATTCGCGGCTATATTGCCATGATCTTGGATCTGCCGTCATTGGAAATCCTGAAGCAATTGATTGCAGCCTTCGTCGAACGCGTAACACAGGATACGCCTTGACCCATCTGATCGCCGAACGGGGCCGTGCATGAACGAGGAAATTTCCGATTACCCAGCAACAGCTTTGCCGGATTCGGGAACGGAAGCGCGCGGCCTCGAGAGGGAGCTGGCGCAGTTGAGAGGCGAAGTGGAAGTCGCACGCCGGCGTCTCGACCTGACGCTGGAGGCGGCTGGCGCCAGCTGCGGCTGGGAGTGGGACATTCCGACCAGCACGCTTGTCGCCGATGCGCGCTTCGCGGCCGTCACCGGCCAGGACGAGGTTGCCCTCGCCGAGGGTGTGCCCAGTCGCCAGTTCTTCGTCGGCATCCATCCGGACGACCTGAAGCGTATCCGCCTGGCCGTGGCCGGCATCATTGCCGGCGCGGAGGTCTTCTCCAAGGAATACCGGCTGATGAAGGAAGATGGCGGCTTTCGCTGGGTGCATGCCCGCGGCCGCGCCGTCTTCGACGAAGATGACCAGCCGGTGAAATTCATCGGCATGCTGGTCGACATCACCGAGCAGAAGAGCATTCAGGAGCAGTTGCGCATCGCCCAGGTGGCGGGCGGCATCGGCACCTTCGAATATGTCTCCGGCTTCGGCACGGTCACGGTTTCCGAACAGTTCTGCCGGCTTTTCGGGCTGCATCCGACCCGCGTGCTGCCGGTGCGCACACTCAACATCCTGATCCATCCGGACGATCCGCCGATCATCGACATTACCGCGCCCCACGGGATGCAGGACAATGCCAGCAGCGAGTTCCGCATCACCCGCGCCGACGACGGCGCCGAGCGCTGGCTGGCCCGTCGCGGCGAATATGCCGAGGACGCCAGCGCGCCCGGTCGCCGCTTCATCGGGGTGATCTACGACGTCACGGCCGCCAAGCAGACCCAGGCGCGGCTGCGCGAGGCGAACGAGGCGCTGGCCGAGCGGGTGCGGGAAAGCACCCGGGAGCGCAACCGGATGTGGCAGAACTCGCGCGACCTTCTGGTCGTGCTCGGCGCGGACGGGATTTTCCGGGACGTCAACCCGGCCTGGTCGGAGACGCTCGGGCATGGTCCGGAGCAGGTCATCGGCAAGAGCATCTTCGACTTTACCTTTCCGGACGACACCGAGGTGATGCGCGCCGGTATCGAGAGGGCGGCGGACAACACCCACACCGATCTCGAAGCGAGGCTGATCCACCAGGATGGCTCGACCATCTGGATTTCCTGGATGACCTCCCACGAGGAGGACATCATCTATGCCTATGGCCGCGACGTCACCTTCCAGAAGGAACAGGGCGAGACGCTGCGCGACACCGAAGCGCAGCTGCGCCAGTCGCAGAAGATGGAGGCGCTCGGCCAGCTGACCGGCGGCATCGCCCATGATTTCAACAATATGCTGACGGGCGTCATCGCATCGCTCGCCATCCTGCGCCGGCGGATCACCGCCGGTCGGCTGGACGATGTCGACCGCTTCATCGATGCCGCGACGACCTCGGCCCAGAGGGCGGCAGGGCTGACGCATCGGCTGCTGGCCTTCTCACGCCGCCAGTCGCTCGATCGCCAGCCGCTCGATATCAACGCGCTCGTGACCTCGATGGAAGACCTGCTGCATCGCACGCTCGGCGAGCAGATCGCCCTGTCCGTTGCCCTCGACGACAGCGCCTGGCAGGCGGTGACCGATGCCAACCAGCTGGAAAATGCCATCCTCAATCTGGTCATCAACGCTCGCGACGCGATGCCGGAGGGCGGCAAGCTCACCATCGAGACCGCCAACGCCGTCTTCACCGCCGCCGATCTCCTGCGCAACGAGGAATTCCAGCCGGGCAGCTATGTCGTGCTTGCCGTCAGCGATACGGGCATCGGCATGTCGAAGGCGACGATGGAAAAGGCCTTCGAGCCGTTCTTCACCACCAAGCCGATCGGCCAGGGCACCGGGCTCGGTCTGTCGCAGATCTATGGCTTTGCCCAGCAATCCGGCGGCCATGTGCGCATCTATAGCGAGCTCGGCCAGGGCACGACCATCAAGCTCTATCTGCCGAGCAGCGACGTCGTGGCCGGGGCTGAGGCAGACGCGGTGGTCGAGGATAGCGCGCCGCCGATGGGCGACGGCGAAACGGTGATGGTCGTCGAGGACGACGATGCCGTCCGCATGCTGGTCATCGCCGTCCTGCAGGAGCTCGGCTACAAGGCGTTGGAGGCGATCGACGCGGACAGCGCGCTGCCGATCATCGAATCCCGCCAACGCATCGACCTTTTGATTTCGGATGTCGGGCTGCCTGGTCTGAACGGACGGCAGCTGGCCGAAATCGCCATTTCCGCCCGCCCTGAACTGAAGGTGCTGTTCATCACCGGCTATGCGGCCACCGCTGCCTCGCGGGCAGACTTCCTGGCCCCCGGCATGCGGATGATCACCAAGCCCTTCGCCATCGACGATCTCGCCGAGACGGTGCGCGACATCCTGACGACATCGCGGGCATAGGCACAACGTTGCGGCTGGCAGCCGTCAGTGTTCCTCGCTGGTAAAGACGATATGGGCCGTGCAGACGAGGGTGCCCTCGTCGTCGAACAGCTCGACCGTCAGGTCGATGCTGGCGGGGAAGCGGTCGCTGAGCGAATCGATCGCGGCGCGTTTTGCCTCATCCTTGGCAATCTCGAGATTGGGCATCTCGAAGCCGCCGTTGACGTCCGTCCACTCCTCGCCATCGCGGATATTGTAATAGAATTTCGGCAAGAATTTCGAATTCGCTCTGTGGATGCATGTCTGCAGTCACAACCGTGTCACCTTTCAATTGGTTCCGTTCCACTGCGTCCGTATCCACGCTGTGCGCGTAGCTTGCGACCCGGATGGTCCCCACGTGTCCCCCAAAGAGCGTCGAATCGCCGGCAAAATGCCTGACCTTCCTCCGCCGGAATAGGCTCGGAACAAATGCTCGGGATGCAGGTTGAGTCACCGGAATACAAACCGCAAGGAGAATATCATGGCTGAGAAGACCCTCAACGACCTGTTCATCGACACGCTCAAGGACATCTATTTCGCCGAACGCCAGATCCTCAAGGCACTGCCGAAAATGGCACGCGCCGCCCAGTCGGACGAGCTGAAGGCTGCATTCAAGAAGCACCAGGAAGAAACCCAGGGCCAGATAGAGCGACTGCAGCAGGTCTTCGAACTGGTCGGCAAGCCCGCCCGCGGCAAGACCTGCGAAGCCATCCAGGGTATCATCGCCGAGGGCGAAGAAATCATGGAAGAATTCGCCGGTTCGCCGGCTCTCGATGCCGGCCTGATCTCGTCTGCCCAGGCTGTCGAGCACTATGAAATCGCTCGTTACGGCACGCTTAAGAACTGGGCCGCCCAGCTTGGCATGACAGAAGCGGCGGAACTGCTCGACGCGACGCTGCAGGAAGAAGGCGCCACCGACGAAGCGCTGACGCAGCTGGCCGATGCCTCGGTCAACGCCAAGGGCAAAAAGAACAAGGCTGCCTAAGCTATCTTAGCTGGCTAACTGAAGGACGGACGCTCCAGCAGCGGCCGTCCTTCGGCGCTTTTTTATCGCTCGACGCGCCGGCCGTCGTACCTGATATGCCGGCCCCGACTGCAGTGACGGTTCAACCGGTCGCGGCCCAAGGCGGTGCCTCCGGAGTGCATCTAACCTGGCACGCGGTGAGGCTGTGCGGCGCTGGCGGATGAGCTATGCGAAGCTTGGCCTTGCCGGTTGCGCGCATCAGGGCGTATTGAGGGTTGCCTGCAGAATGATGTCGTCCGGCCTGGCGGCTGGTGGCGACGGGAGACCGCGATGACCTTCTTTTCCGCCTACGACCAGGGTTTCGTCCGGGTCGCCGCCTGTACCCCGATATGCGAGATCGCCGATCCGGTTGCCAATGCCGCTGAGATCATGCGCATGGCGGCAGAAGGTCATGCGCAGCATGTGGGGTTGATGCTCTTTCCCGAGCTGTCGATATCAGCCTATGCGATCGACGACCTGCTCGGGCAGAGCGTGCTGCTCGACAGCGTCGAGCGAGCCCTCCTCGACATCGCCGCCTTTACCCGCACGATCGCGCCGGTGCTGATCGTCGGGGCGCCGTTGCACAAGGATGGCAGGCTCTACAATTGCGGCATCGCCATCCATGGTGGCCACATCCTCGGCGTGGTGCCGAAGGCCTATCCGCCCAATTACCGCGAATTCTACGAGCGCCGCTGGTTTGCCTCGGGCCGCACCATCCGCAATTCCACGATCACGGTCGGCGACCAAAGCGTGCCCTTCGGCGTCGATCTCCTGTTCGAGGCGGAAAACCGCAGGGACTTCGTCTTTCACATCGAAATCTGCGAGGATTTCTGGGTGCCGACGCCGCCGAGCGATTTCGGCGCGCTGGCAGGCGCAACCATCCTCACCAACCTGTCCGCCAGCAACATCACCGTCGGCAAGTCCGACACCCGCAAGCGGCTCTGCGCCACCCAGTCGTCGCGGGCGCTGGCGGCCTATGTCTACTCGGCTGCCGGTCCCGGCGAATCGACCACCGATCTCGCCTGGGACGGGCAGGCCTGCATCTATGAGCTCGGCGACCTCCTGGCCGAGACAGAGCGCTTTCCGTCCGGTGCGCAGATGTGCATCGCCGATGTCGATGTCGAGCGCCTGAAGCAGGAGCGGCTGCGGCAAGGGACATTCGGAGAAGCCGCGCTCAATGTCGGCCCGGACCGCGAATTCCGCCGCGTCGGCTTCATTGCCGCGCGACCGGAAGGCGATACGGATTTGCGCCGCAGCGTTGCTCGCTTTCCCTTCGTGCCCGCCGATGCGAGCCAGCTGGCGCAGGATTGCTACGAGACTTTCAACATCCAGGTGCAGGGCCTGCAGAAGCGGCTGCAGGCGACCGGCATCAAGCGGCTGTGCATCGGCATATCGGGCGGCCTCGATTCGACCCATGCGCTGCTGGTGGCGGCGCGCGCCTTCGACCAGCTCGGCTGGCCGCGCTCCGACATCCTCGGCTTCACCATGCCAGGCTTTGCCACCGGCGACGAGACGCTGGCCAATGCCTGGGCATTGATGCGCAGCCTGCAGATCACGGCCGACGAGATCGACATCAAGCCGCTGGCGCTGCAGCTGCTCAAGGATCTCGGCCATCCCTTCGCCGGCGGCAAGCCGGTCTATGACGTCACCTTCGAGAACGTCCAGGCGGGGCTGCGGACCGACTTCCTGTTCCGCGCCGCCAACCAGCGTAATGCCTTCGTGCTCGGCACCGGCGATCTCTCGGAGATCGCACTGGGATGGTCGACCTATGGCGTCGGCGACCATATGAGCCACTACAACGTCAATGCCTCTGTGTCGAAGACGCTGATCCAGCATCTGGTGCGCTGGGTCATTCAATCAGGCGATTTCGACGCTGATACCAATGCGACGCTCGACAGGGTGCTGAACACGATCATCTCACCCGAGCTGGTGCCGGCCGATGCCAATGGCGAGATGCAGAGCACGGAGGACCGCATCGGCCCCTACGCGCTGCACGATTTCGCCCTCTACTATATCAGCCGCTACGGCCTGAAGCCGTCGAAGGTGGCGTTTCTGGCCTATCACGCCTGGAAGGATATCGAGGCCGGCGCCTGGCCGCCCAATTTTCCGGCTGAAAAGCGTCACGCCTACGGGCTGCCGGAGATCAAGCACTGGCTGGAGACCTTCCTGTTCCGTTTCTTCACCATCAGCCAGTTCAAGCGCTCGGCCTCGCCGAACGGCCCGAAGGTCACCTCGGGCGGCTCCCTCTCGCCCCGCGGCGACTGGCGCGCGCCGTCTGACGGCAATGCAAGGATCTGGCTGAAGGAACTGGCCGACAACGTGCCGGACGTGTGAAGCGGGGGAGAGGGCATGCAGTCGCCCGGGTCATCGACGGGCGTGGCATGCCGCCCGGCTCCCTGCCTGTCCGCATAGGCGCGTCGAAACGATGCCCGATCACCGGCAGCGGTGGTCGCTGGGCAAAGCAGGTCCGATCGTGCCGGACAAAGTGGCGGGCTGTTTTAGGAAATGGGGCTGGCGATATTTGCTGGGATTGTGACCGGCATTCGGTCGCTTCAGACTAAGGCTTGCAGCAACACAAAGCTGAATGCTGCTGTATCGAGTAACTTAAAATCTAGATGGATTTTTCCCGTAGGCGTCTCTACACCGACAAAGGCCGGGAGAGAAATTGGAGCGGGTGAAGCGATTCGAACGCTCGACCCCAACCTTGGCAAGGTTGTGCTCTACCCCTGAGCTACACCCGCTCAATCCATCGGTCCGGGGGTAGTCGGTGGACCGTGGCGTCACCTTGCGGCGACGGGCGCTATATGGCCCAACCGTTTTTCAAATGCAACAGGAAATCTTTCGACGACGCGAAAAAAGTGTCACACGCTCCGTGGCGCTGGCAAAAAACCCAGCAAATGCAGGAGTTTCGGCCGGAAAGATTGCCAAAGACCGGGCAGGAACGTATCACCGCAACGACCATTTCCGCACCGTGCCGAGCGAGACCCATGACCGAGCCCTCTTTGAAAACCCGCACCGAGCTGTTTGCCTTCCTGGACGGCTTGGGAATCGCCCACAAGACGCTGGATCACCCTGCCGTGTTCACGGTGGCCGAGTCGGTCTCGCTGCGCGATGCAATCCCCGGCGGCCATACCAAGAACCTGTTCGTCAAAGACAAGAAGGACAATTTCTTCCTGCTGACCGTCGAGGAGAATGCTGTCGTCGACCTGAAGACGGTTCACACCATCATCGGCGCGGCCAGCAAGGTGTCGTTCGGCAAGCCTGAGAAGCTGATGGAATATCTGGGCGTCATCCCGGGCGCGGTCACGGCCTTCGGCGCGATCAACGACACCGGTCACAACGTCACCTTCGTGATCGATTCGGCGCTGATGGAAGAGGAGATCATCAACTGTCATCCGCTGGCGAACGACGCGACCACGTCGATCGGTTCGCAGGATCTGCTTCGCTTCATGGAAGCGACCGGACACACAGCGCTCGTCTTGAAAGTCGCGGGCTGAGATACGATTATAACGCTATAATTTCGGTCCGACATGCGGACAGGCGGGAGACACTCATGAGCGGCACAGACAACCCTTACAACGCGGCCTCGCTCGGCGGCCAGATGTCGGCCTCGATCAGTACGGGTGCGCCGGCGGCCGGCGGTTCGCACATCAAGGACACGACCACCGCGAATTTCACGCGTGATGTTATCGAAGAATCGCGTCGCCAGCCCGTGTTGGTCGATTTCTGGGCGCCCTGGTGCGGTCCGTGCAAGCAGCTGACGCCTGTCATCGAAAAGGTGGTCAACGAGGCCGCCGGCCGGGTCAAGCTGGTGAAGATGAACATCGACGACCATCCCTCGGTCGCGGGCCAGCTCGGCATCCAGTCGATCCCCGCCGTCATCGCTTTCGTAGACGGCCGGCCGGCCGATGGCTTCATGGGCGCCGTGCCGGAAAGCCAGGTGCGGGCCTTTATCGAAAAGATCGCCGGGCCCGCCGGTCCGACCGACGAAGCGGCCGAAATCGAAGCCATCCTAGAGGAAGCGGCGGTCTTGCTCGCCAATACCGATATCCATGGTGCTGCCGAGCTGTTCGGCGCCGTTCTGCAGGCGGACCCGGAGAATGCCAAGGCGCTGGCCGGCATGGCCGAGTGCATGATTGCCGCCGGACAGAGCCAGCGGGCCCGTGAGGCGCTGACGGATCTGCCGGAGACGCTGTCGAAGGATGCCGGCATCCAGGCCGTCGTCAAGAAGCTCGACCAGATCGAGGAAGCAGCCAAGCTCGGCGATCCCGCAGCGCTCGAGCAGCAGCTTGCCCTGCAGCCGGACGACCATGCGGCGCGCCTGAAGCTTGCCAAGATCCGCAATGTCGAAGGCGATCGCAACGCCGCGGCCGAACACCTGCTGACGATCATGCGGCGCGACCGGACATTCGAGGACGACGGCGCCCGCCGCGAGCTTCTGGCGTTCTTCGACGTCTGGGGTCCGAAGGATCCGGCGACGATCGCCGCAAGACGGCGGCTGTCGTCTATCCTGTTCTCGTAAACTTCGGCCTGCCGCCTTGCGTTTTCGGCGGCAGGCACCACATTTTGAAGAGACAAGGGCGCGTCACGGGTGCAGTGTGCTCGAAGCTCCGGGATGGGAAATGTTTTCATGCAGGTTGGCAACGCCAGATATCTGAAGCCCAGCGATCTTCCCCAGGCCGTGCCGATCTTCCCTCTGAGCGGCGCGCTGCTGCTGCCGGGCGGCCAGCTGCCATTGAATGTCTTCGAGCCGCGCTATCTTGCCATGTTCGATGCGGCGATCTCGGGCAACAGGCTGATCGGCATGATCCAGCCGGCGCTCACTGAGCCCTCGGAAAGCGGTCAGCTGGCGCATGTCGGCTGCCTCGGCCGAATCACCTCCTTCGCCGAGACCGGTGATGGGAGGTATATGGTGTCGCTGACCGGCATCTGCCGTTTCCGGTTGATCGACGAGGTCTCTGGCCATCATCCCTTCAGGACGTTCCGCATCGCTCCCTTCATCGCCGACCTCAAGTCCGAGGACGAGGAGGGCAGTGTCGATCGTCCGGCCCTGCTGTCGGCCTTCAAGGCCTATCTCGAGGCCAACAAGCTGGAGGCGGACTGGGAGAGCGTTGAGCGGGCCGGGAACATGACGCTGGTCAATTCGCTGGCGATGATGGCGCCGTTCGAGCCGGCTGAAAAACAGGCTCTGCTCGAGGCGCCGGACCTGAAGACGCGGGCGGAAACCTTCGTTGCCATCACCGAAATCGTGCTGGCGCGCGGCTTTGGCGATTCCGACCTTATTCTGCAATAGGCTGATGTGATGGACGATGCCGTCAGCAAAGTCGATACCAAGCTGCTCGATCTGCTGGTCTGCCCGCTCACCAAGGGCCGGCTGAGCTACGATCGCGAGCGTAACGAGCTGATTTCCGAAAAGGGCCGACTGGCCTATCCGATCCGCGACGGCATTCCGATCATGCTGATCTCGGAAGCGCGCCGCCTCGAGGACTGAGGCGGCGTTGCCTTGACTGGACGCCTCCGGCTGAGATCAGATCGCCTGACCCGTTAGCAGGCGCGGATTGTGGGGTGCCGTTGTCCCGGACGCTTCGCCGATAAAGTAGGATTTCATCATGGGCAGCCGGTCGACTAGGCCGAGACCGAAGTCGCGGGCGGCGCGCAGCGGACCGATATCGTTGGAAAACAGCCGGTTCAGCACATCCGTCGTCACACCCATGCGGAAGGTGTCAAAGCGCCGCCAGGTCTGGTAGCGCTCGAGCGTGTGGATGGAGCCGATATCGATGCCGAGCCGATCGGCCTCGACGATGGTTTCGGCGAGTGCGGCGACGTCCTTGAAGCCGAGATTGAGGCCCTGGCCGGAGATCGGGTGGATGCCATGGGCAGCGTCGCCGGCCAGCGCAAAGCGCGGCGCGACGAAGGCGCGGGCGAGCGTCAGGCCGAGCGGGAAGGCGCGCTTGCTGCCGACCACCTTCAGGCCGCCGAGCTTGTGGCCGAAGCGGCGCTCCAGTTCCTCCTCGAAGATCAGGTCGTCGGCGGCAACCAGCCGGTCGGCATCGGCGGTGCGCTCGGTCCAGACCAGCGACGAGCGGTTGTTCTTGAGCGGCAGGATGGCGAAGGGGCCGGAGGGCAGGAAATGCTCCTCGGCGCAGCCATTGTGCGGCCGTACGTGCTCGATGGTGGTGACGATGCCGGACTGGCCGTAATTCCAGCTGACGGTCTTGATGCCGGCCATGTCGCGCAGCTTCGACTTGACGCCGTCGCAGGCGACCAGCAGCTTGGTCTCGATGGTGCTGCCGTCCGAGAGGGACAGAGACACGGAAGCATCTGTGGTCTTGAAGCCGGTCGCCGACAAGCCCTCGCGGATGGTGATACCAAGCCGCTCGCAGGCACCGCGCAGCGCGCCGACCATGGCGACATTCGGCACCATATGGGCAAAGGGCGCGCCATCGGTGACGGCGCCCTCGAAGGTGAGGAAAACCGGGCGGACCGGATCGGCGGTGCGCGAATCGGTGACGATCATTCGGGTAATCGGCTCGGCCTCGGGGCGGATTTCATCCCAGACGCCGAAGACATCCAGCATCCTCGAGGCGGCGGTGATGATGGCGGAGGCGCGCTGGTCCTTCTTCCAGCTGCCCTCTGGAGCAGCCTCGATGACCATCACGTCGAGATGCGGCGCCGCCTGCTTGACCGCCACCGCTGCCGCCAGGCCCACATAGCCGCCACCCACCACCAGCATGTCCAACATTGCCTGCTCCTGCTTCCCGTGATCCATTGCGACTGTATATAGAGCAGCCTGTCGTCCGTTCCTACAGCCGGAGTGCATCCATTATGTCGCGCCATCCCAATCCCGATGCCATGGAGCAGCTGCTTTCCATCCTCGACCTCGAGGCTCTCGAGGTGAACCTGTTCCGCGGGCTCAGCCCCGATGTCGGTTGGCAGCGCGTCTTTGGCGGTCTGGTGGTTGCCCAAGCTGTCATGGCGGCGCAGCGGACGGTCGATGCGGAGCGCCACATCCATTCCCTGCACGGCTATTTCATGCGCCCGGGCGATCCCGCCGTGCCGATCCTCTATCAGGTCGAGCGGCTGCGCGACGGCGGCAGCTTCGCCACGCGCCGGGTGCTGGCCATCCAGCACGGCCAGGCGATCTTTTCGATGTCGGCGTCGTTCCAGTTCGACGAGCCCGGCTTCGATCACCAGATCGCCATGCCGGACCGGCCGGCGCCCGAGGATCTGCTCGGCGAGCAGGAGATCAAGGAGAACTACCTTTCCAAGGCGCCGGCGCCGATCCGCAAATATTGGGAGCAGCCACGGCCGATCGAGATCCGGCCGGTGTCGCTCACCCATTATTTCTCCAACACCAAGCTCGATCCGCAGCAGGACGTCTGGGTCCGGGCGACCGGTCCCGTTCCCAGCGACCGGCACTACCAGGCGGCGGTCCTTGCCTACCTGTCCGACATGACGCTGCTCGACGGCGCGCTGTTTGCCCATGGCACCTCGATCTTCGATCAGAGCCTCCAGGTTGCCAGCCTTGATCACGCGATGTGGTTCCATCGTCCCTGCCTGCTCGACGACTGGCTGCTCTACACCCAGGACAGTCCCAGTGCCTCAGGTGCCCGGGGACTGGCGCGCGGTAGCCTGTTCACGCGATCCGGCGTCCTGATTGCGTCGGTCGCCCAGGAAGGTTTGATTCGGAAAAAGGCAAATGCCTAAATAGTTTGCAAATTCTTGAATTTGCCTCATATTTGCTCGGTTTGGCCGGACAAATTTGCCTCCTTTTTGGCAATGCGATTTTAAATCTTATTATTTCAATAACTTAATCACTCCTTTCAAACTGGCACGGCCTTTGAATGTAGAAGGGCAGTCGCTGCCCATTTGCTGGTCGGCGTCGAGGAGAGTCGGCCCCGCGCCGAGGGTAACAAAGGATGGGAACCAGATGAAAATTGTGATGGCCATTATCAAGCCGTTCAAGCTCGATGAGGTCCGCGAGGCCCTGACGGCGGTCGGCATTCAGGGCCTGACCGTGACGGAAGTGAAGGGTTACGGACGTCAGAAGGGGCACACCGAAATCTATCGCGGCACGGAATATGCGGTCAGTTTCCTCCCGAAGCTGAAGATCGAGGTCGCTGTGGCCACCGAGATCGTCGACAAGGCGGTCGAGGCCATTGCCACATCGGCAAAGACCGGCCAGATCGGCGACGGCAAGATTTTTGTTTATTCGATTGATCATGCCGTGCGTATCCGTACCGGCGAAACCGATTCAGAAGCGCTGTAAGTCACGGCCGATCAGGGAGTTTTCCGCAATGTCTCTTTCTAAGTTGTCTTCCACGCTGACAGGGCTGGGCGTCGCTTCTGCCGCTCTGCTCGCGCCGGTGATTGCGTTCGCGCAGACGGCCGCGCCTGCCGCCGCCGACGCTGCTGCGACCGCCGTCGCCGCTGCCCCGGTTCCCGACAAGGGCGACACCGCCTTCATGTTCATCTCGACGATCCTCGTCCTGTTCATGCTCGTTCCCGGCCTCGCGCTGTTCTACGGCGGCCTCGTCCGCTCCAAGAACATGCTCTCGGTCCTCATGCAGTGCACCGTCATCGGCGCCACCGTCATGCTGATCTGGGTGATCTACGGCTACTCCTTCGCCTTCGGCGGCGGCACCAGCCCCTACTGGGGCGGCACGGCCAAGATGTTCCTGTCTGGCGTGAACATGAACTCCACGGCTGCGACCTTCTCGAAGGGCGTCGTCATTCCGGAATTCATCTTCATGCTGTTTCAGATGACCTTTGCCGCCATCACCCCGGCGCTGATCATCGGCGCCTATGCCGAGCGCATCAAGTTCTCGGCTTCGGTGCTGTTCTGCGCACTCTGGGTTACCTTCGTCTACTTCCCGATCGCTCACATGGTCTGGGATGCGAACGGCTTCCTGTTCGGTTTGGGCGCCCTCGACTTCGCCGGCGGCACCGTCGTCCACATCAATGCCGGTATCGCCGGGATCTGCGGCGCCCTGCTCATCGGCAAGCGCACGGGCTACGGCAAGGACATGATGGCGCCTCACTCGATGACGCTCACCATGGTCGGCGCTTCCATGCTCTGGGTCGGCTGGTTCGGCTTCAACGCCGGCTCCAACCTTGAAGCTTCGGGCGGCGCGATGCTCGCCACCGTCAACACCTTCGTCGCCACGGCGGCTGCCATCATCTCCTGGTCGCTGGTCGAAACCGTCACACGCGGCAAGGCTTCCATGCTCGGCGGCGCATCCGGCATGGTTGCCGGCCTCGTTGCCGTCACGCCGGCTGCCGGCATCGTCGGCCCGATGGGTGCCATCGCTCTCGGCCTCATCGTCTCGCCGCTCTGCTACTTCTTCGTCTCCGTTGTGAAGAACAAGTTCGGCTACGACGATACGGCTGACGTGTTCGGCGTCCATTGCATCGGCGGCATCTTCGGCGCGCTGGCCACCGGCGTCTTCGCCAGTGCATCGCTCGGTGGTGTCGGCTATGTCGGCGAAGGAAACAACATGGGCCACCAGTTGTATGTTCAGGCAATCGCTGTGCTGACCACCATCGTCTGGTGCGGCGTCGGCTCGCTCATCCTCTACAAGGTTGTCGATGTCATCGTCGGCCTGCGCGTCACCGTCGAAGCCGAGCGCGAAGGCCTCGACCTCGCCTCGCACGGCGAAGCTGCTTACCACAGCTCGTAAGTTCCAAGCCTTGCCCTGCCGCAGCAACGTCTGCGGCAGGGCTGAACATCCCGTCGCTGCCTGTGGAAACACAGGCCGCTTTTGGCCCGGACCCTGGTTCGGGCCTTTTTTGTTGGCCTGCCGCTGCTTTTGTTGGCCTGCCGCCGCGGCGTGTCCGCATGGTTAACATCGCTTTAACCCTCCTCTGGTTAGTTGGACGGGACGTATTGAATGATCGGCATTGCGTCGATTCGTCCGATCATCGCCAACAGACGGGCTTAAGCATCATGGGCAGAAGCAATTCGGCAGCGTTGGATGGTCGTCCCGACCGGTTCACGCTCTCGACATTCGTAATTCGGCAGATCACCGGACTCGCCGGTTTCGCGCTGTTCGGCCTGCTGGCGCTGGCGATCGCCGCGCTGGCGACCTGGAACGTGATGGATCCGAGCTATTCCTACGCCACAGGCAATGCGCCCACCAACATCCTCGGCAGCTACGGCGCCATCTTCTCCGATATCGTCATGCAGGCGCTCGGCCTTTCCAGCGTCATCGTCATGCTGCCTGTTGTCGCCTGGGCCCTGGCCCTCATCTCGGGACGCCGATTGCACCGGCTGCCGGCCCGCTTGAGTGCCTGGGTCGGGGGAGCCGCACTTTCGGCTGCGGCCGTCGGCTGCATGCCGGAGCCGTTGACCTGGCCTATCCCGAACGGCATCGGCGGCGTCGTCGGCGACATGATCCTGCGCTTTCCCGCACTGTTCGTCGGCGCCTATCCGAGCGGCGTCTTCGGCGCCATCGTCGGCACCGTCTTTGCCGTGCCTGCCATCTGGTGCATGCTGTTTGCCGCCGGCCTGATCGGCAACACCATCGACGACTTCGAAGAGGAAGACGAAGACGATATCCCGAGCCGCATGCGCGCGGTCGGCGACGACGAGGAAGACGAGGAGCCGCGCTTCCTGGCCTTCGGCGTCGTCATCCACATGTGGTACAACGCCAAGGCGCGCCTGCGCCGGCTGTTCGGCATGGGCCCGCGCCAGCGTCGCGACCACGCCTTCGATGCGCCCTATGATTTCAACGACGACGAATTCGGCCGCCTGAACGAACCGGCGCGGGCCAAGGCGCCGGTCCTGCGCGGGGAACGGCTGGAACCGTCGATGGACGGCGGTCCGTCGCGCCGCGTCATTTCGGCGCCGCCGATCTCTGTCGGCAACGACGGCTATGACGACGACAACGATCCGCCGTTCGACGCCGATCCGCGCCGCCCGGCCGGCATACTGCCCGATGACGAGGATGACGATGTCATTCGCCCGATCGGCTCGCGGGCTTCGCCGTCCAACGCTGGCCACCGAGTCATTCCGCCTGCTCCACGCCCGAAGCCCGGCGCGCGCGCCGAGCGCGAGGCGCAGACCTCGTTCATCCGTCCGCAGGGCTTCCAGCTGCCGGCCGTGCACCTTCTTGCCGAGCCGAAGGCCGTCGTGCGCGATTCGACGCTGTCGGCCGATGCGCTCGAACAGAATGCCCGCATGCTCGAAGGCGTGCTCGAGGATTTCGGCGTCAAGGGCGAGATCATCCATGTCCGTCCCGGCCCCGTCGTCACGCTCTACGAACTGGAGCCGGCGCCCGGTATCAAGTCCTCGCGCGTCATCGGCCTTGCCGACGATATCGCCCGCTCGATGAGCGCGATTGCCGCCCGCGTCGCCGTCGTGCCCGGCCGCAATGCCATTGGCATCGAGCTGCCGAACAACATTCGCGAAACTGTCTATCTGCGCGAGATGATCGCTTCCCGGGATTTCGAGACCTCCAAGGCGAAGCTCGCCATGGCGCTCGGCAAGACCATCGGTGGCGAACCCGTCATTGCAGACCTTGCCAAGATGCCGCATCTGCTGGTGGCCGGTACCACCGGCTCGGGCAAGTCGGTGGCGATCAACACGATGATCCTGTCGCTGCTCTATAGGATGACGCCGGAGCAGTGCCGCCTGATCATGATCGATCCGAAGATGCTCGAATTGTCCGTCTATGACGGCATCCCGCATCTGCTGTCGCCTGTTGTCACCGACCCGAAGAAGGCTGTCGTCGCGCTCAAATGGACCGTCCGCGAGATGGAAGAGCGCTACAAGAAGATGTCGAAGATCGGCGTGCGCAACATCGACGGCTTCAACACCCGTGTCGAGCAGGCCGCCGCCAAGGGCGAGGCGATCTCGCGCACCGTGCAGACCGGCTTCGACCGGGAGACCGGCGAAGCCATGTACGAGACGGAAGAGTTCGATCTCAAGCCGCTGCCCTATATCGTCGTCATCATCGACGAAATGGCCGATCTGATGATGGTCGCCGGCAAGGACATCGAAGGCGCCGTGCAGCGTCTGGCGCAGATGGCACGTGCCGCCGGCATCCACGTCATCATGGCGACGCAGCGCCCCTCGGTCGACGTCATCACCGGCACGATCAAGGCCAATTTCCCGACCCGCATCTCCTTCCAGGTCACCTCCAAGATCGACAGCCGTACGATCCTCGGCGAACAGGGTGCCGAGCAGCTGCTCGGCATGGGCGACATGCTCTACATGGCCGGCGGCGGCCGCATCCAGCGCGTCCACGGCCCGTTCGTCGCCGATGGCGAGGTCGAGGACATCGTTGCCTATCTGAAGACGCAAGGGCAGCCGCAATATCTCGACGCCATCACCGCAGACAGCGACGAGGACGACGAAGATGGCGACGGCCCTGTTGGCACCGGCAACCTGTCGGACTCGGACGATCCCTACGACCAGGCGGTGGCCGTGGTGCTGCGCGACGGCAAGGCCTCGACATCCTACGTCCAGCGCCGTCTCGGCATCGGCTACAACCGGGCCGCCTCGCTGATTGAGCGGATGGAGCAGGAGGGCATCATCGGACCCGCCAACCACGCTGGCAAGCGCGAGATCCTGGTGCCGACCGAAGCCGACATCCTCGACCGCTAGCCGGGATAGTCGGGGTCGCGTGGCCGAGGCGCCGTCAGACACTCGGCAAATCCGCGCCGCGCTCTATATCCGTTGCCGAAAAGGTCATGAAGCCGCCGATTTTCAGCGCCATAGAATCGGCAAAGGAGATTTGAATGAAAAAGACCGAAGCCGGCGCCGTCGCGCGCAGCCCGTTGCATTTGACGCGCCGCCATTTTATCGGCGCCTGCGCCATCGGGCTGGTGGCCGCCGCCTTGCCCTTCAACGCCTTCGCCCAGGCAACCTCCAACGCACCGCCACCGGCCCTTGCCCAGGCGATTGCCGACCATTTCTCCGCCACCCGGACCATGCAGGGCGCCTTCGTGCAGTTTGGCCCGCGTGGCGACCAGACCGGCGGCCGGTTCTTCATCGAGCGGCCCGGCAAGATGCGCTTCAACTACGACGATCCGTCGCCGATGCGGGTGATCTCGGATGGCTACAATGTGGTCGTCGGCAATTCGCAGCTGAAGACCTGGAACACCTATCCGCTGTCCAAGACGCCGTTGACGCTGCTGCTGGCCAGCAAGATCGACCTGTCTGCCGACATGGTGCGCAGCGTCAAGGTCGAGCCGGAGCTGACCACCATCGTGCTCGGCAGCCGGACGATCTTCGGCGATTCGACCATCACCATGATGTTCGATTCCAAGACCTACGACCTGCGCCAGTGGACGGTTACCGACAACCAGGGCAAGGACACCTCGGTCGTCATCAGCAACGTCAAGACCAACGTCGCCTTCGACGAAAGCGTGTTCAAGATTCCGAGCGACACGTCCGCCCGCCACTGAGCTTCGATCGGGCGTTTTTCAAGCCGTCACAAAACGGGCAGGCCTTCGGTTTTCGAAGGCCTGCCCGTTTCCTTTCAACGCGGCTCGGTCTAATCCATGGGCTTTCGTTCAAGAGGCATGGCATGGGCTTTTCGATCACCACCTGGAATATCAACTCGGTCCGGCTGCGCATGCCGATCATCGAAAAGCTTGTGATGGAGCGACAGCCCGACATACTCTGCCTGCAGGAGACGAAGGTCATCAACGACCTCTTTCCGCTCGCGCCGCTAAAGGCCATGGGCTACGAGCACATCATTATCCATGGTCAGAAGGGCTATCACGGGGTCGCTATCGCCTCGCGCATTCCGCTGGTCGAGGATCACCGCCAGGACTTTTGCGGCGTCGGCGATGCGCGGCACATCTCGGCGATCTTCGAGCGTGGCGGACGGCGGGTGCGGCTGCACAATTTCTATGTGCCGGCCGGCGGCGACGAGCCGGACCGGGCGATCAATCCGAAATTCGGCCACAAGCTCGATTTCATCGAGGAAATGAAGCAACTGAGCGCCAATGCCGAACCCGACACATCCGCCATCCTCGTCGGCGATCTCAACATCGCGCCGCTGGAGCACGATGTCTGGTCGCACAAGCAGCTGCTGAAGATCGTCAGCCATACGCCGGTCGAGACCGACGGTCTGCTCGAGGTGATGCAGCGCGGCGCCTGGGTAGACCTGATGCGCCAGCAGGTGCCGGCGAGCGAAAAGCTCTATACCTGGTGGAGCTACCGGGCCAAGGACTGGCAGGAAGCCGATCGCGGCCGCCGCCTCGACCATATCTGGTCGTCAGCCGATCTCGGGCCGCTCTTGCAGCGCATCGAGATCCTCAAGGATGCACGCGGCTGGGATCGTCCGTCCGACCATGTGCCGGTTACTGCCTATTTCGATCTCTGAGCGCGTCAGGTGAAGCGGTGGAGCATGGCGGTTGCCTGCTTCACCATGGCGGCGAAGTTCTCGCGCACCCGGCCTTCGATCAGCTGGGCTGCCTCTGGATATTCCTCGATCAGGCGGTGGAAGAGGGCCCGGGTGATGCGGATGACGGTGGAATCCTCCAGCGCGACCGCGGTATATTTGCGCTCGACCAGTGTTACCAGCGCCAGTTCCGACAGCAGCGTGCCTGCCTCGACCACGGCTTCGACACGTGAGGCGCCGCGGGCATCCAGCGTCGTCAGCTCGAAGCGGCCGCTTGCCACCACATAGGCGCATTCGGCCGGCGAACGCTCGCGAAACAGCGTCTGGCCGGCGGCCAGATGGCGCCGGTCGGCACCGAAGGCGATCAGCCGCAATTGGTCGTCGCCCATGCCCTGAAACAGCGGCAGCTGCGAAAACAGATTGATATCGTCAACCAGCGCCATCGGTAATCGCCTTACGGAATGATCTTGTAGCCGCCATTTTCAGTCACGAGAATTTCGGCGTTGGAGGGATCGCGCTCGATCTTCTGGCGCAGGCGATAGACATGGGTTTCGAGCGTGTGGGTGGTGACGCCGGAATTGTAGCCCCAGACCTCCTCCAGCAGGATGTCGCGGGTGACGACCTTCTGCTCGGCGCGGTAGAGATAGCGGATGATCGCCGCTTCCTTTTCCGTCAGCCGGATCTTCTGCCCGTCTTCTGTCGTCAGGAGCTTCTGGCTCGGCTTGAACAGGTAGCGGCCAACGGTAAAGGTCGCATCCTCGCTTTGCTCATGCTGGCGCAGCTGCGCCCGGATGCGGGCGAGCAGGACGGCGAAGCGGAAAGGCTTCGTCACGTAGTCGTTGGCGCCGGCTTCGAGGCCGAGAATGGTGTCGCTGTCGGTATCGTGGCCTGTCAGCATGATGATTGGCGGCTTGAAGCCACCCTTGCGCAGCAGCTTGACGGCTTCGCGGCCGTCCATGTCGGGCAGGCCGACATCCATGATTAGCAGGTCGACGGCGGTGGCGCGGGCTGTGGCGATGCCCTTGCCGGCATTGGCTTCCTGCAGGACGGTGAATTCCTCGTAAAGCGACAATTGTTCGACCAGCATCTCGCGCAGATCGGTGTCGTCATCCACCAGCAGAATGGTGCGTGCAGTCATACGGCTATCGTCCTCGTGCTTCGATCGAGTGAAAGGCTTACGCCAAATTGCATTTTTGGCAAGCGAAGCGACGCTTGCTGCTTGGTCGTCCCCTTGAAACTGCTAGAGTTTCATCAAGACGCCGTTGAACGCAGAACATGGGAAAAAGATGGGAAAAGCAAGGCAAAGCGCGCCGAAGTCGACATCCGTTGTCACCGTGCGCCCCGCGCCGGGAGATCGCAGCCGCGCGCTGGTGGCATTTGGCACCGTCGTGGTGCCGGCGGCGATCGGCAGAAATGGGCGGACAGTGCGCAAGCGAGAAGGCGACGGGGCGACACCGATCACGGCGATAAAGCTGCTCTCCGGCTTCGTGCGAGGGGATCGTTTGCGACTGCCACCGACGACGCTGCCGATGCGCCGCATCCGGCCTGACATGCTCTGGTGCGATCAACCCGGGGATGCCAATTACAATCGCCTCGTCCGAAGGCCACTCCGATCTAGCCACGAGACGATGAGCCGCCCGGATGGGCTCTACGACATCTGTCTGGTGCTCGACTGGAATATCTCGGACCGCCGCCGCAATCGCGGGTCGGCAATCTTCTTCCATCTGATCCGCCCCGGCTACGAGCCGACCGCCGGCTGCATTGCCGTCAGCCGGCCCGATATGCGCCGGCTGATTCCGTATCTGCGCGCAGGCTCCGTCGTGCGGGTGCTGTGACGCGGCCGTCACAAAAAGGGATGATAAACGCCGACGAAGACCTATATCGGAGCTGTCGGTTCTTTTGGCCGGCGGGGGCCGTGTGTCCGGGCAGATGCGGTCCGGGCCCGCCCTGCGCAACGATAACATACCATTCTGGAGAGACAGCATGACCGATCAAACCAGCATTACCTGCAACGACGGCCGCTCCATCCCGCAGGTCGGCCTCGGCGTCTGGCAGACACCGAACGAAACCGCAGCGCCGGCCGTCAAGGCCGCCATCGCGGCCGGCTATCGCCATATCGACACGGCCGCCATCTACGGCAACGAGGAGGGCGTCGGTGAGGGCATCCGCTCTTCCGGTGTCGACCGCAAGGACATCTTCCTCACAACCAAGCTGTGGAACGAGGCGCAGGGCTTCGACAGCACGCTGAAGGCTTTCGACGAGAGCCTGAAGCGTCTCGGCACGGACTATGTCGACCTCTACCTTATCCACTGGCCAGCGCCGAAGAAGGACCTCTACCTCGACACCTGGAAGGCGTTCGTCCGGCTGCACAGCGAAGGCCGGGCAAAGTCGATCGGCGTCTCCAACTTCGCTGCCGAGCACCTGAACCGGATCATCGGCGAGACCGGCGTCACGCCTGTTCTGAACCAGATCGAGCTGCATCCGGATTTCCAGCAGCGGGCGCTGCGCGAGACCCATGATGCGCTCGGCATCAAGACCCAGTCCTGGAGCCCGCTCGGCCAGGGCCAGCTGCTCGACAACGTCGTGATCGGCAAGGTCGCCAGCAAATACGGCCGCACCCCGGCCCAGGTGATCATCCGCTGGCACATCGACAACGGCCTGATCGTCATTCCGAAGTCGGTAACACCGAGCCGTATTGCCGAGAATTTCAAGGTCTTCGATTTCAAGCTCGATGCCGACGACCTGAAGGCGATCGACACGCTCGATACGCCTGATGGCCGCATCGGTCCGGATCCGATGACGGCGACGTTCTGATCAATCGTCAAAGAATTTCCCGCTCCCGTCTGGCCTGCCGGCCGGGAGTGGGGTAGGCATCTCGCATCGAACCCGTGATCCAGAGTGCTGCCCGTGAGCTTCCTGCATGATGCCTGGTCTTCTATCCAGCCTTTCCTTCACGAATACGGCCTGCTCACACTCTTCCTCATTATCTACTTCGAATCGCTTGGCGCGCCGCTGCCCGGAGAAAGCGCGCTTGTCAGCGCCTCGCTGCTGGCGTCCCGTGGCGAACTGGATATCGTCAGCGTCTTCTTCGTGGTCTGGGTGGCGGCTGTCGCCGGCGATTTCACCGGCTACCTGATCGGCCATTACGGCGGTAGGCCGCTGCTCGAGCGCTACGGCTGGCTGGTGCGGCTGACGCCGGAGCGCCTGCACAAGTTCGAGGAGATCTTCCGGGTTCGCGGACCGATCATCGTCGTCACCGCCCGCTTCTTCATTCTCCTGCGCCAGCTCAACGGCCTCATCGCCGGCTCCATGGGCATGCCCTGGGCCCGCTTTCTCGGCGCCAACATCATCGGCGCCGCGCTCTGGACCGCAGTGTGGGGTCTCGGCCCCTATTTCTTCGGCGACTTCGTCGGCCGGGGCTTTGCGGCGGTGAAGGCGATGTTCTGAGGATTGTTTTGTCCAGGAGGTGGGGGCCCAACACCCCTCATTCCTGTGCTTGTCACAGGAATCCAGCCACGGCGCGTCTGCGCCGTGAGAGGACAACGTTATGTGAAGGTCTATACGCGCCGCAGACGCGGCGCACTGGATTCCTGTGACGAGCACAGGAATGAGGGAGGAGAGGAGCGTCCCCAAACTGAAGGCCGGTCTCCCGGCCTCCAGAACATCATAATCTATTCCTACCCGCCTACTTCCACTCGCGGATATCGACGAAGTGGCCGGCGATGGCGGCGGCGGCGGCCATGGCGGGGGAGACGAGATGGGTGCGGCCCTTGTGGCCCTGGCGGCCTTCGAAATTGCGGTTCGAGGTGGAGGCGCAGCGCTCGCCCGGCTTCAGCCGGTCGTCGTTCATCGCCAGGCACATCGAACAGCCAGGTTCGCGCCAGTCGAAGCCTGCGGCCTTGAAGATCTTGTCGAGGCCTTCGGCTTCCGCCTGCTCCTTGACGAGGCCGGAGCCCGGAACGATCATCGCGGCAACGGTCGGCGCGACGGTGCGGCCTTCGACGACCTTGGCCACTTCGCGCAAATCCTCGATACGGCCGTTGGTGCAGGAGCCGATGAAGACGCGATCGATGCTGATGTCGGTCATCTTGGTGCCGGCAGTCAGGCCCATGTAGTCGAGTGCGCGCTGCTTGGAGGTGCGCTTGTTCTCGTCCTCGATCTCAGCCGGGTTTGGCACGACGCCCTGGACGGAGACGACGTCTTCCGGCGAGGAACCCCAGGAGACGATCGGCGGCAGGTTGGCGGCGTCGAGCACGACGATCTTGTCGTAGTGGGCGCCTTCGTCGGTCTGCAGGGTCTTCCAGTAGGCGATGGCCTTTTCCAGATCCTCGCCCTTGGGCGAGCGCGGCTTGCCCTTGATGTATTCGAAGGTCTTTTCATCGGGCGCGATCAGGCCGGCGCGGGCGCCGCCCTCGATGGTCATGTTGCAGACCGTCATGCGACCTTCCATCGACAGCGCGCGAATGGCTTCGCCGGCAAATTCGATGACGTGGCCGGTGCCGCCGGCCGTGCCGATCTCGCCGATGATGGCCAGGATGATGTCCTTGGCGGTGACGTGGTCGGGCAACTGCCCGTCGACGCGCACCAGCATGTTCTTGGCCTTCTGCTGGATCAGCGTCTGGGTGGCGAGCACGTGCTCGACCTCTGATGTGCCGATGCCATGGGCGAGCGCCCCGAATGCGCCGTGGGTCGAGGTGTGGCTGTCGCCGCAGACGATGGTCATGCCCGGCAGGGTGAAGCCCTGCTCGGGGCCGACGATGTGGACGATGCCCTGGCGGATGTCGCTGGCGGAGTAATATTCGACGCCGAACTCGGCCGCGTTGGTGGCCAGCGCCTCGACCTGGATGCGGCTTTCCTCGTTCTTGATGCCGAGGTGGCGATCCGGCGAGGTCGGCACGTTGTGGTCGACGACGGCGAGCGTCTTCTGCGGCGCGCGCAGCTTGCGACCGGTCATGCGCAGGCCTTCGAAGGCCTGCGGCGAGGTCACTTCGTGGACCAGGTGGCGGTCGATGTAGAGAAGACAGGTGCCATCGTCTTGCGTGTCGACGACGTGGTCGTCCCAGATTTTGTCGTACAGGGTGCGGGGTGCGCTCATGGCTTCAGATCCATATGGGGTTGGGCGTGTCAAAGAATGGAAGCGACGGAAAGGGGTCCGCCGGCCGCAGGGCGAGATCAGCGAAGTCGGCTATTGAGCGCGCCTGAAATCATCGCAAAGAAACGGGCCGGCAGACGCTTATGGTCCTGCAGCACGAAAGTCTCTCCACCGATGCACTTAAACTTCGATTCCATGGGTTCGGCTTTATCAATTTTTCCGACGCTCGGCAATTCGAATCATCGGAGCCCTATCGCCGGGTCTGTCGCATCCGCTTCTCGAACTGGCGCAAGAGCAGCGACAGGCCGACCGTCAGGATGAGATAGATATAGGTGACGATCGAATAGGTTTCAAAGAAGCGGAACGAGCCTGAGGCATAGACCTTGCCCATCTGGGTGAGGTCGGCGACGCCGAGCACCGAGACCAGCGAGGAATCCTTCACCATCGACACGAAGTCGTTGGACAGCGGCGGCAGGATGACGCGGATAGCCTGCGGGAAGACCACCAGGCGGAAACGTTGCACCCTGGACAGGCCGAGCGCTTTCGATGCCTCGATCTGGCCGTGGTCGACCGCCTCGATGCCGGCGCGGAAAATCTCGGCGATGAAGGAGGCGTAGCCGATCGTCAGCGCGATGATCGCCCGCCACATCAGCGACAACTCGCGCACCATCATGGGCTCCGTCCAGCCGGCTGACACCAGCGGCGCGGTCAGAAAATTATAGGCGGCGACAATGGCCGGCGCGCCGACGAAGGCGACGTAGAACAGCAGCACCAGCATCGGGATGCCGCGGATCACCTCGATGTAGAAACGCGAGACCTGCCTGAGGACGACGTTGTCGGCGCGGCCGAGCAGCATGATGCCGAGCCCCAGCAGCGTCGCCAGCGCAAAGGACACCAGCGTCACGAAGACAGTGATGCCGACGCCGGTGACGACCGTCAGAAACACCTGAGTGTAGAGGCCGCTGGTGGCGATGACGACGGCGACGGCCAGGCAGATGACGACGAGGGCGACCAGCCACCAGGGATAGTCGCTCCGATCCTTGCCGCCTGGCGAGGGACGGGCTGCGATCACCGGCGGCGCTTCCCTATAGCGCGCATCAGTTGCCCATCTTGTAGTCGACGAACCACTTCTGATCGAGCGCCTTGAAGGTGCCGTCGGCCTTCAGTGCCGCGATGGCGGCATTGACCGGCGCCACGAGATCGGAACCCTTCGGGAAGATGAAGCCGAAATCCTCGACGCCAAGCGGGCCGCCGATCAGCTTCAGGGCGCCGGCGGAGCTGTCGACATAGCCCTTGCCGGCCGTGCCGTCGGTCAGCACGGTGTCGACGTCACCGGTCTTGAGCGCCTGGACGGTGGCACCGAAGGTCTCGAACAGCTTGATGCGCGGGTTCTGTTCGTTGCCGTCGAGCACTTCGTAGACAGCGGTGTAGAAAGGCGTGGTGCCCGGCTGCGCGCCGACCAGGCCGTCCTTGAAGGCTGCGAAGGTCTTGGCGTCGGTAAAGCGCTTCTCGTCGCCGCGCACCAGCATGAATTGCTGGCTGCGCATGTAGGGGTCGGAGAAATCGACCTTCTGCTTGCGATCTTCCTTGATGGTGATGCCGGTCATGCCGACGGCGTACTGGCCGTCGGAGACAGCCTGGATCATCGCGTCCCAGCTGGTGTTCTGGTACTCGACCTTGAAATTCAGGCGCTTGGCGATCTCGTTCATCGCATCGTATTCCCAGCCGATCGCCTTGCCGGTCTTCGGCTCGACGAACTGCAGCGGCGGATAAGCATTCTCCGTCACGACAACGACTGTCTTGCCCTTAAGATCAGGCAGGTCGGCGGCGAAGGCCGCCAGGGGCGACAGAACGAGGGCGGTCAGGCCCAGCAGGAACGAGCGGCGGAACGTCATGGAAATCTCCCCAAATGGCCTATCGCGAAACTGTCACAGGTGCAAAGTCGCTGGCAAGGGTAATGCCACGGCTGCAGCGATAAAAACAGAAAAGGCGGCCCAAAGACCGCCCTTTCAAGGTGTTATATTTGCGTCAAGCCTTGAGGCTTATTCTGCTGCAGGCTCGGCAGCGGCGGCTGCTTCTTCAGCGGCCTTTGCCTTTGCTGCCTCTTCGGCAGCCTTGGCTTCTGCTGCTTCGGCTGCTGCCTTCTCGGCGGCCAGAGCCTGTGCTGCTGCGATCTTCTCGGCTTCGATGCGTGCCTTCTCTTCGGCAACGGCAGCGCGCTCGGCGTCGTTCAGCTTGCGGGCGCGGATGCCGGTGTCTTCAACGATACGAGCCGACTTGCCGCGACGATCGCGCAGGTAGTACAGCTTGGCGCGACGGACCTTACCGCGGCGAACGACTTCGACGCTTTCGATCATCGGCGAGAAGATCGGGAATACGCGCTCGACGCCTTCGCCGTAGGAGATCTTGCGAACCGTGAAGTTCTCGTGGATGCCGCCGCCCGAACGGCCGATGCAGACGCCTTCATAGGCCTGTACGCGGCTGCGGGTACCTTCGGTCACCTTGACGTTGACGCGGAGCGTATCGCCTGGGGAGAATTCCGGCAGCTTGCGGACGGCTTCGATCTTGGCAGCCTGTTCGGCTTCCAGCTGTTGAATGATGTTCATTGGTCTAACCTTTTCGAGTTCTTCTGCAACAGCCAGAGCGCTCTGCCGGAATCCGTAGGTCGATGCCGCGGGATTTTGTCCTTTCGGACGGGAGCGAATGCACTATTCTTTATTTGCTGGTCGACGGGGTTGACCCCATGTCCGGGTGGGCAGTTACACCAAAGCCCGAGCCTTGTCATCCCTCCGCAACATATTTTCTTGGCCAGGAGGCCCGGAAACGCCCGGTTTCCGGGGCCGGATCAGCCGAGCGGCACATCAAATACCTCGCCGGCCTGCAGCGGCCGGAAGCGGTGCGGGGCGACATCCTGTGCCGCGAGCGCTGCCGTCAGCTTCACGAGCGGGTCGTCGATCGCCTCATCCGTCAGCTGGAAGGTGCCGAAATGGTGGCCGACGACGGTTTTGGCCCGGCAGAGCTGCATGCCGAGCACGGCCTCCTCTGGGTCCTGGTGCTGGCCCTTCATGAACCAGCGGGGCTCGTAGGCGCCGAAGGGCAGGATGGCGAGCCGGAAGCTGCCGTGCTTCTCGCGCGCCGTCCGGTAGTTGATGCCGCCATGGAAGCCGGTGTCGCCGACATGATAGATCTTGCCCGCCGGCGTCGAGAGCACGAAGGCCGCCCAGAGCGCCATGCGCCGGTCGCCCGCCCCACGCGCCGACCAGTGGTGGCAGGGCTCGGCGTCGATGCTGATGCCATCTGCGATCTTGAGCCTTTGGCCCCAATCGAGGCTGGTGATGTCGGCATCCGGCACCTTGCGGCGGATGATCGTGTCGTTGCCAAGCGGCGTCACGAACCGCGGCCGATGCGCATGCTGCAGCCGCTTCAGCGTCGCCACATCGAGGTGGTCATAATGATTGTGCGAGACGAGCACGATGTCGATCGGCGGCAGGTCGGCAAAGGCGATGCCGGGGGCGACGACGCGCCTGGGCCCTATAAAGGAGAAAGGACTGACCCGCTCCGACCAGACGGGATCGGTGAGGATGTTGAGGCCGGCCACCTGGATCAGCATCGAGGCATGCCCGACCATCGTCACCCGCAGCCCCTCGCCGGAAATCCGCGCCTCAGGCTTCGCCGGTGCAAAAGGGCTTTCCACCGTCTTCGGCCAAGGCACCCGCTGCCGCCCGCCGCCGAACTGCCATTTCAGCACATCCCGAAACCCACCGGGCTCGACACCATCCGGATTGAAGAAGCGCACACCATCGAAATGGTCCGTGGTAGGTCCGGAGTAGTAGGGATTTTTCGTCTTCGCCACGCGGGATTTTCCATGCGGTTGATGTCGCCCTAAGGTGGGGATGGATACGCGGCCGTCAAGCAGCGTTTGCAACCGCATTCGATCTATCTATTGCCAAACGCCATGTTATGGATTGCGCATGGCTTTCGGCGTTTTCATCCACCGTTCAGATTCGATATACAAAGACCGGCCGGCCGAGCATTATCGGTTCCCTGGCCAGTATCTCAGTCGCGTTGAAGCGTGCCTAGGCAGCTGGATTATATACTATTCGCCTGTGAAAGTTTCCGAATCGCGGGGGTACTTTGCCATCGCAAAGGTTCAGCAGATCGTTAGCGATCCTGAGACGTCTGACATGTATCTCGCGTTGATTGAGCCGGGGACCTATCTGGATTTCGCCGATCCAGTTCCATTCCGCAGGCTTGAGGGAGTGGTCGAACTCGGCTTGCTGAACGAATTGGGCAAGATCTCCGGCAGAGCACAATCGGCCGTTCGACCAATTTCGGCCAGCGACTTCAACCGTATCCTGGCCTTGGGCTTCAATGACAGCGATCCATTGCTGCCACGTGTTGACGACGCCTTCAATTCGACCGGATTTGCGGAAGAACAAGCGCCTTTCGATTTCGAACAGCAACGCGATCGAATAAGCTATGTAAATTCGCGGATTGTCCGCGACCGCGTTTTCCGGCGAATTGTGTTGCGCGCCTACGACGAACGATGCGCGATAACCGGATTGAGATTGATCAATGGCGGCGGGCGAGCGGAAGTGGAAGCGGCCCATATCCGACCCGTCGAGGCCAACGGCCCGGACAGCGTTACCAACGGCATCGCCCTTTCCGGCACAGCTCACTGGATGTTTGACCGCGGACTGATAAGCCTGACGGATGAGTTCGAAGTCTTGGTATCCAGGCAGGCGAACGACCAAGATGCCGTGCGCGCCTTCATCAACAAGAGTGGTCGCGCCTTGGTGCCGCGTCAGGCACTGCAGAGACCACACCCACAGTTTATGAACTGGCACCGCGAAAATTGCTTTAAGCAGTAGAACTGCGTTTCATAGGGACAGGGCATCCGGCCAATTCCCCCACCGATCTTGACTTTCCCGGCCAATTGCTGTTTACCGCGCCCATCTGCGACGAGCTCAAGCCTCCTAGCCGCCGACCGGGACCCCCGAAAGGGATTTGGATCCCGGAGGTCAACACCCGACAGCGCGATGCGCCCTCGGGTGCTTTTTGGCTTTGCGTCTTGTTTTCGTCAAGGAAAAGAACAACGTTTCCGGCAGGTGACGGGCAGGCCATCGGGCAGGCGCGGCAGATCATCCGGAAGCGAGAAGGAAGAGCAGATGTTTGAAAACCTCCAGGACCGCCTTGGCTCCATTCTGAATGGACTGACCGGCCGTGGCGCTTTGTCGGAAGCCGATGTTTCCGCGGCGCTCCGCGAGGTTCGTCGTGCCCTGCTCGAAGCCGACGTGGCGCTCGATGTCGTGCGCGGCTTTACCGACCGCGTCCGCGCCAAGGCCGTCGGCGCCGAAGTCCTGAAGTCGATCAAGCCCGGCCAGATGGTCGTCAAGATCGTCCATGACGAGCTGATCGAGATGCTGGGCGCCGACAGCGTCGGCGTCGACCTCAATGCGCCGGCCCCCGTCGTCATCATGATGGTCGGCCTGCAGGGATCGGGCAAGACCACGACCTCAGCCAAGATCGCCCACCGGCTGACGACGCGCGACCGCAAGAAGGTGCTGATGGCATCGCTCGACACGCGTCGCCCGGCAGCCCAGGAGCAGCTGCGCCAGCTGGGCCAGCAGGCCTCGATCGACGTGCTGCCTGTGATCGCCGGCCAGTCGCCGACCGATATCGCCGCCCGCGCCGTCCAGGCCGCCCGCCTCGGTGGCCATGACGTCGTCATCCTCGACACCGCCGGCCGCACCCATATCGACGAGCCGCTGATGGTCGAGATGGCCGAGATCAAGCGCAAGTCGAACCCGCATGAAATCCTGCTGGTCGCTGACTCCCTGACCGGTCAGGACGCCGTCAACCTCGCCCGCAATTTCGACGAACGCGTCGGCATCACCGGCCTCGTGCTCACCCGCATGGACGGCGATGGCCGCGGCGGTGCGGCACTGTCGATGCGCGCCGTCACCGGCAAGCCGATCAAGCTGATCGGTGTCGGCGAAAAGATGAGCGAGCTGGAGGAATTCCATCCACGCCGCATCGCCGACCGCATCCTCGGCATGGGCGACATCGTCTCGCTGGTCGAGCGCGCCGCCGAGAACATCGACGCCGAAAAGGCGTCCGCCATGGCCGCCAAGATGGCCAAGGGCAAGTTCGACCTCGACGATCTCGCCGACCAATTGCGCCAGATGCAGAAGATGGGCGGCATGGGCGGCATCATGGGGATGATGCCCGGCATGTCCGGCATGAAGGACAAGATGGCCGCTGCCGGCCTCGACGACAAATTGTTCGGCCGCCAGATCGCCATCATCCAGTCGATGACCAAGGCCGAGCGCGCCAACCCCGATATCCTCAAGCATTCCCGCAAGAAGCGCATCGCCGCCGGCTCCGGCACCGATTCCGCCGCCATCAACAAGCTCCTGAAGATGCACCGCCAGATGGCCGACATGATGAAAGCCATGGGCGGCAAGGGTAAGGGCGGCATGATGAAGCAGATGATGGGTGGCCTCGCCGGCAAGATGGGTCTTGGTGGCATGGGCGGAATGGGCGGCATGCCCGATCTGTCGAGCCTCGATCCGAAGCAGCTGGAAGCCCTGCAGAAGCAGGCGGAAGCCGCCGGTCTCGGCCGTCCGGGCGCGATGCCCGGGCTTGGTGGCATGGGTGGATTGCCGGGTCTCGGCGGTCCAAAGCTTCCGGGCCTCGGCGGCGGTTTTCCAGGCCTGCCCGGCCTGCCGAAGAAGAAGTGAGGGAGCGCCCGCATGACTGATATCGACGTCAAATCCCAGCTTGCCGGCTACCGCCAGTCGATCGACAACATCGACGCGGCGCTGGTCCACATGCTGGCCGAACGCTTCAGCTGCACCAAGGCAGTCGGCGTTCTCAAGGCCAAGTACAATTTGCCGCCGGCCGATCCGGCGCGCGAGGAATACCAGATCGAACGTCTGCGGCGGCTCGCCAAGGATGCCAATCTGGACCCGGATTTCGCCGAGAAGTTTTTAAACTTCGTCATTACCGAAGTCATCCGGCACCACGAACAGATCGCCGCCGAATTCAAGGCGTGATCGTCAAAGACTGAAAGACCAAGGCCGCCCGCCAAGGCGTCCGGACAACACTCTGAAGGAGTATGATACAATGGCACTGAAAATTCGTCTCGCCCGCGGTGGCTCCAAGAAGCGTCCTTACTACCACGTCGTCATCGCCGACGCCCGTTCGCCGCGCGACGGCCGCTTCCTGGAAAAGGTCGGCTCGTGGAACCCGATGCTTGCCAAGGACGATGCCAAGCGCGTCGAACTCGACACGGCCCGCATCCAGCATTGGATCGAACAGGGCGCCCAGCCGACCGACCGCGTCCTGCGCTTCCTGGCTGAAGCCGGCGTTGCCAAGCGCGACCCGCGCAGCAACCCTGAAAAGGCAAAGCCAGGCAAGAAGGCCGAAGAGCGTATCGCTGAACGCGCCCAGAAGGCCGCTGACCTCGCCGCCGCTGCCGAAACGGCTGCCGCCGAATAAGCCCTTACCGGCAATCCTTGAGCGGGTGGCATGGCAACATGCCGCCCGCTTTTTATTTGCCATCGTTCCCGGTTCCTCTATGAAAAGAACGATGTTCACCCTCATTCAGTCTGCGGCATAGTCATGGCGAAACTCGAAAACCCTATCCTGATGGCCACGCTTGGCGGCGCGCAGGGGCTGCGCGGCGAGGTACGGGCCAAATCCTACACCTCCGATCCGATGGCGCTCGGCGAATACGGCAATTTGCATGCTGCCGACGGCCGTGTGTTCGAGGTGCTGGATATCCGCCCCAGCAAGAATATCGTCATCATTCGCTTCCGCGGCATCAACGACCGCGATGCTGCCGAGGCACTGAACGGCCTGGAGCTTTTCGTGGAGCGCGACAACCTGCCGGACGACGAGCTCGAAGACGACGAGTTCTTCTACGCCGATCTCGAGGGGCTCGAGGCCGTCGATGCCCAGGGTGTCGGCTATGGCGTTGTCAGCGGCGTCTACGATTTCGGCGCCGGAGATCTGCTGGAGCTGAAGGGGCCGGGCAAGCGGCCGGTTCTGATCCCGTTTTCCGAAGCGGCCGTGCTGGAAATCGACCTCGAGAACGGCAAGGTGCTGATCGACCCGATGGCCGCCGGCCTGATCGACGATCCGACCGATATCGGCCAGCCGCCGAAATCCGACCGCCCGAAGAAGTAGGCCCGATGACGTTTCGGGCGACCATCCTGACGCTCTATCCGGAAATGTTTCCCGGCCATCTCGGCACGTCGCTCGCCGGCAAGGCAGCGGCGCGCGGCCAATGGTCGCTCGACACGCTGCAGATCCGCGATTTTTCCACCGACCGCCACCGCACCGTCGACGACACGCCGGCCGGCGGCGGCGCCGGAATGGTGCTGAAACCTGACGTGCTTGCCCGCGCCATCGACGAGGCCGGCACCGACGACGGCCGTCCCCGCCTGCTGATGAGCCCGCGCGGCAAGCCCTTGACGCAGGCTCGCGTCCGCGAACTGGCGGATGGCCCGGGCGTCGTCATCGTCTGCGGCCGTTTCGAGGGCGTCGACCAGCGGGTGATCGATGCCCGCCATCTCGAGGAAGTCTCGATCGGCGATTATATACTCTCCGGCGGCGAGCCGGCAGCACTTGTGCTGCTCGATGCCATCGTCCGCATCCTGCCGGGCGTCATGGGCAACGATCTCTCGGGCACCCATGAGAGCTTCGAGAACGGTCTGCTGGAGCATCCGCACTATACGCGCCCCCAGCAATGGGAAGGCCGCGACATTCCGGCGATCCTCACCTCGGGCAACCATGCCGCCATTGCCAAGTGGCAGGCCGAGCAGTCCCTGCAGCTAACCCGGGAGCGTCGGCCGGATCTGCTGGACAAGGCAGATGTTGCCGACAATTGATGCTCGGGCAGCTGCTTGCCCATGGGAGTGAATGTCTGTGTCTGACGGCGGATCACGCATCGCACCAAGCTGGTTGCAACGCCTGGGCGCAGGATCGGCATGAACTGGGGCTTCCCGGTTTTCGATCTCGAGCACAGATCGGAAGGCGGGCAATTTTTTACGTCTTTGCGGTAAGAACTGCAGCATAATTCAAGTCGAGGCCGTCGATGCTGAAAGCTGCCCTTGCCAGACGTCTAGCACGACCACGGCGGCTGTCCGCCATCGCTTGGCTTGCCTTGCCTTTGCTGCTGCTGATCGCGGCATACGTTCTTCATGCAAATCCGTCGGTCGATCTCGAGCACAGGCTCGAGAAGATGGACTTTACGAATTACTGGGTGGGATCGAAGCTGATCCTGGGCGGCAGGGCGATGGAGCTGTTCAGTGGACAGCAGAGCTATTTCGCGGCGTTGCGCGAATTTGCCGGGCCGGACATCGGATGGCACAACTGGAGCTACCCGCCGCATTATCTCTTCTTCATCATGCCGTTCGGGCTTTTCGGCTACCTGCCGGCGGCAGCCGTCTTCCTGGCCCTGACGCTTTGCATCTATCTCCACGCCGTTTCGCTGTCGGCCAGGGGATCAAGGATGCTGCTGCTCCTTCTGCTGCTTCCGGCCATTCTCGGCAATGTCGTATTCATCCAGAACGGGTTTCTGATCTCTGCCCTCTTTGTCTATGGGCTGACGCTACGCCAGAGCCGGCCGGTGCTGGCCGGCATCGCCCTCGGCATGCTGACCATCAAGCCGCAGCTCGGCTTTCTGCTGCCGATCCTGCTGATCTTCGAGCGCCGTTGGACCGTCATGCTTTCGGCCACGGCCACGGCATCGATGATGATCGGCCTCGCGGCCCTCATTTGGGGCCCGCAAGCCTGGGTCGGCTATTTCACGGTCAACCTTCCCTACCAGGGCGATGTGATGCTGCACCTCACCGGCATCTTCACGCATATGATGCCTTCGGTCTATGGATCGCTGCGGGCGCTGTCGGTCGCTCCTGATACGGCGCTTCTCGCGCATCTTCCGGTCGCGCTCCTGTCTTTCATCGCCTACCTCATCTGCCTGCGACGGACAGACGGTCTACAAGCCCGCGCCACGGCAACGGTCTTTGCCACCTTCATGATCTCGCCCTATTCGCTGATCTACGATTTCTGCGCGCTGGCTGCGGTCGCGGCGCTTGCCGTCGTTTCGGCGGTCGAAACGGGCGCTCTCAATCGTCGGAACGGTCTGATTGGTCTCGTGCCTCTGTTTGTCGTGTGCCTGTTGCCGCTTCTGACGCTGCCGCTCGCTCTTGCAGGGTTGCCCGTATCGCCCGTCATCATCGCCTTTGGCTGGTTTGCCGCGATGAGGTCCACCCAGACTGGTAATTCCCGCCCGTTTCCGCCATATACAGCCGAGAAAAACAACGGAACGGTCTGATGAGCAACACGGTCGAATTCGCGCGGATGAACGGGCTTGGCAACAAGATCCTGGTCGTCGACATGCGCGGTCGCAAGGACAAGGTGACGCCCGAGGCGGCGATCGCGCTGAATGCCGACCCGGCCACCGCCTTCGACCAGATCATGGCGATCCACGATCCCAAGGCATCAGGTACGGATGCCTTCATCGATATCCTCAACTGCGACGGCACCAAGGCGCAGGCCTGCGGCAACGGTACGCGCTGCGTCGTCCAGGCGCTGTCGTCGGAGACCGGCCGCAAGTCGTTCACCTTCCAGACGGTCGCCGGCATCCTGAATGCCGTCGAGCATGAGGACGGGACGATCTCTGTCGACATGGGCAAGCCTGTGTTTGACTGGGACCGGATCCCGCTGTCGGAAGAGTTCTTCGACACCAGCCGCATCGAGCTGCAGATCGGGCCGATCGAGGCGCCGATCCTGCATTCGCCGTCTGTCATGTCGATGGGCAATCCGCATGCAATCTTCTGGGTCGAGCGCGACGTGATGTCCTACGATCTCGCCCGCTTCGGGCCAATGCTCGAAAACCATCCGATGTTCCCGGAAAAGGCCAATATCACGCTGGCGCAGGTCACCTCGCCATCGTCGATGATCACCCGCACCTGGGAGCGCGGCGCCGGGCTGACGCTTGCCTGCGGCTCGGCCGCCTGTGCCGCCGGCGTGTCCGCCGCCCGCACCGGACGCACCGGCCGCACCGTCGAGATCGACGTGGCGAGCAGCGTGCCGCGCGGCACGCTCAAGATTGAGTGGCGCGACGACGATCACGTCGTCATGACGGGTCCGGCCGTATGGGAATGGTCCGGCCGGCTCGATCCAGTGACGGGCGTCTTTACGCGCGACGAAAAGCCGGCAGAGGCCCTGGCGCGGTGAGCGGCGTCGAGGTCATCACCTTCGGCTGCCGCCTCAACACCTACGAATCCGAAGTCATGCGCGGCGAGGCCGAGAAAGCCGGGCTCAACAACGCCATCCTGGTCAATACCTGTGCCGTGACCGGCGAGGCGGTGCGCCAGGCGCGCCAGGCCATCCGCCGCGCGCGCCGCGACAATCCGCATGCCCGCATCATCGTGTCAGGCTGTGCCGCCCAGACCGAGAAGCAGACCTTTGCCGCCATGCCCGAGGTCGACATGGTGCTCGGCAACGAGGAGAAGCTGACGCGCGACAGCTACCGGGCGCTGCCTGATTTCGGCGTCTCGGCGGAGGAAAAGCTGCGGGTCAACGACATCATGAGCGTCCGCCACACGGCGCCGCAGATGGTCAAACATATCGACGGGCATGTGCGCGCCTTCATCCAGGTGCAAAACGGCTGCGACCATCGCTGCACCTTCTGCATCATCCCCTATGGCCGCGGCAACTCCCGTTCGGTTCCGATGGGCGCGGTCGTCGCACAGGCGCGCCAGCTGGTCGCATCTGGCTATGTCGAGATCGTGCTGACGGGCGTCGATGCCACGAGCTATGGCGGCGATCTGCCGGGCCAGCCGTCGCTGGGGATGCTTGCCAAGACCTTGCTCCGGCAGGCGCCTGACATCCGCCGGCTGCGGCTGTCGTCGATCGACAGCATCGAGGCCGACCGGCATCTGCTCGACCTGATCGCCGACGAGCCGCGCTTCATGCCGCATCTGCACCTGTCGCTGCAGCATGGCGACGACATGATCCTGAAAAGGATGAAGCGACGCCACTCGCGGGCGGATGCGCTGGCCTTCTGCGCGCAAGTGCGCGCGCTCCGGCCCGACATCAGCCTCGGTGCCGACATGATCGCCGGTTTTCCGACCGAGACGGAGGCAATGTTCGACAATGCCGTGAGCATGGCGGAAGAGGCCGGCATCGCCCATCTGCACGTGTTTCCCTACAGTCAGCGACCCGAAACGCCAGCAGCGCGCATGCCGCAGCTCGACCGGGGTGTGGTCAAGGAGCGGGCGGCGCGGCTGAGGGCCACTGGACTTCGGCTGCAGCAATCCCATCTCGATGCCATGGTCGGCACGACGCAATGGCTGCTTGTCGAAAACAACGGCATGGCGCATACGGAAAACTTCACGCTTGTCGCGGCACCTGGCCTTGCGCCCCGCTCGCTGGTCGCAGCCGTCATTACCGGCCACGACGGCAAGCGTCTCGACATGCAACTTGACCCCGCGCAAGCGGCTTGACCAACGGAAATTCCATGGCGCTCGGATTCATCAAGAAAGTCTTCACCTTCCGTCACGACCAGCCGGGCTTCAACGATGTCCCGGAGGTGCCGGTCGACGACAAGGCTGTCACGTCCGAGCTGGAGCCGAAAAGCCGTGAGGAACATCTGCCTGTCGCCGCCGATCCGGTCTTGCCGGCGGAAATGGAGACAGCCGGCGGGCCTGCGGCCGATGGTGTCGCGGGCGATGCCGAGGATGAAACGCCGCCGATCCTGCCTGACGTCACTGCGCTGGACGATCTCGGCGTCACGCCATTGGCGTTGCTGGAAGCCAAGGCTGAGATTCCCGAGGGTGGGGCGACACCCCCCTCTGTCCCTGCGGGACATCTCCCCCACAAGGGGGGAGTTCAGCCGGAGGATGACGCGGCTGCGAATTCCATCGTTGATAGCCTCGCCTCCCCAGCGAAGGAAGCTGTGGCCGATGAAGCTGCCGCACCCCTAATCTCCCCCCTCGTGGGGGAGATGTCAGCGAAGCTGACAGAGGGGGGCGATCTGGCGCCGCAGCCGGCCGTTGCACCGGTTGTGCCGGAGACATCTGAGGGTGGGGCGATACCCCCCTCTGTCCCTGCGGGACATCTCCCCCACAAGGGGGGAGATCAATCGGAGAATGCCGCAGCCTCCGCCATCCCGTCCCCTCCCATCCTCCCCAAGGGTTTCGCCACCGGCCCGGCCATCGTCGCGCCCGTCCCCGAAGCCGCGAAGACTACCTGGTTCCAGCGCCTGCGCGCCGGGCTGTCGCGCACCTCGTCGCAGCTGACCGGCCAGATCACCGCGCTGTTCACCAAGCGCAAGCTCGACGACCAGACGCTGCAGGATCTCGAGGATCTGCTGATCCAGGCCGACCTCGGCGTCGAGACGGCGTTGCGCATCACCGATACGCTGGCCTCCGAGCGCTACGGCAAGGACGTGTCCGGCCAGGATGTAAGCCGCATCATGGCGGCCGAGATAGTCAAGGTGCTGAAGCCGGTCGCCAAGCCCTTGCAGCTCGACCTCAGCCACAAGCCACATGTCATCCTCGTCGTCGGCGTCAACGGCACCGGCAAGACCACGACGATCGGCAAGCTGGCCTCCAAGCTGTCGGGCTCCGGCCTGAAGGTGATGGTGGCGGCGGGCGATACATTCCGCGCGGCCGCCATCGAGCAGTTGAAAATATGGGCCGACCGGACGAAGTCGACCTTCGTCGGCACCAAGATCGGCGCCGATGCCTCGGGGCTCGCTTACGAAGCCTTCCAGCAGGCTAAAGCCAACGGCACCGACGTGCTGATTATCGACACCGCCGGCCGGCTGCAGAACAAGAAGGAATTGATGGACGAGCTGGAAAAGATCGTCCGCGTGCTCGGCAAGCTCGATCCCGAGGCGCCGCATACGGTGCTGCAGACGCTCGATGCCACCACCGGTCAGAACGCCCTCAACCAGGTCGAGATCTTCCGCAATGTCGCCGGCGTTAACGGTCTTATCATGACGAAGCTTGACGGCACGGCGCGCGGCGGCATTCTTGTCGCCATCTCGGCCAAGCACAAGCTGCCGGTCTATTTCATCGGCGTCGGCGAAGGGGTGGACGATCTGGAGCCGTTCGAGGCCGAGGAGTTCGCCCAGGCGATTGCCGGGATTGACGGATAGGGGCAGCCGGCGGCGCAAGCGCCTTGCCCGCCATAGATAAGCCATCGACGCCGATCATGGCGCAACGGAATTTGGACCAGGTCAGGACGGATAATGACGAGCAGCGACAACGACGTAACACCGAGCACGGCGGATCGTCAAAATCCGATGTTGAAGATGGCGCTCGAAATCGGGCCGCTGATGGTGTTCTTCTTTGCCAATCTGCGCGGCCCCTGGCTGGTGACGCAGTTCCCGGCGCTGTCAGCGCTGGGCGGACCGCTGTTCGTTGCCACTGGGCTGTTCATGGCAGCCACCATCCTGTCGCTCGTGGTCTCGAAGTTCGTGCTCGGCCACCTGCCGATCATGCCATTCGTCTCCGGCATTGTGGTACTGGTGTTCGGCTCGCTGTCGATCTACCTGCAGGACGAGACCTTCATCAAGATGAAGCCGACGATCATCAACGCGCTGTTCGGCTGCGCGCTGCTCGGCGGCCTGCTGTTCGGCAAATCGCTACTCGGCTATGTCTTCAACGCCGCCTTCCAACTCGATGCCGAGGGCTGGCGCAAGCTGACCGTGCGCTGGGGCATCTTCTTCCTGTTCCTCGCCGTCCTCAACGAAGTGATCTGGCGCAATTTCTCCGATGACTTCTGGGTCGCCTTCAAGGTCTGGGGCACGATGCCGATCACCATCCTCTTCACGCTCTCGCAGATGCCGCTGATCATGAAGCACACGGTGCAGCCGCCCGCTGCCGCGGATGCCGAGAAATGACGGTCGTCGGAGAGACGCAACGGGCAAACCGCCACACGGCGTGGTTCATCGCCTGCCTTGCCGTGCTGCTGGTGCAGATCGTCGCCGAACATCTGATGGGCCGGGTTGCCATCTGCACCTGCGGCTATGTCAAATTGTTCGAGCCCGGTGTCAATTCCAGCGGCAATTCGCAGCATATCGCCGACTGGTACACGCCGTCGCACATCATTCACGGCTTCCTGTTCTTCGGGCTGACGCACCTCATTCTCCGCGCCAAGCCGCTGTCTCTGCGGCTGTTCGTCGCCATGCTGATCGAAACCGGCTGGGAGATCCTCGAGAACTCGCCCATCATTATCGACCGCTACCGCTCGACGACGATGTCGCTCGCCTATGTCGGCGACAGCATTCTGAATTCCGCGATGGACACGGTCTTCATGGTCGTCGGCTTCCTGTTTGCCTGGCGGGCGCCGGTGTGGCTGACGATCGCGATCGCAATCTTCTTCGAGATCCTGACCGGCTGGCTGATCCGCGACAACCTGACCCTGAACGTGCTGATGCTGGTCTGGCCGGTCGAGGCGGTCAAGACCTGGCAGGCGGCGTTGTAGGGCTCGTAGGCAGCGTTCTGGCTTTGGCAGGCAGCGTTACAGGTGTGTCGGGGCAGCGCTGTAGGTTTGGCAGGCACTGTAGGTCTGTTGAACGAAGAAGCGCCACCCCACTCTCCCTCATTCCTGTGCTTGTCACAGGAATCCAGCCACCGCGCGTCTGCGCGGTGAATGATGCCCTTGAATTGTAAGGTCTTCCGCGCCGCAGACGCGGCGCACTGGATTCCTGTGACAAGCACAGGAATGAGGGAGGAGAGGGTGGCGGCTAACGCTGTGGCTGGTGGTTCAGGGGCGACTGGTAGCCGCCCCTGCGCGTTAACGTGCGACGGCGAGCGTAACGCGCTACGATCCCGGCTTGCCCAGGGCCTTGTCGATCGCCGGATAGAGGCCTTCCTTCAGGCTGAGGGCGTCGAAGGGGCCGACGCGTTTGTAGAGGATCGTGCCGTCGGGTGCGACGAGGTAGGATTCGGGGATGCCGTAGACGCCCCAGTCGATTGCCGCCGCCCCCTTTGGGTCGATGCCGATCGCCTTGAAGGGATTGCCGAGTTCGCCGAGGAAGCGGCGCGCATTTTCCGGCTGGTCCTTGTAGTTGATGGCGACGATGTTCAGCCTGCTGTCGCCGGCCAGTTGCTTCAGGAGCGGATGCTCCTCGCGGCAGGGAATGCACCAGGAGGCAAAGACGTTGACCAGCGTCAGCTTGCCCCTGATCGTCGCGTCCGTCAGGGCCGGCAGGTTCACGCCATCAAGCGGCGGCAGCGACAATGATGGTGCCTTCTGACCGATCAGCGCCGAGGGAATGGCGGCGATGTCCTTGCCGTGGAAATCCTGCTCGTAGAGCATCTTGCCGGCGGTGCCGGCGATCACCCCGAACACCAGCAGCGGCAGCAGGGCAACGGCATAGCGACCGATCCCGCGGGCCTTTGGCGCCGGATCCTGTTCCGCGCTTTCGGTCATGGTGCCGTCGCTTCCGGCTTGGGCTGCGACCGGCGCCGGATACCGGAGGCTTCTAGGGCTGCCAGTTCGCGGCGGCGCAAGCGGCCGTCGACATAGGTCCAGGCGATGACGGCAAAAACCGTCAGTGCGGCGAAGCCGTAGGATCCGTAGACGTAGAAGGCGTGATCCATCGTTTCAGCCCTCTCGGCTTGCCATGCGGGCGGCAAGGCGGCGCTGGGCGGCGATGCGGCGGCGCCAGATTTCGTTGCGGATCGCCATCAGGTGCAGCGTGAAGAACAGCAGCGTGAAGGCGAGCGCCATCACGAACAGTGGCCAGAGAAATTCCGGCGCGATGGTCGGTCCGTCCAGCCGCATGATGCTTGCCGGCTGGTGCAGCGTGTTCCACCATTCGACGGAGAACTTGATGATCGGGATGTTGACGAAGCCGACGAGGATCAGCACCGCCGTCACCCGCGCACTGCGCGAGGGATCGTCGATGGCCCGGCTGAGCGCGATCAGGCCGAGATACATCAGGAACAGGATGAAGACCGAGGTCAGCCGCGCGTCCCACACCCAGTAGGTGCCCCACATCGGCTTGCCCCAGAGCGCGCCTGTCACCAGTGCCAGCAGCGTGAAGGCGGCGCCGAGCGGGGCGGCGGCCTTGGCGGCGACATCGGCCAGCGGATGGCGCCAGACCAGCGTGCCGACGGCAGCAACGCTCATCACCGTGTAGCACATCATCGACAGCCAGGCGGCCGGCACATGGATGTACATGATGCGCACGGTATCGCCCTGCTGGTAGTCGGCGTCGGTCGAGAAGGAGAGATAGAGGCCGATGGCAAAGAGGAGCGCTGTCATCGCCGCCAGCCACGGGATGACACGGCGTGCCAGCGCCAGAAACCGGGTCGGATTGGCCAGATCGGAAAACCGGTTGAAGGCAGGGCTGACGTCGCTCATCGATTGTCCTTAGCGCGATATTGTGAAGGCTGCAATTCAAAGGCCGGGGGCACGACAATCAATCCGTCGTGTTTCTGAGCGCCAGCGCGGCTGCGACGGGTCCGAGGACCGCAAAGAACAGCGTCAGGGCGATGAGGATGAGGAAGGGCGGCAGGAACGGCGCTGGTCCCTCGACGGCCGCATAGGTGGCGGAAACGCCGAAGATCAGTACCGGGATTGCCAGAGGCAGGATCAGGATCGACACCAGCAGCCCGCCGCGCGGCAGGGCGACGGCGACGGCAGCGCCGACCGCGCCGATCAGCGTGATGGCCGGCGTGCCCACCAGCAATGTCAGCATGGTGGCGCCGATCGCCGTCTCGTTCATGTTCATGAACAGGCCCAGCAGCGGCGAGGCGATCACCAGCGGCAGGCCTGTCGCCGTCCAGTGGGCGGCGCATTTGACGAGCACGGTCAGCACCAGCGGCGTTTCCTGCATCACGAGCAGATCGAGCGAACCGTCGTCGCGTTCGGCCTGGAACAGCCGGTCGAGGCCGAGCAGCGCCGATAGCAGCGCGCCGATCCAGACGATGGCCGGGCCGATCCGGGCCAGCAGCTTCAGGTCCGGCCCGACGCCGAAGGGGATGACGGCGACGACGGTGAGGAAGAACAGCACCCCGATGAGGGCACCGCCACCTGATCGCACGGAGAGTTTTAGGTCGCGCAGGAAGAGGGCGATCATGGGTGGGCTCCGTCGGTGGGCAAGTTGCGCGTGTCCGGAGAGTTGCCGAGGCTTCTGTCGTGAGGAGGGTCACCCCCCTCTGTCACCTTCGGTGACATCTCCCCCACAAGGGGGGAGATTGGGCGGTCGTGGCTGCTTTTGACAAGCAAGGACCTGCGATCGCGTGCGGGGTTGGCAAGGAAAAAGAATGATCTCCCCCCTTGTGGGGGAGATGTCACGCGGTGACAGAGGGGGGTAGGCTGCCGCAAACTCAAGACCATCAACCCCACACTCCCTCATCCATCCCGGCAAATCCGGTCATTGCCAGATCGCGGGCATTGTTGAGCCCGAGGGGCTGGTGGGTGGCGGCGAGGACGATGCCGCCGTGCTGCTGGTGGGCGGTGATGAGGTCGGCGAAGAGAAGGTCGGCGCTGGCGTCGAGGGCGGCGGTGGGCTCGTCGAGGATCCAGACCGGGCGGTGGGCGACGAGGAGTTTGGCGAAGGCGAGGCGGCGCTGCTGGCCGGCGGAGAGATAGCCGAACGGGAGGTGCAGGATGCCGGCAAGGCCCACGGCGTCGGCGGCGTCCTCGACAGGCATCCCGCCTTGGCGGCCGGGGCTTGTGCCGTCGTCGGCATCGCAGAGGAAGGCCCGCCAGAAGGCGAGGTTCTCGGCCACCGAAAGCTCGTTTTTCATCGCGTTGCGGTGGCCGAAATAGTGGCTGATTTCCCGCACCGGGCGCTCGGCACTGCCCTTTTCGTCGACGAAGATCGTCCGTCCCTTATCTGCCGCCAGAAGGCCGGCGACGACGCGCAGCAGGGTCGATTTGCCTGACCCGTTGGCGCCGGTCAGGATCAATGCCTCGCCTTCTCCCAAGTGAAAGGAAATGTTAACGAAAATCAAATCTTCGCCCCGCCTGGCAGCCAGCTTTTCGGCACTCAGATGCATGGTCAAAGGCCTTCCCTGTTGATACGACGCGGGTGCAAAAAATTGTCCGAATTTGCGCTTGTCTGCTATGGCAAGTTTTTTAGAAATTATCTATAAGACCTGCAACCACGCCAGCGGTCGGCGTGAACTTCATCCTAGCGCCGAACTTGCGGTTGTTTTTAAAGCAATCTCACGTGCGGACAGCGGAAATGGCCGTACCCGCATCCTGATGTGCATTACGTGCATAGGCGTCCCGCACGACTGTGTTGGCTATCAGAACGGGGTCTCTCGTGTCTAAATCTCTCGATAGTTTCAATTGCCGTTCCACGCTCAGCGTGAACGGAAAGGAATATGTCTACTACAGCCTGCCCAAGGCTGAGGCAAACGGCCTTTCCGGTATTTCCAAGCTGCCCTATTCCATGAAGGTCGTTCTGGAAAACCTGCTGCGCAACGAAGACGGCCGCTCGGTTGTCAAGAAGGACATCGAAAGCGTCGCCGCCTGGCTCACCGACAAGGGCACCGCTGAAAGCGAGATCGCCTACCGTCCCGCCCGCGTGCTGATGCAGGACTTCACCGGCGTTCCCGCCGTCGTTGACCTCGCCGCCATGCGCGATGCCATGGTCGCTCTCGGTGGCGATCCGGAGAAGATCAACCCGCTGGTTCCCGTCGACCTGGTCATCGACCACTCCGTCATCGTCGACGAGTTCGGCACGCCGACGGCGCTGGCGCGCAACGTCGAGCTCGAATACGAGCGCAACGGCGAACGTTACCGCTTCCTCAAGTGGGGCCAGCAGGCGTTTAAGAATTTCCGCGTCGTTCCTCCGGGAACCGGCATCTGTCACCAGGTGAACCTCGAATATCTCGGCCAGACCGTCTGGACGAAGGAAGAGGATGGGGAAACGGTGGCTTACCCCGACACCTGCGTCGGCACCGATAGCCACACCACGATGATCAACGGTCTCGGCGTTCTCGGCTGGGGCGTCGGCGGCATCGAAGCCGAGGCTGCCATGCTCGGCCAGCCGGTTTCCATGCTCCTGCCAGAGGTCATCGGCTTCAAGCTGACCGGCAAGCTCAAGGAAGGCTGCACCGCAACCGACCTCGTGCTGATGGTCGTGCAGATGCTGCGCAAGAAGGGCGTCGTGTCCAAGTTCGTCGAATTCTTCGGCGTCGGCCTCGACAGCATGTCGCTTGCCGACCGCGCCACCATCGGCAACATGGGCCCGGAATACGGCGCCACCTGCGGCTTCTTCCCGGTCGATGGCGAAACCATCAACTACCTCACCATGTCCGGCCGCACCACTGACCGGATCGCGCTGGTCGAAGCCTATTCCAAGGCGCAGGGCATGTGGCGCGACAATGACGGCTCCGAGCTGGTCTTCACCGACACGCTGGAACTGGACCTCGGCGACGTCGTGCCCGCCATGGCCGGCCCAAAGCGTCCGGAAGGCCGCGTCCCGCTCGAAGGCATCGCTGCCGGCTTTGCCGCAGCGCTTGAAGCCGACTACAAGAAGCCAGGCCAGCTCGGCATGCGCTACGCTGTCGAAGGCACGGACTACGACCTCGGTCACGGCGACGTGGCGATTGCCGCCATCACCTCCTGCACCAACACGTCCAACCCATCGGTGCTGATCGCAGCCGGTCTGTTGGCGCGCAACGCCGTTGCCAAGGGCCTGACGTCCAAGCCGTGGGTGAAGACCTCTCTCGCACCGGGCAGCCAGGTCGTTGCCGAATACCTGTCTAAATCCGGCCTTCAGGTCGATCTCGACAAGCTCGGCTTCAACCTGGTCGGCTTTGGCTGCACCACCTGCATCGGCAATTCCGGCCCGCTGCCGGCGCCGATCTCCAAGACCATCAACGACAAGGGCCTGATTGCCGCCGGCGTTCTCTCCGGCAACCGCAATTTCGAAGGCCGCGTGTCGCCCGACGTCCAGGCGAACTATCTCGCCTCGCCGCCGCTGGTCGTCGCATACGCGCTCGCCGGTTCGGTCCAGATCGATCTGACCAACGAGCCTCTCGGCACCGACAAGAACGGTAGCCCCGTGTTCCTCAAGGACATCTGGCCGACCTCGCATGAAATCCAGGAATTCATCCTGAAATACGTCACCCGCGAACTCTACGAGACCAAGTACGCCGACGTGTTCAAGGGCGATGTCAACTGGCAGGCCGTGCAGGTTCCTCCGGGCCAGACCTATGCCTGGGACGACGACTCGACCTACGTGCAGAACCCGCCCTACTTCGTCGGCATGGGCAAGAGCGGCGCCGGCATCTCCGATATCAAGGGTGCCCGCGTTCTCGGCCTGTTCGGCGACAAGATCACCACCGACCACATCTCTCCGGCCGGTTCGATCAAGGCGGCGTCGCCTGCCGGCGCGTATCTCCTGGAACACCATGTCGGCGTTGCCGACTTCAACCAGTACGGCACGCGTCGTGGCAACCATGAAGTGATGATGCGCGGCACGTTCGCCAACATCCGCATCCGCAACCACATGCTCGGCCCGAACGGCAAGGAAGGTGGCTACACCATCCACTACCCGTCGAAGGAAGAGGAATCGATCTACGACGCGGCCATGCAGTACAAGGCCGAAGGTGTGCCGCTGGTCATCTTCGCCGGCGTCGAATACGGCAACGGCTCGTCGCGTGACTGGGCTGCCAAGGGCACCAACCTGCTCGGCGTCAAGGCCGTCATCGCCCAGTCGTTCGAGCGCATCCACCGCTCGAACTTGGTCGGCATGGGCGTCATCCCCTTCGTCTTCGAAGAGGGCACGACCTGGGCGTCGCTCGAACTGAAGGGCGACGAGACCGTCACCATCGAAGGTCTCGAGAACATCAAGCCGCGCGAAAAGAAGACCGCCGTCATCACCTACGGCGACGGCACGGTGAAGAACGTGCCGCTGATCAGCCGCGTCGATACGCTCGACGAGGTCGTCTACCTCAACAATGGCGGCATCCTGCAGACCGTTCTGCGCGACCTCGCCGCCTGATCGCATTCCTGTCGATCCATAACGCCGCCGGAGAGCGATCTCCGGCGGCGTTGTCGTTTCACGCTGATGTGTATTGCCGCGTGTCGTTGCGGCGCTGTCTCACCCGTTCGTGACTTTGCTGCGAGGTTGCGAGGCATTATCTCTTGTTTGAGGTTTGTCAGGCTTGATGCCGGCCACGGATTTTGACAATCAAGGTCTGAAATGAGGTGTTCTGCCATGTCCCTTCGGCTCTTGATCCCCCTGCTGGCTGGCGTTGCCCTTGCCGGGTCGGCGCATGCGCAGCAGCTTGGTAAGCTGAAGGGCGTCGTCGAGCTGTTCACCTCGCAGGGCTGCGCTTCCTGTCCTCCCGCCGATGCCGCCTTGCAGCGGCTGATCGCCCAGGGCGACGTCGTCGCGCTCGCCTATCACGTCGATTATTGGAACTACCTCGGCTGGAACGACACCATGGCGTCGAAGGAAAACACCGATCGCCAGTACAGCTATGCGCGCACCCTCGGGCGAAGCAGCGTCTACACGCCGCAGGCCGTCCTCAATGGGCGGGATCACCTGAACGGAGCGGATCTCGGCGCCATCAACGTCAAGCTCGACGATCTTTCCCGGGCCGGGCAGGGGCTGGTCGTCCCGGTCAGTGCGGCCATGAAGGGCGACGAGCTGGAAATCGACATCGCGGCGGGTCAGGGCAAAGCCAATGTCGTCGTCGCCTACTTCGATAGGCAGCAGCGCGTCGACGTAACCAAGGGCGATAATGTCGGTCAGCAGATCGCCTATATGCACAGCGTTTCGGACGTCGAGACGGTTGGCATGTGGGAGGGCAAGCCAATGCACCTGACGCTGCCTGCCAACGTCATGGAAAAGGCTGGCCGCAAGGGGCTCGCGGTTCTGCTGCAGTCCTCCACGCCGGCGGGAGACCCGGCGGCGATCATCGGTGCAACGGCCATGACCCTCGGCGCGGACGACTAGGCAGTTATACGCCAAGTCCAAGGCGGCCAGCCCGGCAGGCGATTCAAGGCTTGAGGGGGGATGCCGAACCTGCCCGCCGGGGATTCCTGGCAACGCGACCAGGAATAGCAATAGAACTGGCGCAGCGAGGCTTGTCGTCAAGACAGACAGATCAAGAACTCCGCCGTCTTGCATTTTTGCAGCGGCGGGGCGACACTGTCATCCTGCTGTCACGAGCGGAGGCTTCGAGGAATTGATGACTGATCAGCCGGATTTAAGGCGCGGCGAAGGCCATGGCGTCGAGAACAACAGTTCCGTCGTCGTCGATATCAGCCAATACAAGCAGAGCAAGGACACCTTGCCGGTGACCTTCCATCGCCGCGAGCTTGACGCCATTCTGTGGATCTACGGCCGCATGGTCGGCGAAAACGAGTGGCGCGACTACGCCATCGACCATACCCGCGACAAGGCGATTTTCTCGGTCTTCAAACGCTCGGGCGAACTTCCGCTGTTTCGCATCGAGAAGGATCCGAAGCTTGCTGCCAAGCAGGGCGCCTATTCCGTCATCAACACCAACGGCATGATCCTGAAGCGTGGGCATGAACTGCGGCAGGTGCTGAAGGTGTTCGACAAGGCGCTGAAGCTGGTGGAAAAATAGCCAGACCGCGCGCCAGTCTGAGCGGCGTGCCGTCCGCCAGCATGTCTCAATGGGTGCGGTAGACGAGATAGAAGGCCAGGGCCCAGCACATGATGGTCGATAGGCTCAGAAGAATAATTCCGGTACGCAAAAAATCTCTCCGCAACTTGTGGTGCCAAGCAACCGGGTACGAAGTCGGTGGCTAAAGAGTTTCAACCCACGACCAGATTCGGCAACTCCCGTGGGTATTTCCCGCCAAGATGATGTCGAGCGCCAGCGGTGCGAAGCGTGGCGGTTCCACCAGATAGCCCGCTCCTCGTTGACTGCAAAAGCAGGATCGAAATCCTAACTCCTTCCTTGCCGTGAAGTTTATCGACACGCACGCTTTCCTCAGCTCTCCCGTTAATATTCACGGTGAACGGCGCATTGTGGGTTGAAATCTCTCTTCGTGTCGGAGGTTGTATATTTACATGGTGCTATTCAAGATAGAAATTGACTAGGATTTTCATCCTATCTGATTCTGCCTTGGGACGATCCCGTGGAAATATCAACGCAGTCGGAGGCGGTCGCCGTTACGCCGGGTGCGGTCCCCGAGCTGCGTCTTTTAACATCTGGTGTCGATGATCCCGTCGATGCCTGGCGCGCCTGCCTCGATGTTCTGTTTGACGGCGTGCATTTTTTCACAGGCGATGATTTTCAAGCCAGCCTGACCGTCCGGCATCTTGGTACGTTTCTCCTCTGCAGGAGTTTTGTGGGCGGTGCTCGGTTTTCTCGTAGCGCGCGGTTGATCGAGAGGGACGACGTCGATCATCTCGTCATCTCGTGCCTGCTGAGTGGCCGTATTGCGGCGGGCAGCCCAGCGCGGGCCATTCGCCCGGGCGATATCACCATCATCGACCTTACTACACCGCTTGTCTTTGCGATGTCGGCGGCGGATGCGCTGCATGTGATCGTGCCGCGCACGGCACTGCCCAGCGCCGTCGCCCCGACGGGCTCCATGCCGTGGCGCGTCCTGAAGAAGGAGACGGCGATGGGTATCCTGCTGCGCGGCGTGATCGATGGGCTCTTCAAGGCGTCGCAATATTTCGATGCCGGCGAGGCCGGCGCGCTCGGCGCCTATTTTCCCGAACTTCTCGGCTGTCTGCTCGCTACGCCATCTGTCGCGGTGATCGCGGTGGCGGCGAAGGGCGATCTCGGCCGCCGGCTACGCCGCCACATCGAAGACAATCTCAATCGGACGGATCTGACATCGGCACGGCTGGCGCGCGAGGTCGGCATTTCCCGGAGCCAGCTTTATCGGCAGTTCGAGGCGAGCGGCGGTGTCGACCGCTATATCCGCCGGCGCCGGCTGCGCCGCTCGCTCCAGGCCCTGACCGATCCCCGTCGCGCCGGTCTCAGGATCGGAGACATCGCCTTCGATGTCGGCTTTTCCGACGAGGCGCATTTCAGCCGCCTGTTCCGGCAGGCCTATGGACAATCGCCTCGGGAGGCGCGGACGGCGGCGCGGGACAAGCGCAGCCAGGCTGCGGCCGCCAATTTTCCTGGCTCCGGCACGTCTTTTGCCGAGTGGCTGCTCACCCTCGGAGTTCAGTGATCCGCCGTCTGTCGATTGGGACGGCCGTCCAGGTTTTCGGGACGCCTGTCCAAGGACATTCGGCACCGCATCGCTACTATTGACCCCAACGAAGCCATTGTTACTGCAACGAAATCTTGTGAACCCAAAGCGAGGAGATGCGCCCATGTCGACTGCGACACCATCCAGCGAATATGATCCAGCCGCTATCCAAGCGCCTGCCAGCGCCGCTACGACCTTTCAGCTGGCTGCGAGCAATCAATCCAGCACCCTCGGTGATGGCTATTTCAACGTATACCCGCCGGCGCTCACGAATCCACTGGCGAGTGTCCAGACGCTGCTGGCGCTGGTGTCCGACGGCATCTCCCAAGGCAACGCTACCTCTATGACGTGGCAGGGCGGGAGCGGCGCGCTCGCTTTGTTTGCCCTGGCTGCCGGCTCCAAGCTGGCCGATGCGCCGAGAGAACCGGTGGCGCTCGGCGATACAGTCACCCTCGACTGGGCGAATGGAGCTTTCACATTCACAGCCGCGTCCGGTGGGCCGGCGGATAGCATCGTCCTGACGTTTGCGCCGGCAGTGCCCGTCGATACATGCATTGGAATGGTGGTCGGACCCGGCGCCATTCTCGTCGGGCGGGCGGGCAGTCAGGCGAACTTGACGCTGACGCCGGATCTTTCTCCCGTGGCCACCGTGGTGTTCGGCACCGCCTTCCAGTTTCCCGCCGGCGATTTCTCGGATGTCGGCGCTCCGCAACTCATCACCTTCACGCCGATAGCCTCGAGCGCCGAGCCTACGGCCGGCGCCAGCATCGAAGTCAACGCCGACAATCTCATCGTCCAGATTGGCTGATTACCCGTTTGCCCGGCCTCCGCCAACCGAGCCGGGCATTCCCTCGCCGCTCCCAAGCGCCCCTGCCATGGGAGCGGCGAGGACGGACCTGCACCGCGTCCTCTCCCGGGCGGTGCCGGTCCCCTTTGATCCGGGGGATGCACCGAAACGAAAGGCTACTCCAATGACCTCTTACTCACTGACTTGCGTCAACAATTCGCAGATGTCCGGCAGCTTTGCGATCTTCCAGAAGCCGCCACCGATGACAGTCCCCGGCAATGTCTTCTCGTTGGCCTGGTTTGCCCGCCCGACGGCCATCTCCAGCACGGTTACCTTCACCTGGGGCCTCGACTACAGCTTCGTCTGGTCGGAAACCGGCGTGCTGCAGGCGGGTATCAACTTCGCGGCGAACCAGAGTCGGCCGGCCGATCCGAACGGGCAGAATATCGTCCAGCTGACCAAGGACAGCTTCGGTGCAACGACCTTCGCAAATCCCGGCAGCACCGGTGCGCTCGGTTCGTTGACGATCCAGCAACTGCCCAATGTCGCGCCGGGCCGCACATCCGTCGGCGTCGGAATGGCCGGCTCCGGAACCTTCGCGGTTCAGGCCGCACCGAACATGACGGCGGTGTTCACGCCGCACCCGAACTACTGGGTGATCTTCGGCAACTACCGGACAGGCGACGTCATGGACATCGAGGACATCACCTCGGCCGTCGAAGTCACCTATGGCGGCGCGCTGACGTCACGCACGGCCACCCTCGGCCTGAACAACGTGATCACCGTCGGCTGATCCAGAGGGCGGCGGCCGTTTGCCGCCGTCCCCATTCGCCAGTCAGAACAAGTGACTGGAGATGCACTGGTCCCGAGTGTGCGGCAAGCACGCGCGCGGCCAGGCATCCGATGGGCGGGTTGCGTTTTGTCACCCACTCGGACCCGGCGCGCACCGAACGCGCTCCGCATGCCCCGTAAACTGGCGGCGACACCGTCTCCGCAACTCCCAAACGCTCCAGCGACGACCTCGCCGGGCAACGCTCCCCGCATGGTGCGACGAGCGATCAACCTCTGTTGTGAAAAGGAAAATCAGTCATGACAATTCGTACACTCAATCGGCGCCTTCTTGCGATGACGCTCAGCCTCTCCGCCGCCCTCGGGGTTGCGAGCCAGGCCCATGCTTATGATGTCTATCGCGGCGTCAAGGCTGACAACGGTGCCGTGAAGTGGACCAACGAGAGCTTTGGCGTCAGCGGAGAGGATACGCCAACCTTGTCCTTCTCCTACTTCGCGAGCGACGGCGAAGCACAAAAGCATGAAAAAGTCGGTGCCTCCCCGTGCATCCTCAAAGTCGCATTGGAGGGCGCTCCCGAGAAAGGGGAGACGCGCAACATCGGAGGGAATATACGCAGTAATACCGTCCCGACGTTTCGGCCGTCCTTTCCATGGACCATGACGTTCGACAACAAACCGGAGGGCCATTGGAGCATTGCGAAGGAGACGATCATGAACGTTTCCAACGCAATGGCAGGAACGGTTTCGGCCGTGGCATTCAAAACACTTGCCGAACGTGACAACCCGATCGTGACCGTCATCAATGGAACGTCTGTTAACTGCCGCATTGAATAGATGAGCGAACGGGAGAATTGATTGCTTCCAGTACATGGGTAAATGGAGCAATTCTAAGCTTGCGCTCGGGCAAGGCACCCGTTGGCCACCCGCATTGTCGGTAAACCGCAGACAGCAAAACGGGGGCAATCCTGCCCCCGCTCTTTAGCGAATTTCAAGCCCTATCGGCAAAGCCGACCAGCTGTCTTACTTGCGGTTGCCCATGAACTGCAGCAGGAACATGAACAGGTTGATGAAGTCGAGGTAGAGGGTCAGGGCGCCCATGATGGCCTTGCGGCCGGCAACGACGCTGTCATCTGCTTCGAAGTACATTTCCTTGATCCGCTGCGTATCGTAGGCCGTGAGGCCTGCAAAGACCAGGACGCCGATTGCCGAGATGGCAAACTGCAGGGCCGAGGACTGCATGAAGATGTTGACGACCGAGGCGATGATGATGCCGAAGAGGCCCATCATCAGGAACGAACCCATGGCCGAGAGGCTGCGCTGGGTGGTGTAGCCGTAGAGCGACAGGGCACCGAAGGCGGCAGCCGTGATGAAGAAGGTCTGGACGACGCTACCGGTCGTGTAGACCAGGAAGATCGACGACAACGAAAGGCCGACGAGTGCGGCATAGACCATGAAGGTCGTGCGGGCAGCCGAAACGCTCATGCTGTTGATGCGGAAGCTCAGGAAGAACACAGCCGCCAGCGGTGCGAGCATGATGACCCACTTCAGCGGCGAGCCGTAGACGGCAACGCCGGAGCTGGTCAGCATGACGCCGTGGAAGTTGGCCGCAGCCTGAGCCGGGTCGTTGGTGGTGGTCGCAGCAATCAGCGCGTAGGCGGCAAGACCGGTGATCACCAGGCCAAGTGCCATCAGATTGTAGACCTTCAGCATGTAGCTGCGAAGGCCCTCGTCTATCATCGCGCTTGATTGCGCACCGGTTGCCCGGTTGGGAATATTGCGAAAGTCAGCCATGTTTTCCTCTTTCAAGCTCCGAGTGGATGACGGTGTCGGGCACTTCAGTCCCGGGCGCCGCTGCGGAGCTCCAGCATGCCTGACGAGAATATGAGGCTTTCGCGTCGCGCGTACAAGAGCCCCCTCACTCGAATCGGGTTAAATCGATGTAACCTTAAGGCTTTTGGTCGCTTGGGTTAATGCTGCATCTCAGAGTTCGCGTAGAACGGGTGCGGCTTTCTGGCCGAGAATGCGCCAGGTGCCGATGAGGCCGATGCCGACCGTCAGCACCAGGGCGATGACGATGGTCGAGACGGCGACGTCGGGCAGGAAGCTCGACGGCAGCTTCATGATGCGGCTGACGATGTACCAGGCGGCGACCGCGCCGGCGGCCAGCGCGAAGATCGCCGTCGCCACGCCGAGGATCAGGTATTCGAAGGTGAAGGCGCGGATCAGCATGGCGCGCGTCGCCCCCAGCGTCTTCAGCACCACGGCATCGTGGGTCCGGGCCCGGTTTCCGGCAGCCAGCGCGCCGGCCAGCACCAGGACGGACGCGATGAGCGCGATCGAGGCGGCAGCACGGATGGCTGTTGCCAGCTGCGCGACCAGCGAATTGATCATGTCGAGCGCGTCCTTGACGCGGACACTGGTGATGGTCGGGTAGGCGTTGGTGACGGTCCGAAGGATCGTCGCCTCCTGCGCGGCGGTGGCCGACGGGTCCGTCAGCGTCGCCAGCCAGGCGTGCGGCGCGCCCTTGAAGGTGTTGGGCGAAAAGACCATGACGAAGTTGATCGAGAGATTCTGCCACTCGATCTTGCGGAAGTTGGCGATCTTGGCCGTGATGTTGCGGCCGAGGACGTTGACGGTGACGGTGTCGCCGAGCTTCAGGCCGAGCGCCTTGCCTTCTTCCTGCGAGAAGGACACCAGCGGCTCGCCGGCGTAGTCCTTGTCCCACCACTTGCCCTCGGTGACGGAAGCGTTTTCCGGCGCTGTCTCAGCATAGGTGACGCCCCGGTCGCCGCGCAGCACCCATTGGCCGGCCGGCGGCACCTGGCGCTTGGTGACGTCCTCGCCGTTGAAGGCGGTGATGCGGCCGCGCAGCATCGGCACCTCGGTCAGTTTGCCCTTCGGCGCCTGTCCCTGGACCAAAGTCTTGAAGCCCTCGAGTTCGCTGCCCTGGATGTCGACGAAGAAGAAATTCGGCGCCTGATCTGCCATGTGGCCGGTGAGTTCGCGGCGCATGTTGCTGTCGATCAGCGTCAGGGTCACCAGCAGAGCGAGGCCGAGGCCCAGTGACAGCACCACCGAGGCGGTCAGCGCGCCGGGCCGGTGGATGTTGCCGATCGCCAGCCGCAGCGCCGGCGAGTTGACCCGCGGGCTGCGTCGCGCAAGCCAGGCGAGACCCCAGGCCACCAGCCGCAGCACGACGAAGGCGGCGGCGATGGCGACGATGAAGACGATGGCGATGAAACGGTCATAGGCGGTGAAGATCGCCAGGGCCGAGAGAGCAGCGAGCAGCAGGGCTGCGCCGAGCAGGTAGGGCCAGGAGGGGAGTTTGCGGGTTTCGAAGCCCTGCTCGCGGAAGAGCGCGGTCGCCGGCACTTCACGGGCATGGCCAAGTGGCAGGATGGCAAAGGCTAGCGTGGTGAGCAGGCCGAACAGGGCGGCCAGCAACAGCGCGCCGGGATAGAGCGTCGGCGCGGTCGAAACCGGCAGGAACTGCGCCATGAATTGCGCCGCGAAAAGGGGCGCGACGGCTCCGAGGACAAGACCGACGAAAATACCGGCAAGGGCAATCAGCGCAATCTGGATCAGGTAGATCATTACCACCACGGACGCGGGGGCGCCGAGGCATTTGAAGGTGGCGATGGTGGTGCGCTTGCTGTCGAGAAAGGCACGCACCGCATTGGCAACGCCGACGCCGCCGACGATCAGCGCGGTCAGGCCGACCAGAGTGAGGAATTGCGAGAAGCGGGTGATGTTGTCGGCCAGCGAAGGCGCTGCCTTGTCGCTGGTGCGGATCGACCAGCCGGCTTGCGGAAAGGCCTTGTTGGCGCGGTCTGCGATATTCCGCATACCGTTGACGGGGTCAGCCATGCGGATCTTGTAGCCGTGCTCGACGAGGCTACCGTTCTGCACGAGGCCGGAGGCAGTCAGAGCATCGGCGCTGGTGAGCAAGCGGGGTGCAAAGGCAAAGCCCTCGGAAATCGCGTCCGGCTCGTTCTTGATCGTGCCCGAAATGCGCAGCTTCGCGTTTCCGAGCAGCAGTTCGCTGCCGATCTTCAGGTTGAGGCGGTCGAGCAGCAAGGGGGCGACGAGTGCGCCATAGGTGCCGTCCTTAGCCGTCAGCAGGGTCGGCAGCGGTTGATCCGGTTCGGCTTCGAACTTGCCGTAGAGCGGATAGGCCGCATCGACGGCCTTGACCTCGACCAGTGACTGGTCGGAGCCATCCGGCAACCGCGCCATCGAGCGGACGCCCGTGGTTGCCGACAGGGTGCCAAGGCTCTTGAGGTAGGCAAGTTCCTCCGGCGTCGCGTCGCGATTGTTGATCTCGAAGCGCACGTCTCCCGCCAGCAGCGTTTGGCCTTGGGTGGAGATCGCATCGGTGATGGATTGCGAAACGGAATTGACGGCGGCAATGGCGCCGGTGCCGAGCGCGATACAGGCGAGGAAGATGTAGAATCCGCCGAGGCCGCCGCGCAGTTCGCGCAGCGCCAGACGGAAGGCGAGGGACAGGCGGGCGCTGCCAAGCGTCATGCGAGGACCGTCCGCTGCTCTGTCGTACGCGTGTTGTCGCTGTCTATGGCGCCGGAGCGGACGCGGATCTGGCGCGAGCAGCGGGCAGCCAGCGCGTTGTCGTGGGTGACCAGCAGCAGCGTCGTGCCGCGCTCGGCCTGTTTTGCAAACAACAGGTCGGCAATCTGCCGGCCGGTCTCCGTGTCGAGGTTTCCGGTCGGCTCGTCGGCGATGATGAGGGCGGGCGAGGGCGCGAGCGCCCGGGCAATCGCCACGCGCTGCTGTTCTCCGCCCGAGAGCTGGCCCGGATAATGGGTGAGACGCTCACCGAGCCCGACGGACTGCAGTTCGCGCCTTGCGATGTCGAACGCGCCGCGGATATTGGCGAGTTCAAGCGGCACCGCAACGTTTTCCAGCGCCGTCATGTTGGCGATCAGATGGAACGACTGGAAGACGATGCCGATGTTGCGACCACGAAAATCGGCGACCTTGTCTTCGCTGAGGGCATGCAGCGGCGTGTCGCGGATGACGATCTCGCCGCTGTCGAGGCTTTCGAGGCCGGCCAGCACCATCAGCAGCGTCGACTTGCCGGAGCCGGAGGGGCCGACGATGCCGACGGATTCGCCCTCGTAGATGGTGAGGTCGATGCTCTTCAATACGTGAACGGATGCGGCGGCGTTGCCCAGCGTCAAATCCGCCTTCTTCAGCTCGATGATTGTTTTAGCCAATGACAACTGCCCTATATAAGCGAAGACGGGTCGGCGCCGTGCGACCGATGCAGGCAATCTAGGGAATCGATCATGCGTTTTAAAGTTGCTGGGTTTCAATTCGTCGTCATCGCCACGGCGATCATGCTTGGCCTCAGCGGACCGGCGGCGGCAAAGACGATTAATCTGGTCGGTCTCGGCGACAGCCTGATGGCCGGCTACATGCTGCCGCCGGGCAACGGTTTTCCGGCCAAGCTGGAAGCCGCGCTCAAGGCCAAGGGGCTCGACGTCGCGGTGTCGGACGCCGGCGTATCGGGCGACACGACCTCCGGCGGTCTGGCGCGGGCGGATTGGTCGGTGCCTGACGGTACCGATGGCGTCATCCTCGAGCTCGGCGCCAACGACGCACTGCGCGGCATTGCCCCGGAGGAAAGCGAGAAGAACCTGGACGCGATCATCGCCAAGCTGAAGGCCCGCAACATTCCGGTGCTGCTCGCCGGCATGCTGGCGCCTCCCAACATGGGCGGCGACTATGCCGCGCGTTTCAATCCGATCTACAAGCGTCTGGCCGACAAATATCAGCTGCCGCTCTACCCTTTCTTCCTTGACGGCGTTGCCGCGCAGCCCAAGTTACAGCTGGAAGATGGCATGCACCCCAACCCTCAAGGGGTGGATGTCATGGTGCAGCGGATTATGCCACAGGTGACAAGTTTCGTTGGGACGATCGGGGCGGCAGGGAAATAGACACTTGCGCGCCCTTTGATTGCATGATTCGCTGCATGTATCTGCAAAAGATTCGGGGATCTCGCCATGCCGAGACTGTTTACCGCCCTCGAAATTCCCCGCAACGCGGCCATGAGCCTGTCGTTGTTGCGCGGTGGTCTACCGGGCGCCCGGTGGATTGACGTAGAGAACTACCACATAACCCTGCGCTTCATCGGCGACGTCGACGGTCGGACCGCCGATGAGATCGTCGAGCGGCTCGACCGGATCGAAAGGCCCGAATTCCAGATCAAGCTGGATGGTATCGGCGCCTTCGGCTCGAAGAAGCCGCATTCGGTCTGGGCCGGCGTGACGCCCAATCCGGAAATGTACGCGCTGCAGGCCGAACTCGAGCGGATCTGCCAGCGGGTCGGTCTGTCGGCGGACCCCCGGAAGTTCATGCCGCATGTGACGCTGGCGCGGTTGAAATCCTCCCGGCTGGACGATGTCGCGCATTATCTGTCTGGGCGCGGCAATTTCCAGACGTCGCTGTTCACTGCCTCGCGCTTCGTGCTGCTGTCATCCCGGGAATCGGTCGGTGGCGGCCCCTATCTCACCGAAGAGGTGTTCCCGCTTCACGAGGTGCGCAGCTTTCCGGCGGTGTCCAGCAAGGATGTGCATCCGGTCAAGAGCATGGTGTAGACGCGATCGAAGTCCTCCCGGCCGCCGTAATAGGGGTCGGGGATGTCTTCATCGATGCCACGCGCATAGCGGCTGAAAAGCTGGAGCTTGTCGGTCTCTCCCGCCGGGGCGATCTTTCGCAGATTCCTCAAAATGTCACGATCGAGCGCCAGGATCAGGTCGAAGCGATCGAAATCACCGACCGCAATGCGTCTTGCACGCTGGGTGGAGATGTCTATGCCGTGGGCTGCTGCAACGGCGATGGAACGGGGATCGGGCGGATTGCCCTGGTGCCAGCCGCCGGTGCCGGCGGAATCAATTTCGAACTCACCGGCGCGTGCGGCGTTGTCAGCCATATGTTTGAAAATGCCTTCGGCCAGCGGCGAGCGACAGATGTTGCCCATGCAGACGAAGAGGATCTTGAAGCGGTCCATACGATCTTTCGGTTGTTAAGAAGGGACCATCGCATGAAATACGAAAAACTGGAACGTGCCGCCGTCGATGAAAAATTGACGGCGCTGGACGGCTGGACATTGGCGGGCGACGCAAAGTCCATCGCCAGGACATTCAAGTTCGCAAATTTCCGTGAAGCATTCGGCTTCATGACGCAAAGCGCGCTGGCTGCGGAAAAGTTCGACCACCATCCGGAATGGTTCAATGTCTACTCGCGGGTCGAGGTGACGCTGACCACCCATGATGCGGGAGGCCTGACCGAACAGGATTTCCGCATGGCGAAGGCGATGGACAAGGCGGCGACCGGCCGGCTTTCTTGATATAACGCCCGACCGGTCGCATATATGCACGGAGCTTAATAGGACCTTCGGCCATGGAAAACATCAAGTTCGGTGAGATTCTGCTTCCCGGCGACGAGGATACCCGTCAGCGCCGGGAGAAGATCGTGCGTGGCAAGTTCTGGCCCGCGCTGCGCAAGGCGGTCCGCTATGTGCCGTTCTCGCGTGACCTCGTCGCGGCGTTCTACTGCGCGCTCGACCCGCAGACGCCGACCCGCGTGCGCGGCATTCTGCTCGCAGCGCTTGCCTATTTCATCATGCCGTTCGACATCATCCCCGATTTCATGGCGGTGGTTGGCTATACCGACGACATCGCCGTGCTGACGGCGGCTTTCCGGATGGTCAGCGGGCATATCAATGACAGTCACTACCAAGCCGCCGACAGGGCGCTGGCCGACGAAGGCGAGGCGGGCAAGCCGGCCTGAATTGGCCGTCACCAGCAGGACCGGCTGGTGAGGTCGTTGCGGAATGGCTTCAGATTGCTTCCGCTTCCAGCCGCTTCTTCAATTTACCGAAAGCCAGCCGGATGCGCGATTTCACCGTCCCAAGTGGCAGCCCGGTGATCGCGGCTATCTCCGAGTGGGATTGCCCGAGAAAGAAAGCGGCGCGCAGGAGCTCCTGTTGCTCGCGGGGCAGTTCTGCCAGGGCCCGCCGAACCTGTGCATCTCGATCTTCGCTCTCCAGCGTTGCGTCGGCGGCCGGTGCCGCCGACGGCTGGAGACCAGGGTCGCTGTCATCGAGAACACGAACTCTTGATCGACGCTGCATGTCTATACGGCGATTGCGAGCGATGCGGAAAAGCCAGGTGGAGAGCGAAGAGCGCGTCGAATCGTAAAGTGCGGCCTTGTGCCAGAGAACGATCATCACCTCCTGCACCAATTCTTCCGCTTCGCCGTCCGGCATGCGCTGCCTGAGCAGCCATGATTTAAGCCTGGGCGCGAAATAATCGAACAGGTGCGAAAAGGCCGTCTGGTCGCGGCGCTCTGCAACGGCCCTGGCGAGGGCAGCGAAGCGCTGCTGTTCCTTCGCATCCATTCCCCGTCACCTGCCCCTTACGACTGCCGTGCGCAACCAATTGTTCGATTGCTTAATGAGGTACAGCGGATTCAAAAAAGGTCAAACTCTTGCCTGAATCTTTCTGGATTAAATCGCCGTGAGGGCTGGTGTTGTTGTCCTCCAGGCCCATCTCTCTTCAAACTTCGAATTCAGTCATCATCATTTGGCTGCAATGGCACAGTTAACAGGCAATCACCCCATCCCATTGACGGTTTGGTAACCAGAATTACGCCAAAATACAGCGCCTCGTGAATACGCATCTCCCGACGATATTCACGTCGGGCTCTGGATCGCAAGAAACCGGCAGGAAATCATGTTTGTAAAAAGCTCCGCACTCGCCCTCACGCTCGTTCTGGCCACCGCCGGCATCGCATCCGCCCAGAAGACAAAGCCGAAGGCCGCACCTGCCGCCGCGGCGCAGACGCAATCGGCAGCGCCGACCCGCATCAAGCAGTTCGATGCCTGGGGCGCCTATTCCTACCAGTCGGGCACCGGCAAGGTCTGCTACGTGCTGTCCGTACCGACGGCAAAGCTGCCGGCGACCGGCATCGACCATGGCGATAACTTCTTCATCGTCACCCAGCGTCCCGGCCAGAACATCTCCTACGAACCGCAGGCGATGATGGGCTATGTGCTGAAGGAAAATTCGAAGGTCAACGTCACCATCGACAACAAGACCTTCGTGATGTTCACAAAGGACAAGGCCGCTTGGGTCGAAAACGCCGCGCAGGAGCCGGCGCTGGTTTCGGCCATGAAGACCGGCCATTCGCTGACCGTCACCGCGACGTCGAAGAAGGGTACTGGCACGTCCTACACCTATTCGCTGGCCGGCATTTCCGCTGCTCTGAAGCAGATCGAGAGCTGCAAGTAAGCTATCGCGGATCTTCGGCGTTTCGCCAGATCGCGAACTTGTCATCATCGAGGCTGGCCGTGGGCCGGCCTCTGCTGTTTTCAAGGGGATGACGAACAGCGAAAATAGTGCTATTGCCGCCGCGAACTGCGGATGTGCCTGCGACAGCGTCGCCCCTTCCGTCTCCGAATTCACTTTTCAGTGCCCTCGATCGCGCCTGCAGCTTCCCGGAAGCACGGCAGGCATCAACCGTTTGGATGATCCCATGTCCGTGATAGATGCCATGACCATTGCCAAGCCGATGCCGGCGCCGGTTCCCCGGAGCGGCGAAGCCTTGCCGAAGCCGTCGCTGATCGGCCTGACGCGCGAGGAAATGGGCCAGGCCCTGCGCGAAAAAGGCGTTGCGGAAAAGCAGATCAAGATGCGCGTCAGCCAGTTGTGGAACTGGCTCTATGTGCGCGGCGTCTCGGATTTCGATGCGATGGTCAATGTCGCCAAGGACATGCGCGAGATGCTGAAGCAGCATTTCACCATTGCCCGGCCTGAAATCGTCGAGGAGCAGGTCTCCAACGACGGCACCCGCAAGTGGCTGATGCGCTTTCCGGCGCGCGGCGCTGGCCGGCCGGTCGAGATCGAGACGGTCTATATCCCGGAAGAAGGCCGTGGAACGCTCTGCGTCTCCAGCCAGGTCGGCTGCACGCTGACCTGCTCCTTCTGTCACACCGGCACGCAGCGGCTGGTGCGCAACCTGACTGCCGAGGAAATCCTCTCGCAGCTGCTGCTTGCCCGCGACCGGCTCGGCGATTTCCCGGACCGCGATACGCCCGTGGGCACCGCCATGCCTGCCGAAGGCCGCAAGGTCTCGAACATGGTGATGATGGGCATGGGCGAGCCGCTCTATAATTTCGATGCCGTCAAGACGGCGCTGCTGATCGCCTCCGACGGCGACGGCCTGTCGCTGTCGCGCCGCCGCATCACGCTCTCGACCTCCGGTGTCGTGCCGGAAATCTTCCGCACGGGCGACGAGATCGGCGTCATGCTGGCGATCTCGCTGCATGCGGTGCGCGACGACTTGCGCGACATTCTCGTGCCGATCAACAAGAAGTATCCGCTGAAGGAGCTGATCGACGCTTGCCGCAAATATCCCGGCCTGTCGAACGCCCGCCGCATCACCTTCGAATATGTGATGCTGAAGGACGTCAACGATTCCATCGCCGACGCCAAGGAACTGGTGCGGCTGCTCAAGGGCATTCCCGCCAAGATCAACCTCATCCCGTTCAATCCCTGGCCGGGCGC
>Ga0070670_100000112_pt1 | contig 76289 bp, 79 predicted proteins | sample KBSS63metaG_FD_64665 | JGI IMG/M metagenome (GOLD analysis project Ga0070670, IMG submission 64665) | Switchgrass rhizosphere microbial communities from Kellogg Biological Station, Michigan, USA - KBS S6-3 metaG | ecosystem: Host-associated > Plants > Roots > Rhizosphere > Soil ... | reverse complement strand
CAACTGCAGTTGGCGCTGGGCAGCCTGTCTTATCACGCCGTGGGTGGCGCGGCGCAGACCATCGCGGCGTTTGTCGACGCCCGGCGCCTGGCCGATGAGCGCCAGGATCTTTCCGGACAATTGCGCGCAGTCTCCGGGCACATGGCGGTGAACCTGTGTGCCGGCCTCTATCGCCAGGCGCTGGAACAGAGCCTGCAATTCGATCACCTCGACCCGCGCACCGATCCGCTGCTGGACCTGAGCGCCCAGCGCCTGCGCGTACTGGCCCAGCACTTCACCGGCAATCAGACGCTGGCCCGGCAGAACGCCGAGCAGGTGATCCAGCGCATGGCCCAGAGCGGCCACCTCAACCGGTTTGGCCACAGCATCGGCGTGCAATACGACCAGAGCGTGGCTTCGCTGACAGTGCTGGCGCGGATCCTGTGGCTGCAAGGCTTTCCCGAACAGGCTTCGCGCACCGCCAACCAGGCGCTGGAACTGGCGCTGCAAATCAATCACGGCACGTCCATCTGCTACACCCTGGCCCTGGCCGGCGTGGTGATCGCGCGCCACAACGACGACGCCAACACTGCCCACACCTTGCAAGCGCTGCTGCTCGAACATGCCCACAAACATTCGGTGCAGTTGTTCCAGACGTGGGCGGGGCATTACGCAGGCATCCTCGGCCACCGCGATTTGCAGGGCATGGGGATTGTCCAGGACATCCTGATCACGTTGGGCGTGCATGAAGTTGACATGGCCGGGGTCGAACGCGCTCGCCAGGGTGACGCCGGCTGGTGCGCCCCGGAAGTCCTGCGGGTGTATGCCGAACACGCTCTGGCGGACGACCCCAGCGGCGCGCAGGCACTGCTGCTCGAAGCGCTGGACCTGGCACGCCAGCAAGGCGCGCTGGCCTGGGAGCTGCGCTGCGCGGACTCATTGGCAAGGCTATGGCAAACCCAGGGTCGCGTGCAGGCGGCGCGCGATCTGCTGAGTGCGGTGTATGCGCGATACACCGAGGGTTTTGCCACGCGCGATCTAGTCCGCGTACGCAGCCTGCTCGATGAGCTGCAGGACAAACGGCCGGCCTGAAAACGGCCCCAGGTAATGCCCGTCGCCCTGCTGCAGGCGCGCCACTTGCCGGGGGTCACGCAGTTGCGCCAGGGCGTAGCTGCGCATGCAATGCAGCAAGCGATAACGTTCGGGGCCAAGGCCAGGCTCCACCGCCAGCAACGACATGTCGACCAGCCGCCCGAGCACATGCGCCAAGTCGGCATGCTCAAGCTCGGTGCCCGCCACCAGTTGGCTCAAGGTGGGCAACGTCACCGCCATCTTGAACAAGCCCAGTTGCAGGAACAGCCAGCGCTGCGGCAGGCTCAGGCGCTCGTAGCTCCAATCCAGCGCCGCCGTGAACGATTGATGACGCTCCACCGCCGTGCGCCGCCCCCTCGTCAACACTTGCAGGCCTCGGCGCAGTTGTGCCTGCAAACCATGCACGCCCAAGGCGTGAACTTGGGCGGCCGCCAGCTCAAGGGCCAAGGGGATGCCATCCAGCCGTCGACAGATATCGCGCAACGGCGCCAGCTCCTGGGGCCGCAACACAAAGCCCTGCTGCCCGGCACGCGCCCGCGCCACGAAAAGTTGCACGGACGGGCACGCCAGCGCGTGCTCGACGCTGCCCAACGCCGACGGTGCCGGTACTGCCAAACGCGGTACGCGTTGCACCCATTCGCCAGGCGCATGCAAGATTTCGCGGCTACTGATCAACACCGTGACCTGGGGGGCGTTTTCGCGCAGCACGCGCAGCAGATGCCGGCAGGCCGCGAGCAGCAGGTCGGCACCGTCGAGTATCAACAACAGTTGGCGCGGGGCCAATTGGCGGCACAGTTCGGTGGCGTCGGTGCATGGCGCCAACTGCAGCGCGCTTGCAACGTGCCGCAACATCGCAATCGGCGCATGTACGGTGGCCAGATCGACCCACCACACACCGTCGCGATAACGCGGCAATACGCGCTCGGCCAGCGCCTGGGCCAGGCTGCTCTTGCCCACGCCGGCGCAACCGGTAAGCGTCATCAGCCGTTGCCCGGACAGACGCCGTACCAGCACGCCCAGCAGCTCGTCGCGGCCGAGCACCGGGCTGAGGCGCGCGGTCAGATTGTGTGGCGGTATCACGACCGGCACCTGCCCGTGTACGGATGCGGCGAAGCAATACCCTCGCTGGGGGTCGTTGATGATGAAGCGTTGCCCGCCAAGGGCACGGCGCAAGGCGGCAATGTGCACGCGCAGATTGCCTTCCTCCACCACGCTGCACGGCCAAACCCGTTCGATCAGGGTGGCCTTGCCGACAAATTGTCCCGGTGCTTCGAGCAGCACCGCCAGGATATCCAACGCCCGTCCCCCCAAGGGCACCGGCCAGCCCGCCTTGCTGACCAGCCGTTGTTGGCGGTGAAAGGCATACGCCCCGAAACGCAGCGTGCCTTCAGCGTCAGTTGCCTGGGGGTTGTTCATGGCTGCAATCGCGCTGAAACACCCGGTCTTGGGCGTCCGCGCATCCTTTTCCGTGGGCTCGCCGTTATCTTGCCAGTTACCAAAGACAGGGCAATGCTGGCACGGGGAGCGACACGGACAATCGAGTGCGCGAGACGGACATCCTGTCGCTAACTGAACTGTTGTCGGTATTGAGTGGGGTTCAGGCCGAGCTTTTCACTGAACAGGGCACGCATATACCGCACGCTGCCGAAGCCGGCATGGAAGGCCACTGTCTTGAGCGGCAGGTCGGTGCTTTCCAGCAATTGCCGCGCGCGGTCGATACGCGCGCCTTGCAAAAAGGCCATGGGCGTCATCCGCACCTCGCGGGCGAACAACCGGGCGAAATGGCGTGCGCTCATGCCGGCAAGTTCAGCCATGGACTCGATGGTGAACGACTGTTCCAGATGGGCCAGCACATGGGTCTGTACGCGGGTGATCGGGGTTTCCTGGGGCGCCACCGCCGCAGTCATCGGGCTGAACTGGGCCTGGCCGCCCTGGCGCTTCATCACCACCAGCAGCACCTTGGCCACGTCCACCGCGACTTGCTTGCCGTGGTCCTGGGCCACGACGGACAACGCCAGATCGATACCGGCAGTGACCCCGCCCGAGGTGATCAAGCGCCCGTCCTGCAAGTAGATGCGATCGGTCTCGACGTTGGCCTTGGGGAACGCCTTGATCAGCCGCTCGGTGTAGTGCCAATGGGTGGTGACGCGGTGATCGTCAAGCAACCCGGCATGCCCCAGCACAAACGCCCCGGTACAGATCGAACCGAAGCGCCGCGCGCGCGGGGCGGCCGCTTTGAGCCAGGGCAGCAGATCGGGGTGGCACTCGTTATAGGCCCCCGGGCCGCCAGGCACCAGCAGCAGGTCATAGGCGCCGTCGGCCTGTTCCAGCAGCAGGTCGGCCTGCACCAGTACGCCATTGGATGCGCGCAGTGGGCCGGGCTCGGTGCCGATGATGAGGATCTGGTAATGCGCCGCAGCCGGCAGGTAGCGGTTGGCAATGGAAAACACTTCGAGCGGCCCGGCCATGTCGAGCAGCAGGAAGTCCGGAAACAGCGCCATGGCCACGGTTTTCATAGCGGGAAGTCCATCGGAAGGAAGAAGGCGGCGGGCAGTATGACACGTCCAGCACTGTCAACTTCAAGGAGACAGTTATTCAAATTCCAACTTCTTAATGAATACCCCGATAACCAGTAACCTTCTTCTCAACGCAAGCGCCCTGCATTTCGCAGCCCACGCTCACTTGAGGACACCACCATGCTGACCCTTCGCAAAGCTTCCGAACGCGGCGCCGCCAATCACGGTTGGTTGAAGTCGTTCCACACCTTCTCGTTCGCCAACTACTGGAACCCTGCCGAACAGGGCTTTTCCGACCTGCTGGTGATCAACGATGACCGCGTCGCCGCCGGCAAAGGCTTCGGCCAGCACCCGCACCGCGACATGGAGATTTTCTCCTACGTGCTGGAAGGCGCGCTGGAACACAAGGACACCCTGGGCACCGGCTCGGTGATCCGCCCAGGTGACGTGCAACTGATGAGTGCCGGCAGCGGCGTGGCCCACAGCGAGTTCAACCACAGCCAAAGCCGTGGCGTGCACTTCCTGCAAATCTGGATCGTGCCCGCCGTGGCCGGCGCCGAGCCGCGCTATCAACAGGAGCACTTCAGCGAGGCGCAAAAACGCGGGCGCCTGCAATTGATCATCTCGCCGGACGGTGCCGACGGTTCCTTGAGCGTGCGCCAGGACGCTCGGGTGTATGCCGGGCTGTTCAACGGTGACGAGGCCGCCACGCTCGACCTGCCGCCCAATCGCCATGTGTACCTGCATGTGGCCCGGGGCGGCGTGGAAGTCAACGGCCAACGCTTGCAGGAAGGCGACGGTGCGCGCATTCGCGATGAACAACAGGTCCGCCTCAGCCACGGCGACGATGCCGAGGTGCTGGTGTTCGACCTGCGCCCTCAAGAACTGCCGCAGATGCCATGAAGTGCGCCGCGATGGCCCCGCGAAATGGGCCATCGCTGACGTCGATAGTCACCATCAGCGCAATGAAGTTCTCTTAAAAAATGCAACGCGTAACATCAAACCCATACCCGGCAACACCTACTTAAAACACTTGGAGCACACCCTCATGAAACGCCAAATCTTGCTTAGCCTTGCTTTCTCGGTACTCGCTGCCAACGCATTTGCCCACCCTGTCGTTGCAGAAGGTGGCGCGGATCGCCTGATCGAAAGTCGTGTTGCCGAAGGCGGGGCTGATCGCCTGCAAGGCAACCGTATAGCTGAAGGCGGTGCGGATCGTCTGCAAGAACGTGGCCTGGCTGAAGGCGGCGCGGATCGCTTGCAGGAACGTGGCCTGGCTGAAGGCGGCGCGGATCGCTTGCAGGAACGTGGTCTGGCTGAAGGTGGCGCGGATCGCCTGCAGGAACGTGGCCTGGCTGAAGGCGGCGCGGATCGCTTGCAGGAACGTGGCCTGGCTGAAGGCGGTGCGGATCGTCTGTTGGACAACCACGCATAACCCGCCCTGTTCGCGGGGCACCCCAAACCGGCCTGATCAGCCGGTTTTTTTTCGTCTCGGATTTAATGCAGGTCGCGGTCCAGCCGCACCACCGCCTTGCCGATCTGTTGTCGCGCTTCGATGCGCGCATGCACCTGTTGCACGGCGTCCAGGGTGTAGTGCTCCTGCGTATCCACCACCAATGCCCCTTCCAGCATCGCGGCAAAGACTGCATTGGCACGTCGCTGCACCGTCGGGCCGTCAGCCATATGATCCGCCAGGCGCGGCCGGGTGAGGAACAATGAGCCGGCCTCCCCCAATTCAATCGGGTCAAGGTCGGTCAGCGAGCCCGAGACATTGCCATAGTTGACGATCAAGCCGCGCTGGCGACAGGCACGAAAGCTGTCACGCAAGGTGCTTTTGCCGAGCGAATCAAACACCACGTCCACCCCCTGCCCGGCGGTAGCCTCCAGCACGCGGTCGGCAAACCGGCCGTCGTCGTACACCCAGGCCTGATGAGCGCCACGCTCACGGGCAATCGCACATTTTTGCGCTGAACTGCCGGTGGCCAATACCGTGGCGCCGATGTGCCTGGCCATCTGTACCAACAGTTGGCCGATGCTGCCGGACGCAGCGTGGACCAGGCAGGTGCTACCCGCCTGCAACCGCGCCACATCTTCAATCAAGTAATGCGCGGTGCTGCCCTGGAACATCGCCGCAGCGGCTTGATCGAAGGCGATGGCATTGGGAATCTGCGCAACCTTGTCGGCGGGCACCGAGGCATATTCAGCGTAAGCGCCCCACGCGATGCACCAGGCCACGCGATCGCCGACGGCCAAATGGCTGACCCCCGCCCCCACCTCCACCACCACGCCTGCGCCTTCCATGCCCAAGGTACAGGGCAAGCGTACCGGGTAGGTGGCCGAATGGGCGTACTTGCCCTGGCGGGTATGCACATCCATGAAGTTGATGCCGGCGCAGGCGACTTTGATCAACACGTGACCCGCCGTGACCTGAGGCGTGGGAACGTCATGGCGCACGTGGACCACTTCAGGGCCGCCGTAGGTTTGCAGCGTGATGGCTTTCATCGAGGGAACAACTCCGTTTGCACTGGGAAGCGGCCATGGTAAAAGCATGGGCTCAGTAGGAAAATTCCCCAATACTTCACACCCTCCGTGCGGAAATAACCCGATGTTCGATTGGCAGGATCTGTATTACTTCACCGTACTGGCCCGTACCCAATCCCTGTCGGCCGCCGCCCGCGAGCTGCAGGTGGAACACGCCACGGTAGGCCGGCGCGTAGATGCCCTGGAAAAAGCCCTCGGCGTAAAGCTGGTGGACCGTCTGCCGCGCAGCCGCCCGCTGACCGCCCAAGGCCTGGCACTGGCCGAATTGGCGGCGGGCATGGGTGATATGGCCACGCAGGTGATGCGCCTGTCGCGCGTGGCCTGCATTGAAATGGCGGGCACGGTGCGCATCAGTTGCCCGCCGTCCATCGCCAACTATTGCGTGGCGCCCCAAGTGGCACGCCTGCGCGCCCGGTTCCCGCAGGTGAACCTGGTGCTGCTGCCCTCCACTCAACTGGCGGCGCTGGACAAAGGCGAGGCCGACATTGCCCTGCGCACCGTACGCCCCGACGATGAAGCGCTGGTGCGCCGCAAAGTCGGCGTCGTGCGCTTTGGGCTGTATGGCCCGGCAACGTTCCTGCACCTGCCCGCCGAACAGTGGGCCTTCATTGCCTACGACAGCAGCCGCGATCACTTGCCCCAGCAGGCCTGGATGCATCAGGTGCGCGGCCATCGAGAAATTGCATTCGCCGCCAGTGACTTGAGTACCCAGCAAATGGCGGCGCGGTCGGCCATGGGCGCGGTGGTGCTGCCGACCCTGGTGGGCGATCACGACCCGCTGCTGGTGCGGCTCCCCACCGCCACCGAAGGCCCTTTGCGCGATATCTGGCTGACGGTGTACCCCGACATGCGCCGCTCGCCATTGGTCAAGGTGGTGATGGAGTTTCTAGTCGACTGCCTTGAGAGCCAGGCGCAGTTACGCCGCTGACTCAACTGGACGTGGCGAGGAAGCGCTTGCGATACGCCGCCGGCAGCAGCCCCACCCGCTGCTGGAACAGGCGGCGGAACGAGTTGCTGTCTTCATAGCCCACCGCATACGTGATGCTCTCCAACGTCATGCGGGTGGACTCAAGCAGGTGTTTGGCCCGTTCCAGGCGCAGGGTTTGCAGATAACCGATTGGCGTGCAGTCGGTCGCCTCCTTGAAACGGCGCTGGAAGTTGCGCACGCCAAAACCAAAACGCCGGGCTACGTCGTCGATCACCAGTGACTGGGCAAAGTGCTGCTCCAGCCAGTACTGCACCCGCAGTATCTCGCCGTCGCCGTGATGCCTGGGCAATGACCACATGGCATACACCGACTGCTCGCTGCGCACGCCGTCGACCAACAGGTATTTGCCACAGGTATGGGCCAGTTCGGCTGAGCCAAAGCGGCGAATCAGGTGCAGCATCAAATCCATCGCCGAGCTGGCGCCCCCGCAGGTGATCACGCGGTTTTCCTCGCAGAGTATCTGCGCGTCGTCCAGGTGAACCTGCGCATAACGTCGGCGAAACAGGTCGGCAAACGCCCAGTGGGTGGTGGCGCGCAGGCCTTGCAACACCCCGGTTTCGGCCAGCAGGAAGGCGGCGGTGCACATCGACGCCAGCACCGCGCCGCGCCCATGTTGCTCGCGCAGCCAGGGGCCGTAGGCGGGAAACGCCGGCAATGCGTCTTTGAGCGTAAAAAGAAAGCCGGGGATGAGCACCAGGTCGGTCTGCGCGATCTGCGTGACTGCGCAGTCCACTTGCAGGCGCTGCCCGCCCCAGGTCACCACTGCTTGGCCGTCCAGGGAGGCGAGCACGATTTCGAACGGCGGGCGCTCGGCAAACTGGTTGGCCGCGCTGAGCATTTCCACCGCCAGGGTGGCGCTGGCGGCAGAACATTGATCAGCCAGAAGCAACGTGATGTGCATGAAAGGAACCCGATTGCGCTTTTCGCATGAAATAAGTCATTTGCGCACCTACCTTAGCGGATTCCCGGTCCTTACAGTGCTGCCATTCATCATCCATTTGGCGCTCCCCTTATGAACCTCTGGTTTCGTCTGCTTTCTATGCTGTGCCGTCGCCCATGGCGCACACCCGCCCATGGCCTGGCCACCACCGTGGTGCGCATGCGGGTCTGGCCCCTGGACCTGGACATCAACCGGCATGTCACCAATGGCCGCTATTTTTCCCTGGCCGATGTCGCACGGATGGATTTCGTCTTGCGTACCGGGGCCTTTCGCGTTGCGCTACGCCACAAGGCACTGCCCATCGTCGGCGACACCTGGGGCAAGTTCCGTCGGGAATTGAAGCTGTTCGAAGCGTTCGAAGTACACACCCGCATGCTCGGCTGGGATGCCAAGTGGAGCCTGATGGAACACCGTTTTGTCAGTCGCGGCCGCGTCGTCGGCGTCGTCGTGATGCGCGGGCTGTTCCGCTCGGCCAAGGGCACCCTGCCCCCTGCTGAGTTTGTACGGGAACTGGGCTTGGACCCGACGTCACCGCCGATGCCGCAGTGGCTCAAGGACTGGGCGCAAAGTTGCGAGGACATGAGTGCGCACTTACGCAAAGAGGAGCAGACCTGAGAGCGCCACCACCCTCGCGTCGATCATCACGCCCTTCCCATTCCTGCACCGCGATGAGGCAAGGCTTTAAACCTTGCCCCAATGCCAAAAAAATCGTTGGGGCTAAAATACTTACCGAGCCTTACGAATTTGCACTAGCCTATGTCTAAGTTCAGCTAAAGAACCTCGCAACATCCCCCAACTCCCCCGCCGCGCCCTCAAAAATAACGTGACGAATGTTAAAATTTGTCACGTTTTACCGTATTCAATTCGATTAGTATCTAAATGCTAGCAGCGATTGAACTGGTGGCCTTGCATGCCAGAAAAGGGAGTAGGTTATGCATTTTTCCAATGTGCTTGCTATTGCACGGACTCAATCGAAATCGGAGGACTTTCGGGCGCTGATAGTTCGCACTGTACCGAATGATTTAAAAGTCGATACACGTTGCTACGGGCAACTAATCGAGGCTCATGAAAATCACGCACACTACCGTGCCGTTATTATAGAAATTGATACGCCCTCTGCGATAAATCAAACGCTGGACATTATAAGAAAGACCCGGAGCGACAACCCGGCCTGCACAATATTCGTTGTTGTGACGTTTGCCTCCACCCTGAGCAAGACAAAATACTACCTGGCCGGTGCTGATTATTGCGTCAAGGTGGTAGAAACCTCCCCCGACAAAAAACTAAGCCTGTTTGATGCGTTCCTAAGCGAAAGCGCGCGCCTGAATTGCTGCGGTTTGATGCTCGACCAAGATCGTATGTGCCTGTATGGCGCCGGCAAAAAGCTGGAAATATCCTTCGTTGAAATGAAAGTACTCGAAGCGCTGATCCAGAACAGACTCCTGAGTCACAATGAAATTGCCGAAGTCATGGGCCTTAATACCAAGTATTACGACTCCCGGGCGCTGGAAAAGTCTATCAGTCGCCTGCGCAGTAAGATCAAGGCGCACTACGGCGATAACATCATTCAGAACATTCGTGGCTATGGCTACAAACTCAGCCGAGGGTTTATTCACGCCAACCATTGCCACGCCATCGAGGAGAGTTCGAACCGTGAATAGTGAACAACTATCCGCCGCCGACGTTATGGAACTCACGATGACCCGGCAGGCCATCGTCGAACGCAGTCAAGCCCTGTGGGGCAGTGAAATCAGCGTGGTGGGCAGCGGTGATCGCGAGCAACTTGACTGGGCCTACGGCGAAGCGCTGCGTCGCACTTTACCGCGCCGTAAAACACTTCAGGTGATCGCTCACAGGTTTGTCAAAGTCGATCAGGCTGCGTTAATGAACGATACCCTCATTCAAAACATCGTTCAGGTGGCGCACGCACTGGAAAAACAAGGCCACACCTTAACGCTCAGCATTGATAACCCGCTCGACGCGCTGCCAGGTCCCGTAGAGCGCAGGGCCATGGTGCGCCAGCTGTATAAACTCAAAGACCAGAGCGGTATCAAGTTGGCCTACAACCACTACACACTTGATACAAAACCCGGCGACCTGTTAATCGACCTGAAACTCTACGACTACATCAAGATGCCCTTCCCGGACTCAGCCCTGCGCCTGAGCCTGAATACGCGCTCCGGTCTGTTCGATCGGCTCTACGAGCGCATGCTGGAATTGATCAATGCCGCCCGAGTGCGCTTCATTGCCGAAAATATCGAGTTTTCCGATAGCGCAATGTTGGCTAAAAACTTGCCATTCGAATACTTTCAGGGCGGCTATTACTCACCTGCCGACCGTTTATAAAACCCTGCCTCTTCCCTGATATCGGTGGACACTATGAGCTCCCTTAAAAAACACGCCTTCACCCCGGCGCCTCCCGCTATTGCCCTGCATGACTTCACGCCCAATGCAGAGCTGTTCCACTACGACTTGAACGCACTGGCCACTCACGTGCTCACCTTTTCGCAGCCGTTTAACAGTGCGCGCCAGGAATCAAGAATGCCTTCGCCCAAGATCGCTGATAGCCCGCCGCATAACCACACTCGCCCTACGGATAACCAACTCGAAACACCCCACCCGTCTGCCCAGGACGTCTGGCTGCTGACCCAACATGATCGAATACTGGTCAAAGGTGATCTGCGTATTTCACTGACCAGTATTGAGTCGGCGTTAATACAAAAAATGCTGCACCACGAAGAACGCGTGGTCAGTAAGGAAGAGTTGATACGTAATATAGGCCGCGAGCCTGACCACTACCGTGGCCTGGAAATGTGCCTCAGTCGTTTGCAGGAAAAGTTCAAGCGCGCCAATGAGGGCGAACGCTTGTTCCGTGCCGTCAGAAACCGTGGTTATTGCCTCACGCAGAAAATCAAGAAGCCGTTAGAGCTGACCCCCGCGCGTCGTTAATATAATAATAAGCTCCAGGCCTTATCACACACCCTGCCTATTACCAGCCTTTTATACCTGCCCTTTTATAACATCACCCTAACAACATCGCCGACACCTTGTTATAAGTCGTCAGCCAATGCCCCCGGCCGTTCATTACTATCCATGGGTACGCGCTTGCGCGTGCCTGTCGTTTAGTGCGGCTTATACCGCGACTTGATTAAAGCCTGCCACTACGTGCGTGGTCGCCACCGGGAGCAGAACTATGCTGAACAATACTAGAATGCATCGCAACCTGACCCCCAAGGGTCTAACGTTCTGGGGCCAATGGACGCTGGCGTCAAGTTTGGTCGTTGCCGTGTTGTTTATGTTGGTATTTTTAAAAACGGGCCAACTTGAGCATACCTATCGAGTGCTCGCCGCTTTTACCATACTGGCCTCTCTTCCGGCGTATAGCCTGTGCGATGTCTACAGTAAGAAAGATGATTATGCCGTGGGCTTGGGACGGCTGTTCATGGGCTGGCTGTTAACGGTGGGCATATTGTTTGCCGTGGGGGTGGTGTGTGACGCCGGCGCACTGTTCCCGTTGGAAACGTTATTACTATGGGCAGCGTTGAGTTATCCATTATTGGCACTGTGTTATATCCCCCTGCACAGCCTGTCCCGCTATTACCATCGCCAACTCCATGAACGGCAAAGGTCATTAATCGTGGGTACCGGCAAACTCGCCGTGGACTTGGCCCGAACACTCTCGCGCCAGAAACGCTCGCCATTGGTGGGGTTGGTCGGCAGCCGCGCCGAAGCGGTCGAAGGCGCGCAACCGCAGATACTCGGCGAGCTGCCGCACTTGCCGCAATTGATCCGGCAACACGGCATTCGTCGGCTCTATATCACCCACTCGCTGCAGGAAGCCACGCACATCGAAGCGTTGTACCTCAACCTGCTCGACATCAGCGTGGATGTGATCTGGGTACCCGACCTCAATAACATGCTGCTACTCAACCATTGCGTGGCCGAAGTGGATGGGCTGCCGGCGATTTTCCTCAATGAAAGCCCGTTGACCAGCCGCCCCACCGCCGCCCTGAGCAAGTCGCTGCTGGACAAGAGCATCGCCTTGCTGGCGATCATCGTGCTGAGCCCGGTGCTGTTGCTGTTCGCCCTGCTGATCAAGCTCACCTCGCCAGGCCCTGTGATTTTCAAGCAGGAACGTCATGGCTGGAATGGGGAGGTGATCAAGGTGTGGAAGTTTCGCTCGATGCGCGTGCATGACGACCATGAAGTGCGCCAGGCCAGCCGCAATGACTCGCGGATCACCCCGGTAGGCCGGTTTATCCGCCGCACCTCCATTGATGAGCTGCCGCAGTTGTTCAACGTGCTGCAGGGGCATATGGCGCTGGTCGGCCCACGGCCCCACGCTATTGCGCACAACGACTACTACTCGGGGAAAATTCTTGCCTACATGGCCCGCCATCGGATCAAGCCCGGCATCACCGGCCTGGCCCAGGTCAATGGCTGCCGGGGCGAAACCGAGACCCTGGAGAAGATGCAGCGGCGCGTCGACATCGACCTGCACTACATCAACAACTGGTCGCTATGGCTGGATATCAAGATCCTGGTGAAGACGCCGTTTACGCTGCTTTCAAAAGACATCTACTGATAACGGCCAAAGGTGGGAGGGAGCGTGCTCCCTCCCACCTTTTTTTATCCGCGTTATCCGCGCGGCAGGCTTGCTCGCTTCAGCCTGTCTACTCGGTGATCTTCTCGAAGTTGTTGTAGAACCGCCCACTGTCACGCCCCTCTGTCATCGTGTGCAATGAGTAGGCACGGTTGAGGCGTGCCCCGCCATCGCGGGTCAGCGGTGACCAGACTATATTGGCGCGACGCATCGTCGAGGTACTCATGAATTCGTCGAACGGGATGGAAATATAGATCCCTTTGTCGAAACTGCCCTCGCCGTAGTCCGCCTTCGAGGCGGTCGTGAGTGTGACCCATGCGCCAAACCTCACGCCGTTCTTGAACTCGCGCGACAGATCCACGGTGGAGCCCCAATCACGCGCCAGATAACGCCCGACACTGACTGCCGCCTGCACATCACCCGGCAGCTCGGTGTAGCTGGTGACATGGCCGGTCAGCGTTTGATAGTCACGCAGCCCGAACCCCTGGTTGAAATCACGCTGGCGCACCACGTTCACGTCGGCGCCCACTGACCAGCCTTGCCCCACGGGCCGATAAAGCACTTCGCCGCCGACCCCGGCGAACATGGATTCCAGGTAACCGCCGTAGACCATGCCATACAGGTTCTGATCCAACTGTACGGCATGGTTGAGCTGGAACGTCGGCATCGTTACGTCGGAGGTGGTCAGGTACTTACGCAGGTCGGTGCGCACGCGCGGCAGCCCGCTCGGCGCATCGTAGGTGAACTTGTCATAGTTGTTGTACAGGTTCGCGCTGAGCATGCCGCTCCACCAGATATCGCGGGTAAAACGGTACTGCGCGTCGGCATCGGCGGTGAACTGATAGAGCAGCCCGTCAGGGCCGCCGATGTTCTGTTTGTAGCCCAGGCCAACGCCATAAGTGAACGGGTCCAGGGCCTGGGTATAGAGGGTTGTCTCCCGATGGGCGAGCGCCGGATTGACTTCAGTTGCGCGGTGCAGATCCTGCAGCGGCCGATCATTCTTGAGCACCGCGCGGAAGGTGCCACGCGGCACACTGGTCTCTTCTATCGACATGTCGTAACGCTGATCGACCAGGGTGAACCATTCGACGTCCTGGTTAACGCTGTTGTCGAGAATTCGGCTAGCCCGCCCTACCGCCTTGGCCGGGTTGAAGTAACGGGACTGTTCGCCATACACCAACAACTCCGGACCACGCTGGGCAATGCGCTTGACCTGGTAGCCGGCGTTTTGCTGCAACCGGCTGGACACATTCGCCCAGTTCACCTGGTCCAACGGGGTCGACGGCACCTGCGGCGGCAGCGGTTCGGCAGGAGGGTCATAAGTTTTGACGGGGGCCTTGCGGCTGACAAAGTTGGTGTGCAACGTAATACCGAACATCGCAGTATTGCCGCGTTCCCAAGCAGCGCTCAGGTCGACGCTGTCGGCCAACTTGTAGACGACGCCGACGTTGATCGGCAGGTCTTGCTTGATCGGGTTATCCAGCGGCTCATTCTTGTAATCATTGCCTTCGTATTCGAGCTTCAGGCTCAGCGGCTCCCAGGGGGTCTGATAGGCAATCCCGCCAAACAACGAGGGGTGGCCCCTGAAGTAAGCGTTGGTGTTCACTTCGCCCGCCCTGGCCACATCCGCATCGCTTTGCGGCCGGTCGTTGAATTGGCTGCCCACTATCGCCAGCGGGTTGCTCAAATCGCCCCGGTTGCCCAAGTAACCCCAGGCAAGACCCAGGCTGAAATCAAGGTCGCCGTAACGCTTGTTGGCGACGAAATATTCGCTGGAGAACAAGCCTGTCCCGCCGATGTCACGGGCGCCGATTGCGACTTGCGGAGCCCAGTGGCTCTCCTCCCAAAGCCGCGCTTTCACATCGATGGCCTTGTCCTTGAAGCTTTGATTGCCGCTCAACGCCTCCGGGCCGTACTGCCGGTTAGTGATCGCGGTATAGCGGAACGAACCCTCCAGCCAATCAAAGGGCTGGAAGGAAAAACTGTAGCGCGAATAGGGGTCTGTACGACTGGCGGTAGCGCTTAATTCCCCGACAGGCGCCATGCGCGCGGTGGGTGTCTGCAACAGACCGACACCGCCAAAGTCATTTTGGGTGTAGCGCGGTTCGCCATGAACCAGCCCACACGGCAAGAGCAATGCAGCAGCAAAACGTAGCTTCAAGGGGCCACCTCAGCCAAGGGTTGAGTGGCGAGAAACTCGGCCAACTGTTCATTGAGTTCAGGTGTCGGCGATTGCAGATCATCGCTTCGGATGGGCACCAGGATCCGGCTGCCGGGGGCAGGCATAACACCTTGCTCATGGTTCCATGGCGCCACGCCCAGGCGCCTCACGTGGCCATCGGGCTGAATCAACCACACATAATCGCTTTGGGCGTCGCTGAGAATCGCGCAGCGCCGGGCGTACACCCAGGCTTCTTGCGCTGCGGCATAGGGCACCTGACAGGTCTGCTCCACCGCTCCCAACACTTCGACGGTGGACGGCCGGGCCGGATAGATCAGGCGGTCGCCCTCATCGAGCGGGCTATCAAGCGCAAACCCTACCTCCAGGGCGATCGGATCAAGCACCGCAACCTGGCGCCCGGTAACCGGCAACCGCTCCACTTGCTTATACAAACGCGCGCTCAATGCAGCGCGAGTGTCACGCCCCTCCAGCAAGGCGACTTGCTGCAGCAATTTCAGATCGAACAACACCCCGGCCTTCAAGCGGGCCTGCGGGCCTTCCAGGGAACGGTGCAGCCACGCGGCGCCCAACCAGTAACTTTCGGCGTTGGGCTGGGTTGCAAGGATCACGTCCCGCAGACGTGTGCCGGGTTGGATGGCGAGGTTGCCGGGGCTTCGGACATCGCCGCTGACGGTGATGTCGGCCTGGCTTAGCCCCGTGGCGAACATGCACGCGCCGAGCAATAAAAGGCTTGGATACTTCACCGGACAGCCTCCCGATCAGGGCGCAATTGCACTATTTTCAGAAAAATCTGCGGCGTCAGGTGCTGCTCGCTTTGCATGATGAAACCGTCCTGGGGGTCCACCCAGTAACGATTGGTCGCGCGAAAATCCAGATCGGGTATCGCCACCTGCTCGTCGATTCGCAGCAAGGCGTAGTCCCTGTTCAGAATCCGGATAGGTTCGATGTCGTGCCTGCTGAAACGGCTATTGACGCTAAGGCCGACGCGGTAGCCTTGGTAGATATCGATCCAGCGCGTGCTGGTATGCCCGTCGTGCAGATGCTGCAGACCGCGCTTGAACGGCGACTCTCCATCAAAGCGCGTGCCATCGAGCGACACCCCCAGCCCGACCGTGCGCACCACCAGGCCGTCGCGCATCAGCAACACCTGGTTGCCGGATGCGAGCCAGAACTGCAGGTCGCCACGTCGACGCGCCATGGCCATCACGCCCTCGCTGGTAACGGTCGTCACCAGAATTTGCGGATACGGCACGGCCGCTACCTGGGCCGGAGTCAACTCCAGCGAGGCAGGCCCCTGGGCGGACGCTTTGAACGTGTCCCATGAAGCCTTCATCAAGGGGTTGCACCCACACAGCAGTAGCGCCGTCGTCAGAACGGCACCGGTATGCAAAGTTTTCACGGATTGACTAAGCCTTATCTGCTGTTGGCTTCACTGAGATTGTTGACCGAGCTGGCCCCGGTCCCGAGGACACTGGCCGTAGGCAGAAGCTGGCTGATCAGGCGGTTCCAGCGGGTCACGCCGGCCGGGCCGACATACACGATATCTTGCGGTTGCAGGTCGAAACGAGTGGCCAATACCAGGGCGGACGGCGACTCGGCATTCAGTTGGAACACCTGGGCCGGCTCGGTTTCCAGATTGCCCGCGCCTCGGATCACGTACACCGCGTTGCCATTGGAGGTGGTCTGGTTCAAACCGCCCACGGTGCCCAACGCATCAGACAAGTTCATCGACTTGCTCTTGAAGCTCAACGCCCGGGGTTGGTTGACCTCCCCCATCACGTAGATCCGTTTGAGGTCGTTGTAAGGCAAGTACAACTGGTCACCGCCTTTGAGGTAGACCTTATGCAGTGGCGAGTCCCGGCGGTTGAGGGTGTCCAGGTCCAGCGTGTACTCGCGACCATCGCGCGTCAGCGTCAGCCCCGAAAGGTCAGCATTCATCGGGTCTACCCCAGCGGCGCCGATAGCTTCCACCACGCTCAGCGCATTGGTAGTGATCGACTGTTGACCCGCTTTTGCCACGGCACCGGAAACCACCACTACCTGGCTGGCAAAGCGCAAGACACTGACATCCACCTGAGGGCTTTCTACAAACTGTGACAGTCGCTCGGCGATATACGCCCGTAGTTCTTCGATGGTTTTACCGGCGGCCGGGACATTGCCGATATAGGGGTAAAACAGCGTGCCATCCGGCCGCACCAGACGGCCGTTGGCATCCAGTTGTTGTTGCGGGCCGGAAGGCGCCGTCAACTCGGGGTGATCCCACACCGTAATAAACAACAAGTCATTGGCGCCGACGCGATAACCGCCCGGAATATACGACAGCAGTTCGGGGGCAACCGTCTCGCGAACATGCAGGGCGGCATCCATGGCAATCAGCTTCGGCGTGATGGGTATAAGCTCCACCCGGCTACTCTCGGGAGAGCCGTCACGTGTCAATTGACTGGTGTCCATATGTTGGCCAGGGGAAAACATACAGCCGTGCAAGGTAATACTTGCCAGCGTCACAGCAAAAAGCCTTCGGGTCATAATGGCACTACACTAGTCGGGGACAAGTCCAAACAAGATCACCCAGAAGGTTCTGAGTGATCTTGAACAACACACTTCGCAGGGGGTTCAACGGGTACCCGTAGTTCCGGTGGTGCCCGAGGTCCCTGTGGTTCCGCCATTGGAGCTTCCTCCGGAGCTTGATGCCGCCGCCACGGCGCCGGCGACCACCACCGCCGCCACCACGGTCTCACCGACCGTGACAGCGCCTACCACCGGGGTGCTCAAGCTTAGGGGCTCTTCAGCCGCCCATACGGTGGTGCTCATTAAAACCAGCAAGCTGGCGGTAAACAGTTTCTTCATAGCAGACTCCTCCTCAACATCAACAAGTTGATATTAAGAGACGGTGATGGAACAGCAGGTATATAGACTTAGGCGTATCAGCCGAACACACTCGGCTAAGCGCCAGTCTCGTTTGGAGCATGTCATTTATAAGTGCTGCATGCCATACAACAGCACTTTCCATGTGTCACGCACAGGCCGCAAAACTCGTTGCGAACATTGAACACGTTTAAGGATATTTGCGGACATTCAGCGCCATAACAGCGATGTTACGCACAATGTTGCAGCCGCCAGCGTCCGAGCCAACCGCCCCACTGTTATTATTCGTCAGCCTTACCGAAACGGCGTTCTGTTAAATAATGATATTCACGCGTACCGCGACAGAAAATAACATTCGCCCGTGAAAACCCAGTATTAACAGGCGCAAGTATCACTGCCCTGACCGGGCAGTTTAGATAACGAGTGATGCACTTCCCAGTTGTTGCAATACCTGTTGCAGCTCTACCTTCCAACTGCGCGTCGACACCCCATAATCCTGTTCGAGGGTCTGGCAATCCAGCACGGACCAGCCCGGACGTTTGGCTTGCGTCGGGAACTCGGCGGAGGTAATCGCCTTCAACCGAGGTTTCTTTTCAAGCAGCGCCTCGGACCGCGACTGGTTGAAAATCTCATCGGCAAAGTCATACCAGGTGCAAGCAGGCGCACCGCTGTAGTGGTACACGCCCCATTTGAGCATGCCGTCGCGGCGAAAAATCGTCGCCAGCGCCCACAGGGTGTCGGCAATACTGCCGGCGGAAGTCGGGCAACCACGCTGGTCCGCGACGACGGCCAGCTCATCGCGTTCACGTCCAAGGCGAAGCATGGTTTTAACAAAGTTGTTGCCATGCGCGCCGAACACCCAACTCGTTCGCAAAATCACATGGCGCGAACAATGCTGCTGCAGCTGCTGCTCACCCGCCAGCTTGCTGGAACCATAAACACCTGAAGGTGCGGTGACGTCACCCGGTGTATAGGGGAGCGTGTGGTTGCCATCGAATACGTAATCGGTAGAAATATGCAGCACGGCAATACCCTGTGCCTGCGCTGCGCGCGCCAGGTGCGCAACGCCATCGCGGTTCACCGCATAAGCCCGCTCGATATCGCTCTCAGCCTTGTCTACAGCGGTATAAGCCGCCGCATTGATCAACAGTTGCGGCTTGATCCGCGCCAGGACCTCCTCGACCTGAACCGAGTCACTGATATCCAGCTCACCCGAACCATAGCCAATCACGTTGAACCCGGACGGTGCCCTGAGCAGCAGCTCGCGCCCGACCTGCCCCTGTGCTCCGGTGACGATTACACGCATGGTCATTCTCCGCTCAGCAAGGCGCGCAAGCGCGGGTGGCGCTGATCTTTTTCCGATAACAACGGCGAACCCAGAGGCCAGGCGATGCCCAGGTCCGGGTCATTCCAAAGAAGCCCACCCTCGTCTTTCGGGTCATACAGATCGGTGCATTTGTATTGAAAGTCGGCGGTATCGCTCAACACGCAGAAACCGTGGGCATACCCCGGCGGTACCCACAATTGGAGATGGTCCTCGGCGGTCAATTCAACCGCCACGTGTTCACCACAGGTCGCAGACGCCGGGTCGATGTCTACGACCACATCGTAGACCGCGCCTCGGGTCACCCGCACTAACTTGCCTTGAGGACGGCTGCGTTGGAAATGCAGCCCACGTAACACGCCCTGTGCGGAGCGCGAGTGGTTATCTTGCACGAACGGCTGTTCAATCCCAATGTCGCGATAACGCTGCTGCTGGTAACTCTCCAGGAAGAACCCGCGGGCATCACCATAAACGCGGGGTTCGATAATCAGCACACCGGGCAACCTGGTTTTGATGACATTCATTTCGCAGGCTCCGAAGCGAGTACCTGTGCCAGGTATTGGCCATAACCGGTTTTGCGTAAATCCGTGGCTTGTCTATCCAGTTGCGCCGCCGACAACCAGCCCTGGCGGTAGCCCACTTCCTCAAGGCAAGCCACTTTCAGCCCTTGGCGTGCTTCCACGGTCTGAACGAAATGCCCGGCCTCCATCAAGGAGTCATGGGTGCCGGTGTCGAGCCACGCGAACCCACGCCCCAGCACGCTGACGTGCAAATCCCCACGCTGCATGTAAGCGTTGTTCACGTCGGTGATTTCCAGCTCGCCACGCGTTGAGGGCTTGACCTGCCTGGCAATGTTCACCACGTCGTTATCGTAAAAGTACAGGCCCGTGACCGCGTAATTGGACTTGGGACGCTCAGGCTTCTCTTCGATGCTGATCGCCTTGCCGTGGCTGTCGAAGTCGACCACGCCAAAACGCTCGGGGTCGCTGACACGGTAGCCAAAGACGGTAGCGCCGCTCTTGCGCTGGGACGCTTCATGCAGCAACGCGCTGAAGCCGTAGCCATAGAAAATATTGTCGCCCAATATCAGCGCAACATTGCTGTCGCCGATAAAGTCTTCGCCGATGATAAACGCTTGCGCCAAACCATCCGGGGACGGCTGTTCGGCATAACTGAGCTCAATGCCGAAAGAAGAACCATCGCCCAGCAGGCTTCGAAAACTGGGTAAGTCTTGCGGCGTCGAGATAATTAATATCTCGCGGATACCGGCCAGCATTAAAACCGACAACGGGTAATAGATCATCGGCTTATCGTAGATGGGCAGCAGCTGTTTGGAGACGCCGCGGGTAATGGGATGCAAGCGCGTGCCGGAACCGCCCGCCAGAACAATGCCTTTCATGGAGTGCTTCCTTTTTGAGAATGTCGATGGGTGAGGCAGTGTTTAACCAGTTCAAGCGTTCTGACCCAGGCGCTCCGGCCGGTACTGACCATTGAGTACGCGTTGCCACCACGTCTTGTTTTGCAAATACCACTCAACAGTTTTGCGTATACCGCTTTCAAACGTTTCGTGAGGCTGCCATCCCAGCTCACGCGCAATCTTGCCGGCATCGATGGCGTAACGAAGATCATGACCTGGCCGATCTTTAACAAAAGTGATCAAGTCACGATAACGTTCCACGCCGGCCGGTTTGTCGGGCGCCAACTCTTCGAGCAGCGCGCAAAGTGTTTCCACGACTTCAATATTGGTTTTCTCGTTGTGGCCGCCAATATTGTAGGTTTCGCCGACCGCGCCCCGGCACAGGACTTCACACAGCGCACGCGCATGATCTTCAACAAACAGCCAGTCCCGCACCTGCAAACCATCGCCATATACCGGCAGCGGCCGGCCATGAATGGCATTCAGAATCACATGGGGGATCAACTTTTCGGGGAAGTGATAAGGACCGTAGTTATTTGAACAATTGGTCACCAGCACGGGTAAGCCATACGTACGCTGCCAGGCCCGAACCAAATGATCCGAACTGGCCTTGGACGCTGAATAGGGCGAGCTGGGCGCATAAGGCGTAGTTTCCGTGAACAGGCTATCGGGGCCGTCCAGGTCGCCATAGACCTCGTCTGTCGAAACGTGGTGGAAGCGAAACCGGTTTTTTGCGTCAGGCGCCAACGCACTCCAGTAGCGCCGGGCCGCTTCAAGCAACGTATATGTCCCGACAATGTTGGTCCGGATAAAGTCAGCGGGGCCATCGATAGAACGATCGACATGGGATTCCGCCGCCAGATGCATTACCGCATCCGGGCGAAATGTCATGAAAATCTGGTCCAGCGCCGGGCCGTCCCCTATATCGGTTTTAAAGAACTGATAGCGCGACGAGTTTTCGACACTGGCGAGTGAATCGGTATTGCCCGCATAGGTCAGTAAGTCGAGGTTCGCGACGCTATGGTTTTCATTTATCAGGTGGCGGACCACGGCTGATCCAATGAAACCGGCGCCACCGGTAACGAGGATTTTTTTAAACATGAGTGAAGATCCTGAGGGTGGAATAAAACTCGATCGAGCCCCGTTATTGATCAGCGGATCGCCGGCGCTCACGCTCGGCCATATTTATCTTCAAAGCGCACGATGTCGTTCTCACCCAGATAGGAACCGGACTGTACTTCGATCAGTTCAAGCGGGATCACGCCCGGGTTTTCAAGCGCATGCACCTGACCGATAGGGATGTAAGTGGACTGGTTTTCAGTGACCAAGTAGGTCTTCTCTCCATTGGTCACCTTGGCCGTACCGCTCACGACGATCCAATGTTCCGCCCGGTGATGATGCATCTGTACCGAAAGCTTGGCGCCGGGTTGCACAGTGATACGTTTGACTTGGTAGCGGTGGCCTTTGTCTATCGAGTCATACATGCCCCAGGGGCGATAGACCTCGCGGTGATTGACGTACTCGTGCCGGGCGGATTGCTTGAGCCGCTCGACTATTTTCTTTACGTCCTGTACCTGGTCTTTGTGTGCGACCAGGATCGCGTCATTGGTTTCGACAATGACCAAGTTCTCGACACCGACCGTTGCAATCAGGCGGCTGTTGGCGTGAACGTAGGTGTTGAACGTGTTCTGGGCAACGACATCGCCCTTCAATACGTTGCCTTCGGCATCTTTGACGAATGTATCGGCGAGCGCGGACCACGAGCCGATATCGCTCCAACCGGCGTTCATCACGACCATGACCGCGTCTGCGGTGCGCTCCATCACCGCGTAGTCAATGGAGTCTTCGGGGCAAGTAGCAAACACATCACGGTCAACTCGGGTGAAGCTCGAATCCCTGGAACCGTTGTTCAGCGCCTCACTGCAAACAGAAAGGATCTGCGGGCAGAATTTCTGCAACTCCTCCAGATAACGGCTGGCACGAAACAGAAACATGCCGCTGTTCCAGAAGAATGTTTTGGCCAACAGGTACTGTTGAGCCAGATCCAAGTCCGGCTTTTCGACAAAACGGTTCACGCGAAAGCCGCACTCGCCGACAGGTTCGCCCTTCTCGATATAGCCGTAGCCGGTTTCCGCATACGTCGGAACAACGCCGAAGGTGACTAACTTACCGTCCAAGGCCAATGGGAGGGCGCAGTTGATACTTGCTTGAAACGCTTGCACATCCTTGATGGTGTGGTCCGCCGGCAAGATCAACAGCAAGGGGTCCTCCCCATCGGCAGTGGCCTGCAATGCCGCCAATGCCAGCGCCGGCGCCGTATTACGGCCGACGGGTTCAAGCAATATATTCGCGTCTTCCAGCCCCAACTTGCGCAGTTGTTCAGCGGCCAGAAAGCGATGTTCTTCGTTGCAAACAAGCCTGGGTGTCCGTACATCCAGCCCCTTCAACCTCTGGATAGTGGCCTGAAGAAGAGAGATGTCAGTGTCCACCAACGATAAAAATTGCTTGGGGTTTAATTGACGCGACAACGGCCACAGGCGCGAACCCGTGCCTCCAGATAAAATCACCGGAATCATGTGACACCTCATCGAAAAGTAAACGTCAGGATCAGCTTGAAATGATCAACGGCTCAGGCGGGATACCATTCAATTAACAGCTGTTCATAGGCACTCAACACCTGCTCCCACTTGAAGCATTCGGCAAACCTGGCCGCACCGGCTTGTTTCAATGCCAGGGTGCGTTGTGGGTCTTCCAATAGTTCATCGAGTAATCGAGAAAGCGCCTGGCTATCGGAAAAATACGCAGCGCCCCCACCCACTACCCAGCGGTTGAAGGGGTTGTCGTGCGCAATGATTGCGCAACCGGCGCCCAACGCCTCGACCAGAGAGGGGTTGGTTCCGCCGACACGATGACCGTGCAGATAAAAACGGCTGAAATACCTCAGCGCCTGGACGACTTTGGCGTCGTAGATAGCCCCTGGAAAGACCACTTCAACGCTGGCCGCTTCCATCACTTTCTTATGGTATTCATGGGTACTCGGCGTGAAGTTTCCAAGCACCACCAGTTTGTGCTGCCTGACGCTCGCACTGAATGCCTGGACCATCTCATAAAAAGAATTTTCCGGTTCGGGCCTGGCGATAATAATCGAGAAGTGATTTGGCTCCAGCGCAAACGTACTTAACACCTCAGCCGCCGCCGACGTCACTTCATCTCCTCCGTAGGGAATCATGGTGATCTTGTCGGCACTGACCCGCGTCGCAAGATGTTCCTTAATCCTTGGGTGGTCGGCCACCAAGTGGTTACCGATCCAGCAACCGGCTCTTTCGTTCAACCAGAACCACGCCTTGGCTATCTTCCCCCACTTCTGCCGATGCCACTCGATACCGTCCATATTAATAATATTCACTTGGCCTTTGAGCCGCTGAAGGCTATTGAAAACAGCGGTGTTATAGCCCAGCGTCAGAAACAGGCCGCGCTCACCCAGCGCGTGCCAAACAGCCTTCAAGTCGAATATAACCGTGCCCAACGCACCCTCCCGAGACACCGGGATATGAACACGGCGGATACCGTTCCATTCTGTTTCAGTGACGCTGCCCGTGCCGCTTTCCTGGCAGTAAACCGTGATGCGCCAACCTTTAGCCTGCAAATACACCGCTAACTTTTCGGCAAATGTCTCGAAGCCGCCGTGCTGCGCCGGGATACCTCTTATTCCAAGAACCAGCAAATGCCTACTCATAGTTTTCGAACACCTTAATATGCTGACGCGCGACCAGTGACCAATCATGTTTTTCAACCATCGTGGTGCGAGCGCGCTGCGAAATGTGCCGCGCAGTGCTGGAACCCAGCGCGTTGATTATTTGTTGCGCCAAATCGTGCGGGTTATCCGTTTCAAACAGAAACCCGTTTTCATTTTCGTCGACAACCTCGACCATCGGCGGTAACCGTGAAGACACCGTAATACAGCCATACGACATGGCCATCAGCAGTACGCCACTTTGATAAATCTTCTTATAGGGAAGGACCACAATATCGGCGGCAGAATAATAAAAGTCGACCTCCTCATCCTTGATGTATCGAATATGCGGAATAACCACGTCAGAGATGTTGTTCGATTTTATTAAACTCTCATAACCCTGGAATGAATCCTTCCACACCTTGCCGGCAATCAATAGCACCGCCTGGGGCTCACGCTTGGCGACGATCTGCATCGCGTTCAACAGTACATCCAACCCCTTTACTTTTTTTATCTGGCCAAAAAAAAGTATGATTTTCTTATCTTCAGGCAGCGCCAGACGCCGACGCGAAATGACGCCCTCGCGCCGTTTCACGAAGGGCAGATAATTACCATGGGGAATGACGGTGATGTTCGTCTTCAGACCTTGAGCAGCCAGCACGCCCTGCAACTCGCGCCGCGAGAATTCGTTATGCACGATAAATTCCCGCGGGGCCCGCAGAATGGCCGCATGGGTGCGGGTCAGAGACGCGCCTGCAAAAGACTCGACATCATGAATGGTTGCAATGATTTTTATCCGGCTCAAGCGCAATAACCTGCAGGTGATCAACTCCAGTAGCGCATATTGAAAAAAATGCAGGTGGCAGGTTTTTCCACCCTTTTTCTTGATATCCACGATCGACCTGAGCAAGGCAACGATGAAGCGAGCGAACCTCAGGAATTTATTGGACTGACCATACACACCCTTGAAAAACTTATTGATCGTGAAATTGTTCGAACTCTGCTCCTGCGACTCGGGACACGTATACAGATTGACGCAGGCGTCATTCCAAACCAGCCCTTGTCCGAGGCCGGTATTGTAGTAATTCATTCCGCCATGCCCGCCAACCGGTTCAATGATGAAATAAGCCAATTGCCCCATGAGAAAATCCTTATCCGCTTAATTTAACAACCGATATATTTCGCTGATCGTCGACTGCGCCCGTTGCCTCTGCGTAGTGGCAACCGCACTGACACCCACCGTGTAAGTCGGCATAAATTCGTCTATCGCACCGCGCTCAATCAAACACGTCTCGGTCTGAGTCTCTGCGGTAAATTTCTTATTTTTGTCTGAGTAGTTGTATAGGGAAAACGGCGTACCTAACGAATACGCAACCACGGCGGGATGCAGCCGCGCCGTCAGTATGTGCCGCGCCCCTTTTATATACGCCATGGAGCGGTCGATATCCGAACCGGCGATGTTGAAAACCGTAAAGCCACGGTCTTTCAACTCGCTTTGTGCGTACCGCGACACACCGGTATCAACCTCTGCATCCGCATTGAATATGCCGATCCGGTTAATACGCAACCGCCAGCAAATCCTGATGGATACGTCTAGCAATTGGCTATAAATGTCGCCGCTGGATTGCTCGCCATACCCTTGCAGATCGCGCAGACACACAATGATGTAGTCCCCTGCACTCTCCAGTTCGCCCCCTGCGCCGGCGTCGTCAGTACCCAGCGCGTAGGCCAGGTCCACGGATTGTTTGATTTTGTCACGGCGGGCCCAAGGGTTGATTTTCCTCACCGCCAGCAGCGAGGCTGAATCGCGAATATAAAAGGCTGTGGCCATGACGGTCGCAAAAAATAAAATCAAACGGGTTTTCAGCTTTTTATGATTGTCGACGCCAATACCTGCGTAGATGACATGAGCACCGAACAGGCGAGCCAATGCCATGTATTTGACCCCTCCGGTGCCGCCCTCATCCATGAAACATGTTCCGCCACCCCACACGATGGCAGAACACTTAATCACTGTTTTGTAGGCAAGCCAGCGGTTGGCCTTGTTGAGTTCCACCACAGTAATCGCGCCTTGGCGAATGAAACCCTGTTGTTTAAGTGCTTCGCCATCGCCGTAGGTCAATACCGTATACACCACACCCGCACGTCGCTCAGACAACAGCGACTTGAGCATGAGCAGATCACCAAAGTTATTGCCATAGTAGCCAATGATCACAATGTTCATGCACGCATGCTCTTTTTATAAAGAATGTAATACGAGACGGCAATAAAGCATTCGCTGGCCACAATACTTGCGCCAATACCGTTCGCCTCAAAGGGCATCAACACAACAAACAAGCCCACTTGCAACGCCACGCCAACACTGGCGACCATTATTTTTTTGCTGACCCACTCTTCGCTCAATAACGCCGCCCCTAAAGGTGTTGCGAAAAACCTGAAGCCAATGGACAGCGCGGCGATTTGCAACACCTGCGCGGCATACACATAGTCGCCACCAAATACCAGGTGCACGAGGTCATGGGAATACACACTCAGGCCAATGCCAACCAGCGCCCCCGCGCCCAATGAATACCGCGCATGCTGTAGCGGCAGGTTTTTTTCAGCGCCCGAAAGTGCGTGGTACTTTTTTATAAGGTAGGTGTTAAAAATCGTATTGGGTGCGATATACAGCGCCGTGAGCAGCGTATTACAAATGGCTAAATACCCGGAATACGTCGACCCATAGATAAGCCCCAGCAACGAAATGGGGATTTGCAACTGGGCTATATTCAGCGCGCCATTCAACGAATATTTAACGGAGTCTTTCAGGAAGCTTCGCACCTTCAAAGCCGCCTGTTTGCCGTGCCGTGTCATCAGCATCAAACACAACATCGCACATGAAACGTTGGCAACCCCCAGGGCCATGGCGGTGTTCGCGAGGCTCGGAGTCAGCGCATAAAAAACCCCTGCAACCGCTATGATCCGGAATACCGGTACCAGCACTTGCCCCACGGAAATCCGCAGCGGGCTGCTCCTGAGCTGGCCTTGAGTGATGACGATCGCCTGCGCCGCCAATGCCGCCACACCCGTCGCCAGTGCAACGGCCACGAATCCATCCATTCCCGAACCACATAACAGCAACACACTGACTGCAAAGGCCGCTAGCGTATTGATCGACAGGCAAACATAAGCAACCCGCATCGACGGCGCATATTCGCCAGGTGCTCGGCTGACACGCCTCAACAGCAAACTGTTCACACCGCTGAACGCCAAAGCGCCGAGCGTGATGGTAATAGCGTTGGCATATGAGACCAGACCAAAGCTGGCAGCATCCAAGGCTCTACTGAGGATGACCTGAAGCAAGAACGTTGCGCCCGCAGCGCCAAACGATGAGATCAATAATTGAATCGCCTTCAAGGAAAAACTCCTGCACGCCCTCAGTCGGAGCTCTGAAATCGATCGTTCAATTTGAAATAGCGCTTCAACAGCACATATTTTTTAGAGGCTGAATCGGGGGCCAAGCCGGTGTTTGTCAGGGTAACCTGAGGGTTCCAGATATCCGCTTCTTTATAAGCGTGATAAAACCAACTCCAACGCTTTTGCTCGAACAGATCGATTAATGTCTGCATATACAACCCCGCATCGTCCACCGGGCTGTAATTCGATACGCTGAACTCCCCAACGATCACTGGTCCCGGATGTTTCAGCACCTGGGACAGTGTCTTCTTGAAGTACATACTCAAACCGCCCTCGCCTCTCAGTAAGAAGGGCAACCGTTGATCCGCCGGAAAACCACGCACGCCCTGATGGGTAAAGTTGCCAGGGTCGTAATAGTGCAGGCTTCCTATTATTGAGTGGTCGTCTATCAACGGCGTGATTTCACTCCAATTGGACCGTTGCCCATTGGGAATACCATTGGGTTGGACCGTAATACGCGGCTGGATAAGCACAACCTTGTCCGGCGAGATCTGCAACAGGGTTGCGCTGACCTTCTTTATAAAATCCAGATAAACGCCGCGCTCGATGGGCGCCGGTTCGTTGACGATGTCATAGCCGATAACCATGCTTTCATGTTTGTAGCGCTGCGCCAGTTGCGCATAGCTGGCAATTAGGTTTCCCATGAGTTCGGCGTCACGCCAATATGCGTCTTCAGTTGACCCTGAATATTTCTTGACGTTGCCGGGAAAGGTATGAACATCGACCAGAAGTAAAATATTGTACTGCTTCGCGTAGCGCACATAGGTATCAAGCACCTTGACCGCGACATCATCAAGCCCGCCCCTGTCGTCAAACAGTGGGTGGGAGGCAAACGCCACGCGCACGGCGTTCACGTTCAAGCCGTCCAACTGTTTGAAATCCTCTTCGTTCAAATTCAAATCGATATTGAAACCGCGTAACTGCTTGCCCGCGTTATAGGTGTCGGCCTGTTGGGTAGAGGCCTGGGCAACGAAACTGATCGCCAACAGACAGAGGCACAGGAAGTATCGTCTACACATGCTGTTTTGCCCTATCGTTGAGGCCGCAGATGATGCCGAAATTTATCCAGATAATCGCTTGTATACTGTCCGCTCGAAATGACCAGCCCTGAATACCGGTTATCAATATCGCGATGATCGAAACCAGCGCCGCCGCGGAAGCATTGTTAATCGACACACCGACATGCCTTTTTATCGTATTTTTGTGCAGCTTGTAGACACTCCATATAAGCAGTAAATAGCTCACAATGCCCAGCAACCCCGTCTCGGACATGACCAGCAGGTACATATTATGGGCGGGGTACCTGAAGCTCTGCGAGGCGCCGAACTCATCGTATTTATCCATCACATCAACAAAATTATTCCACCCCACGCCAATAATCGGATGGGCGACAAACATATTCAGGGCAATCTTGGCCAAAATCAGCCTGGAGGTGGTACTCGACTCTGGCGCATCGAAAAATCGGGCGTAGAGATTTTCCAAGTTATAAATGGCACCGGCCATGATGACCAGGGCAAACACCAGCGAGGTATAGATGATCTTTTTGTTTCTTAAAATAGAACGTCCATTGGGCCGCTTGAAGTAGAACAGGCACAGCCCGACCACAAAAAAATACAACACAATTTGAGTTCTGGAGTAGGTCAGGCAAATCACCACAAAACCCGCCGCGATGGCGCTTATATACAGCAACCTGCCGCGCCCATTCACTGCGCCATACACGCAAAATGGCAACAACAGTACCGTGAACAACGATAACAAGGCGGGGTGTCGTAACGTACCGGTCACTCGGGTAATGCCGTTCTCCACGAACAGTTCTTTGACCTGTTGAGCATCCTCGGTCACATCTCCGGTTGCCAACTGATAAGCCGCATACAGCGTCTCAAACAGAATTAACAGCGCCGCCACCCGGGTGAATTTATCCATCGATTTCGCATCATGGAAAACCGACCGCACCACCAGAAACAAAACAATGATTTTCCAATGGCGAACGATTTCGTACAGCGTGAAACTCACCGCTTCCGAATTAATGATCGACACAGAAGACAGCACCACAAAAAAAATCGCCAGGGTGGTGATTCTGTCGATCTTGATTTTCTCCAGATTGATTTTTTTACTGAAAAAAACAATGGATACCAAAATCAGCAAAAGAAAAATATCGTAAGGCGCAACCGACAGTTCGGCACCACCCAGGTGTATCTCCGCCCCGGTCAGCCGATACCGCAAGTTAAATGCCGTAGCCACCAAGAGCAGCGGAAACAAAAAATAATTTATCAGCGCGGTTACTCGCATTTCAATGCTCGCGAATAAACGGACCCGGACAATCTTTTACCTATCTCAATACACGGCACTTCAAGCCATTTATGAACCGCCCATGAAACACCATACGTCAGCCCTATCGAGAGCAGGATCAACACCCCCACCCGATCATTACTGAGATAACCGCATTTCCTCGCCACTATCAGCACCCCATCGATAATCAGAATATGCATCAGATAGGTGGGGTATGACATCCCGCCCAACCTGAGCAACACAGGGTTCCTCAACGGCATTTTAAACAGTGCCAACCACCGGCCGAGCACTGGCGGGTTAAGTTTGCCATTCAACTTGAACGCTATCGCTACTATTGCCCATAACGCAATCGAGGCAAAACTGGCGAACGAACGGGTAATCAGACCCACCGACACTACAATGCCCATGATCAACATCGCGTTACGCCATTCGCCCTCATCGCGACGAAACAGATCGTGGGTCAACATGCCGATCATGAAAACCGGTAACTTGATTAATATGAAACTGCCATAAGAGAAGGTCAGGCCGGAATATGCCAGCAGTAAAAACGCCAACACCGCCACCGTCACCAGCAGTTCCTTGGCGCGCCCAAATGCAAAAGCGGCGACCAACACAGGGGCGATCAGATAAAACTGCCATTCGAGGGTGAGGCTCCAGGCCGGCGCCAAAAACGCATCACCTGCGTGGGGCAGCCATTGATCCGGGATCACGCCCTGAAGCAGCACCAGACAAGGCAACAGGTACGCCGTGATATTACCCGCGATACTTGCCCAATACTGTTCAACTGCCGCTGCTTGGGCTGGCGTGTTCCACGGCAGGTCCATGCGGACACTCATCCGTTCATTGAATAACAGCGCGGCAAGCGCGATGGCCAATAGATAAATCGGGATGATCCTGAACGCACGTCGAATAATGTAAGAACGGTAGCCGTTGCTTTTGCCGCTCAACGCCATCGCGATAAAAAAACCGCTCAAACAAATAAAGATATCTACCGGGATAGCGGTCGCCAATAGAACCTTATCAATCAATGCAGGAACGTGCCCCATGGCGGGACGAAAGCAAGAGTAGAGGTGCCCAAATACAACCCACCACGCCATCACCCCACGAATGGACTCGAGTTCTACGTAGAAGCCCTGTTTATTTGCTATGGCCATCTTTCTCTCAACTATCAATCGGATAAAAACTACCTGTATTCAACAAAACACAGGCCTGTCTCTCTTCCGTGGCCAGGTCCCAGGCGCAGACAGTGCGTCATACAAACTTGAAAAACCCACGCTACCGCCCCAGGGTTTAGCGTCATTCCCTGAGAACCCCATATTCATGACGGCGTGTCTTTATATCAGCCCGCCCCACAGGCCTTAATTAACATCCGACTTATATTCATACGTATAGTAACCATACGCACCGTACCCGTATTTCGCCGAGGCTCTTTTTTCAATACCGTTCAAGATAGCGCCTTTCAAGTTAACCCCATTCTGGGCGAACCGACGCATGGTGAGTTCTATTTCCCGGGCGGGGTTAAAACCGAACCGCGCCACAATCAAGTTCGTTCCTGACTGGCGCCCTACAATCGCCGCATCGGTGACCGCCAACAATGGAGGGGTATCCAGGATGACCAAGTCATACTGTTCACTGACCTGCGATAGCAGTTCCGTGAAGTTTCGATGCATGAGCAATTCCGACGGGTTAGGCGGTATTTGCCCACGGCTGATAAAGTCAAAATGTTCGATCGCAGTTTTATGAATGGCCGTTGTCAGATCGCAGCGCTTGGTGAGCACATCGGAAAGCCCATTGGCGCTGGAGGTTTTCATGACTTTATGGATGTAGCCTTTTCGCATATCAACATCGATGACCAACACGCGCAGGCCTGTCTGAGCGATCACGGCTGCCAGATTGACCGACACGAAGGTCTTGCCCACTTGTGGGCTCGGACCGGAGATCATCAGGCGATTGTTGCTGGCTTCGTGCATCGCAAAATGCAGGCTGGTGCGCAAGCTGCGCAGCGCTTCAATCGCCAGGTCCGTGGGATGGTTGATGGCCAACAACCCGCCACTGCGAGCAGGGCGTTTTTGCGTAGCGGTAGGTTGTTCTTCCAGGTCTTTTTGAAGCGTGCTGTAGGGTATGGAGGCATAGACCGCAAGCCCCAGTTTCTCAATAGCCTCCGGGCTTTCTATGCATCTGTTCAAGGCTTTGCGCAACAGCACCAGCACCACCGCCAGGAATAAGCCCAGGAACGTTGCGACCAGAACAATCAACACTTTCTTGGGTTTGACCGGTTTGATGAGGTTCACATCCGCCGCATCGATCAAACGCACATTACCCACCGTGCCCGCTCGCATCACGTCGAGTTCCTGGGACTTGTTGAGCAGCTGCGTATAGATCGCCGTGCCGACCTCGACATCGCGGTTCAGGCTGAGCAGTTCTTGCTGTGTCGAAGGAAGGTCCTGGACCTTCTCGGACAGCCTCTGTTGCTTGCTGCTCAACTCACCGATCTGCGCGAGCAATGCACGATAGGCCGGATGCTGGCGGGTGAATTTGCGGTCCATCTCGGCTTGCTGGAGTTTCAACTGAGAGATGGCCGTATCCAGCGACACAATCTGGTCCAGGATCGCTTTGGTTTCCAGGCTGATGTCCACCGACTTTGTGCGCGTCTGGTAGGCGTTGAGCGCATTGCCGGCCTTTTCCAGGTCACTTTTGACCTGAGGTAATTGCTCTTTCAAAAACTCCAGGCTTTGCGCCGCCTCAGCCGAAGTACGTTGCACATTCTGTTCGACATAGAGCGCAGAAATCTTGTTGAGGATTTTTACCGCGAGTTCCGGCTCGGTACTCTCTAACGCCAACCCGATAATGCCCGATTCTTTTCCGCGCTCAGTGACATCCAGCGCCTCCTGATAATCCAGAATGCTGGTCAATCGAGGTTTGCGCACGATGCTGAACCGAGTCCCCGGATTGGCCTGTAGCGCTTCAACGAAGAGCGCAACGCCATGCTGCTCGACAGCCTCGCCCACCTGCCCTTGCGCCAGAAGTTCATCATCGTCATCGAGCAATGTGAACGCCCCGCCCTCACCCGTAATGAAGGTCAGTTTTTTGGCGAGCAAGTTGGGCGGCAGGTCCAGGTGGGTTATTTTCAGCAGCTCGCCTCCCCACGCGTAACGGGTCAGGCCCAACCATGGGCTGGAGACTTCACCCGGGTTGGTATTTTTAAAACGCCGCGCAAGAAAACCGCCGATCACGGGAAAGTACTCAGGCTCGATCAGGATGGCGAGTTTGAGTTCGTCCACGGTCTTGCCGATCACTGCACGTGACTTGATCAGTTCAATTTCGGTCGCGGACGGCGACTCTTTTCCGAGCATGCTGCTGACGTCGGAGAAACCCAGCAAATCGTTCTTTTTGGCCTCGACCTGCAACAACGCATTCGCTTGGAAAACCGGCGTCGCCAGCACCGCATAGGCCCCCCCCGTCAGCATAAACGCGCCCGTAATCGCTGCAATCAACCCTTTATGGTCGATCAGTGTTCCAAACAGACCAAGGAGATCAATCTCGTCGGCGTCGTCTTCTCGTAGGGTGGCTACTGGCACTTGCTGCATAAGTCGGATTCTTTGCCTTAATACGATTCAAGAAAGGGGGGTTGTCACTTTGCTAGACGCAGCGCCCACGCGTTTACCGCTTCTTCGATCAACGCATACGCGTGTACAAAGGCAGGTTTACCTTGACGGTAGGGGTCTCTGATCTCTCGGTCGCTTTGCCACTTCCCCAGCATCAACACCTTGCCTCGCGCTTCGGGGGCCATGCCGAGCACGCCGCGGATGTGCTTTTGTTCCATCACCAGAATCAGATCAGCCTCGGTGATCGCCTGGGGCGCGAGTTGAGTCGCCTGGTGCACGTTGGGCGCATGACCATGCGCCGCCAGCACCGCAAGTGCCGTCGATTCGATGGGCTCGCCAACCAATGCGGACAGGCCGGCGGAACTCACTTCGATATCGGAACGAGTGAGCGCCTCACGCAACAGATGCTCCGCCATGGGGCTGCGACAAATATTGCCGACACAGACAATCAACACTCTTTTAAGCAAGATAATTTCCCCGTCTTTTCAACTTTGGCGGTGACGTCGCACTTGCCGAACATAAGAGTCTTTAACCACGCACAGGCCTGCCCATCGACAGGCACAGAAACAGCAAAGCCCGCTTTACAACTTCAACGCGGTACTTATTTATCACGCCCCTTGGGCAGCACCCAAGTTTTTAAACGGACAAAAAATAACACGGCGCCTGCTCGGGCACTTATTTGCTATTAATACCCGCCACCGACAATTTCTAACATTCACGCACTGCCGGCGTTAGTTCGATCAACATGACACGACGAACAGTCAATAAATAACGCAACGCGTGGCATCCGAGTGCCGGCTGAACAGGCTCACCGCCATAAGGACATCCCATGACCGCAACGATAGAATTCGCCGCCAAAGCCTGGTATCTGGTTCAGTGTAAAGCCAGGCAGGATGAACGCGCCGAAGCGCATCTGCAGCGCCAGGGCTACACCTGCTTTCGCTCCATCTGCACACGTGAGCGCCTGTTAAAAGGCGAGCGTCGGGTCATGACTGAATCGCTGTTCCCCGGTTATCTGTTTATTCAGTTGAGCTCGCAGGACAGTTGGAGCCCTCTGCGCTCCACGCGTGGGGTTTCGCGCATCGTCGCATTTGGTGGCGATCCACTGCCGGTGGGCGATGAACTGGTCGACGAATTGCAGCGACGCAATCACCAGCCCCTTGTGACACCGCTGTTGGCTCCTGGGGAGAACGTGCGTATAAATGAAGGGCCATTTGCTGAACTCGAGGGCGTATTCCTGGGTATGACAGGCGAGGAACGCGCGATTGTGCTGATCAATCTCCTGCACCGCGAGCACCGGGTCGGCTTGCCGCTCAACGCAGTCAAAAGCCTTGACTGAACGCCCACCATCAGCCATTTACAAGCACACTTCTTCAACTTCAAGCGTGTGTCGTACACGTCGAAAACAACCCGAGTCGGCCTAGCCGACTAAAAATAACATTCCAGTACTTTTTTACCCTCGCATAATAAAGTGCCTCCTGAATGCAACAGCAAGGGGACGGCCATGAACACATCAAAGTTACTGGTAGAGCGTATTGGCCTATTCCCTTCTTCGGGAAATATTCATGTCGAGGTCAATAACTCGACGCATGTCGTTGAACGCATGCACGTGTTATATGCCGACAACTCCCTGGACAGCGATGAGTCGTGCACGGGCTTGTCCATGGTTTTTGCCGACTGGCGTTTCAAGTTGCAGGTCAGTGACGCCCTGTCTGTATGCCTGTGCGTGGAAAGTCGCGGCGACAGCCACTACCTGCAGGTCAAGACCGCAGAGTTGCTGGCCCACATATCCGACACCCGGGAGCGCACATGAGCGTCCAGGGTGGGCGACACCCTTGCCGGCATACACGCTAAATGCATTTATCTGATCAAATGGCGCCTACATGATTCTATTTTTTAATAATGAGGATAGAACCAAACGGCATTTTACACAGCCACTCGCTGCCCCTACCTTGAACGAGCATGACCGACCCCCTACCCGGCGGAGGTGTTGATCACCCTACTCGACAAGGACAGACCATGAGCATCGAATTCATCGGCTATATCGGCGGCCACCATGCGTCCGAGATCCACCCGCGCAGCGGCCCTACCCTGCAACCGGATTACGTGGAAACCGTGGCCCGCGCCCACGAAGAGGCCGGTTTCGACCGCGCGCTGGTGGCCTTTCATTCCAACAGCCCGGACAGCACGTTGATCGCCGCCCACGCCGCCAGCGTGACGAAAAAACTGCAATTTCTCATCGCTCACCGTCCGGGTTTCGTCCAGCCGACCCTGGCGGCGCGCCAGTTCGCCACGTTCGATGTGTTCAACGGCGGGCGTACCGCCGTGCACATCATCACCGGGGGCGATGACCGCGAACTGCGTGCCGATGGCAGCCATATCGGCAAGGACGAACGCTACGCGCGAACCGACGAATACCTGAGCGTGGTGCGTCAGGAATGGACCGCCGAGCAGCCCTTCGATTTTGCCGGCACTTACTACCAGGTCGAAGGCGCGCACTCCACGGTGAAGTCGCCGCAGCAGCCGCATATTCCGTTGTATTTCGGTGGTTCTTCCACTGCCGCGATTGAGGTGGCCGGCAAGCATGCCGATGTGTACGCGCTGTGGGGCGAGACCTATGAGCAGGTGCGCGAGGTGGTGACCCAGGTGCGTGCCGAAGCGGCCAGGCATGGGCGCACGATTCGCTTCAGTTTGTCGCTGCGCCCGATCCTGGCCGAGACCGAAGAATTGGCGTGGGCGCGCGCCGAGAACATCCTGCAACGGGCCACCGCGCTGGCCGAGCAGAATGGCTTTGTACGCCGCGAACCACCGAATGAAGGCTCGCGCCGTTTGCTCGCGGCGGCGGCACAAGGCGCGCGGTTGGATAAGCGTTTGTGGACAGGCATTGCCGGGCTGCTCGGGGCGCAAGGTAACTCCACCTCACTGGTGGGCACGGCCGAGCAAGTCGCTGAGGCGCTGGTGGATTACTACGACTTGGGAATTACCACGTTCCTGATCCGTGGGTTCGATCCGCTCAATGATGCGATTGAGTACGGCAAGCAATTGATCCCCCTCACCCGCCAGTTGATTGCACAACGCGAACAGGCCAGGCAAGTCGCGTAAGCAAGAACACTACAAACCAATGTGGGAGGGGCAAGTCGAATCGTCGCACCGCCCCTCCCACTTTTTAACTGCATTTCAAGGTTGGGATTTGAGGAAGGTGGCGATCAGTTGATTGACCCGCTCTGCCGCTTCCAACTGCACCATATGCCCCTGCCCCGGCACGATCTCCACCTGGGCCGCCAGCCCCTCGGCATGCCCGGCCGGGATGATTGCATCGTCACTGCCCCAGATCACCAGGCTCGGTTGTCGGGCCACCACGGCGCGCAGATCCAGGCGCTGCCGCCCACCCTCAAACAGCTGGGAATTGAGCTGCTGCAACGCCTGATCCACCCCTTCCAACCGTTTGAATTTGAGCATGTCCTCCAGCATCTGCCGGGTGACCAGCGCCGGGTCGCTGAACAGTTGGGTCAGTTGCGGCTTGAGCGCATTGCGGTTATTCGCCGCGGTAAAACCTTGCAGGTAATCGCCATTGATATCCGCGCCAAGCCCGGCGCTGGCGATCAGGATCAAGGAAGCAACCCGTTGCGGCGCCTGGCTGGCCAGCGTCAGGCTGACCAGCCCACCCATGGAGTGCCCGGCCAGGTGCACGCGGTCGAGCTTGAGGTGATCAAGCAACGCCAGCACCGCCTGGCTCAGTTCTTCGGCATCACCCGTTTGCAACTGCTTACCCGACTCGCCATGCCCCGGCAGGTCCAGGGCGATCACCCGGCGCTCGGCGGCCAGGGCCGGTTGGTTGAACAGCCAGTTGTTCAAGTCGCCACCAAACCCGTGTACCAGCACCAACGGCGTATCGCCTTCGCCCAGGTCCAGATAGCGCAGCAAGCGCCCGCCTATCTCGACCTTCTGCGCGCTCGGGCCGCTGGCTTCGGATTCGGCGGCGGTGGAGACGAACCCCGCGTTGAAACTGTCGATCACCGCATCAATCTCGGCGTCCGTGGCCTCGCCCTCCACCACGATCCCGAGCAAGGCACCCACCGGCAGGGTTTCATCGCTCAAGGCCAACACCCGGCGCAACACGCCACTGAACGGCGCCTCGACGCTGCTGGAAATCTTGTCGGTTTCCACGTCCAGCACTTCTTCGCCCTTCTCTACCCGATCACCGGGTTGCTTGAGCCAGACGTCGATGCGACCTTCGGTCATCGACAGCCCCCACTTGGGCATGGTCAAGGTGTGGATCATGCGGCAGTCCTCTTGTCGGCGATTTTCAGCACGGCGGCTTCGATCTTCGCGGCATTGGGGATGTACAGGTCTTCCAGGGCATCGGAGAACGGCACCGGCGTGTGCGGCGCGGTGACCATCTCGATCGGCGCCCGCAGGAATGCAAAGCCTTGCTGCGCCACCAGCGCACTGATGTCGGTGGCGATGGAGCAGCGCGGGTTGGACTCGTCGATCACCACCAGGCGCCCGGTTTTCTCCACACTTTCCAGAATGCTGTCTTCGTCCAGCGGGCTGGTGGTGCGCAGGTCCAGCACTTCGCAGTCGATGCCTTGGCGCGCTAGGTTGGCGGCGGCTTCCAGGGCGATATGCACCATGCGCCCGTAAGTCACCAAGGTCACGTCGCGGCCTTCGCGCACAAAGTTGGCTTCGCCGAACGGCACGGTATACAGCTCTTGCGGCACCTCGCCTTGCAGACTGTAGAGCATCTTGTGTTCGAGGAAGATCACCGGGTCGTTATCGCGGATCGCCTGGATCAACATGCCCTTGGCGTCATAGGGCGTGGACGGGCACACCACCTTGAGGCCGGGAATGTGCGTCCACATCGACGTGAGCATCTGCGAATGCTGGGCGGCGGCGCGCAGGCCGGCACCGTACATGGCGCGGATCACCAGCGGCGTGGTGGTCTTGCCGCCGAACATGTAGCGGAACTTGGCGGCCTGGTTGAGCAACTGGTCGAGGCAGCAGCCGATAAAGTCGACGAACATCAATTCGCACACCGGGCGCATGCCACGGGTGGCGGCGCCGACGGCCATGCCCACGTAGCCGACCTCGGACAACGGTGCATCGAGCACGCGCTCGGGAAACTCCGGGTACAGGCCCTTGGTCACCCCGAGCACACCGCCCCAGGCGTCCTGCTCGCCGGGGGAACCGGTGCCGCCGGACACGTCCTGGCCGATGATGAACACGCTCTGGTCGCGGCGCATTTCCTGGGCCAGGGCTTCGTTGATTGCCTGCTGATAGCTGATTTTGCGAGCCATGAAATTCTCTCCGAAATTTATTGTTATTAGCGGTAGGCGACGTAGACGTCACTGAGCAGGTCGGCGGCCTGGGGCTTGGGATCGGACTTGGCCAGGCGCACCGCGTCTTCGATCAACTGGGCGACCTCGCCGTCGATGCGCTCGAACTGCCCGGCGTCAAGCCAACCTTCGGCCTGGCAACGCGTGCGAAACAGCACCAGGCAATCCTGGGATTCACGCAGTTTTTTCACTTCGTCCACGCCGCGATAAGTTTGCGCATCGCCTTCGAAGTGGCCGTAGAAGCGGCTCAACTTGACCTCCACCAGCGTCGGCCCCTCGCCGTTGCGCGCACGTTCTACCGCAACGCCCAAGGCTTGGTGCACGGCAAAAAAGTCATTGCCGTCGACGATGACGCCGGGCATGCCAAACCCCACGGCGCGCTCGGCGATGTCCTTGCACGCCACCGACCAGCCGGAGCCGGTCGCTTCGGCATAGCCGTTGTTCTCGGCGACGAACAGGCACGGCAGTTTCATGATCGCGGCCAGGTTCATCGCCTCGAACACCGCACCTTCGTTGGAGCCGCCGTCGCCGAAAAACGCCACGGCCACGCCCTGGCTGCCCTTGAGCTTGGAGGCCAGCGCTGCACCGGCGGCCAACGGCGCACCGGCACCGACAATGCCGTTGGCGCCGAGCATGCCCTTCTCCTGATCGGCGATGTGCATGGAGCCGCCCTTGCCGCCGCACACCCCGGTTTTCTTGCCATAGATTTCGGCCATCATGCCGAACACGTCCACGCCCTTGGCGATGCAATGGCCATGGCCACGGTGGTTGGAGGCGATACAGTCGTCATCGTTGAGGTGGGCCATGACCCCGGCGGCACTGGCTTCCTGGCCGGCATACAAGTGCACGAAACCGGGGATCTCGCCGGTGGCGAACTCCACGTGCAGGCGCTCTTCAAAATCACGGATGGTGCGCATCACGGTGTAGGCATGCAGCAATTGATCGGTGGACAGGTGAGTGGACATCTTGTTGTTCTCCGGTTGTCTCGACACACAGAAGGCTGGCTGCGGCCAGCTGTAACCGCTTCAGCACAGCCTGTGCCAAACCGCCGAAAAACCTGGCAAAGCCTTGATCCAGAGCAGTGCCGCGCGGTTGTACGCAGGCGTCGCCGCAGCGCAGAATGAGACCGGCCATCGCAGCGTGCCGGCTGCATCTCGGCCCCTGTGAGACGCTGCGTCTCACCCGGCCCCCTGGTCAGAGCGCGCTTGTCGCTGTGCGTCCATGGGCGCTTAATGGCGGGCATAACAACAAAGATCGAGAACCGGAGGCCTTATGCTCGCCGTGAACTCCAGAGAGCACGTCGACTGCGTCAGTCGCGTGGTCCGCAATGCCGAACGCCTGCCTCAGGCGCCGGTGCCGGCGTTGATTTTCGATTCATGGCGCCGCTCCATGGAACAACACCACCTGGACCCTGGCTCGCTGCAAGGGCCGCGCATCCTCACCGAACCCCTGCTCAAGGAATGCCGCGAACGCGCCGAGCTGTTCATGCGCATTGCAAGCGAAGCCGTCGGCCAATTGCACCACCGCGTGCGCCAGGCCGATTACTGCGTGATGCTCACCGACGCTCAGGGCCAGACCATCGACCACCGCGTGGACACGGCGATTCGCAGCGACTGCCGCAAGGCCGGCCTGTACCTGGGCACCTGCTGGTCGGAAGCCGAAGAAGGCACCTGCGGCGTGGCCACGGTACTCACCAGCAAAGCCGCCGTGACCGTGCACAAGCGCGACCACTTTCGCGCGGCGTTCATCGGCCTCACCTGCTCCGCCGCGCCGATCTTCGACCCCCAGGGCAACCTGTTGGGCGTGATGGACGCCTCGGCGCTCAAGTCCCCGGATGACCGGCGCAGCCAGCACCTGGTGCGGCAGATGGTGGCGCAGAGTGCCCAGGCCATCGAGAACGCCTTCTTCATGCACAGCGCCCGCCAGCACTGGGTGTTGCAGGCGCACAGCACGCCGGGCTATGTGGACAGCCAGCCCGACCTGCTGCTGGCATGGGACCAGGACGGGCGCCTGCAGGCCTTGAACAGCAAGGCGCGCCAGGCCCTGCGCCTGCGCTTTGGGCAGGTGCCGGAGCATATCGGCGAGGTGTTCGACCTGGATGCGTTGCGCGCGGTCACCGACCAATCGACCCAGCAACTGCGCTGGCTGGGCGAGTCGCAAGCCCTGCACGCAAGGGTCAACACGCCACGACGCGCACCGGCGCGAGCGATATCCCACAGCCAGGTCGACCCGCGCGTGGAAGAGCATCTGCGCCTGGCCGTGCGGGTCAAGGACCGTAACCTGCCGGTGCTGGTGCAGGGGGAAACCGGCGCGGGCAAGGAGGTTTTCGCCCGCCAGGTGCATGAGCGCAGCGCCCGGCGGGACGGCCCCTTTGTGGCGGTGAACTGCGCGGCGATTCCCGAAAACCTGATCGAAAGCGAGCTGTTCGGCTACGTGGCCGGGGCCTTCACCGGGGCCTCCAGCAAAGGCATGCCTGGGCTGTTGGTGCAGGCCGATGGCGGCACGCTGTTCCTGGATGAAATCGGCGACATGCCACTGGCCTTGCAAACACGCTTGCTGCGGGTGATGGCCGAGGGCGAAGTGGCGCCACTGGGCGGGGCCAAGACCCGCACCGTGGATATCCAAGTGATCTGCGCCAGCCATCGCGACCTGGCGGCGCTGGTCAGCGAGGGACACTTTCGTGAAGACCTGTACTTTCGCCTGGGCTGCGCGCGTTTCTGCCTGCCGCCCTTACGCGAGCGCACCGACAAACTGGCGTTGATCAACCGGCTGCTGGAGCAGGAGGCGCGTACCAGCGGCGTGTCGCCGGGCATCAGCCAGGCCGCGCTGGAACGACTGCTGGGTTATGCCTGGCCGGGCAATGTGCGGCAACTGCGCCATGTGTTGGCGTATGCCTGCGCGGTGTGTGAGGGCGGTACACTGCAACTGTCAGACTTGCCGATGGAGGTGCGGGGCGAGTTGGTCGAGGCGCCGGCAGAAGCGAGCGTCAGCCCGGAACGCCAGGTGGTGCTGGATGCGTTGATTCGGCATCGTTGGAAGCCGTTGCCGACGGCACAGGCGTTGGGGATTTCACGTGCAACGCTTTACAGACGGGTGAACCAACTGGGCATCGACATGCCTGGCAAGACCACCTGACACAACGCGGTCAACCCTGTGGGAGGGGCGGTGCGACGATTCGACTTGCCCCCGATAGCCATAGGTATCTACACAACTCCCGATGAGCGAAAAATCTATAGCCAAGATGCTGTTGTGGTGAGCGGGCTTGTCCCGCGCTGGGCTGCGCAGCAGCCCCAACAAGGACGCTACCGAATGTCAGGATTAACCGAGGCGCAGGTTTTAGGGTAGCTACGCAACCCAGCGCGGGACAAGCCCGCTCACCACAGAGAGGTTTTTCAGCTTTTAAAAGTTGTGTAAATACCTATGCCCGATAGTGGTGGGTCAGTCGATGTATCCCGTACCGACACACCGCGATCGGGGGCAGCCCCGTCCCACAGTGCCCCAGGGAACTTGTAAAAGTGCACGCGAATGCCTAGCTTATGCGCCCCCTGCCCCTGCGCTTTAAGGCACTGCTCCCATGGTTTTGCGTTTTCGTCCTGTCGTCACGTCACGTTTGGCCCTCGGCCTGCTGCTCAGCGGTGGGATCGGCAACAGCCTCGCGGAAAGCCTCGAACTGCCGGCGGTGAACGTCCAGGGCCAGGATGAATCGGGTTATCGCGTGGACACCGCCTCCGTCGGCGGCTTCAATGAGGCGCCACTGCTGGATACCCCGGCGTCGATCACCGTGCTCAACGCCACCCTGATCAAGGACCAGCAGGCGCGCCTGCTCAGCGAAGTGCTGCGCAACGACGCGTCGGTGGGCGACAGCTACGCGCCGATTGGCTACTACGAGAACTTCGTGGTGCGCGGGTTCTCGCTGAACGCGGCCAGCAGCTACAAGATCAACGGGCGCACCATCACTGGCGAGCAGAACGTCGCCCTGGAAAACAAGCAGCAAGTCGAAGTGCTCAAGGGCCTGGCGGGCCTGCAAAGCGGGATTTCAGAGCCCAGCGGCGTGATCAACTACGTGACCAAGCGCCCGGAAGATGTGCGCTCGGTGACGGTCTCCAGCGATGATCGTGGCAGCGGCTATATCGCCACCGACGTTGGCGGCTGGTTTGGCAGCGAGCAGCAATTGGGCTTGCGCGCCAACGTGGCCCATGAGGACCTCAATTCCTACGTGGAACACGCCAACGGCCAGCGCGACTTTGTGTCCCTGGCCTTCGACTGGAACATCAGCCCGGACGCCGTGCTGAAACTCGACGCCGAATACCAGAACAAGCAGCAACGCTCGGTGCCGGGTTACCAATTGCTCGGTGGCACCGAAGTGCCCCATGACGCCTCACCGAAGAAGCTGCTGGGCCATCAGAGCGGGTCCAAACAGGTCGGCATCGACTCGCTGAACCTCAACGGCAGTTTCGAGTACCGCTTCAGCGATCAGTGGAAAGGCAGTGTCAGCGCGGCGCGCAGCAAGGTGGTGATTGATGATTACAGTGCGTTTGCGTGGGGCGGTGACACCAGCGGTGTCGGCAATACCTTCACCCCGCAGGGCAATTACGACATCTACGACTACCGCAGCCCCGACGACACCCGCCGCGACGATGAAGTCCAGGCCGCCATGACCGGCCTGTTCGACACCGCCGGGCTGGGCCATGAACTGACCTTCGGCACCAGCGCATTTCGCCGGGTGATCGACAAGCGCAAGGCCGTCAACGAGTGGCTCGGCAGCGGCAACATCGACGCCGACGCGCCGACGTTTGCGCCCGCCGACGTCCTGCTGAACCCAAGCCACCGCAGCCTCGACAGCCGCCAGTACGGCCTGTTCGTCACCGACCGCATTCGCTTCAACGAGCAATGGCAAACCCTGCTCGGCGGCCGCGAAGTGCGCCTGGATGAACAGGCCTTCGACAGCACCGGCGACGAGACCCGCCATACCCGGCAATACGTGTTCCTGCCCCAGGCGTCGTTGATCTACAAGCCGATTGAGAGCATCTCGCTCTACACCAGCTACAGCAAGGGCCTGTCCCTGGGCGGTACCGCGCCGTGGTTCGCCAGCAACGCGGACGACACCCTGGCGCCGACCACCTCACGGCAGATCGAAGCCGGGGTCAAATACGACTGGCGCCGCATCAGCTTCGCCGCTGCCGTGTTCCAGACGCGCCAGGCTTACCAGTACGCCAAGCCGGATGGCGCCGGCAACTTCACCTATGTGCAACAGGGCGAACAGAAAAACACCGGGCTGGAACTGTCGGCCAACGGCTGGGCCACCGAGCGTCTGCAGATCGCCACCAGCGTGGCGGCGATTCGCGCCCGCGTGAGCGGCAGCGGCACGCCGGCCTACGAAGAACACCAGGCGATCAACGTCCCCAAGCTGCGCGCCAGTGTGTACGCCGACTATGCCCTGCCGTGGTTCAACGGCTTGGCCGTGCTGGGCGGCGTGCAATACAGCGCCAAGAAGTACGCCAACCGCAGCGGCAATGTGGAGGTGGGGGATTATGCCGTGGTGAATGTCGGCAGCCGCTACACCAGCCGCGTCGAGGGGTATGAGACGGTATTTCGCCTGAGCGTCGATAATCTGTTCGACAAGCGCTACTGGCGCGACGCGGGCGAATACATGGGCGATGATTACCTGTTCCAGGGCGCGCCGCTGACGGCGCGCCTGAGTGCCTCGGTCAACTTCTGAACACACGCGGCGTTGCCAGGCACAGCGCCGTCATTGCGCATACCAGCAAGCTCCAACCCAGATCTTGCGCCCATGCCACCAGGGTCAGCCCGCCGCCAATCGCCAGGTAATACAACAAACCGAACACCGCTGCCGCCGTGCCCAAACGGTCGCGATAGGCCATCAACGCGGCCCCGAGCACGTTGGGGATCGCCATGCCGAACGCCAACACCACCAGCAGCATCGGCAATACGAATAACCCTGTGTGTTGCAGCGTCAGCACCAATAGGCTGCCCAATACGGCGATACCGGCCGCGGTCAGTACCAACTGATCGCCGTTCATCCCCCGCTTGAGCAACGCTTTGTTCAACCACGCCCCCAGCCCCGACCCCAAGGCCAACAGCACCCCGCTGTAGCCGAACTCGGCGGAGGACAACCCCTGTTGCGCGAAGATGAACGGCGCCACGCTGTAATAAGCGAACACGGCAATATTGAATACCGCCACCAGCCCGACCGAACACCATATGCCCAAGTCCTTGAACATCAGGCCCACGGTTTTGTGCATTGAGGTGGCGGGCAGCGACGCCGGGCGCGTTTCCGGCAGGGCCCATACGCACCAGCCCCACAGGAGCAACACAAGTACCAACAAACCGCAGAGCATGCCGCGATAACCGAATAACTGCACCAAAACCGCGCCGCTGAACAAACCAATCGCCGGGCTGGCGGCCATGGCAATGCCCACCACGGAAAACACCTGGGCCAGTTCCGGCCCATGGAAGCGGTCGCGCAACACCGTTTGCGTGACCACCGACGCCACCGCAGCGCCAAAAGCCGCCAACGCCTGGGCCAAGAGCAGGCCTGTGAAGGTGCTGACGCTCAAGGCCAACACCGACGCGCACGCGTATAGCGTCAGCCCGGCCAGCATGACCGGGCGGCGCCCAAGGTGATCACACGCCCGCCCCCACACCACAACACCCAGGGCAAAGGCCAGGAAATAGACCGACAGCGTCTGCCCCGCACGCTCGGGCCCCACCGCAAAGGCCTGGCCAATATCGCCGAGGGCGGGGCTGTAGAGGGTTTGGGCCAGTTGCGGAAACATCAGCAACGCCACCGCCAGGACCAGTAGATTTTTGAGGGTCATCGACGCGTCCTTCCAGGAAAATAGTGGAAGAATTTTAAACAGCGTCGAATGCACTATTATCCGGACTTCGACATTTTATCGATGAAATCGGACAACTTATGGCCTGGCTCGCCGCCGACGCATCTTTCGATCCCGACCACCTGGCTGCGCCGGTTATCGGGATCGCTGCCCTCTTGGGTGATCACGATTCCGGGTTGCACCAACACCAGCGTGGGCAGCTGCTGTTCACCCGTGAGGGCTGCACGCGCATCACCCTGGACAACCAGCTGTGCCTGCTGCCACCCACCCGTGCAGCCTGGATCCCCTGCGGGTTGCCGCACCGTGCGGTGATGCAGCGGACCGTGGATTATCGTTCGGTGTACTTGAGCCCTGCATTGGCGCGGCAGTTGCCGTCCCAGGTTCGGGTGATCGAGGTCAGCCCATTGCTGCGGGCGGTGTTGGAGCCGATAGCGATGGCGGCGTTCGATACCGATTGGTCCCGCGGCCGATATGCCCATCTGCTGGCGCTGTGCCTGAGCGAGATCTGCGACGCCGCCGAGCAACCGATGCTGCTGCCCCTGCCCCAGGACAAACGCCTGGCCCCATTGATGAGCAGCCTCGACACCTTGCCGCCCTCGTTGCAGGCCCTGGAACAGCAAGTAGGCGCCAGCGCCAAGACCATCGGCCGGATTTTCCAACGGGAAACCGGCCTGGGGTACCAGCAATGGCGTCAGCAGTGGCGACTGATGCGGGTCATCGAGCTGCTCGCCACCGGGCGCAGTATCAGCTACTGCGCCTTTGAGCTGGGCTTTACCAGCGACAGCGCGTTGATCGCTTTTTTCAAGCACATGACCGGCACCACGCCACGGGGTTATTTCAAAGCCCGTTGATGGCTTACTTGGGCATTTTGCGAAACCCCACCGCCAAGCGGTTCCAGCTGTTGATAGTGGCGATGGCCACGCTCAGGTCGATCTGCTCCTGGGCGTTGAACTCGGCGGCCAGTGCATTGAAATCTTCGTCCGGTGCATGGGTGTGGCTGATCAGCGTCAGGCTCTCGGCCCAGGCCAGTGCAGCGCGTTCACGTGGGGTGAAAAACGGCGTCTCCCGCCAGGCTGACAAGGTGTACAGGCGGCGCTCGGTTTCCCCGCCCTTGCGCGCATCGGCGGTGTGCATGTCCAGGCAGAAGGCACAGCCGTTGATCTGGGAGACCCGCAGGCGGATCAGTTCCAACAGAGGCAGCTCGATGGACAGTTTGCCGACGGCGGCTTCCAGGGCGAGCATGGCTTTCATGGCGTCGGGCGAAGCGGTGTAGAAGTCGGTACGGGGTTGCATGGTGATACTCCTCAAGGGTGATAACTGGGGGCTAGGTTAGCCAGCGGTGAGGGCGCGAGAAATAGCCAATTCCAGCGAAGATGAGGTGACCAATGGCGCCGGTTTTTTCGCGGCCATATCGGTTTGTGTGCCTAACGCGCGCGCCGTAAGAGGTACCCCCACAGAGGCATATCCCCACGCGCGGGTCGCGCTCTACCATGCCGACCACGGAGGCTCCCATGCTTACTCATCCCAACATCGTCCTGACCCTGCGCCGTCATCATCTGTTCAGCCAGCTCCCGGAAAAAACCTTCCAGGATGTGTGTACGCTGGCCAATCTCAAGCGCCTGCCCAACCACACCCCGCTGATGCACCAGGGCGACCCGGCCGAGCGGTTCTTCCTGCTGGTCAGCGGCCAGATCAAACTGCACCGCGTCACCGGCGAAGGCCAGGAGCACCTGGTGGAAGTCATCCATCCCGGCCAGACGTTCGCCGAAGCCCTGCTGTTCACCCAGGCCAAGACCTATCCGGTCAGCGCCACCGCGCTCAAGGACTGCGTGCTGGTGAGTATCGAGGGCCAGCACTACCGACGCGCCCTGGAAGACCAACCGAAAATCTGCCTGGCGATCCTGGCCAGCATGAGCATTCATTTGCACCAACGCCTCAAGGACATTGACACCCTGACCCTGGCCAATGCCAGCCGCCGAGTGATCAATTTCATGTTCCAGGAGCGCGACAACTTCAGCGGCGACGTGGTGTTGCAAGTGCCCAAGCGCCTGGTGGCATCGAAGCTGGGCATCCAGCCGGAGACGTTATCGCGGATCCTGCACCGGCTGGTGGACAGTGGCCTGATCGAAGTACAGCGGCGCACCATCCGCATCCTCAGCGAGGACGGGTTAATGGCCTATCAAGCCAACTGATATCCCCACCAGCAATACCAGCAGCCAACCCCAGCCCAACAGCAGCGCACGCCACCGCCGAGGCGCATGCCGCAGTTCCATGAAACCGTCGACAATCACCCACGCCTTGACCACCGCCAGCAGCAAGACGGCCCACCCGCCGCCGGAAGCACCCGCCAGGACCGTGCCCACGCTCAACCCGACCAACCCCAGCCAACACGCCACCAACCCCCAAAAAGCCGTCATCGCGCCCTCACCCCATCACATACACCACGGGAAACAACACCACCCACACCAGATCGACCATGTGCCAATACAACACGCCGGACTCCACGCCACCGACCGAGAGGCCCCCACGCCAACAGCCCAGCGCCAGCCACCCCAGAATCAGCATTCCCAGCAGCACATGCAGGAAATGAAAGCCGGTGAGTACCCAGTACAAGGTAAAAAACCGGCTGTGCTCCATCCCCAACCCGGCAGCGGCCAGGTGGCCGTACTCGGCCAGTTTGATCAGCGCATACAGCAACGCCGCCAACAACGCCGCCACGAATAAGCCGGCGCCGCGCCTTGGGCAGCCCTGGCGTACCTGCTGCAGCGCCAATGCCGCGAGCAACCCGGCGGTCAGCAGGCTCAGGGTCATCGCCAGCCCGGTAGAGGTGTCCAACTGCGCATGGCCTTCGGCAAAGACCTGGGGGGCCAACAGCCGGGCGGTGGCAAACGCGAGGATCAGCAGCGCAAATACAGTCAGTTCGGCGAGGATGAACAACCACATCGCCAGGTCCCCAGGCAAGCGTCGGGGCTCAGGCAAAGTGCACATCCACCACGTCCATCAGCGCCGCGACGGTGTGAGGGTCATCACTCAGGGCTTGGGCCAGGCACGCCAGGCAGGCGTCGCGCGGCGGCATGCCCGCAGCGATCAGGCGGGCGGTGAAGATCAGCAGGCGTGTGGAGGCAACCTCCTCCAGGTCGTGTTGGTCGAGACGGCGCAAGGCCCGGCCCAACCGCACGACCTCACCCGCCAGCGCGGTGTCCACCTGGGCCTCACGGGCCACGATGTGCGTTTCCAGTTCCGCCGCCGGGTAGTCGAAACGCATGGCCACAAAGCGTTGGCGGGTGCTGGGTTTCATGCCCTTGAGCAGGTTCTGGTAACCGGGGTTATAGGACACCACCAGCATGAACGACGGCGGTGCCTTGACCACCTCACCGGTGCGTTCCAGGTACAACTCGCGGCGATCATCGGCCACCGGGTGCAGCACCACGGCGGTGTCCTGGCGCGCTTCCACCACTTCGTCCAGGTAGCAGATGCCGCCTTCGCGCACGGCGCGGGTCAGTGGGCCGTCCTGCCACCAGGTGCCCTGGGTGCCGATGAGATGGCGACCCACCAGGTCGGCGGCGCTCAAGTCGTCGTGGCAGGCCACGGTGTACAGCGCCAGGTTGAGACGGTGCGCCATGTGCTGCACGAAACGGGTTTTGCCGCAGCCGGTGGGGCCCTTGATCAGCACCGGCATACGGTGGTGCCAGGCGTGTTCAAACAGCTGCTGTTCGTTGGCCAGCGGTTGATAGAAAGGCTCAGTCATTAGCGTTTTCCAAAGCGGGTTTGACCGCCACGCTAAGGGCGCCTGCGACAACCTGGCAAGCGCTACCCGAGGCAAACTTGATCGCCGTCAAGCGAGCATTGCAACGCTGCGCCATAGTCTGGCCGGGCACTAAGAACCTGCGCCCCGCACCCTGTTGTGCGGCATCGCAAAGGTCTTGCCTGAGGAGTAAATGGAATGCTGACTCGCAACCGAACCACCTTCATCCCGAGCCTCGCCGCACTGAGTTGCGCGCTGGCCCTGGCACTGCCCTTGACCGCCCATGGCAACACACAACCCGCGCTGATAAAGACGGCGGGCGCGCCGGATATGAGCCAGGCCGATTTCGATACGTCCAAGCAGATTTATTTCGAACGCTGCGCCGGTTGCCACGGTGTGCTGCGCAAAGGCGCCACCGGTAAACCGCTGACGCCGGACATCACCCAGGCCCGTGGCCAGGCCTACCTGGAAGCGCTGATCACCTACGGTTCCCCCGCCGGCATGCCGAACTGGGGCACCTCCAACGCGCTGACCAAAGCACAGATCACCAGCATGGCCACCTTCATCCAGCACACCGCGCCCACGCCGCCGGAATGGGGCATGGCCGAGACCCTGAAGACCTGGAAGGTGCTGGTCAAACCCGCCGACCGACCGAAGAAACAGCTGAACATGCTCAACCTGGAAAACCTGTTTTCCGTGACCCTGCGCGACGACGGCAAGATCGCCCTGGTCGATGGCGACACCAAGCAGATCGTCAAGCTCATCGACACCGGCTACGCCGTGCACATCTCGCGGATCTCGGCGTCGGGGCGCTACCTGCTGGTGATCGGCCGCGACGCCAAGATCGACATGATCGACCTGTGGCCAGCCGAGCCGACCAAGGTCGCCGAAATCAAGGTGGGCATCGAAGCGCGCTCGGTAGAGACGTCCAAGTTCAAAGGCTATGAAGACACGTATGCGATTGCCGGTTCCTATTGGCCGCCGCAGTTCACCATCATGGACGGCGAAACCCTGGAGCCCAAACAGATCGTCTCGACCCGCGGCATGACCGTGGACAAGCAGGAGTACCACCCCGAACCGCGCGTGGCGGCGATCATTGCCTCCCATGAATGGCCGGAATTTATCGTCAACATCAAGGAAACCGGCAAGGTGATGCTGGTTAATTACCAGGACATCAAGAACCTCACCATCACCACCATCGACGCCGCGCCGTTCCTGCATGACGGCGGTTGGGACAGCACCCATCGCTACTTCATGACCGCTGCGAACAATTCCAACAAGGTCGCGGTGATCGACTCCAGGGAGCGCAAGCTCACCGCCCTGGTGGACGTGGGCAAGACCCCACACCCAGGGCGTGGCGCCAATTTTATCCACCCCACCTATGGGCCGGTGTGGGCCACCAGCCACCTGGGCGACGGCGGCATTTCGGTGATCGGTACCGACCCGGTCAAGCACGCGCAGTACGCCTGGAAACAGGTCGAATCGCTCAAGGGCCAAGGCGGTGGTTCGCTGTTTATCAAGACCCATCCCAACTCCCATCACCTGTACGTCGACACCACCCTGAACCCCGACACCAAGCTGAGCCAATCGGTGGCGGTGTTCGACATAAACCAGTTGGACAAGGGCTACAGCGTACTGCCGATCGCCGAGTATTCGGGGATCAAGCAAGGCGCGCTGCGCGTGGTGCAACCGGAATACAACAAGGCCGGTGACGAGGTGTGGTTCTCAGTGTGGAACGGCCAGACCGAAGAGTCGGCGCTGGTGGTGATCGACGACAAGACCTTGAAGCTCAAGCAGGTGATCAGGGACAAGCGCCTGATCACGCCCACCGGAAAATTCAATGTCTACAACACCCAACACGACATTTATTGAGCCCCATCAACACGAGGTCTCCCCATGAAAAATAGGCTCCTGGCACTGCTGGTATCCGCCGCCGCGCTCAGCCTGCAACCGGCGCTGGCGCAAGACGGCCTGGCATTGTTCAACAGCAAACCCTGCGCCGCCTGCCACAGCGTCGACAGCAAGCGGGTCGGCCCGGCGTTGAAAGACGTCGCGCAAAAGAACACCGGTGTGAAGGACGCCGCCACCACCCTGGCCAGCCATATCAAGAACGGCACCCAGGGCAATTGGGGGCCTATCCCGATGCCGCCGAACCCGGTGACGGACGACGAAGCCAAGGTGTTGGCCGAGTGGATCCTGAGCCTGAAATAAGCACGAGGAGCGCGCCATGCAAGCATCAATAATCGGTACCGCCATGGCGCTGCTCCTGCTGATTGCCACACGGGCAGCCGCGACACCCGACGCTGCCCGCCTTGAGCACCTGCTGACCCAGGACTGTGGCGCCTGCCACGGCCTCTACCTCACCGGCGGCCTGGGCCCGGCGCTGACGCCCCAGGCCTTGGCCGGGCAAAGCCGCGACAGCTTGATCGCCACCGTCACTGACGGCCGCCCCACCCGCGCGATGCCGGGCTGGGCGCCATTGCTCAGCACGGACGACATCGCCTGGCTGGTCGACCGCCTCTTGCAAGGAAGCCCGGCACCATGATCCGCCCTACGCTCTTAACCTTCTGCCTGCTGCTCGGCGCCTGCACCCAGCCACCGCTGCGCGGCAGCGGCGACCTGGGCCTGGTGATCGAACGCGCCAACGCCAGCGCGCAAATCATTGAAACCAGCGGCATGACCACGCTGGCGCGCATTGAGGGCCTGGGCGATCTGTCCCATGCCTCGGTGGTGTTTTCCCGCGACCAGCGCATGGCCTATATTTTTGGCCGTGACGGCGGGCTGAGCAAAGTCGATCTGCTCCGCCTGCGCATTGAAAAACGCATCCTCCAGGGCGGCAACAGTATCGGCGGCGCCATCAGCCAGGATGGGCGCCTGATTGCCGTCTCCAACTATCAGCCCGGCGGCGTCAAGGTGTTCGATGCCGCCACCCTGGCGCTGGTCGCCGATATCCCCGCCAGCCAGTTGCCCGACGGTAAACGCTCGCGGGTGGTGGGCCTGGTGGATGCGCCCGGTCAACGTTTCGTGTTCAGCCTGTTCGACAGCGGCGAAATCTGGAGCGCCGATTTCAGCCAGGGCGACACGCCGCACATCACCCGCTTCACCGGTATCGGCGAGCAACCCTACGACGCCTTGATCACCGCCGATGGCCGTTACTACATGGCCGGGCTGTTCGGTGAAGACGGCATGGCGCAACTCGACCTGTGGCACCCGGAAAAAGGCGTCAAGCGCGTGCTGGCCGACTATGGCCGCGGCCAGGCCAGGCTGCCGGTCTACAAGATGCCCCACCTGGAAGGCTGGGCCGTGGCCGACAACCAGGCGTTCGTGCCGGCGGTGGGCCGCCACCAGGTGCTGGTAATGGACGCGCGCAGCTGGCGACAGAGCGCCGCGATTGCCGTGGCCGGCCAGCCAATCTTCGTCACCGCGCGGCCGGATGGGCGCCAGCTGTGGGTCAACTTCGCCTACCCGGACAACGACCGCGTCCAGGTGATCGACAGTGAAACCCATCAGATCGTCGCCGACCTGCGCCCCGGCCCCGGCGTGCTGCACATGGAGTTCACCGGGCGTGGCGAACAGCTGTGGCTGTCGGTGCGCGACGGCGAACAGGTGCAGGTCTGGGACCCGTATCGCCTGACGTTGCTCAAGACCTTGCCGGCCTTGAGTCCCAGCGGAATTTTCTTCAGCAGCCGCGCACAAAAAATGGGGTATTGAGATGGACCTTGACCTGCTCAGCCAACAGTTGATCGAGCGTTACCAGCACGGCATGCCGCTGTGCGCCGAACCGTACCGGGAAATGGCCCAGGTGCTGGGCTGCGGCGAGGCCGAGTTGATGGCCTGCCTGCAACGCCTGGAACTGGCCGGCGCCCTCTCGCGCATTGGCCCGGTGTTCGAACACACCCGCGCCGGCGCCAGCACCCTGGCCGCGCTCGCGGTGCCGGTCGAGCGCCTGGAACACGTGGCACGGCGCGTAAGCCAGTACCCTGAGGTCAACCACAACTATGCCCGCGAGCACCACTACAACCTGTGGTTTGTATTGACCGGCCCGCATCGCCAACACCTGCAGCAAATACTCGATGAGTTGGAAAAAGACACCGGCCTTACCCCGCTGGATTTGCCGATGCTCACCGCCTACCGCATCGACCTGGGCTTTTCCCTGGGGGCACACCCGTGATCACGCCCTTGAGCCAGGAACAAATGCTCGACCTGCGCCAATGCCTGGAACGCGGCCTGCCCCTGGTGAAACGGCCCTACGACGACCTGGCCGAGCAGATCGGCGCCCATCACGACCAGGTTTTACAGCAGATGCGCCAATGGCACGAGCAAGGCCTGTTCCGCCGCGTCGGCCTGGTGCTCAATCATCGCGCCCTGGGCTTCGTGGCCAATGCCATGCTGGTGCTCGATGTGCCGGATGCGCTGGTCAATGAAGTCGGTACACGCCTGGGCCGCGCCAACGGGGTCAACCTGTGTTACCAGCGGCCACGGCGCTTGCCGCAGTGGCGCTACAACCTGTTCTGCATGGTGCATGGCCGCGAGCGCGAGGCCGTCACCGTGCATATCCACGCGTTGCTGCACCAGCAACAACTCAGCGACCTGCCCTACCAACTGCTGTTCAGCACCCAGGCGTTCAAACAATGCGGCGGGCGATTTGCGCCGCCGCCTTCACAGGTATGGGCCCATGGATGATCTCGACCGCCGCTTGATCAACCGCCTGCAACGCGGCTTGCCGCTGGTGCGCCAACCCTGGCGGCAACTGGCCGAGGAACTGCACAGCCACCCCGGTGAGTTGCTCGACCGCCTGCATGCGTTGCTGGAGGACGACGTGCTGACCCGCTTCGGGCCGATGTTCGATATTGAGCAGCTTGGCGGTGCCTTCACCCTGGCCGCGCTGGCGGTGCCCGAGCCACGTTTCTACGCGGTGGCCGCGCAGCTCAACGCACTGGCGCAGGTGGCCCACAACTACCGCCGCGATCACCGTTGGAACATGTGGTTTGTGCTGGCCTGCGCCAGCGAGGCGGAACTGGCCGCCACCCTGTCTCGCATCGAGGCCCTGACGGGGCTGGCGGTGCTCAACCTGCCGAAGGAGCAAACGTACCATGTCGGTGTGTATTTCCCAGTCTGAAACCCCGCTGGCCCTGCGCCTGATCGCCCTGACCCAAAGCGGCCTGCCGCTGGTGGAAGACCCCTGGGCGTGGCTGGCCGAGCAGTTGGGCCTGGGCGTCGAGTCGACCCTTGACCTGCTCAAGCGCCTGCAGGCCGAAGGCGCGATCCGGCGCATTGCCGCGGTGCCCAACCACTACCGCCTGGGCTATCGCCATAACGGCATGACCGTCTGGGACGTGGCCGATGAGCAGATGCCGCGCCTGGGCGAATTGATCGGTGCGCAGCCGTTCGTGAGCCATTGCTACCGCCGCCCACGGCGCGTGGATTGGCCGTACAACCTGTTCGCCATGGTGCACGGGCGCAGCCGCGAAGAAATCGACAGCTACCGCGAGCACCTGCGGTTTTTGCTGGGGGATGCCTGCCGCACCGACGAGATGTTGGTGAGCAGCCGCATCCTGAAAAAAACCGGCTTGCGCCTGCCCCCCTCGCACTAGAAGGAATGCCCCATGCTGCGGATCAGTCAGTACCTGCGCACCCTCGCCGGCCAATGCGCGCCACCCCGCACCCCGGCTCCCGGCAGCCCGCGCGCACCGGTGGTGATCTGGAACCTGTTGCGCCGCTGTAACCTCACCTGCAAGCACTGCTACGCCACCAGCGCCGACAGCGTGTTTCGCGATGAGCTGGACACCCCGGCGGCGTTGCGGGTGATCGATGACTTGCACGCGGCCGGCGTGCGCGTGTTGATCCTCTCGGGTGGCGAGCCGCTGCTGCGCGAAGACCTTTTTGAACTCAGTGCCTATGCGCGAAAGCTGAAGTTTTTCGTGGCGCTGTCGAGCAACGGCACGTTGATCGACGAGGGCAATATCCAGCAGATCGCCGACGCCCGCTTCGACTATGTGGGCATCAGCATCGACGGCCTGGAAGCGACCCACGATGCCTTCCGCCAGATGCCCGGCAGTTTCCAGCGTTCGATGCATGCCATTGGCCTGTGCCGCGAGGCCGGGATTCGTGTGGGTCTGCGCACCACCCTGACCCAGGCCAACCATGCGCAGTTGCCGCAATTGCTGGCATTGATGCGCAGCCACGACGTGCAAAAATTCTACCTGTCGCACCTCAACTACAGCGGCCGCGGCAAACGCAGCCGCCAGCTGGATGCGCACCGTCAGATGAGCCGCGACGCCATGGCACTGATTTTTCGCCAGGCCTGGAGCGACATTGAAAACGGTGTGTACAGCGACTTTGTCAGCGGCAACAACGACGCCGACGCCATCCTGTTGCTGCAATGGGTGCACCAGCATTTGCCCGAGCATTACCCGCAGCTCGAACACCTGCTGCATGGCTGGGGCGGCAATGCGTCGGGCAGCGGCATCGCCAATATCGACAACACCGGCGAAGTGCACCCGGACACCTACTGGTGGCAGCACTCGGTAGGCAATGTGCGCCACACGCCGTTCCGCCAGCTCTGGCTGGAGCAGCCCGACCCCTTGCTGCTGCGCCTGCGCGAACACCCGCGCGCCATCGGCGGGCGCTGCACCGATTGCCGCTGGCTGGCGATCTGCAACGGCAATACGCGCACCCGCGCCTGGGCCGATGGCGACCTCTGGGGCGCGGACCCCGGTTGCTACTTCACCGATGCCGAAATCGCCCGCCAGCCGGTCAACCTGATCCCTTGCTCGACCACCCAGTGACACAACCGGGGGCCGCCCAACCTGATGATGAACCAAGGATGTCTCATGCCAACGCCCACACCCTTACCCGCCAGTTTGCACAGCCCCTTCCACCCCGGCGAAGTCGCCCTGGTCGGCGCCGGGCCCGGTGACCCACGCCTGTTGACCCTGCGCGCCTGGAGCCTGTTGATGCAGGCCGACGCGGTGGTATTCGACCGGCTGATCAGCGCCGAGCTGCTGGCCCTGATCCCCTTGAGCTGCGCCCGCCACTACGTGGGCAAGGCCAGCGGTTACCACAGCCTGCCCCAGGCTCAACTCAACGAACTGCTGGCCGAGCTGGCAGACGAGGGCCAACGCGTGGTGCGGCTCAAGGGCGGCGACCCGTTTATTTTCGGGCGCGGCGCCGAAGAGCTGGAGTACCTGCTGGCGCGGGACATTCCCTGCCAGGTGGTGCCGGGCATCACCGCCGCGGCCGGTTGCAGCGCCTATGCCGGTATCCCGTTGACGCACCGCGACCTGGTCAACTCCTGCCGTTTTGTCACCGGCCATTTGCAACGCGATGGCGCGTTGAAACTGCCCTGGGCCAGCCTCGCCGAGCCGAGCCAGACCCTGGTGTTCTACATGGGCTTGTCGAACCTGGCGCTGATCGCCGAACACCTGGTGGCCGCCGGTTTGCCGGGCGACACGCCGGCGGCGTTGATCAGCAATGGCGCGCGCGCCGACCAGCACGTGGCCCGGGGCACCTTGCGCCAGTTGCCCACCCTGGCCGCCGACTGTGAGCCGGGCGTACCCACCCTCACGGTGATCGGCCAGGTGGTCAACCTGTTTGCCGACGCCGCGCTGCACTACCCGGCCAGCCTGGCGGCGCCGCGCCGACCGGTGACGGTATGAAACGCCTGCTGCTGGTGCCGCTGCTGTGGGCCGGCGCCGCCCACGGCACACCCGCCGAGGACTACCAGCGCTATTGCGAAGGCTGCCACGGGCTCAACCGCATCGGCGCCACCGGCCCGGCGTTGCTTCCAGAAAGCCTGGGGCGAATCAAGCCGGACGAGGTCCGCAAGGTCATCGCGCAAGGCCGCCCGGCCAGTCAGATGGCGGCTTTTTCACCCCAACTGAGCGCATCACAGATCGACGGCCTGGCGAGTTTTCTGCAACAGCCGCCCGTCACGCCGGCGACCTGGAACGAGCCGGACATCCGCGGCAGCCATCGCCTGCTGGCCGACCTGAGCCAACTACCGACCACGCCGCAACACCCGGCCGACCCGCTCAACCTGTTTGTGGTGGTGGAATCGGGCGACCATCACATCGACATTCTCGACGGCGACCGCTTTACCGTCCTCGACCGCTTTGCCAGCCATTTCGCGGTACACGGCGGGCCCAAGTTTTCCCCGGACGGGCGCTTTGTGTACTTCGCCTCGCGGGACGGCTGGATCAGCCTGTACGACCTGCACAACCTCAAGCTGATCGCCGAAGTCCGTGCCGGGCTCAACACCCGCAACCTGGCGGTGAGCAAGGACGGCCGCTGGGTGCTGGTGGGCAACTACCTGCCGGGTAACCTGGTGGTGCTCGATGCCCGCGACTTGTCACTGGTCAAGACCCTGCCCACCGGCTCACGGGTCAGCGCGGTGTACACAGCGCCGCCGCGCGACAGTTTTATCGTGGCGCTCAAGGACGTGAATGAAGTCTGGGAATTACCCTACGCCGCCGCGCAGCCGAGCTTCGAACCCCGGCGCATTGCCGCCCGCGATGTGCTCGATGACTTCTCGTTCACCCCGGATTACCGCCAGTTGCTGGCCACGTCGCGCAAGGCCGGTGGCGGCCAGGTAATCGACCTGGACTCCGGCGTGGTGGTCCGCGATATCCCCCTGGCGGGCATGCCGCACCTGGGCTCCGGCACCTATTGGCAACGCGATGGGAAGTGGGTGTTCGCCACGCCGAATATCAGCCAGGGGCAAATCAGCGTGCTCGACGTGGCGACCTGGAAGCCGATCAAGCAGATCCCCACCCTGGGCCCCGGCTTTTTCATGCGCAGCCATGTGCGCTCGCGCTATGTGTGGAGCGATGTGTTTTTCGGGCCGGATAACGATGCGATCCACCTGATCGACAAGCAGACCCTGGAGATCGCACACACCTTGCGCCCGGTACCGGGCAAGACCGCCGCACATGTGGAATTCACCCGCGATGGGCGCTATGTGCTGCTGAGTATCTGGGCCACCGACGGTGCGCTGATCGTGTATGACAGCCAGACCCTCAAGGAGATCAAGCGCCTGCCCATGAACAAGCCATCGGGCAAATACAACGTGGGCAACAAGATTGAATTTGCCGAGGGGACGTCTCACTGAGGGCATCAGGCGGGGCACCGAGTGTTGGGACGCTATCGGGAGCAAGCCCCCTCCCACAGTGGGATCGCGGGGTCTAGGGGGCGGCGAATGCCGCGCACAGCTCATCCACTTGCCGGCGCCCGGCCGGCAGCACGCAGAGGAACTGCGCCGACAATTCGATCAAGCCGTCACGGTCCCACTGCTCCAGCAGCGGCCAGATCGCCGAGAAATACCGGCTGAAGATCAGCCCGTAACGTCGCTCGATCGCCTGGATATCCAGCTCCAGGTCACAGGCCAGGCGCTCGGTCACCTGCTCACGCAGCGCATCGCCGGTTTCGCGCCGCCAGCCTTGGCAAGTCGGCAGTTGGCCGTTGCCCAGGGCCTGGGCGTAGGCGTGTTCGGCGCTGCTGTTTTGCGCACACAAGGTGTCGATCTGGCTGATGGCGCCCAGGCCCAGCCCGATGTGATCGCAATAGCCATGCAGGCTGAAGCCTTCGCAGGTGCGGCTGAGCCGACCGCGCTCCTGGGCCTGGGTGAGGTCGTCGTCGCCACGGGCAAATTGGCCGAGGCCGATGTAGTGGTAGCCGGCTGCGTCGAGACGTTCGAAGGCCAGTTGACGCATGGCGGTTTTATCCGCCTCGCCGCAAGCGGCCTGGTGCGGCTGCGCACGGTAACGGCTGGGCGGTTGGACGTAGTCGAACAGGTGCAGGCGGTCCGGCTCCAGGGCGATCAGGCTGGCCAGTTTCAGCTCGAAACTGGCAAGGGTCTGCCAGGCGCTGCCGTAGCCGAGGTCGACACTCACCGAGCGAAAATCAAACGTGCGCGCCGCGTCGATCAACGACTGGATGGGTGCCGGGTCGCGGTAATCGGCCTGGGGATCTTCGACACGCGCATCGGGCACGCCAATGCAAACGCGGTTAAACCCCAACTCGCGCAGCAGGCCCACAGTGGCCCAGTCGGTGCGGCGCGGGTCGAGGTCGATGCCGTAGTCGCCACGGCCATGCTCAAGCACGTTGAAACGCTCGCGCAGGGCGGTCATCAGGGCCTGCACATCCTCAATCGGCGCCGCCCCGCGCCACTGCAAATAGTCCACCGGTTGGCGCCGGCCCAGGTGGCAGCCGACCAACTGGATTTCCTGGGCCAGGCTGCGGCGGTAAGCATCGCTTGGCGGGCTCGCCGGCCAGTGCAGGTTAAGCGCCAGTGGGCGTTGACACTGGCGGCTGCCGCGCAAGGCGCGCAACACGTCGAGGGAACCAACACCGGCGTGGAACCTGCGTCTGTCGGCCTGCCCATTCAGGTCCAGCACGCCTTGGGCCTGGGGTGCGCGAGCGAGTGGAATGACAGTGTGCATGACGGACTCCGGATCAGGCGACGGTGAGCCATTGTCCGGTGCGACGCCACGGCGCACCTTGATATGCATCAAGGGCGCTACCAGGTGAGGTAGAACATGCTCTTGGCCAGTAGCACGATGGCGACCATATGGCCGAACAGGCTCAGGTGCACCAGACGGATATAGCGCGCGCTGACGCTGCCCCAGCGCATGCGCGCCATGGTCAGCAAAAAATGCGCGAGCACGCTGGCGGCCAGGACCAGCTTGAGCGTCAACAAGGTGCCGAATGAGGAGGCCCAGGGGGCGGCGAGCACGGGCCGGTAACGCAACCAGACCATGCCGAGCCCCGCGCCGAACAGCACCAGCAATACCCAAGGCATCAGCGCCCGGGCGCGCCGACCGACACCCTGCTCCACCAACACCATCACGCGGGCCGGCAACAGCCGGTGCAAATGCCCCAGGATCAGCACCTCGAAAAACACCGTGCCGATAAAAATCAGCGCAGCAAACAGGTGGGCCAGAAGAAACAACAGATAAAGCATGATGGCCTCGCAGGTCGCGCCGGGCCTCCAGTGTGAGGGCCGGCGTCAGCGTGCGCCTTGATGCCGGTCAAGGCACCGGCAGCCAACCGCTGAAACCACCGCGCGCCGCCAGCGGGCACCAGGCGAAGTCCCCCTCCGAGGGCGGCAAAGGCCGTTGTTCGGCGTGGGGGGGCGGGGCGTTTTTCCAATCGAACACCTTTAGCCCTTTCCAGGCGAGCACCACGCCATGGGCCGGGCTGTCATCGGTGTTGGCCCAGCACGCAGCGGCGGCGGCCATGAAGGCTTCGATCGGTTCGTCGTCGACCTGCATGCGATACGACGAGCCGAGCAGCCAGCGGCAGACGTTCAGGTGGTAGGTCCAATCCCGCGCCGGCCGGTTGCGATAGGCCCAGGTCATGAAGCTGCGAAACAGGTTCAAGCCGTCGGGCGGGTCGAGCTTGAGCAAGGCCGGGCAGATGTCGAACAGGCTGTGCCAGTACGGCAACAGGCGTGCATCCAGGTGCACGAAGCTACGGGCATTGCTTGGGTATTCCGCCCGCGCCGGTTCCGCGCGCGGGCGACGGGATGCCTTGCTCACCAAGTGACGGGCACCTGCAGGCAATTGAGGGTTCATAACATGCACTCACAGTCGTGACGATAGAACGCCGCCTGATCACAGGAGGCACAGGGCACACGTCAGAATGCGGGTGAAGCGCGGGGGTTGGCCGAGGGCCAGGCGTAACGCGGCGGCGCCTTGTTGCGTTGGGCACAGGCACGGCGTGGGGTTTGCCCCAGGCCCAGCAGCCAGGCCAGGCCGATCAGGAACACCAGGGCGACGGTCAAGGCGGCGCACACCGGGCAGGCAAAGTAGTTCGAGATGTTGCTGGAGGCTGCGTCGTTTAACCCTTTGTCGGAAAGTGGCGCCTGTTTACCGCTCACCGAACAGAACGCCCCACCGATCCCGTTGAGCTCCTGGCCCATCATCCGGCCATGGCCCAAACCGCACGCGAACAGGTTCATCAGCACGCAGAAGTACAGGGTCCAGGCGATCAGTGAACGGTCGGGGTGGCTTGAATTCATGGCGGCGACTCTACCACCGAAGCCGCAAAGGGACGAAACGCAGCGCGCCCCTGTGGCAGAACGTCGCAGATTACGCACGCAGGCCTGGGTTGGTAGACTGGGCGCCCTCCTCGTTTACTCCTTTTCAAAGCCTGATGTGTAGATCCAGAGCAATGCAGGCGTTTCACAGGACGCACAGTTGATGAGTACGTTATTCACCCGCCGCAAGGTCCTCACCGGCATGAGCCTGCTGGGTCTGGGCCTGCTGGCCGGTTGTGACAACAGCCCCCGATTGAACTTCAAGTACGGCAAGGACTTGAGCGACAAGATCATGGGCCGCACCTTCAAGCTCAAGAACACCGAGGGCGACACCGTCACCCTCAGTTCCTACCGTGGCCTGATGCCGGTGGTGTTCTTCGGTTTCACCCAGTGCCCGGCCGTGTGCCCCACCACACTGGCTCGCGCCGCCCAGGCCAAGAAGCTGATGGGCCGTGACGGCGAGATCATGCAGGTGATTTTCATCACCCTGGACCCGGAGCGCGACACACCGGAAATTCTCGACAAGTACGTCAAGGCCTTCGACCCCAGCTTCGAAGCGCTCTACGGCACCCCGGAAGAAATCGCCGTGGCCGCCAAGGAGTTCGGGATCTTTTATGAAAAAATCCCCGCCGGCGACACCTACACCCTGTCGCACACCGCCACCAGTTTTGTCTTCGACACCCGTGGCAACCTGCGCCTGGGCCTGCAGGCGTCCCTTACCGCTAAAGAGTGCGCAGAAGACCTGCTCACCGTCATGGAGGTCTGCTAATGACTGCCGTTCAACACCTCAAGCGCTTGACCTTAAGCCTCGCCCTGCTGGGTTTCGCCGCACACGCCAGCGCCCAGGTGCAAGTGACCGACGCCTGGGTACGCGCCTCGGTGCCGGGCCAGCCATCCAGCGGCGCGTTCATGACCATCACCGCCGACAGCGACAGCAAATTGCTGCGTGTGGCCTCGCCGGTGGCCAAAGACGTACAGATCCATGAAATGAGCATGCGCGACGACGTAATGCGCATGGGCCCGGTGGACTCGGTTGCGCTGCCGGCCGGCAAAGCGGTCAAGCTCGACCCGAACGGTTATCACGTGATGCTGATGGGCCTGACCGGGCAGATCAAGGAAGGCGACCAGGTGCCACTGACCTTGACCGTGGAAAACGCCAAGGGGGAAAAACAGACGGTTGACGTGACTGCAACCGCGCGTGGGTTGGATGGCATGGACCATAGCCAGATGCACTGACACACAACGGTTCAACTGTGGGAGGGGGCTTGCTCCCTACCACAGGTATCCAGGCCCTCAATCCACGATAAATAGCTTCGCCCCAACGCTCGTCGAAGAGCGATGCGCCTCCATGTCATTGCCCACCTGGTAACTCATCCCGGCCGTCAGCGTGAACCGGCGACCGTCTTGCAACTCCGTGTGCAACTCGCCTTCCAGGCACAACAGCACATGCCCACGCGTACACCAATGATCGGCCAGGTAGCCTGGGGTGTATTCCACTGTGCGTACGCGGGTGGTGCCGAAATGGCGGGTACGCCATAGCGCGCTGCCCGTGACGCCGGGATGAACGACGGGGTCGACGGTGGACCAGTCGGTGGTACCAAAGGGGACAGCGGTGAGGTCCATGGGTGCTCGGTCGTCAGTTAGCGTGGTGTGAGGCTAGTCGCCCCGAGCGATGGGCGATAGGCACAGATGGCAGGGTTTTTTGGGATACAGGCGGTGGGGACTTTTCGGAGTTTGCGCCGACAAGGATCTAGGCGCCTCGCGTGATCTATCCATGTGTAGTTACAAGTCTTTCTGGCAGCTCTTCGATGACTGGGAAGCCAGCCAGCTCTATCGAAATGTGTTTCGCAAACACGGGGCAAACGGCTGGGAAGTCCCGTTCAGACACAAATTGGAAACCGAACTAACCACCAAGGATTTAATGCTGTTAATGGGCACCCTCCATCGTTTTCCGGGACAGTGGCTGATTGTCAGCCTGATTTATCCGCCTAGGCGACCGACAGCAGGCGATCAGCAAATGGCTCTGTTCTGAGAGGTAGATGCTGGGTTTGCAGCGAACTGTCCAGCCCCTGGGCTGCTTCAGCGATCAGGCTGCGATGACAAAAAGCAGCGTCCGCCTCATAACAGACCATGCAGATCCGCTGGTCAGCCGTGCTGCACACTAACGCTTTGAGCACCGTGCCTTGAGTGCGGATATACGCTCGAAAGCCGCAAGCATACGCAGCCCAGTCTCCGTCCTCCTTGTATTGCTTGCGTATCGGTTTAGGGCAACCCAGCGCACGACTATGTTCGTAGGCGATGCCTTCAGCGGCCAGACACTGGGCAAAGGCATTGTTGGAGAAGCCCTTTTTGCGCGATAGCGGGTATTCACGCACATCCAGCACCTTGTCGATCCCGGCCTGCTTCAGGCGCGCGATGAAGGCATTGAGACTGAGGCCCTCATAGCCTGCGGTGTAAAGGTTTATGCAGATTCTCCTGGAGTCTCCCGGCGCGATTAAGGGTAAAAAACGCCGGGACTATATCATCGGTGACAATGGGTCAGGCTTTGAGAATGACGGGCGCAGCAGAAGGTTTACGGTCAAGTGTGCGGACGGACGCGGTTCGCCAGTAGCATGGTTACATCCTCTTGATTGCACCTCGACGGAGGGCACTTTTTGTTCGCCCCGTCGCCGATTTTGGTCAGCGACGGGGTTTCGCAGCACTACACACTAGAATCAACCTGCACAGTCATCAGACCCGCAGGCGGAGCCCGCCTGCGTCTCGATTTATGGCTACTATGCGTGGGAGACCTTCCGGTCTGCCGGGGGTGATTCTTCCTGGTCTGCAAACCCGCGCACAGCTGCCACCCAGACTGTATCGCAGCGGCAAGGTGGTCGTCCTTTTTGTAGCGCCTCCATCGCGGCCTCGCCAAAGCTCGAGCGCTCACACCGATGGGCTCCTGCGTCGTTGAAAGAGTGCCTTACGCACTTAGTCGCTTAGCCATCGGGATACACGCCAACGTCAACCCCGAGGGCGAATGGTAAATAGCCTGCCGCTCGCCCACATATCCACACGCCCGATAGAAGCTCGCGGCATTCAATGTCGCATCCAGCACCACTTCCTTTATCTCCAATGCCCGCGCAACGTCTTCAAGGTGGTCAAGCATCGCCTTGCCGTACCCGCGCCCGATGAATTGCGGCAGCACAAACAACGCGCCCACTTCGTTGTTGGCAAGGTCGAGCATGCCGGTGGCAACAGGCTCATCGTCTATCCAGCCCAGGTAGAACGGTTTATCCATCAACGCGCTGTAGCCATCCTCGGCCCGGCCTCGGGTCCAGAGCGCCATTTGCTCAGCGGTGTAGGCGCCGATGCATTGGCCGCGTATGGCTTCGCGGCGGATGTTGAAAGCGGCATCGGCATCCTCGGGTGTGGCGCGTTTTATTTTCAGCAAGGGGTCCTTCCTTTATCTGTTTTTGGTGCCCTGTCGGTTTGTATTTATCATATGGCCTTTCCCTCCCCCCCAGGAACCCGCATGCCCGCCCTCACCCTGCGCAACGCCCTCCCCGCCGACGCCGCCCGCTGCTTCGAGATTGAAACCAGCGCCTATGAAGGCGACGAAGCCGCGACCCTGGAAAAAATCGCCACGCGCATTGCGCAGTACCCGCAAGGCTTTCTGATTCTGGAAGCCAACGGCGAGGTGGTGGGGTTTATCAACAGTGGTTGCGCCCACGAAGTGGTGATGTCCGACGAGGCGTTCAAGGAGTTGGTGGGGCATGCGCCCGAGGCGCCGAATGTGGTGATCATGTCGGTGGTGGTCGACCCCGCGCATCAGCGCAACGGCTACGCCCAGCGGCTGATGAGCGAGTTTGTGCGGCGCGTGCAGGCGCTGGGCAAGCGCACGATTCACTTGATGTGCAAGGCGCGGCATGTGCCGTTGTACGAACATATGGGCTACACCTATGTGCGGCCTTCACCCTCGGATCATGGCGGCATGGCGTGGCATGAGATGGTGATGGCGCTCTAACAGACGGAGAGTTCGTAATGACCGCACCGATTATTGAAATCAGCGACCACGCCAACCCCGACGCCGAGCGCGTGCTGGGCAGTGGCTTGGCCGCGTTCAACGAAGGTGTCACCGGCTACAACGACCGCCTGCCGCTCACCGCGTTGATCAAGGACCCCGAGACCCGGCAGGTCATCGGCGGCATCACGGGTAAAACCACGCTGGGCATGGCCTTTCTCGACCTGTTCCACGTGCCCGCCACCCTGCGCGGCACAGGCCTGGGCAGCCGTTTGCTGCAAGCCTTTGAGGACGAAGCCCGGCGCCGAGGCTGCCTGAATGCCGTGCTGTACACCATCAGCTTCCAGGCGCCGGGGTTTTACGAGAAGAACGGCTGGGTGCGGTTCGGCGAAATACCCTGTGCGCCAGAGGGCAGCAGCCGGGTGTTTATGTCCAAGCGGCTGTAACGGCGAGCGGAAAAGCGCGTTACTACCAGCTCCCCGAAGCCCCGCCGCCGCCGCTGGAACCGCCACCACCAGAAGAGCTGTTGGAACTGCTGGAGCTCGAGCTGGAATCCGAGCTTGAGCTAGAGCTTGAGCTTGAATCCGAATCCGAACTCGACCCCGACCCGCCGCTGGTCTTGATGAAGATGAACAGCGCCGCAAACGAGGCGATGGGGAATGCAAACAGCCAGCTGTTGCGCCCTAGGTCCATCAGCGTTCCCGCCGCTACATACACCGCCACCGCCGCCAGCAACCGCGCGATAAAACCCGCGCGGCTTTGCTTCCAGGCCGCCCGCATGACCGCGAACAGCACCAGGTACAGCCCCAGCACCACCAACACACCCAGCGGATACGCCAGCCAATGGCTGAAATTGACCTCGGCGAACTGATGATTCACCACAACCAGGCCCAGGATGTAGGCCAGCAACCCGATGACGCCATAAAACACCGCGCGCGCCAGCCACAACGCGCCGAACGTCGCGCCGCCGATCAGCATGACCAGCGGCATCACCAGCAGGCACAAAAGCCATTCGCTACCACCGCCAAAAATCGCCAGCAACAGCGTAACCGCCACTGCGGCAATCAAGGCGCGGCGCCAATGCAGCTTGCCGGCGGCGAGCAGTACACCGCCGACGGCGCCCGCGATAAATGCCAGCAGCATCGCGATGATCTGGAGGTTTACCCCAGGTTTGGCGACCTCGGGCAAGTCGCCGCCGTCCACCAGCATAACCAGGTCATCGACGCCCTGGCTGATGCCGCCCGCATAGTCGCCCTGACGAAACGCCGGCTTGATGCGTTCTTCAATGATGCGGTGGGACAACAGGTCCGTGACGGTGCCTTCCAGGCCATAGCCCACTTCGATGCGCACCTTGCGATCATCCTTGATCACCAGCAGCAGAATGCCGTCGTCGACGTCCTTGCGCCCCAGTTTCCAGGCGCGGAACAGTTGGTTGGTGTACTCCTCGAGGTTCGCGTCGCCGAGGGTGGGCACCAGCAACACGGCCACTTGCGCGCCTTTGCGCTGCTCAAGGGCGGCGAGTTGGTCTGCCAGACGGGTGGTGGTGTCGGCATCCAGCGTGTTGGTCAGGTCAATCACCCGCTGGTCGAGCGCCACGCCAATGGGCGAAGAGCCAGCCTGGACGGTGCTAAACAGGCTGGCGCACGCCAGCACCAGCAGACTCAAGACAGATTGCCGCAACCACCGCATCATGTTTGTTACCTGAAGTTTCTTCCTGAAGGCGCCGACTGTAACCTATCAGCGCTATAACGCGTGACCCAAAGCGGTCGGCTATCTAAACTGCGCCACATCCAGCAATACGCCAATACGTCGAGATCGCCATGGACTTACGCCACCGCAACAACGTCAACGTGATGGGCAACGGGACCTCGACCCTGGTGTTTTCCCATGGCTTTGGCTGCAACCAGGCCATGTGGAATTACCTGGCGCCCTCGTTCAAAGAGCGTTTTCGCGTGGTGATGTACGACTTGGTAGGCGCCGGTCTTTCCGACCTCAAGGCCTTCGATAAAACCAAGTACGGCGCGCTGGACGGTTATGCCCGCGACCTTAACGAGATCATCGACGCCTATGCCGAAGGCCCGGTGATTCTGGTGGGGCACTCGGTCAGCGCGATGATCGGTGCCCTTGCCGACCGCCTGGTGCCGGGACGTATCGCGGCGCATGTGATGATCGGCCCGTCGCCGCGCTACATCAATGCAGACGGCTACGTGGGCGGTTTCAAGCGCAGCGACATCGACGAACTGCTCGACACCCTCGACGGTAATTACCTCGGCTGGTCCAGCGCCATGGCCCCGGTGATCATGGGCGCGCCTGACCAGCCCGCGCTGGGCGTGCAGTTGACCGACAGCTTCTGCCGCACCGAACCGGACATCGCCAAGCAATTCGCGCGGGTGACCTTCCTGTCGGACAACCGCCAGGACGTGATCGGCCTGACCACGCCGGTGCTGATCCTGCAATCGAGCGACGACCTGATCGCCCCCATCGCCGTGGGTGAATACCTGCACAGCGTGTTGCCCAACAGCACCTATTGCCTGGTGGACAACGTCGGCCATTGCCCGCACATGAGCGCGCCGCAAGCCTGTGCGGCCGCCATGGCCGCTTTCCTCGCGCCCTGGATGGCCGCGCGTGTCGGCTGAAGTGTTCGACAGCGCCGCCTGCGCCCTGGCCGTCACCGCCGAGGACGGCACCATCCTGCAAGCCAATGCGCGCTTCAGCGATTGGCTGGGGTTCAGCCTCAGCGAGCTGTGCAGCCGGCGCTTCCAGGACCTGCTGACCATGGGCGGGCGGATTTTCCACCAGACCCACTTGGCGCCCATGCTGCGCATGCACGGCAGCGTGACCGAAGTGAAGCTGGACATGCTGCACCGCGACGGGCACAAGGTGACCGTGCTGCTCAACGGTAACAAGCGTGAACAGGCCGACGCCGTGGTGTACGACCTGGCGCTGTTCGGCACCACCGACCGCGACAAGTACGAGCGCGAACTGCTCAACGCACGCAACCTGGCCGAAGCCCTGCTGCAGGAAAAAACCGCCACCGAAGCTGCGCTGCATCAGGCCCAGGCCGAGCTGAAAGAGGCCTATGCCATCTCCCAGCGCCGCGCGCTGTTTGCCGAGCAGATGGTGGCGATTGTCAGCCATGACTTGAAGAACCCCCTCACGGCCATCCGCCTGGCCTCGGACTTTCTCAGCCGTGGCGAGCGCACCGCCAAGGAGCGCCAGTTGCTTGGGCAAATCGGCCTATCGTCCGAACGCGCCCAGCGCATGATCGCCGACCTGCTGGACTTCACCCAGGCCAGGGTCGGCCACGGCATCACCATCAAGGCGGCACCGTTGGCGCTGCATCAGGTGATTGCCCACGCGGTGGACGAACTGCGCGTGGCATTCCCCAAGGCGACGCTGGTGCATCACGCCGAAGGCCTGGGCGACGCCTGCCTGGACGCCGACCGCGTGCAGCAGATCATCGGCAACCTGGTGGCCAACAGCGTGGCCTATGGCGACCTGCAACGGCCGATCACCATCACCTCGCGGCTGGGTGGTGGCGCATGCGAGGTGGCCGTGCACAACGACGGCGCGGTGATTCCCGAAGCGCTGCTGGCGGTGCTGTTCGAGCCCATGACCCGGGGCACCGACCAGGGCAGTGAGGTGCGCAGTGTGGGGCTGGGCCTGTATATCGTGCGCGAATTGGCCAAGGTGCACGGCGGTGACGTGGCGGTACGCTCCTGTGCCACGGGCGGCACCACATTTACGGTGACGTTTCAGTACAAATAGGCGCTGCCCTGCATGATCGGTTCCACACTGCCGGTCAACACCACGCCGCCCTGCCCGTCCCACTGCACCGTGAGCGTGCCGCCGTCGCATAGCACCTGCACCGTGGCATCCAACAAGCCTCGGCGGATGCCATTGACCACCGCCGCGCAGCAACATGAGCCGGAACCCAGCGGCACACCGCCGCCTCGTTCCCAGATGCGCAGGCGGATCTGCCCACGGTCAAGCACCTGCACAAAATGCACGTTGGTCCTGGCCGGGAACAACGGGTGAGTTTCCAGGGCCGGGCCCGCGACTGCCACATCGACGGCGGCCATGTCGTGCACAAAATACGTGCAATGCGGGTTGCCCATGCTGCACGCCGCCGGGTCGCCTGCGATCGCCAAAGTGCGCGTGTCCATGGCCCCGGCCAGCGGCACGCTCGCCCAATCCAGTGAAGGTTCCCCCATGTTCACCGACACCCGGCGGCCCGACTCGCGCACGCAGGTCAGCAAGCCACGGTCGGTGCGCAGCACAATCGAATGGCTGCCGGTTTCATGCATCAAGCGCTCGGCCACGCCGCGGGTGGCGCTGCCACAGGCGGCCAGCGGTGTGCCGTCGGCGTTCCAGAATTTGACGCGCGCGGCGGCGTCTTCGCAGTCGAGCACCACCGCTAACTGATTGAAACCGATGCCGGTGTGGCGGTTGCCCAGGCGGCGGGCGATTGGCGCGGTGATCGGGTCGTCCTGGCCACGACGGTCGACGATGATGAAGTCGTCGCCATGGGCATGCATTTTTACGAACGGCAAGGGCATGGGCTGTCCTGGGATCGACCGGTGGGGAATGGGAGGATACCCTGAAGCCGCCCACTGACCTATCGAAGGATCGCAGCATGCTTATCGTCTTCAGCGGCCTGCCCGGCACCGGCAAAACCACGATTGCCCGCGAGTTGGCGTGCCGGATCGGTGCGGTTTACCTGCGCATCGATGTGATCGAACAAGCGCTGCGCGATGCCGGTATGTTGCCGGGCGCCAGCGGCTATGGGGTGGCGAATGCGCTGGCGCTGAGTAACTTGACGGTGGGGCATACCGTGATTGCCGACTGCGTGAACCCCGTGCGCGAAAGCCGCGCAGCCTTCACGGCAAGCGCAGCAGCGGCAGGCGTTGCGTTGCTCGATATCCAAGTGGTTTGCTCAGACGTCCAGGAACACCAACGCCGTGTCGAAACCCGGGTGAGCGACATTCCAGGGCACACGCCACCCACCTGGCAATCGGTAGTGGCCCATGAGTACGAGGACTGGGACGAGGCGCCAATGACCATCGACACCGCACACATCACATCAGCGCACGCCGTGGAAACCATCACCCGGCATTTGTCTTGTACTCAGAGCACACTCCCCATCGCCTTCATCAACACCAGGTCCCGCGCATAGATATCCGGCGCATACACCAGCCCACCCTCGCGGTCGACTTCGACCGTCCAATATCCCAACAACACCGGCACCGGCGTGGCCAGCCTGAATTCGTGGGTCACGCCGGTGGCCAGCAGTTCATCGGTGCGCGCGCGTTCGGCCGGGCTGACCAGCAGGTCGCGCAGCAGCAACGGTTGCTCGACCCGCACACAGCCGGAGCTGAACGCACGTGGGCCTTTGGTGAACAGGGGCTGGCTGGGGGTGTCGTGCAGGTACACCGAGTACGGGTTGGGGAAACGCATCACGATCTTGCCCAATGGGTTGCGCGGGCCGGCTTCCTGGCGCAGCAGGATATTGCCGGGGCGCGCCCAGTCGATCAACTCGGGCGCCAGCGGGTGGCCTTCGGCGTCGAGTACTTGCAGGTTTTGCTGGCGCAGGTATTCGGGGTTGAGGCGGATGGCCGGGAGTTTGTCCTCGCGCATGATGGTGGGCGGGATAGTCCAGGTAGGGTTGAGGGTCAGCCGGGTAATGCGCGATTTGAGCAACGGCGTCTGGCGTTCTGCTCGCCCCACCTGCAGACGGGTTTGCCACACGGGGATACCGCTCTGGTACACGCTCAGTTGCGCGGCGGCAACGTTGACCAACACGCCTTCGGGCTCCAGGTCCTGTGCCAGCCAGCGAAAACGTTCAAGGTTGATGCGCAGTTGTTCGCGGCGAATCGCCGGGCTGATATTGAGTTCTGCCACGGTGCCGGCACCGATCACGCCGTCCGATTGCAGCGAGTGGCTGAGCTGGAAAGCCTTGACCGCCGCGACCAGTTCGGCGCGGTATTGCCTGTCGCCGCCCTTGGGTTCGCTGGGCAAATAGCCGCCGCTGTAAAGCCGGCGCGCCAGTTCCGGTACGCGCGGGTCTTCCATGCCGGGGCGCAGTAACGGCCCGCTGCCGACCGGGTCCCAATGCGGCAGCGGTTGCTGGCGCACGCTGGCATAGGCGTTGCGCAGGCTGCGGTAAAGATCGGCGCTGGGGCGCGCCTGGTCGAAGGCTTGCGCCATGTCGTGCAGGCCGACGGCGGCAAGGGCCAGCACAGCGGCGTTGGGGTCGCCGGCGGGCGGCTGCGAATGCCACAGCGGTTCGAAGCGCGATTGCTGCAGGCGCCCGAAGTGCAAATCCTGCAGGGCCTGCAGGTAGTGCTGGCTGCTGCCGATATCGCTGCACAGCACGTTTTGCGTGGCGTGTGGCGCAGGCAGGCTATAGTGGGTGGGGTCCAGGCCATCATCGGCGAGCATCAGCAATTGCGTGTGCAGCGCTTGGCGGCGCGTCTCGTCTGACCACAACGGGACATCGCCTTGCTGCTGGTACAGGGCTTGCAAGCGTGCAAGCGCTGGCGCATCGAGATGCTGCGCCAGATCGGGACACACGCTGGGCAACTGCGCCAGGGCCTGTTGCACTGGCGCCAGGTCCAACGGCGCCGGCGTGCTGACCGGCAACGGCTGCACCGGCAGCGCTTCGGCTGTGGCGACCAATGGTGCAACGAGCAAGCAAATGCTCAAGTAACATGCGTGTTTTTTGAACAATGACTTTGCTCCAATCCACAGTGGGGAGTTGTACTGTAGATGCTGACTTTTATGTGCCGCCTCGGCGCGGTCGTCGTACTGGCTATATTGAGCAACTCTGCGCTCGCCGCCAACGGCAATCCTCCGTCCTTGTATAACAGCCTGGCGCGCTCGGCTCCAGAACTCAATCCCACTGTACTCAAAAGCGCCCTGAACGCCATGCAGTGCGCGGTCAGCAATGGTGAGGAACGCTCCGAGCGCCTGGCCGTGATTGATTACTCCCAGCCCTCGACCGCCCGTCGCCTATGGATCTTCGACCTGCGCAAGAAAACCCTCGTGCTGCGTGACCTGGTGGCCCACGGCGCCAAGTCCGGGGAAAACTTCGCCACCCAGTTCTCCAACCTCGAAGGCAGCCACCAATCCAGCCTGGGTTTGTTCCGCACCCAGGAAAGCTACCTGGGCACCCATGGTTATTCGCTGCGCATGGACGGCCTGGAGCCGGGGTTCAATGACCTGGCCCGCGACCGCGCCATCGTGATCCATGCCGCCGACTACGTAAGCCCGTTGTGGAGCAAGCGCGAAGGCCGTATCGGCCGCAGCCAGGGTTGCCCGGCGGTACGTCCGCAGGTGGCGCGCCAAGTGGTGGACAAACTCAAGGATGGGCAGTTCATGTTTTCGTGGTACCCCGACCAGCGCTGGTTGAAGTCCTCGACGTACCTCAATTGCAAACCCCAACAGGTGGCCAGTAGTCGTACAATCCGTGGCGGTTAGCCTGTCCCCACAGATAAAAGAGAGCTTCGAATGCTTCTACATCAATCGACCTGGATCGAGATCGGGCAATTCCTGGAGCGCAGCCGCACGGTGGTGATCCCCATTGGCTCCAACGAGCAGCACGGCCCCACCGGCCTGCTGGGCACCGACTGGATGTGCCCGGAAATCATCGCCCATGAGGCGCAAAAAAACGCCGACATCCTGATCGGCCCCACCTTCAATATCGGCATGGCCCAGCACCACCTGGGGTTTCCCGGCACCATCTCCCTGCGCCCGTCCACCTTTATTGCCGCGATTGGCGACTGGGTGCGCTCGCTGGCCGGGCATGGTTTCGACAAGATCCTGTTCCTCAACGGCCACGGCGGCAACATCGCGACGATTGAAGCGGCCTTTTCCGAGCTGTACGCCGAAGCCAGCTTCGCCCGCCGCCCGGCCGGGTTCGCATTGAAGTTGGTGAACTGGTGGGACCTGGACGGCGTCAACGAGTTGGCGCACCGCCAGTTCCCGGTGGGCCATGGCAGCCATGCCACGCCATCGGAAATTGCCGTGACGCAATGGGCCTACCCGGAGGCGATCAAGTCGGCCGACTATTCGCCACAAATCGCCAATACCGGGCCGATCCGCGAAGCCCTGGACTTCCGGGCGCGCTTCCCGGACGGGCGCATGGGCTCGGACCCGGCGCTGGCGACGGTGGAGAAAGGCGGTGAATTGGTGGCGTTGGCGGCCGGCGGCCTGGTCAAAGTAGTCGAAAACTTCAGCAACGAAGCACGACCTTAAGTCATACAAAAATCCACTGTGGGAGGGGGCTTGCTCCCTCCCACAGGATGGGTGTGTTACTTACAGTCCTGTGCGGCCAGTTCAAGCCGCGACGGCGTAATGGTCGATGCCAGCGGTTTGCGCTCATACAAAAACACCTTGGCGCCCTCTCCGGCCTTGTAGGCCTCCAGCACATCGTCGGCGGCGATCTTGCTGGTCAGCACCACCCTGGCATGACGCGAATTCTGCGTCACGGTGGAGGTGATGCCGTGTTTTTCCAGCTTGGGCAGCACGCACTGCATATAGGCTTCGGGGGCCTTGCTGGTTTGCAAGGTCAAGGTTGGCGTATTGGGGGCGGACACACAGCCGGTCATCAACAAGGCCGCAGCCGGTACGAAAAAAGCGCGCATGAACAAATCCTGGGTCGAAAAGATAAAGGCCAAAAAAATAAAAGCTCACATCAACTTGCGCGAACCAGCGCCTTGAGCGACGCATCGAACTGCTTCAAGGCATCGAGCTGCACATCGCGCTGCTGCTCGATCTGCGCGGCAATCTCCGGCGCGGCCTTGTCGCGTACCCACACCGACGCCACCTGCTTGTGCACCGAGCCTTCGGCCTTGGCGATGTATTGCAGATCGGCGTCATAGAACCGCGCAATAAACCGCGCCTCGACCTCGTCGTTACGCTGGGTCAGTAATTGGTTATGGGTATCGAGCATCACCACCACGTCAGGATCAGCTTGCACAAGAGCATCCAGCGTGTCGTAGACAGTGACGGACGCAAAGGTTCCCTGCAGCGAGTTCATTAACCAATCAATCGCCAGTTCCGGGTCGGAGCTGTTGATGAATGCCTGGCGGATACGCCCGTCGAGGGCATCCTTGGCGCCATTCATAGCCATGGCGTGGTAGCGTTCGAGGTAGCTGAGGTTGTCGCGCGTATTGTCGCTCAACAACACACCCACCGATTGCGCGTGCTGCAAGGAGTTTACGCCAGTGCCGATAGGTAGCAAATGGCCTGTACGCAGATCACCGGCCATGGCCGCGTTGTTCAGCGCCACAGTGCCCAGCATCAGGGCCATCAAAGCCCATTGAATAATCGTCCTCATCGCGCATTTCCTTGAACAGCGTTTCGATGGGGCGATTTTGCGCTTTCCCGGCAAAAACAGAACTTGCGTTACGTGATGGTGACTATTATCTGAAGCGATAGTGTCACGACAAAACCTATAAGGACTTGCCATGAAGCCCCACCAGAAAACCTTCGACCGCATCCGCGAAGCCGTCTTGCCGGAGTACCGTGACCGCGTCGCCGATTACCTGATCGAGTACGAACAGGTGCTGCTGGACGCAGCGGCAGACGCGGACCAGGTCAACGCCAGCGCCCAGCAACTGCGCGGTTACCTGCGCGGCTTGAACACCACGCGGGTGCTGGGCATGGCCGATTGGGAAGACCTGGACCGGCGGGTGGAGCACATCACCGCAAAGGCTACAGCGCCGGACGTGGCTGATTGACCCACTCTTGTACCGAGGGCCGCTGCCATTGCCGCTCGGCGTATTTCACCAGCTCAGGCGGCACCTCGTCGCCATTGAGGATCAGGCGGTTGAGCATCACGGCCAGGTCCACATCGGCAATCGACCACGCGCCAAACAGGTACGGCGGGTTGCCCGCCAACAATGCCTGCGCCGCATTGATCAACTTGCGCGCGGCCGCTTGAGCCTCAGCCGACAGCGGCGGTTTCTTCTGCCCGCAGAACACCACCAGCGTGGAGCGTTCCTGGCGGATCGGCAGCAGATCGCTGCGCAACCACGCCTGCACCTGGCGCGCCCTCGCCCGTTGCTTGGGGTCGGCCGGGTACACCGCTGTTTCCGGGTAGACCGCTTCCAGGTACTCGGTGATCGCCGAAGACTCCGACAACGCGAAGTCGCCTTCTATCAGGGTCGGGACGCGCTGGGTCACAGACAGTCGGGCGTAGTCGGGGGTCTGGTTTTGCGCAGCGTCCAGGTCCAGGGTGACCAGATCGAAGGCCAGGCCCTTTTCCCGCAGGGTGACGAACACTGACATCGCGTAAGGGCTGGTAAACAACGAATCCACATAAAGGCGCAACGGGCTCTGGCTCATGGGCAATCTCCTTGAATGAGCCCTCACGCTACGAGATGTTCGCGGATAAAGACAATGCAGGGTTTTTATGGGGGCATTCCTGCTGGGAATAGCGCACTAGCCGGCAAACCCGCCTGCCGCGAGAAAGGCCTGCTCCGCGGGGGTGGAGACCCTGGCCAAGACCTCGTTGCGATGAGGAAACCGTGCGAAGCGCTCAATGATGTTGGCGTGCTCCTTGGCCCAGTGATACGTGTTTTTATCCAGATGCCGGTTCAGTTCCAGCGAACGCTGCTGGTCGCTGGGAGATTCCGAGTGTTCGAACGGCAAATAACAGAACGCGCGTAAAGACGGTTCGATCTGTTGATCCAGGCCGGCTCCCACCATGCGATGGGCATATAGCCGCGCCAGCGGGTCGGTGGCGAACATATGCGCCGTGCCGCGAAACGCATTGCGCG
>Ga0070670_100000110_pt1 | contig 76744 bp, 68 predicted proteins | sample KBSS63metaG_FD_64665 | JGI IMG/M metagenome (GOLD analysis project Ga0070670, IMG submission 64665) | Switchgrass rhizosphere microbial communities from Kellogg Biological Station, Michigan, USA - KBS S6-3 metaG | ecosystem: Host-associated > Plants > Roots > Rhizosphere > Soil ... | reverse complement strand
GCGGATCGATTCGGTCGCATTGCCGCGCAGCCGGTGGCGTTGGAGCAGGATCTCCTGCGCGGCGCGGCCGGGCACCGGCGCCGACGCGACGGCGGCGGCGAGGAGGCGCGCTTCCTCCTGCAACGCGCGACGCTGCAATCCGAGCAGTTTCTGTTCGTACGAGCCGAGGTAGAGGATGCCGGCGACGGGAAGAAAAACGAGCAGCAGGTTGAACGCCATCAGGCGAAACGAGATGCGCGAAAGGAAACGGCGGATGCGATTGGCGACGCTTTTCACGCGTTGCCTCGTAGCGCCGGCGGCCCGCCGGCTGGATCGCGGCCGGCCCGGCGGCGAGTCACAGAAACGCCAGCGAGCCGCTGGCGGTCCAGCCGCCGAGCCGGCGGCGCTACGCTTGGCCTCACGCCACCCACCGGTAGCCAACGCCGTACACCGTCTCGATCGCGGCGAAGGAGGCATCGGCCTCCTCGAACTTCCGCCGCAGCCGTTTGATGTGCGTGTCGATGGTGCGGTCGCTCACGTAGGTGTCGTTCGGGTAGCCCTCTTTGGTGAGTTGCTTCCGCGACTTCACGTGGCCGGGATGGCGGACGAGCGCGTGCAGCATCATGAATTCGGTGACGGTGAGATCGACGCGCGCGTCGTTCCAGGTGGCCATGTAACGCTGCAGGTCGAGCGCTAACGCTCCGCATCGCAACGGCGCCTCGGTCTGCTGCGCGGACGGATTCTCGATGAACGAAAGCCGCCGGAAAAGGACCTTCACGCGCGCCGCGAGCTCGCGCATCGAGAACGGCTTGCAGAGATAGTCATCCGCGCCGAGCTCCAGGCCGAGGACGCGGTCGAGCTCTTCATCGCGCGAGGTGAGAAAGATGATGGGAAGCGTGTCGCTGCGCGCGCGCAGACGGCGGCAGAGCTCGAGGCCGTCCATGCGCGGCATGGTGATGTCCAGGATGGCCAGTGATGGCAGTTTGTCCTTGACCACGTCCCACGCCGCGGCGCCGTCGGAGAAGGTGACGACGTCGTAGCCATCGCGGCGCAATGCGAAGGCCACCGTCTCGCGGATCGTCTCTTCGTCATCGACGACTGCGATCGTTTGCCGCATGACCGGGCATTGTACGGTGCGCCTGCATCGCCATCCCGCCCGCCACAATCCCGCCACATTCCTGCCGCGGCCTCTCCTCGATCGCACACACACCACGCCACAGCGCGGACTTCTATTGATGTCCACGAAGCATCAAAGGAGATGACGATGGAGACCACGGAAACCGCCAGCACCGAATACAAACCGCGCGATTACAGCCTGGAGCGCTGGATCGTGCTGCTGCTTTCGCTCCTCTTTTTCCTGCCGTTCGTCGCGGACGCGCAGGAGACGACGACGCTCGATCAGCAGGAGAGCGCCGGCCTGCTGCTGAAGACCGCCAAGCCGGGCGTTTACGCGATCGTGCCGGCGGTGAAGTCCGAAGTCAGCATCACCGTCACCGGACCGATCGTGCGGACGACCGTGAAGCAGACGTTCCACAACACGACCGGCCGCTGCGTGGAAGGGTTGTACGTTTATCCGCTGCCGGAGCTGAGCGCGGTCGACACGCTGAAGATGACCATCGGCTCGCGCGTGATCGTCGGCGAGATCCGCGAGCGCGGACAGGCGCGCAAGGAGTTCGAGCAGGCGAAGAACGAAGGCCGCAAGGCGGCGCTCGTCGAGCAGCACCGGCCGAACGTTTTCACGACCTCGGTCTCCAGCGTGATGCCGGACGAAGACGCGGTGATCGAGATCGCGTATCAGGAGATGGCGCGCTACGAGAATGGCGAGTATCGCCTGCGCTTCCCGATGGTTGTTGCGCCGCGCTACACGCCGATGCGTACGTTCGCGACGGCGGTCGCGGCGAAGCTGCCACTGACGCCGTCCGGCGGCAACAACAACGGCGGCACGATCGCGCTGTCGGTCGATCTGCAGCCGGGCTACTCGGTGCGCAACATCGTCAGCGCACAGGCGAAGTCGGAGACGATCGGCAATCGTCATTACCGCGTCACGGCCGATTCCGATACGTTGACCTCCGGCCGCGATTTCGAACTGACCTGGCAGCCCGACCTCGGCGCGGATCCCGAGCTGACGCTGCTGACGGAGAAGCTCGGCGAGGAGACATACGCGCTGGTGATGGTGACGCCGCCGGCGCGTTCGCCGGTTCGTCTGCCGCGCGAGACAGTCTTCATCATCGACAGCTCCGGCTCGATGGAAGGGGCGTCGATGCAGCAGGCGAAAGCGGCGCTGCTGCTTGCAATCGACGAGCTGAAGCCGGGCGACAAGTTCAACATCGTCGACTTCGATTCGACGGCGCGCACGCTCTTCGAGGACAGCCGTTTCGCGGACGCGTCGTCGATCGCCGAGGCGAAGAAATTCGTCGAGACGATCAGTGCGGACGGCGGTACGGAGATGCTGAACGCGCTGAAGCTGGCGATGCCGGAGAAGCCGACGACGCCCGTGGGAACCGTGCGCCAGGTGATTTTCATGACCGATGGCCAGGTCGGCAACGAGCAGGAGCTTTTCTCCTTCATCCACAGCCGCCTCGGCGAGAGCCGGCTCTTCACGGTCGGCATCGGTGCCGCGCCGAACTCGCACTTCATGCGCAACGCGGCGCGCTTCGGCCGCGGCACGTTCACCTACATCGGCGACGTGCAGCAGGTGCAGGAGCGGATGTCGGAGCTGTTCGCGAAACTCGACGCGCCGGTGATGACGTCGATCGCCGTGCATAGCAACGATTCGATCGCCGAGTCGTGGCCGGAACGCATCCCCGATCTCTACCGCGGCGAGCCGCTGGTCGTGGCCATGCGCGTGCACGACGCCAACGCAAAGATCACGCTTCACGGCAGCATCGGCAACGATGCGTGGTCGAAGGAGCTGACGCTTCCCGCCGCCGGCGATACGAACGACGGCATCGCGAGACTCTGGGGCCGCGAAAAGATCGAGTCGCTGATGGACCGCATCACCGACGGCAACAATCCGAACGGCGTCGAAGCCGCCGTCATCGCCGTCGCGCTCCAGCACCACCTCGTGTCGCAGTACACGAGCCTCGTGGCCATTGATCAGACGCCGCAAGGCCTCAACGCCAGTTGCAAAGCCGAACCGCTCCCGACGAGCAGCACGCCCGACCACGACGATCCCGGAACGCTTCCGCAAACCGCGACGCCGGCGGGGATGCTGCTTCTGATCGGCGCGTCGCTTACAGCCGTCGCGCTGGTCGCGATGAGGTTCGTGAAGTAGGCGTCTCTCATTCAACACTCAACATTGAACATTCAACATTCGCTTTTCAAACGCCATGCCGACGCTTAAAACCGCAACAAGAACTCTCGTAGCGTTCGCCCTCCTCGCCGGTCTAACCACCGGCGGGGAGGGACTCTGGATCTACGCGAAAGCGAAACTCGCCCAGCTCCTCCTCGAAATTTCCTGGCGCAGCGCCCTCGCCGGCGAGCAGCTTCGTCCCTGGCCGTGGGCCGACACCCGCGCCATCGCCCGGCTGACGATCGAACGCAATGACGCGACGATCATCGTCCTCGCCGGCGCCAGCGGACGCACGATGGCATTCGGCCCCGGTCACCTCGACGGCACCGCCATGCCCGGCGACATCGGCAACTGCGTGATCACCGCCCACCGCGACACGCACTTCGCCCCGCTACGCTTCGTCGGCCCGGGCGACATTCTCACCCTCCAGCGCCCCGACGGAGTCACGATCCGCTACCGCGTCCAAGCCACTCGCGTAGTCCCCAAATCCGACACCTCGGTACTCCGCCAGGACGCAAGAACGCGCTTGACGCTGATCACCTGCTACCCCTTCGACGCCATCCGCCCCGGCACGCCGCTCCGTTGGGTAGTGATCGCGCAACAGGTGGCCTGAACGCGCCCGCGGAATGCCGCCCGCACGGATGGCGTTGACCGACCTTGACCGCGAAGAAGCCACAAGCTATCTTCCCCGTCCCCCGCACTTCCGGCGCATTCGTCTAGGGGTCCAGGACGCCGCCCTCTCACGGCGGTAACACGGGTTCGAATCCCGTATGCGCTACCAACTCAGGGCCGCTTTCTTGCTGCCTGTCGCGCGATTAGCCGTTCGGCTCACACGCGGACTCACACATCGAGGCGCCAAACACCGCTGTCCTGCATCGGATTTTAAGTCCGCGTGGCGGTCCTTCTTGCCGGCGCCTGGGTATGTCGCAAATCGCGAGGATGCTGCTCAGGCGACCGACGTACGAAGGCGTGCCCCCACTTCTCTGCTTGCGAAGCGGATGCTGACGCGCTCGATCGGCTCTATGAAATCGCAGCCATCTACGAAGGGCTCGGGATGCCGGGCGAAGCAGGGTTCGTGAAGCTCGACGCCACCGAGGAACTGCTGCGGCGGGAGGAATGGGTAGAGGCGGAAATGATCGCGTGCGACCTCGTGACGCTCTTCACCGCAGCCGGGGTGACGCTCGCGAGCGTGAACGCCCTCGACTATCTCCGGCGGGCTGTCGAAAATCGAGAAGCGACGGCGGCCATGTTCCAGTACATTCGCGCGCACGTTACCGCGGACGATCCGGCGCGGCCGTTTGAGCCGCCGATCACCGCGCCGAACCAGGACGAGGAGCCACGCCACTTTTGGAGGGCGTCGATCGGCGCCTTGAGACCCTGCTTCGCTTTGATCTCGTGATATTGAGCGCGTTCCTCGACCGGCAGCCGTCGTATGAGTCCGGCGAAGCGCCCACCTAGTTGCTTCCCCGCGATGCCTTCGTGCGCAAGAGGCGCGTGATCTACCCTGCACTACACGTCTTGGCCTAACAGGAGAAGCCACCCGTGGCGCACCATCACCCATCGCCTGACAAAGCCGATAGAGACGTGCCTCGAGCCCATCAATCTCTGACTGCATCTCGGAGACATACCGGCTAACTTCATTCGGAGAAACAACTCGATCTCGTACAAGGCGTTCGAGAACATAGCGTGCCTGTCCCGGAGAGAGTGAAATAGGCGCGGTTGCGCGTCGCGACATCGTCTGCTTCTCCTTCATAAGAATTATCGCAGATTCAAAACGCGTCGTCCTGCGACAACAAATTTCTTATTTCAAATTTGCATGACCGTGCAGTTCAGCGCGACGGCAAGGCGCAGGATTGTCGTGAGGCTCGGCACCTTGAGACCGTGCTCGAGGTTATTCAGATAGGTCAAAGACATGCCCGCGAGATCAGCGAGTGCTTGCTGCGTCAATCCTCGTTTCGTCCGAACGTCGCGAAGATGCAAAGCAAATAGCTCGGCCTCACGTTGAACTTTTGACGACTTCATGCTTCGGACCTATTGCTTTTCAGAGCAAAGGAATGTACTCTATGGAGCATAGAAGAAAGGCACCCAACCATGCTCAAAACCGACGTCATCGATCGCATTCGTCACATCTTCCTACACCCTCGGCCGCATGTCAGCATTATGCAGGCGACGGGGCTCCTCGGGTGGTCGCGGAGGGAGATGACCGCGGCGATTGAGGCGGGAGAGGTCGAGTTGTGGACGACGCCGGTGGGGAAGTGGTTTCCGCGGGCGGAGATGATGGCGAAGGCGCTGGAGATCTGGCCGATGCATGTCATCGAAGAGGCGCTGGGGGAGGATGCGGACGGCATCCTGCCGCAGGCGATCCGGAGCGCGGAGTTGCGCGTGCGCCTGCCGCGGCATCACATCGATATGCTCGAGTATCGGGCGGAGCGGCAGGGGACAACCGTCAACGGCGTGCTGGAGCGGGAGCTGGATGGCATCGCCAGCGCGCACATCGAGGAGTTGTCGGCGGCGTTGCCGGGGTTCGCTGAGGCGATGGCGTGGCCGGCCGCTTGATCCGCAGATTACGCAGATAGAGCGCAGACGGAGCGCGGTTCCTCGGCGTGCGCTGATCCGCAGCAAGGTTGCGATGAGGCGGAGCAGCGTTGCGGTCGCGCGCAGCAGCGTTGCTCTCATGCGCAGCAGACGCTGCGCCGACGCGCAACAGCGTTGTGCCGACGCGCAGCAGCGTTGCGATGGAGCGCAGCAGTGTTGCGATGACGCGCAGCAGTGTTGCGATGACGCGCAACAGTGTTGCGATGGAGCGCAGCAGTGTTGCGCTGTCGCGCAGCAGACGTTGCGCTCTCGCGCAGCAACGTTGCGTCGATGCGCAACAGTGTCGCGATGGCGCGCAACAGCGTTGCGCTGGTGCGCAGCAGTGTCGCGCAGCCTCGCTGCGCGTGTGCGCAGATGTGGCTGCTGCGTTACAAATGCGCGGATCGGCGCGTCGGCACTTGACGCGGCCGCATACGGGTGCTTATCGTGCCTGCTACAACGTCGAAGATCGCAAGATCCCAGGCGTTGGCGGCCGTCGGCGGTACGGGCGTGCTGGAAAGCACATAGTCCTGTACCGGCGCGGGAGTCGAGTTATCTCCTCCTGCCGCGGGCACTCGAGGTGTGTACATACCTCGGCACACATCAACCGGAAGAATCGGCGCGTCGCCGAGCCTTCCAGCCGGTGGCCGCTCGCACTAGTCGACGAGTCGTGACGTCCCCTCCGGCCTGACAGCTCGCGTAAGGAGGATTTGTCATGAGTAACACCACCCCTGTTTCAACGAACCCCGATCCGGCCGTTCTCACTCCCGAAGCAGTCATCGAGCAGTTGCGCACGATGCAGTCACAGATCGATGAGGCTGCGCCGTTGTCGAAGGAGCAGCGGGCGCTGGCGAAACAGCGTCTCCGCATGCAGTCCAGAGACATCGTCCAGGCATCGATCAACGTGATGGAAGTGCTCGACAATGTGTCGCAGGCGATCGGCCAGCCACTCGACGAAGTCCGTCAGTTGCAGACCGAGTCGATCCGCTGGGAGGCCGCGGCCGACCAGACGCGTTCGTTCCTGAAAGGCATCGAGGGCGCAAACCTGAACCGCCGTCAGCGGCTCGCGCTCATCGCCACGCAGGCGTACGTGATCGGGACTCAGCTCGCGAAAGACCCTGGCAAAGCAGTGCTCCTGCCGCAGGTCGAGGAGATCAAGCGTATGAAGAGCGTCGCACGCCGCAAGAAGTCGGCGCAGGCGCCTCAAACGCCGTCGCCTGTACCGCCGGCACCCGTACCCGTCCCGTCCACATCACCGAAAGCGTAGAGTAAAGAAGGCAGTGGACCCGGGCGCGACTTCAGGCGAGCCCGGGTTCCATGACGGTCATGAAGAACGACACCATCAAGATCGACAACGCAGCCGAACGTTCTGTGGCGCTCATGCAGGAGGCGCTCGACGTGATGCGGCGCACCAACGTGCTCCCGATTCGCCGGTGAACACGTTTCTGACGTCGGAACCGAGACGGAAATGCCGTCGCGCTGCCAGGCTCCTGCGCGAACAGAAAGCGGAGCCGCGCGATAAAAATCTCCACTCCACCGAGGAGCTCGCGGACATCCATGAACGGGCCGTAGAGCGCGACGAGATTCGGTAGGGAGCGCGGGCGGGCGGCTCGCTGGAGATCATCGACGAGGCGAAGGACGATCCAATCCTCGCAGCAGTCGAAACGAAAGGATGGATGCGGCGGTATCGGGGATGGATGGCGGGAGGGAGGCTGGCTGATGGATACTTGTCGCAGCCCTGCTCACAAACGCCGGCCGTCCGCCGTCTTCTCGAAAGGGGAAAGGGGAAGAAGTGTCCGAAGGAGTCCATGCCTGCCGTCAAGCGGAAGCCGTGGTCATCCCAGCGCCACGGCCGCGCGTTGAGGTCGAGGTGATGGCGGGACGGTGGGTGAAGACGAGCGACGCGCCTCAGTGGATCGAGAGTCTCGACGTCGCGGTTGACGGCGACGCTCTTCGCGTTCGCGTGCGCGGCGGAGACACGGACCAGTCGCCCGCGGATTGGGGCAGCGCATCGTCCGACGTCGTCTATGCCGGTTCGATGCTGTCCGGTGACGCCCGCGCCGGCGCGTTCGTGGCGCGCTACGAATTCGAGGCCATGGACGTCGAGCTGCAGGCCAATCTCAATCTCGGGCTGCTCGTCGTAGCAACGTTCGTTTCCTTTCGGGCGCCGGGGCCGATGGCCGACCGGTTCACGCGCGAGTTCTTCCGACGCGACGACAGCCCGGAGGCCCACCGATGACTCTCACCGAAGTCGCCGCCACCGCATCCCTCGATCTCGGCGTGCTGCTCGGCGACTGGCGCAACACGAACGCGTCGGGCGGTATCGCGCGCATCGTCTGCGAGACGCGCGGAGATGGCCGGATGGCCGTTCACTGCTATTCAAACGTCGAGTCGCAGACGCGGGACTGGGGCGTCGTCGACGCGCCGGTTTTCGCGTTCGCGTTCGACGGAAAGCAGGCCGGCGCGTTCGCGGCGGTCTACGACTTCGGCTTCGAAGAGGTTCGCCTGCAGGCGAACGTGAAGTCCGGCGTGCTCGTCGTCGTGACCCTCAATCGCTTTCGCGACGGCAGCGGACGCTCGAACTACTTCGACCGGGAGTTTTTCTACCGCCTCTGAACCCCATGACTCTGCGCTTCCACTGGAGCATGTCCTCGGCTGGCGAAAAGTATCGCGGGGCGCGCGCCCGCGCCGCCGTCGACGTCCAGGAGATCGATACGCTGGTGCGTTTCTGCCGGCACGCCGAGGAGTGTGAGATCGAGTCGGTGCTCACGGCGTTCGGATTCCACCGCCCCGATCCGATCGTGCTCGCCGCGGCCGTCGGCGTGCAGACGACGAAGATCAAATTCATGGTCGCCGTCCGCTCCGGCATCTTTTCTCCCACCGCATTTGTCCAGCAGGTCAACAGCGTGGCCGCAGTCACTAACGGCCGGATCTGCCTCAACGTCGTGGCAGGTCACACGCCTGAGGAGCAGCGCTATTACGGCGACTTCCTCGCGCACGACGAGCGCTACGACCGCACCGACGAGTTCCTCACCGTCTGCAGGGCGTTCTGGAAGCGCGACCGGGAGGTCGATTTCGAAGGGAAGTACTACCGGATCGAGAAGGGGAAGCTGAACGTTCCCTTCGTCGCGCCCGACCGCGCCGCGCCGGAGGTCTTTCTCGGCGGCGGCTCGCAGCGCGCCGAGCAACTCGCGATCCGCCACGCCGACTGCCTCTGGCGCCTGCCCGACACGCCCGACGCGCTGCGCCAGCGCGTGCCGCAGATCATCGAGCAGGGGATCGAGGTCGGCCTGCTCGTTTCGCTGATCATCCGCCCCACGCATCGCGAGATCGTCGCCGCGACCGAGACGCTGCTCGAAGAGGTCGGCGAGCGCCCGCGCCGGACGCACGAGGAATTCGCGAAGCGATCCGATTCTGTCGCGTTCACGTCGACGCTCGCATTGGCCGCGACGGGCGAGCAGTGGCTGACCGACTACCTCTGGAGCGGAGCGGTCCCGTTCCTCGGCGCGCCCGCGATGGCCATCGTCGGCACGCCGGACGAAGTCACCGACGCGCTGTTCGAATTCCGCGACGCCGGCATCACCCAGTTCCTCTTCATGGGCTGGCCCGACATGGCGGAGATGTCGAACTTCCATCGCGAAGTCCTGCCTCGCGTTCGTGCACGCGAGGCCGCGGAACGGCTCTGCGCGGGGCAGTCGCGATGAAATTGACCGACGAACAGCGGGCGGGATTGACCGGCGACGGATACCTCGTCCTTCCGTCGCTGTTTTCGCAGCCGGAGGTGGAGTCGCTGCGCGCGGCGTCGAACTCGCTCGTCGCGCAGAGCGGCCCGCATGTGAGACAGGAGCAAGACTCGCCGCTCGTCCGGATGGCCTTCGGCGCGCATCAGCGGGACGAGACGTTCGCGAGACTGGCGCGCCATCCGCGCCTGGTCGGACCGCTTGAAGAGGCGCTCGGCGAGCCGGTGCATCTCTTCCAGTCGCGGCTCAACGCGAAGTCAGGCTTCACCGGCGCGGGGTGGGCGTGGCATCAGGACTTCAATCAGTGGTACCGGCTGGATGGCATGCGCACGCCTCAGGCAATGGTGGTGGGCGTCTTTCTCGACGACGTGAATCCGTGCAACGGCCCGTTGATGGTGATCCCGCGCTCGCATCGCGGCGGGTTCCTCTTCGTTCCCGACAAGATGGACATCCCCTTCGACCAGGTGACGCGTGCGGTCGACGAGAACGGCATCGTGGCGCTCATGGGTCCGCCGGGCACGACGGTGTTCTTCCACTGCCTGCTGATCCACGGCTCGGCGCCGAACATCTCGCCGTGGCCGCGGCGGATACTCTACTTCAACTACATCCCGGCGTCGCTGCACGAGCTGCAGCCGCTGCGCGAGTGGTACCACTGCGACACCGCGGTGACGCCGTTGCAGGCGCTTCCGGACGACTGCCTGAGCGCGTCATGACCTGGTTCGAAACGGCGTCGCAGCTTGCGATTCACGGCGGCGAGCCGGTGCGCCGCCGACCGTTCGCTCCGAACTGCTTCATCGGAGGGCGCGAGCGCGAATTGCTGTCCGAGGTGCTGGAGAGCTGTGCATGGTCGGGGTTCCGCGCGGGAGGGCAGGGACACGACATCCGCGCGCTGACCGAGCTCCCGTCCGCCGACGCGGCGGCGCTCGGCGACGGCGAGGCGCTCTTCCTCGGCGGACGTTGGGTGCGGCGTCTCGAGGCGATGTTCGCCGCGCGCGCCGGAACGCGCTACGCCGTTGCCTGCAACTCAGCGACCTCGGGACTGGTCATGGCCGCCGGCGCGCTCGATCTCGGCCCCGGAGACGAAGTGCTCGTGCCGTGCATGTCGTTCCACGCCACCGCCACAGCGCTCGTTCCGTGGGGCGTGGTGCCGGTGTTCGTCGAGGTCAAGCCCGACACCTACTGCCTCGACCCGGCCGACGCCGCGCTTAAGATCACGCCGCGCACGCGCGCGATCATGGTCGTGCACCTCGGCGGCAGCCCCGCGGCGATGGACGAGATCCTCCTGCTCGCGCGCGCGCACGATCTGCGCGTGATCGAAGACTGCGCGCAGTCCCTCGGCGCGCGGTACCATGGACGCGAAGTCGGCTCGATCGGCGACTGCGGCGTCCACTCGCTCACCGAGACGAAGAGCATTACGTGCGGCGAGGGGGGTGTCCTCGTCACCGACGACGCGCGCATCGCGCGCAAGGCCCGCCTGATCCGCAATCACGGGGAGGGCGTGGCCGACGAGCGCTGGAGCGACGACGAGCTGCGCAACGTCGTCGGGATGAACTTCCGGCTGACGGATCTCCAGGCGGCGCTCGCGATCGCGCAGTTCGAACAGCTCGACGAGCGCAATCGCATTCGAAGCAAGAACGCGGCGCACCTCGCGGCGCGGCTCGCGCGCTGGCCGATGTTCCTCTGCCAGGCGGTTGAGCCGGACGCGGTGCCGGCGTGGTTCATGTTCAAGACCCGCTACGTCCCGACCGCCGGCATGCCGTCGCGCGGCGACCTCGTGGCCATGCTCGTGGCGGAAGGCGTGCCGATGGTCGCGGGCTATCCGCGCCTTCTCTACGAGAATCCGCTGTTCGCGCAGCGCGGCGCGGGTTACGGAAAAGGGACGTGTCCGCGATCGGAAGCGCTCAATCGCGAGTTCGTCTGGTTCCCGTGGATCCATCCGCCGAACGATCGCGGCGACATGGACGATGCCGCGGATGCGGTGGACAAGGTCCTGAGCGCTGCGAGGCTCGCATGAGCGGGCCTCTCTCCAGCTTCGCCGAGAACGGATTCGCGTTTCCGATCCCCGTCCTCGGCGCGGACGAGTTGCGCGCGGTCCGCGAGCGGTTCGCGGCCTTCGCCGAGACGCACCACGACCTCAAACGCGCCGATAACCTGCATCTCTCCGTCGACTGGGCGCACGACCTGGCCGTCCACCCGCGCGTGGTCGACGCCGTGGCGACGCTGATCGGCGGCGACGTTCTCATATGGGGCTCGCTGCTTCTCGCCAAGCCGCCGCACGACGATGAATTCGTGGCCTGGCATCAGGACGGCGCGTATGCCGGCTATCTCGACGGCACGCCCGCGGTCTCCGCGTGGATCGCTCTCAGCGACAGCACGATCGAGAACGGCTGCATGCGGGTCGTGCCGGGATCGCACAGGACGAAGCTCGAGCACGTGCAGCCGCATCGTTCGCGGAACATGCTCAGCCGCGGACAGGAGATCGCCGTCGCCGTCGACGAGGCCGACGCGGTCGACGTCGTGCTCAGCGCGGGCGAGATGTCGCTGCATCACGTCGACATCGTTCACGGCTCGAGTCCGAACCGCTCGGCGCAGTGGCGGACCGGCTTCATCGTCCGCTACGCGACGCCCCGCGTCGCCGACACGCCAATCCCCGCCATGATCGTGCGCGGCCGCGGCGCTTCCCATCTGCGCTCGCTGGGAGCATGACCAGCGTCGGTCGGCGGTTGCGCGAGTGGGGAGGTGCGGACGCGCTCCGCCTGTCGGCTTCGCTGACGGCACTCGCGCGCGATGCGGCATACGCGCGGCAGCGGGCCCTGGCCATCGAGGCCATAGCGCGCGATTCCGCTGTCAAATGGCCCGTCCGCCGCCTCGCCGCGCTAATGCTGGAGAGCGCGCTCACGCGGATCCGCGCGGATCGGAAGTCGGAGCGCCGGTTCTGGATCGAGCGTTTCGGAATGACGGATGCCGAGGAGTTGCGGCGGGAGGGATTCTCCGCGGAGCGGCCGATCGAGACTCAGTTGTGGGAACGATTCCGGCGGCTCCGCCGCGTGCATCGCCTTCTCGGCGCGGACGAGCTTCGCGACTATCTCCGCGCGTCGGAACGCGAGTGCCGGCTCACTCTCGCGCGGTATCTGTTCACTGCCGCCGACGTGATCGCGCGCATCGAACAGCAGTGCCGGCGGTCGGAGGGAGTCCGCGATCAGAACGACTACGGAGAATTCCGCCGGGAGCTGTCGTACGTCATCGGGACGCTTCCGGCGATGGAGCGGGCCATCGTGGGGCATCTCGCGCGCGACTCCGTCATCCGCTGGGTCTCAGCGACGACGCCCGGCACGATCCACTCGCTCGTCGCGCAGCCGATCGGCACGGTTGTCCTGACGATCCGTCCGCCGGGCAGCAACCACGAGATCCAGATCAAACGCACCGGCCGGCAGCGCGAGCTGCCGTACAACGTCGTCTGGAAGCGCGAGGGGAAGGTCGTGTCGCCCGTGCATCACCTCGACGGCGGCTCGGAGCACAACTCGCTCGCGTACGAAGCGGAGCAGTCATCATTTTTCTCGCGCGTCTTCCGCGAGGTGCACGGCTTCGACGCGGCGATGTCGCGGCCGATCACGATCGCGCGGGTCGATACTCTCCCGACCGCGAACGGCGACGTCGATCTGATGGAGTACTTCACGGCGCCGCGCGTCTTCGGCGAACGCTATTACGAGATGCGCTGGAATCTCTACCACTCGGTCCGATCCCTCGCCCGCGACGACCGGACCGTGCTCGCCGCGGGAGACGACGACGCGCTCTCCCGCGAGTTCATCCGGCGCACGAAGCCCGCACAGTCGATCCTTGTCGGCAACACAGCCCTCCGCCTCGATCGCGTGCATCGCTACCTCGGCCCGAACGGTGCCAACGCTTACTTCGATGACGGCCTCGGGATCGCGCACGACGCGGACGATGACCGCCGCTTCGCCGACGAGCTGCTCGACGAGGTCCTAGGCATCTACGACCCTCCGCGCCTCCGATGGCATTCGTACGGCGACTACGTCGACGCCGCCTTCCGCGTCCCGAAGAATCGCGCGCGAGCCGACCGCGTGTACGTCTCGCTGCTGGAGCAGGTCGGCCGCTTCTGGGGAACCCTGCTCGCGTTGCGCGGCTACACGCGCGGCGAGTCATTCGTCGAGCGCAACTGCGGCCTGCGCAGCGTCTGGAACGGCGGCGAGTGGCGGGTGGAGATCGTGTTCATGGACCACGACTCGCTGATCTTTGGAACGAAGGGCGCGACGATCTATCGCCCCCGCGATCCGCTGATGGGTGCGATGGCGGACGCCGATCACATCCTCGGCGGCGTCTTCACGGCGGTCCAGCGCGAGCGCGGTGAGATCGGCTGTCTGCGCGAGGCCTATCGCATCGGCCCGCAGGCGCACCGCCGCGGCATGGCCGCCCTCCGGGCCGCGATGAAGAGCGCCTACGACCGGACACACGACGCCGTCCGGACGAAGCAGGAGCTCGCCGCGCTCTTCCCCGCCGCCCTCATCCCCCGCCTCGGCGACTGGGACGAAGTGGTGAGGAGTTACCTCCACGCCAAATCACCCGCGGCACGGGAACAATGGCCGGCCGAGGTTCAGAGCATGCTGCTCGCGCGCGGCTACGACGCGCCGGCGATCGAGGAACATCTGCAGGTCGTCCCCGGCACCGAATGGTTTCTGCGGCGCATCGCATTTCTGTTCGCGCCGCCGTCGTAGCGCGGTCAGGACGACGCGGCGGCGGAGGTTTCGCGATCGCGTGAGCGCTCCGCGAGCGTCTCCCCCTCCCGCACGAGCGGGAGCACCTCGCGCCCGAAGCGATCGACTTCGTCCAGCTCGGGCATGCCGGAGAGGATGAACTCCGTGACTCCGATTCGTCTGTAGGCGAGGAAGGTGTCGGCGAGCTCGCGCGGCGATCCGACGAGGAGGGTCCAGACCGGGCCGTAGTGGCCGACGAAGCCGGTGAAGAGCGAGTCGTTGAGCCAATGCGCGCCGGTTCCGGCGCGAGCGCTTGCCTCGGCGTGCATCTGGGAGGAGTCTTTCGTCAGGTTCGTGTGCAGTTGCGAGTCGCGCAGGGCGGCGCGCTCGCGGCGGCCGATCTTGTCGTCGGCGAGTAAGTCCTCGAGCGCGCGCAGCGCCTCGTGGCGCGTCGGGCGGCAGAGGATGCAAAGGCGGAGGCAGACGTTGATGTCTGCGGCGCGCATCGTGGCGACCGACGGCGCCAGCTTCTCCGGCGTATCGACGACGCGCAGCCAGCACGAGCCGTGCGCACGCGCGAGTTGTTCGGACTGCTCCGAGTGGCCGGAGATGTAGATCTCGGGCTCGCGGCGGCCTTGCGCGACGAACGGCGTGCCGAGCCTGCCGCTTTCGACGTTGTAGTAGCGGCCCTTGAAATCGACGTCACCCTCTTCGCGCCAGAAGGCGCGGCAGATCTGCAGGAACTCGTCGGCGCGCGCGTAGCGCTCGTCGTGTGCGAGGAAGTCGCCGTAGCCGCGCTGTTCGGGCCCCGAACTGCCGGCGACGATGTTCAGCGACAGACGTCCGCCGATCATTGCCGAGAGCGTATTGATCTGCTGCACGAACGTCGTCGGCTGCATGAGGCCCGAACGGTAGGCGAGCATGTAGCGCAGCCGTTCGGTGGCGAGTCCGAGGGCCGTGGCGATTGCGATGTTGTCCGGCTCGTAGCGGCTGAAGGAGATCAGCACCGAATCGATCCCCGCGTCTTCCGCGTGCCGCGCGAAATGCGTCCACCCGTCGAGCCTTGGCACGCGTGCCGGCGAGCTCCTGCCCGTCGACTCCACGCGGTAGCGCAGCGCCTCCGCAGGCGTCTGTTTCCTCCCCGGCACGACCTCGCCGCTCTTCGGAAGCATCCAGTGGAATCGCAGGCTCATCGCGCGCCCTCAATCGCTCGGAAACGCCGCCACGACCTCCAGCATCACCAGCGCGCCGGCCGGAAGGGCCACGTTGCCGACGGCGGTGCGCGCCGGCCATGGCGTGATGCCGAGGCCGGGGAGCCATGCGGCGTAGATCACGTCGACGGCCTTGAAATCCTTGATGTCGGCGAGGAGGAGCGTGACCTTGACGATGTCCTCCGCCGAACAGCCCGCGGCATTGAGGACTGCGTCGATATTCGCGAGCATCCGCCGCGTCTGGGCCTCGAGTCCTTGTTCGAGCTCGCCCGTGTTCGGGTCGCGTCCGGTCTGGCCGGTCAGGAAAACGAGGTCGCCGGTTCGGATGGCCTGCGAATACGTTCCGAGTGCCGGCGGCGCGGCGTTCGTCGTGATCTTCGTCTTATTGACCACTGGCCACGCTCCTCTCTTCGTCGAGGCTCTCGACGGCCAGCGGAATCTCGAAGCGCGCCCTGACCGGCGTCCCGCCCCACGGCGCCAGGTCGAGCAACTGCGGCTGGCCGGGATAGATGATCTGGACGAGGACGACGTTGGACGGATCGTCAAACCGGAGGTCGAAGTAATGGAACTCCGTGATGTTCGAGGCGTAGATCCAGACGTCGTTTCGATGACGGATCCATTCCGAAAAGCTCGGGCTCTCCATCGGCTCGGTCCGGATCTCGATCGGGATCTCGGAAAGGATTTGCTTCGTGAGGTCGAAGTGCTCGAACGCGTACTGCCAGCTCTGTTCGTACGGCCGTTTCGTCGAGCCGCGCTCGCGCGGGAGGCATCCGCGCTGTTTCATGCTGATGTTCTCCTGCACGAAGTGCTCTAGCTCGTTCTCGACGGCATAGTCGCCCGCCGTGAGCCGGGCCAGGAAATGCTCCGGATCGCGGCTGGAGGTGAAGACGCGGTGAATGATCCGGAAATACGAGATGGCTGCGGGATTGATGTCGAAAATCGTGATGCGCTTCGGACGCCACAATGGAATGAAGTTCAGCCCGTAAAGGCCGCCCACGACGCTGATCATGTGGATGTCGTCGCGCCGCGCCGGGGCCACACTTTCATAATGCGCGCGGAAATCGGCAAACTCGCTGAACGAGCCGTCCTGCGCGCCGTCGTCCGTGCCGTAGAAGACGTTCTCGGGGTGATTGACGTACATCTCGCGATTGCAAGCAAACGGCGCCTCGATCGTCACGATCTCTCCTTGTCGTTCACACGTCCACGGTCCATGGGACCGGCTCCGGAAGCACTCCATGACGCCGCGCCCAACGCTGCAGGGCCCACGGCGGCGTATCAATGTCGCGATAGCCGCCCGCGAGCTGCCGCGTGACCGGATCGGTCATCGACAACAGCCGGGGGTCGGGGATCTCGAGGTAGGTCTCGGTCTTCATCCAGCGATACGAATAGCCGAACATCACGACCTTCGAGCAGCGGTCGCTGAGGTTCGGAGCGCCTGTATGAAAAATCCGGTTCTCGAAGAGGAACGCGTCGCCGGCGTTCAATTGCAGGTCGGTCAATTCGCCCTCGATCGGATCGATCCCCCCCTTCGCGATCGGCAATGCGTCCGTGCGCCTGTGGCTTCTGCGCACGAGGAGGGTCATGCCGGAACGCGGCGCGTGAAAATCGGTCAGGCAGTAGCAGATCTTGATGCCGACGCGCGGGAGCGACTCGTGGCCAAGGTCGCGGGGAATGCGGATGTCGCGGTGATAGCCGAAGCGGAAAGGAGGCGACTGCGGAGCGGGCCGCTTGTAAATGAGGGCCGTGGAGTGGAGGTGGATGTTGGGACTAAGGAGCTGTACCACGAGCGGTACAGTGGCCGGATGCGATATCAGGTCGAACAGCGCCTTCTCCGCCAGGAGGCCGGGGCGGAGATCGAGCAGGTTGTACTCCGGTCGCCCCGGCAGCTCCGGCTTGTCGAGAAACGAGCGTGCGAGCCGGTCGCCGGCCGCGATCACCCGCGTCACCGCAGAGGAATCGAGCGCATCGCGCACGACCAGGAAGCCGTCCTCGTCGAAGGAGCGCTTCTGTTCCGGCTCGAGGCGTAGGAAATCCACTCTGCTCCTTTTCAGCGATTGCGAATGACGCAGCAGTGCTGGCACTCGCCGTTCACGGGAGGACGAATGACCGCGTCGGGAAACTCGCGCTGCATGAAGTCGACCGTGTGATAGACGTCGTAATTGATGCAGTGGTCCTGCGCGTCAGTCCATGTGCCGCTCGCATCGACGAACAGCTCCGGCACGTTGCCCTCATCGGTCACGACCGCGCACCAAGACGCGCCGCGACTGCGCTGCAGCAGGCTGTCGACGTCAACCGAACGATTCCGATCGCGAAACCGCCGTAATCGCGGGGCTAGGTTTCCCTCGACATCCTCGAACGTGAAGGCGAGCACTCCGCGCACCGCGAGGCGCGTCCTGAGCTGGCGCACGAGCTCGTGCATGTTTGCCGGCGTCGTATGGGTGAAGACGGAGTAGGCGAGGATAACGTCGAATTCAGTGCCGAGGTCGGGGATGGGGAGGCCGGGGACGCCGTCGGGATTGAAGGAGCAGTTGTAATGGTCGTAATGGATCCAGTGCGCCCGCGGAAAGGTCCGGCGGCCCGCCTCGATCGCATCGCGGATGACGTCGAGACAGTAGTAATTCTCGTGCCGGATCGCACAATCGGAATTCCACAAGAGATTGCCGTCCGTGCCTCCGAAGTCGAGCACTCGTTTGTGGGTCCAGTCGGGATGATTCAGTTGATGGTCGAAGTACGCGAACTGGCCGAGTTTCCTGACGCTGGCGCGTTGGGCCTGCATCTCCGGAGTGCCGCGCCACCGCTCGACTTCGCGCATCACTCCCGCCCCTCGGCCACCCGCGCGAGCTCGCCGGCGATCTCCGCCCGGCAGCGTTCCAGTTCGGCGCGCAGGTCGTGCCCCAGCGCGCTCTCCCACTGCGCGCGCTCCATGATCTTCAGGCGGATGCGCTGGTATTCGAGCTGTTGCTCGCGCGTCAGAGGCGTCCCCGGCATGGCCCGGCCGGAGCGGGTGCCGTCGTCGAAACGGCGGACCCACGACCAGACCTCCGGCAGCGCGACCACCCGGCAACGGTCGTAGAGCCGGAGCTCGAGCTCCCAGTCCTCGAACGACTCCAGATCCTCGGCGAACAGCGTCGACGCGATGCGCGCGAGCGCGGCGCGGCGGATGGTCATCGAGCACATCGACACGCCGTTGGAACTGTTCGTCCAGAGCCAGCGACAATCGCGGACCCAGCGCGGTTTCCCTTCCGTCGCGGCGAGGAGGCCGATCTCCTCGAAGCGGGTTGCGTCTTGCTGCCTCCCTTCCACGAAGCCGAGGGAGTCGGTGATGACGGCGTCGGCTCCTTCGAATTGATCGAGGATGCGCAACTCGGCGTCGAGCTTGCCCGGGAGCCAGAGATCGTCGGAGTCGAGGAAGCCGAGAAGCGTGCCGGTGGCGGCGGCGACTCCGGCGTTGCGGGCGGCGGCGGGGCCGCGCCGCTCGGGCATGCGCAGCAGGCGAACGCGCGAGCCGTACAGGCGCTCCACTTCGTCGGGCGTACCGTCGGTGGAGACGTCGTCGACGACGATCACCTCGACCTCGCCGGGACGCTGGCCGAGCGCGCTGTCGATCGACTCGCACACGAGCCGCCGGCGGTTCCAGACCGGGATCACTACCGAGAGGAGGGGCGGGGTGCCCGATTCATCGTCGCTGTCCGACAGCTCGTCACGATGCATGCGATATCCCATCTCTCTCGGCGGGAACGCCGACGACACACCTGGCCTCGAGTCGCTACTTCTGGAAGACGAATGGCCGGCAGAGGATGTGATTTCACAACGGCCGGCCACGACCCGTCTTTCCGAATGAAGCAGTCGTCTTTGTGCCCTTCACCGCAGCCCGAAGGAGGACCCATGTCTGGCTTGACTCGGCGCGCGCTTCTCAGTGCGTTGCTCCCGGTTCTCGTGGTTCTCGCGGCCTTGCCCGCGTTCGGCCAGTGCGATCCGAACGATCCGCATGCGGACGTCGTCGCGCTCAATCAGCCGTTCGTACTGAACCGGCTGGGGGCGATGGTGCCGCAGGGGATGATCTACGCCCTCAAGCGCGACGTCGTGCCCGACACCTGCTACAACGGAGGCGGCGACTGCACGGCCAGCGGCGCGCCGTCGTTCACGCTCCAGCCGGGAAAGGTGCAGTTGCGGCGCGACCGCCGTCCGCGCCCGCTCGTGCTCCGCGTAAACGAGGGGCAATGCCTCATCATTCAACTGTGGAACATGCTGCCGCCGGCGCCGCCTACGGCCACCGGTGATCCCGACGCATTGATTCCCTTCACCCGGCAGGTGTCGATCCACGTCAACGGTCTCGAGCTTGCGACCGGCCCGAACGGGTCGGCGTCGACCGGCATCGCCAATGACGGCTCCTTCGTCGGGCGGAACGCCACCAGTCTCGTCGATCCGGGGAACAGCGCGATCTACCGGCTCCTCGCCGCGCACGAGGGGACGTACCTCATGTACAGCATGGGCGCGAACTTCGACCAGGCCACCACCGGCGGGACGTTCATGGGAACGGCGACGAACGGGATGTTCGGCGCGGTGAACGTGCAGCCGAAGGGCGCCGAGTATTACCGCAGCCAGATCACCCACGACGATCTGATCAACTTCGCCACGAAGAAAGACGGCTCGGGGAATCCGACCTTCACGCCCGACGGCCAGCCGAAGGTCGATTATCAGGCGCGGTACCCGGCCGGACATCCGCGTGCCTGCGCGCCGGTGCTGCGCATGGTCGCGCCGCCGCAAAAGGTGAGCGGCAGTCAGTGCGTCGCGGTCGCGGGGGCGGCGCCGGATACGTTCTACGGCGACCTGACGGCGATCATCACCGGGCCGAACACGGGCGACTTCACCGGCAACGGCCCCTCCTTCGATCCGATCTCGGCGTCGCCCGATCGGCGGCAGCCGTACCGCGAGTTCACCATTCACTACCACGAGCTGAACGGCCCGACGCAGGCGTTCAACGCGTTCGCCGGAAACGCCACGTGCAAAAACGGACCGAACGAGAACGGGGGGATGGAGAACGTCCTCACGCCCGGCTCCGATCTGTTCGCCATCAACTACGGGACGGGAGGCATCGCCGCGGAGATCCTGGCGAACCGGTACAAAGTGGGCCCGGAGAAGGACTGCGTCGACTGCCGCTTCGAGGAGTTCTTCCTCAGCGCGTGGGCGGTCGGCGATCCAGCCGAAGTGACGGACGTCCTGGCGAACCAGACGTTGAACTGTCCGTTTCCCGACAACCCGAATTCCCCTCCGGCGACCAAAGTCCTCTTTCCGGACGACCCGTCGAACGTCTATCACAGCTATCTGAACGATCACGTGAAGTTCCGCGTGCTGCACGCGGGAGCCACGCTGACGCACGTCCACCACCAGCACGCCCACCAGTGGCTGCACTCGCCGAACGACAACGACAGCACGTACCTCGACAGCCAGATGATCAGTCCGGGGAGCGCGTACACGCTGGAGATCGACTATCACGGCAGCGGCAATCGCAACCGGACGGTCGGCGACTCGATCTTCCACTGCCACTTCTATCCCCACTTCGCGGCCGGCATGTGGAGCATGTGGCGCGTTCACGACGTCTTCGAGGGCGGCACCGAGCTCCAGCCCAACGGCGTGCCGAAGGCGAAGTCGCGCGCCACTCCCGACGGCGAGATCGTGCGCGGCGCGCCGATCCCGGCGATCGTGCCGGTCCCGACGCTGGTCATGCCGCCGCTCCCGAGCTACGCGACGCTCACGAGCAACGGCAGGGAGGCGCAGTTCGGCGGTACGTGCCTCGGCAATGCCGTAGACGGCATGCCGATCGTCAACGGCACCTGCGTCGACACCACGCACGTCGACGGCAAGGCCCTGCTCAACGGGAAGTTCTTCAAGACGGCCACGGCCGAGAATCCCGGCTATCCGTTCTTCGTCCCCGGCATCGGCGGATCGCGGCCTCCGCATCCGCCGCTCGACTACGCATGCGATGAAGTGTCGAATGGTGTCTGCAAGACGGAGCCGATCACGCAGGATTGCCGCGTCCAGGGCGAGCCGGTGTTGCTCGACGGCGGTCTGCCGAGGCACGTGGTGGTGGCCGGCTCGGTCTCCCACGAGCACCACAACGTCTGGGACTTCACGAAAGACAACGACAAGCTCGACGCGACTCAGCTTCCGGAAGACGGAACGCCGATCGAGAAGGCGGCCATCGCCTTCAACGCGATGCTCAATCACCCGAGCTTCACGCCCGACGGCACGGCCGGCATGTTCCGCACCAACGGCCTGCCGCGCGGACCGCAGCACGGCGCGCCGTTCGCCGATCCGGCCGTGCACATGGACGGCACGAAGGCCGGCTCGCGCGTGGTCCGCTACAAAGCGGCGAACGTGCAGACTGATGTCGTGTTCAACAAGAGTGGCTGGCACTATCCGCAGCAGCGCTTCATCACGCTATGGGGGGACGTGAAGAAGACGTTGGACAACAGCGGCGACAACCTCCCGCAGCCGTTCTTCTTCCGCGCGAACAGCAAGACCGACATCATCGAATACTGGCTGGCCAACCTCGTGCCGGCCTACTACGAGCTGGACGACTTCCAGGTCCGCACGCCGACGGACATCCTCGGCCAGCACATCCACCTCGTGAAGTTCGACGTCCTCGCATCCGACGGCGCGGCGAACGGCTTCAATTACGAAGACGGCACGCTGTCGTACCAGGAGGTTGACGAACGGATCAAGGCGATCAATGCCGTCGGCGGCCTGAAAAAATTCAATTCTCCCAATCGCTGTACGCTCACGGCCAAGGGCATTCCTGAACTGCCCGGATTCATCGGCGCGCAGGCCACGATCCAGCGCTGGTATCCCGATCCGCTTCTCGGCGACCGCGGCCATCCGAACAAGGACCGCACTCTGCGGACCGTGTTCACGCACGACCACTTCGGTCCGTCGACACACCAGCAGGCCGGGCTCTACGCTGGCCTCCTCGTCGAGCCCGAGGGCTCCACGTGGACGCTGCCGGATGGCACGGCCATGGGGACGCGGTCCGACGGCGGGCCGACTAGCTGGGAGGCGCGCATCGTCAACGGCGACGACAGCTACCGCGAGTTCGCGCTGGAGTTCCAGGACCTGGCGCTCGCGTACGGTCCGAAGTCCATCAGCAAGCGGGTGTGCTACCCGGACGATCCCGCGCCCGTCGACTGCACGCCGTACGGCGCGCCCTATCCGTCGTCGATCGGTCCCACGACGAAGGTCTTCGGCTGGGCCGATCCGGGGACCGCCACTCCCGCCGATCAGGCGAACGTCATCAATCCCAGCAACCCCAACCTCCGCCAGACCGTCAAGCCGACGTCGAACAGGACAAACCCGACGATCATCACCGGATCGGTCTTCACCGGCACGCTCAACGTGAATTACCGCAACGAGCCTCTGGCGCTGCGCGTGGACAATGGGCCGGCCACGACCCACAACCCGAACGATCAACAGACCGATCTCGCGTTCGGGTTCGCGTCGATCAACCGGGCTCTCGCCGAGCTCAATACGCAGCCAGCCCTCGGAACGCCGATCGATTCCGCGAACCCGAGCGGGTTCAAGTTCAGCTCCCCATTTGCGGGGGCGGGGCCGCTCGATCCGTACACGCCGCTGCTCCGCGCCTACCAGGGCGATAAGGTGCAGGTGCGGGTGCTCGTGGGCGGGTACCTCTTCAATCACAACTTCGCGTTCCACGGCGTGAAGTGGCTCTTCGAGCCGTCGGCGCTCGACTCCGGCTACCGCGACAACCAGCCAATGGGGATCTCGGAGCACTTCGAGTTCCTCTTCAAGGCGCCGGTCACGCAGCAAGCGGCCTCCACCCAGCCGTGCGTGAAAGGCGCGGGGGCGAAGCTTTTCTGCGCCGACTACCTCTACACGCCGGGCGCCGGCCAGTGGGATCTGGCCCAAGGCCTGTGGGGCCTGATGCGGACGTACAACACGGGAGGCGGCGACAAGGTCGCCGGCCTGGAGACGCTGCCGAACAACAAGGACGGTGGCAGCGGCCTGAGCGCCGTCGGCTGCCCGGCCGGCGCGCCGAAACGGCAGTATTACGTGAAGGCGGTCAACGACGGTCAGTTGAGCTACAACGCGCGCATCTCCGTCGGGAACCAGATCGTCAATCCGTACGCGCTGCGCTTCGTCCTCACCGACCAGAACTTCAAGGCGCTCTCGAGCGAGAAGATCCCGCTCGTCCTGCGCGCCGATGCCGGTGACTGCGTCAGCGTCACGTTGAAGAACGCCTTTTCCGTGACGACCTTGAACGACCCGACGCAGATCGTCCCGCCCTTCACGATGAAAGATCAGAACATCCCCGGCTTCATGCCCTTCACCCTGAACGGCAAGCCTCTGATCAGCGGCTTCTACCCGTCGGCGCAAGCGGGACTGCATCCGCAGCTCCTGTCGTACGACGTCACGAAGAACGGCGGGATGAACGTCGGGATCAATCCGAACCAGACCGTCGCGCCGGGACAGACCCGCACCTACACGTGGTTCGCCGGCACCGACGGCGGCACGGCCGTGGAGCTCGGATCGGCGAACATCATCCCCGCCGATCCGATCGAGCATCCGAGCTTCTCGATGGTCGGCGCTTTCGTGACCGAGCCGAAAGGGTCGTCGTGGCCTTCCGACGGACGCCTCTTCACCGACGTCAAGTCAGGGCAGACGACGCTCTTCAAGGAGTTCGTGAACGTCCTGGCCAACAACGCCTACCTCTATGCATTCAACGCGATGCCGCCGGCGAACGGGGCGCAGTTCTTCAACGCCATCAACTACTGGTCGAACTCGATGGCCTACCGCTACGGCGGCCAGAATGGCGTGCAGCCCAACTTCAACCCGAACAATGCGAATACGCCGAACCCGAACCCCGGCGGCCTGGCGAAGGCCTTCTCGAACTCGCTCGTCGTGTACGACACGGCGTCGGAGCAGTGGGGCGATCCTCGGCCGGTGTGGATCGTCGAGCGCAAGAAGCCGTTCCGCCTGCGCATGGTCCATACCGACGGCCTCGGCGGCTTCCCCGACGACGTGATGAAGCTCCACGGCCACGTGTGGGCCGAGGAGCCGTACACCGCGAGCTCGACGCAGATCGGGTCGAACCCGAAGTCGAACTTCACCGGCGGGCGCGAAGGCTTCGGCCCCGGCCACCAGTTCGACATGGTCTTCGGATCGGCCGGCGGAAAGATGGGCATCCCGGGCGACTACCTCCTGGCCAGCTTCCCGGCCGCGGAGCAGGCGAACGGCAACTGGGCCCTTGTGCGGGTCTGCGATCCGGAGCAGCTCCAGCTCTTCCCGTGCACCGCTTCGCCGAAAACGGGACCGCTCAAGCCGCGGGACCAAGGCCAGAAGCTGTATGGCGTGAAGGACGAGCCGCCTTCGACGACGAGTCCCGACCGCTTCTTCCTCCGCACGAAACCGGCGCTGGAGGAGAAGCCGGACAAGATTCACGTGCCCGCGAATACAGCCACGCCTCCGCCGCCCGCATCGAGCGGCTCGAGCGGCGGCGGCTCGGGGAACTGAGTCATCCGGCCGTGGGAGCGGCGTCATGTGCGCTGCTCCCACGGCACGCTCATGCCCGTTCTTCCTGGTTGTCCGAAGGAATGGTCGATCGCGATCTACGCGGGCGCGTCGCTCGGCGCGCTCGCGTCGACGCATGACGCCGGCCGTCCCGCGCTCACGTTCCGCGACGTCGACGATCCGCCGGCGCGCTTCGTCGCCGACCCGTTCCTCGTCCGTCATGACGACGAATGGCTGCTCTTCTTCGAGGCGCTGAACGCGTCGCGGGAGAAGGGGGAGATCGCAGTCGCCCGCAGCTCCGACGCCGCGACGTGGCGCTACGGCGGCACCGTGCTGCGCGAACCCTTCCATCTGTCGTATCCGAACGTCTTCGCGGCCGGAGACGAATGGCTGATGACGCCCGAGGCGCTGGAGGCGGCGGGAGTGCTGCTGTACCGGGCGGACGAGTTTCCGCGGCGCTGGTCGCTCGACAGCGTCCTCATCGAAGGGACGTGGGCCGATCCGACGGTGTTCGAGTATGACGGCGGCTGGTGGATGTTCGCCTGTTCCGCGCCGCTGCAACACGATCGCCTCGAGTTGTTTTGGGCGGACGACGTGCGCGGACTATGGCATCGCCATCCGCGCAGCCCGATCGTCGCCGGCGATCCGCGGCGATCGCGCCCGGCCGGACGGCCGCGCGTGGTCGACGGCACGCTCGTGCGTTTTGCGCAGGACTGCTGTCCCGATTACGGCAACGCCGTGCGCGCGTTCGCGATCACGAAGCTGACGCGCGACGACTACGCGGAGCGCGAGTTGCCAGCGCCGGTCGTCGCCGCGAGCGGCGCGGGGTGGAACGCCGACGGGATGCATACCGTCGATCTCCACTCGTGGGACGGAGGGTGGCTCGCCGCGGTCGATGGCTATCGCTACCAGCCGGCGCCGCGATGCGAGCTGCTGACGGAGCTCGCCGACGTCGAGGCGATGGCCGACGAATGGGACGCGCTCGTGCAGCGCTCGGGCGCGCATCGCGTGTTCGGATCGCATGCATGGACCCGCGCGGCGCTGATCGCGCAGCCGGCGCGCGCTCCGTACGTCGTCACGCTGCGCGTCGAGGACCGTCTCGAGGCGATCCTGCCGTTCGTCCGCAGCGAAGAGGGGATCGAGTTCCCGACCTCTCTCAGCGACTACAACGATTTCATCGCATCCGATCGCCTGCATGCGGCGCGCGCATTTCACTGGATCCTGCGCGCGATGCCGGCCGGCTCGCGCATCGCGATGCGCGGCCTCAGCGAGGACTCGGACGCGCTGGCGGTGGTGCGCGGATACGCGCCGCAGACCGTATCCGTGGAGACGAGCTGTTTCCACGCCGACGTCGACGGCTCGTATTTCGCGACGCGCTCGCGGGCGCTGCGAAAATCGATAGGCCGCTCGCGGCGCGCGGCCGCCGCGGGTGGATTGACGATCGAGCGCGTGCGGCCGGACGCGGACGTCGCGGCGATCTTCCTCGCGCTCAACCGCGAGCGTTTCGGCGCGGGCAGCCGCTTCGCAGACCCGGCGATGGAGACGTTCGTCCGCGAGGCGCTTCCGCCGTTGGTTCGCCGCGGCGCCGTCGAGGCGTACGCGCTTCTGCGCGGGGACGACGCGCTGGCCATCGACCTCGTGCTCGTCAGCGGCGAAAGCTTCGCTTGCTGGAACGGCGGGTTCGCCGCCGAGGCCGCGCCGTGCGCGCCGGGACGGCTCCTGTTTGCGGCCGAGGTCGAACATGGTCTCGCAAGCGGCCGGCGCCGTTTCGACCTGCTGCGAGGTACGCATCCGTACAAACGCTCGTGGTCGACCGGAAGTCACGACCTGTATCGCGCGGAGGTGGTCGTGCCGTGAAGCCGCGGGCGCTGATGGTTTGCAGCGAGCTTCCGTACCCGCACGTCGTCGGCGGTTACGAGCGGATGCTCGTCGATTTCGAAGAGCACGTGTTCGACGATTTCGACGTCTACTTTCTCCTGTGCCGGCGGAAGTCGCCGCGCGGCCTCTTTCATCGCGGGCGGCGGCTCGACGTCCGGCTCGACCTCGACACGCTGCTGGCCTACGACTTCCGCTTCGCGTTCATCATCCGCTCGGACATCGACCTCGACGCTCCGCGATTCGTCGCGCCGCTCATCGCGCGCATCCCGTCGTTCTGCTTCGTCGAGCGCCATCCGCACCGCCTCGTCCGCGACGACCGTTTCCGCGGCGTGCTCACGCATCGCACCGCGCGAAGCCACGGCGATGTGCTCACCATCGGCGGCGGCTACGATCCGGCGGTCTTCCGTCCGCCGCCGAGCGAACGTCACGAGCAGCCGTTCGTGCTGTCGGTCGGCCGCATCCATCCGCGCAAGAACCAGCTCGAGCTCGTGCGCAACTACCGCGCGCGGATTTACGACCGCTTCGGCCTCCCGCTGCTCCTGGCGGGAGGCAGCGCGCATGACCGCTACTTTCGCGAGGTCCTCCGGCACGTCGACGGAGACGCCGTGCGCGCGACGTTCAGCGCCGCCGCGGACGGTTGGCGCCGGAGCCGGGAGATCGCCGATCTCTGCCACCGTGCGCGTTTCTTCGTCATGCCGTCGCCGCGCGAGACGTTCTGCATCGCCCTCATCGAAGCGCTCGCCTGCGGCGCGACCGGCGTCGTGAACGGCCACTACGGCGGCTTCGACGCCCGCGACCTCCGCCCGCGCGTTGTCGGACCGGTGACGGGGAAGCGCGGCTCGATCCTCGACGTCCTCGAGCGTGCGATCGCGAACGACGTCCGCATCGACGCCTCGGCCTGGGCCGCGAAGTACGCCCTGCCGGCGACGAAGGAGAAGGTGATGGGCTTCATCCGGCCGCGGATGTGATCGGACCATGAAGAAGCTCGTCATTGGGCCATTTGCGCTGCTGCAGGGTTACGTCTCGCGCGAGATCTGGCAGACCGTGTGTCTTCTTGCCGCGGAGTACGGGTGGGGAGTGCTCGATGCCGCAGAGCTGCCCGACGACCTCCGCCGCCTGCCGGCGATCCTGCGTCACCGCTTCGGCGAGCTGCCCGACGTGGTTCTCTTCCGCGAATCGTACGAGTGGGTCGTGCATTGCGCGCCATTCTTCAGAGAGACCGGCGCGCGGATCTATGTCATGACCGAGGACCTCCATCACCCGTTTGCGGCGATGGACGCGGCTCTGCATCTCGCCACTGCCGTGCTGTCGAACTATGCGCCTCGGCTGCCGCTGCTTCTTCCGGAACAAACCGACACACGCGTGATCTGGGTGCCCCATGGGGCGGGGCCTGATTTCCAGCTTCCGCTGGAGCCGTCGCCCGAAAAGGCCGTATTCGTGAGCGGCGCGATGAACCGCGATTTTTATCCGCTCCGCGCGGCGATGCGCGAGCTCGTCATGCGGCGCCCGGAGCTCGGGAGAATCCACCACCATCCCGGATACTTCACCACTTTCGACTATCGCTCCGACGAGCGCGTCGGGCGCGGTTACGCGGAAGCGATCCGTCGCTGCCTGGCCGCCTTCACCGACGCCACGCGATGCCAGTACTTGCTGGCGAAGCACTTCGAGATCCCGGCGACGGGCGCGCTGCTGATCGCGGAGCGGTCGGTATCACCACAACTCGCGAGCCTGGGATTCGTCGATCGAACGCACTATCTGAGCGCCGACGCCGCGACCTCGAAGTGGTCGTGGAGCATGTGCTCGACGACCGCAACCGCGCCGAGATCGACGCGATCCGCGGCCGCGGGCATGAACTGGTGTACGAGCAACATAGGACCTGTCACCGCGCGCAGCAGATCGACTCCGTCTGCGTCTAATACTCCCCGGAACGGTCCGGCGGATCACCACCACGGCGGACGGTTTGCGCGAATGAGATAGTCGTTGAGGAAATCGGCGAGCACGGTCCGCGATTCGATCTCCGCTCGAAGATTCAGGAAGAGCTGAGGTTCGAGGTCCCCGACGAGACGGATGCCATCGTGAAATCCGTACACGGCCGGCAAGCGGGCGAGGCCGAATGCCTTCTCGAAGGCCTCGAGAAAAATGAAGTCGCCGTAGCGAGGGCCCTGCAGGTTCGGCCAGCCGCGCGCCAGAACCGGTTCGCGGAACTGGAGCTGCAGTATCGCGTCGCGCCTGCCGAGGAACATCGCCGTGTCGACGCGGCCGATGCGGACTTGCGGAGGGGCGGGCCAGACGTGCGTCTCCCTTTCCGAGAGATGCACGAGGACGCCGAACAGCGCCCCGGCCAGCGCATGCGCTTCCAGGTACGGAATCACGAGGTCGGCGAGGATCGGGAGCATCAGGTTGTCGTCGTCGAGGAAGTAGACGAAGGGACGGGTTGCCGCTTCCAGTCCCAGTTGCCGCTGGACGTCGCCCCATTGCCGTGTCCGCGGCCCCTCGATGAGGACGTGCGGTGGCAGCCCGTCGGGGATCGTCAATGGGCCGTCGGTGACGAGAATCCATTCGGCCTGCTCCGGAACGGAGAGCGCAACACACTCCAGGAGCTCCGGACGCGACACGGGGGTAATGACGCTGAGCTGCTCATCGAAACTCACTGCGCGATCGCCTTCTCGTACTCCTTCACGTAACTCTCCGCCATGCGCAGGTAGTGAAATCGCTCCAGCGCGTGAGCGCCGCATCGCTGCGGATCGATCGTGTCGATCGCGTCCGCGGCGGCGATGAGCTCCTCGCGCGAGCGGCAGACGAAGCCGGTGTCGCTCGTGACGATCTCCGGCAGTCCGCCCTGGTCGGTGCAGATGACCGGCGTTCCGGAGAGCAGCGCCTCGACGCAGACGAGCCCGAACGCCTCGGGTGCGCGGGAGGGAGCGATGAGCGCGCGGGCATGAGCGAGCAGTTCCGCCTTTGCTTCGCCGGCGACTTCGCCGGCGAAGAGGACGTCATGCCCGCGGGACATCGCCTCGACCTGCGCCTGAGCGTCGGCACTCGCTGCTGAGCCGGCGATGACGAGCCTCCGTCCGACGGCGGCGGCGACGTCGAGCGCGAGGTCGAGACCCTTCTCCCACGCGCGATCGAGAGCGCCCATGAAGAGCAGGTCGTGGCCCTTCGTCGGTGAGTAGATGAGCTCCGCGGGATCGACGCCGTTGTGCACCCAGCGCTCCGAGCCGAACGTTCCCGCGAGCGCGCGTGAGACGTAAATCCAGTTGTCCGACACGGCGAGTCGCGCGCGGTCGTAGCCGGCGGCGAAGAGGTCGGCGTGGATGGTGCGGACCCACGGCCGGCCAATTGCCCCGCCCTTCTCATACGGCGTGATGCGCTGGTGATGCACGACGTCGACGCGCGCCGCATCGCGCTCCATCGCCGCGACGACACCTTCCGGCAGCGGCGTGTCCTCGCCTCCCTCGAGCGCGTAGAGCACCGTGTGTCCGAGCTCCGCCAGCCCGCGTGCGAGAAGGTCGAGGACGCGCGCGCTCGCGCGGCCCGCCCCTCGCGAAGGAAACCGTGAGGCGGGATAGCGATGATCGGCCGTCAGAAGGACGCGCACGTGCGGGCTCCGGCGCTCTCCTCCGCCTCGCGGCGGCGGAGCAGCGGCATGACCTCGCGTCCGAAGACTTGCATCTCCTCGAGCTTCGGCCACCCCGAGAAAATGAACTGCGTCACGCCGACGTCGCGGTACTCCATGAGCGCTTCGACGATCTCGTCCGGCGAGCCGACCAGCACCAGCGCCGCCGACCCGAACACGCGCACGGCGCCGGTCCAGAGGTAGGACGTGAGCCATTCGTTCTCGGCCGAGTCGAATCCCCGGTTCATCGACACGGAGTCGGTCGCGGCGATGAAGCGCCGCTCGCCGGCGCTGACCTTTGCCTCCGGATCGGCACGCTGCACGATCCGCCGCGCCGCGGCGACCGCCTCCTCATGCGTCGGGCGGACCACGATCGCCGCGCGGATGCCGATCGTCTTCCCGGCGTCGAGCACCGGCCCCGCCATCGCCCGGATCTGCATCGGCGTCTGCACGAACTGCATCCAGCACGTCCCCTCGCGCGCTGCGAGATCGCGGGCCTGCGTCGAGCCGCCGGCGATCAGCAGCTCCGGCCCGCGCGCGCCGTCCGACGAAACGAACGGCGTGTACAGCCGTCCCCCCTCGATGCGGTAGTAGCGGCCGTCCTTTTCGGCGCGGCCGGTCCGCCAATACTCGTTGCACACCGCCAGGAACTCCTCGGTGCGCGCATACCGCTCGTCGTGCGCGAGGAAGTCGCCGTACGCGCGCTGCTCTTCGGGCGAGTAGCCGGCGACGACGTTCAGCGAGAACCGGCCGTCGATGAGCGACGACAGCGTGTTGAGCTGCTGCACGAAGGTCGTCGGCGACATGAGGCCCGAGCGGTACGCGATGATGAGGCGGATGCGCGAGGTCGCGAGACCGAGGGCGGTGGAGAGGATGATCGCGTCAGGTTTCAGCCAGCCGAAGTCGACGAGGAGCGAGTCGATGCCGCAAAGCTCCGCCTCGCGGCAGAAGCGGATCTGCGTCTCGAGATCGGGGAGGCCGATATCGGGGATCTCGCACTCGGCCATGCGGCTCGAACCGCTGCCCTCGCCGCGCTGCGGCAGACGCCAGTGAATGCGCAGCGGGCCGCTCATGCGATCGCCTTCGTCCGCGTCTCGAGGCCCTCGAGCGCGCGGACGCGCGGAAGAACCTCGTCGCGGAAGAGCGTCATCTCCTCGAGGTCGGGCCAGCCGAGGAAGAGGAACTGCGAGATGCCAGCGGTCTTGTATGCGATGAGCGTTTCGGCGAGCTCGTCAAACGAGCCGACGAGAGCGATCGACGGCGCGCCGAAATAGGGGATGGCCCCCGTCCAGAGATACGGCGCCGGCCATTCGGCGTCGCCGCGCGCCATCGCGTACATCGCGCGGAACGCGACCGAGTCGAGGCCGCGCTCGATCTGCTGATGGGTCGCATGCGCTTCAATGCCGATCTCGGCGACGAGCGTATGCGCAGCACGCACGGCCGCGTCCCTCGTTGGGCGTGCGATGATCGAGCTCAGGATGCCGACCTCTTTTCCCGCGCGCAGAACGCGCGTCGCGGCGGCGCGGATCGTCTCAACCGGCTCCGGCATCCGCCAGAGGCAGTCGCCGTGGCGGATACAGAGGTCTTCCGCGAGCGCGGAGTTTCCGCCGACGAAGAGCTCCGGCCGCGCGCGATCGGGCGCGATGAACGGGACGTTCAGCCTGCCGCGCGCGACGCGGTAGTGGGCGCCTTCAAAATCGACCGGCTCGTCGCCGCGCCAGAAGGCATTGCAGATCGCGAGGAACTCGTCGGTGCGCGCGTAGCGCTCGTCGTGCGCGAGGAAGTCGCCGTAATACCGCAGCTCGTCCGGCGTGTGGCCGGCCACGATGTTTACGCAGACGCGGCCGCCGGTGAGGGCGGCGACGGTGTTGACCTGTTGCACGAAGAGCGTCGGCGAGATCGTACCCGAGCGCACCGCGACCATGAACTTGATCTTCGTCGTCAGCATGCCGAGGGCGGAGGCAAGGGTGAGGGGATCGGGGCGGGCGAACGAGAACGCCGTCAGCAGCGACTCGAACCCGCACTCCTCGGCGCGCCTGCAGAAGCGCACCAGCGCATCGAGATCGGGTCGCCCGGAGAGCGCGCCGCGAGCCTTGGCCCGCCGCAACTTATCGCCGGCTGAAGACATGCTCCAGTGAAAGCGAAGCGGCGGCATCGTCAGTCCCGGAAGAAGAACTCCTTGCTGAAGTAGCTCGTGCGGGGATCGCGGGCACAAAGAGCTTGCGCAGCGCTCACAAATGGAAGACGTCCCGGCCGCGGCGCTTGTGACTTCACATTGACGACGGCTTTCCGTCTTCGATGTGTGACGTTCATTTCCGGGGGACCGTCGCGGTTCCTCTATTTCGATGTCCATCTCGGCCGTCCGCAGTGGCCGTCGCTGCGCGTCCTCGACTTCGGCGGCAACGCCGGGAACCTGCTGCTCGACTCGCGCTGCACGATCGACCAACGCAACTACTCATGCCTCGACGTCTCGCGCGACGGAGTGGCGCTGGGCAGGCGCCGCTACCCCGACGCGCGGTTCGTTTTCTACAACCGGTTCCATCCGTTCTTCAATCCGGAAGGGGACGATGACCTGCCGATCCCGCTGCCTGGGCCGTTCGATGTCATCCTCGCGTACTCCGTCCTCACGCATCTGTCGATCGAGGAAACGGGGAAGCTCTGGAAGGAACTGCTCGCACTCCTGCTGCCGGGCGGAGCACTCGCGTTCACGTTCATGGATCCGCGCTACCGGCCGGCGCCGCGGACGTGGACCAACCTCGAAGACCGGCTGCATCGCGCCGGTGGTCCCGATCCGTCCGATTTTGATGTCGTCGCGGTAAACGATGGCGAGCTCGCGGACGCCGATCGTTATCCGCCGCGCGCCGCGCAGTACGACGTCCTGCACTCCCGCGACTTCGTCCAGCGCATGTTTCCGGAGGCCGTGATCCGGCCGCCGCTGTTCGGGGAGCGGCAGCACTGCGCGATCCTCCGCGCGTTGTGAGCGGTTGTTTTCCTCACGCGGCAGGCTCGTGAAACGTCTTCGAAGCAAGGATCCCTGTCCACCCATGCGCCGGATTGCCGCCGTGCTCCTTGCCGCCTCGCTGCTGCCGTGGCCCGCGCACGCGGGCGCCTTCAAAGCGAAGAAGGAGGTCGGCGGACTCGCCGTCGAGTTCAGCGTCGATCCAATCGCCGTCGGCTCCGAGCTGGAGGAAGACGTCCCGGTCGCGGTGACGCTGCGCGTCGACGACGGCGGCGGGAAGCCGCTGCGCGGCATCGCCCCGGCGGCCTGGATGAGCCTCCGCAGCGCGAACGACCGCCGCCCCGAGGACGCGCGCTGCACCGGGAAGGTCGCGACGTTCACCGCCGGCAACATCTTCGTGCGGCCGGAGGTCGACCTCAACGTCTTCCACGTCCTGGCGCTCAACGACGACGCCACGGTCACGGTGATCGATCCGCACTTCGGCTTCGGCGGCAGCCGTCTCCTGGCGATGGTCGAGTTGCGCGGGCGCGGCGAGGACTGGGCGTTCAACGCCGACTCGAGCCGCCTGTTCATCTCCATGCCCGAGGCGGACGCGGTGGCGGTGGTCGACACGAGCTCGTGGAAGGTCGTGCGCGAGCTCGCGGTCGGCGACGAGCCGCGTCGCGTCATGCCGGCTCCCGACGGACGGATCTGGGTCGCGCATCGCAAGGGCGCCGCGGTCCTGCGCGGCGACGGCGACGGGATCGCCGCGAAGATCGAAACCGCCGAGCGGCCGACCGAGATCGTCTGGACCGAGGGCGGCCGGGTCGCGGCGTTGACGGGAGGCGCAACAGTCACGTTCGTCGACACCGCTTCGATCCGCGCTCGCGGCAGCGTCGCGGTTTCCTCCGCCATCACCAGCGCCGATTTCTCGTCACTCAGCAAGCGGCTGTATGTCGGCACCACCGACGGCCACATCGCGGTCATCGATCCGGCGAAGCAGGGGATCGTGGCCCGGTTCGAGACCGGCGCCGCGCCGGTCCAGGTCCGCTTCGACCCGAGCGGGCGGTATGGATTTGTGGTGGTGCCGTCGAAGCACGAGGTGCAGATCGTCGACGCGGGCAAGAACCGCGTCATCCAAACCGCCGACGTCGATCAGAATCCCGACCGGGTCTCCTTCACCGACAACCTCGCTTACATCCGTCCCCTCGGCAGCGACATGGTCCTGATGATCCCGCTCGACAAGATCGGAACCGAGGGCACGCCCGTGCCGGTCGTCGATTTCCCGGCCGGCCAGAAGCGGTTCGATCAGGGGCCGGCGCCGAGCATCGCCGACGGCATCGTCGCGGCGCCGGGCGAGCCGGCGGTTCTGGTCGGGAATCCCGCGGACCGCGAGATCTACTACTACCGCGAGGGGATGGCCGCGCCGATGGGGCATTTCTCGAACGACTCGCGCGCGCCGCGGGCCGTGCTCGTTATCGACCGCAGCCTGCGCCTGCAGGCCGGCGGCGGCTTCCGGACCACGACGCGGCTCGGACGGGCCGGGACGTACGACGTCGCCGTCTTCGTAGACTCGCCGCGGATCGTCACCTGCTTCACGATGACGGTCGGTACGAACCGCGAGCTCGAGGCGCGCCGCCGCCCGCAGGCCGTCGTCGAGTACGGGCGACGCGAGGTCGACGCGCAGGTCGGGCAACCGGTGCGCATCGTTTTCCGGATCATCGATCCGGCGACGCGCCGGCCGAAGGGCGGTTTCGCCGACGTCACCGCGCTGCTGTTCGCCCCGGGCCTGGTCAACATGCGGAACAGCGCCGTCGCGCGGGAGGACGGCACGTACGTCGTCGACGTCACCCCGCCGTCGGCCGGCGTCTACTACCTCTCGATCGAGTCTTTCGCGGCCGGTCTGCCGGTGAACAATCCGAATGTGTTGATGCTTCGCGCCGGCGAGTGAGAGCCCCGATGAGCGACGTGATCCAGATGATGTGGATCGGTCCGCGGCTCTCGTCGATGGAGCAACTGGCCGTGCGCTCATTCCTGGCGAACGGACATGACGTGCATCTCTACACGTACGGCGACGTCGAGGGCGTGCCGGAAGGGACGACCGTCCGCGACGGGAACGAGATCCTCCCCGAGTCGCGCATCTTTCAGTACCGCGACTTCGCGTCGTACGCCGGCTTCTCGAATTACTTCCGCTACCGGCTGTTGCTGCTGCGCGGCGGATGGTGGGTCGACACCGACACGATCTGCCTGCGCGAGCTTACGGAGCTCGAAAAGAGCGATCACGTTTTCGCGACCGAGCGGCACGAGGCCACGGTCTACGTCAGCTCGGGCATCATCAAGGCGCCGCCGGCCAGCGCGGCGATGGAGTGGGCATGGAACGCCTGCGACGCGCGCGATCCCTCGACCATCCGTTGGGGGGAGACCGGCCCGCGCCTTTTGGGAGAGGCCGTCAAGCGCTTCGGCCTCGAGTCTTCGCTGCAGCCCGTCGAGGCGTTCTGTCCGATCGGCTACGCCGACTGGGATCGCATCCTTGATCCCGATGGACCGCCGCTGCCGGACGCTCCGTACACGGTCCATCTCTGGAACGAGATGTGGCGCCGCGCCGGCCGCGACAAGGACGCGCGCTACGACCCCCGCTGTCTCTACGAGCGGCTACGCTACCGATACGGTCTCTGACGCCGGCTCGGCCACTCCGTGAGCGAGACGTAGGCCTCGTGATGCGGGGTGGTATTCGTTCGGCTGCGGCCGCTGATCGGTCATGGTCGGGTCCCTTTCGTCTCGTGCATGTACGGCAGGTTGCACCAGAGATGGCAGAAGCCGCCGACGCCCTGGATGTACTGGCGGAGTAGAACACGCGTGACCGGCGCCCGCTTCGCGAGGAGCGACTCGATCGACTCGCACCATTCTGGAGTGGCTTCGCCGGCACGGACGAGCGTCCGCACGGCGCGGTCGAAATCCTCCATCCGCGCGATCCAGCGCGGGTGAAACAGCTTCGTCAGGCGCCGCGGCAGCGCGCGCCGCGTAACGCGGAATGCGTTGCCGGAGGCGGTGTGGAACGCGGCGACGCCGGCGCGGCGCAGGGCTCGGGAGACGCGATAGATGTCCGCGAGCAGGTTGAGCGTTCCGGGAACGCGGATCGTATCGGTCTGGGCGCCGAGGATGTGCTCGTAGTCGTCGCGGATCCGCCGCGCGAACCATTGCGGGTAGATCTCCTGATCCTCGGCCTCCGCGATCGACAGCGCGTCGTGATCGATGAAGAGGAGCTTCAGCCGCCACCCACCGCGCTCGAACACGCTGCGGAGGCCGACGTTGCGCGCGACGAACGACTCGCCGTGGCTTCCGATGCAGAGCCCGACACAGGTGCCGAACATCACGCCGAGCTGCTTCGCGCAGTCGATGAAGTTCCGGTCGGCGCGCGCGCGGTTGCGCGGGATCGCGAACGCCGCCTTCAGGTAGCCGGCGTACGTGCGATGCTGCCGCGCGGGCGGCTCAAAGACTGTGAGAACCTCGGAGAGCAGCTCGTCGGCAAAGGAGAGCTCGTCGTCGCGATGGCAGGGAACGCCGAGTTCTTCGTGGTAACTGAGCGCGCCGTCGGGCCGGAAGTAGCGCGCAACGCGGTCGACGCGGAACGACGTCGTGCCAACCTGGACGGCTTGGCTCGGCTTGACCGCGCCGAAGAACCGTCCGGTGAGGGCCATCTCGTTCGGCGCCTCGTACGGCGGCTCGCCGTCAGCTTTCCGCAGGCTGTCCAGCGCGCGCGCCAGCTCGCCGCGCATGTGCTCGTAGCCGTCGCCGTAGAGCTCCGGATCGGCGAAATAGCGGATGACGCTCGCGGAGCGCCCGTCATCGAGCGGCATCTTGAACACGCTGTTGACGCGCAGCGTCCGCGAGATCGGCGCCTCTTCGCCATGCACAGCGCGCCAGATCGCGGCGAAGCGTCCCTCGGCGCGCGTCTGCCATTCCAACTGATAGCTCGGCGAGGCGCCCTGCAGGTGATGCGTCGAACAGACCACATACCCGTTCCGCTCATAAACGACGTCGAGCGCGCGCGGACCGCGCAGACCGGCGCGCTTGATCTCGATCTCGACGTCCGTCCCCGGCGGCTTGATCACCAGCGCGACGGTGCCGAGCGGATATTCAACGAGCGAGTTGATCTCCGAAGGCGTCTGCCTGTCGACCCAGAAGATCTCGTGCGTGTCGGACAGCGCCGCCGCGAGCTCCGCGTCGCGGCGCGGAATCGCATCCAACGCCTGTCGCGCCGCGAGCGGCGACTCGCAGTCGGGGTCGCGTAGGCCGCGCGACTGGCGGGTGAGCTCGTAGACGCGGTCGAGGACTTCGTCGTGCGCGAAGAGGTAGCGGGCGATCGGCACGAGGCACGGCCGCCGCGACGAACGGATCAGGCGCTCCAGCGCCGCCGGTGTCGTGTCGACGCCGTCGATCGTGCGGTACGCGGACGCGAAGCGGGCCAGCCGCGCGCGGAACTGCGCGACGCGATCCTCAGCGCGGTTCGCCGCGAAGCCTTCCCGCGGCTCGAAGCCGACACCGAGGGAGTCGAAGATCGCCGTGTGAGCGGCGATGTCGCCCGCGTCGATCGCGAGGATCTGCCGCTCGAGCATCCGTGCCGCCAGCAGGCGGATCGTCCACGGCTCGCCATGTATGCCTCGTCCGATCCGGATCAGGCGCATGGCGAAGCCCGGATCGACACCATCCTGCAGCAGGAAGTCGAGTACCAGCCGCTCCGCCTCGGGATGATCGGGAAGCGCGTGCGCGACGACCTCGCGCAGATGGCGCGGCAGCGCGTTCCCCATCGACCTCGCCGGCGTGCGAAACACCGGCGAGGTCGTCGAGGATCCGATCTCGATCGCGGACATGCAGCCCGGTGACCGCTGCTACGGCTTCGGCTTCGGCTTCGGCTTCGGCGAGGGCTTCGGCGCCGGCTTCGGCGACGACTTGCCCTTCTTATTCTTGCTCTTCTTGTCCTTCTTTTTGCCGCCCTCGATGCCGAGGGCGTAGCTGAGCGCGGTGTACAGAGCTTCCGCACATTCGACGTCCAGCTTGATGTTCACGTAGCCGCTGGTGGTCGTATCGGGTTTTGGCTTCGGCTTGCTGCCCATACGGGCCTCCTTCTTTGCTAGACGCGCGACGAAGGACAGACGTGAATGACGGCTCCTCCGCGGGACCGCCGACCGCTCTGTACCTCGGCCGCGAGCGTAACCACAGGGTGTTTTCCTCCATCTCGTCGCCCATCACCTGCGCGGCGCCGTTGGAGTGACGGTTGTAAAAGAGGATCGGCTCGGCGATGTGGCGCATCCGCCGGATCGTGCTCATCTCCATCATCGGGAACATCGCCGCGACGTCTTCCACCACGCGGAAGTACTTGCCGTGCCGGTCGCGGAAGTCGACCGGATCGATCCGGTCCCACAGCCACTTCTTCCAGGTGCGGATGGCCGTGCCGAGCCAGTCGAGCGCACGGAAGTTGTGGGCCTCGTCCGGATACCCGGGCCAGCAGCCGGGCGTGTGCGCCCAGTTGCAGATCCAACTGCCGTACGTCAGCCAGCAGTCCTCGCTCGCGTAGGTCCGGGCGATGATGCGAAGGGAGTCGTTGTGCAGCAGCCAGTCGTCGCCGTCGACGCAAACGATGACGTCCTCCGGCGCGGCGTTGCTTCGGGCGATCCCTTCGACGAGATTCCGCATCGAATACTGCCGCTGCTCGTTTTTCGCGATGAAGATTCGTGGGTCGTTGCGGCGCGCCGCGAGCGCCTGCTGGTACGTGCGGTCGCCGCAGGCGTCGACCGTGACGAAGGCCTCCCAGTCGCGCCACGTCTGCGAGCGCAGCGAGTCGAGGCAGTGGCCGATCCACTCCTCGCAGGGTCCGCAGTTGACGATGATCTTCAGCATCACGGCACGCGTTTCTTCTGGATCGCGGCCATGGCGCGCGCGAATTCGAAGACGTGGTGCGCGGGCGACAACAGCGCCAGCGCGGCGACGATCGGGATGACCGCGATGAGCTGCGCTCCGGCGGGCGGCGCCATCCCGAACCCGGTTGAGAGGGCGTACGCCGCGACGACTCCCGCGAGAAGACTCGCGCCGCGGTTCAGCGGAATGCAGAAGGTGTTCTCGCGCCGGTCGAGATAGATCAGCGTGCCGAAGACGTAGAGCCCCGCGTACAGCACGCCGATCAGCAGCGCGGGCGGGAGCGCCGCCGTTTGCCAGAGCGAGCGCGCCTGGCCCACGAGCGCCGCCGCCGCGAACGGGAACGCGGCCAGCACCGCCATCGCAACGAGCATCTCGGTGACGAGATACCGCCGCGTGGCCGTGGCGTTTTCGATTTTCGCGAGGCGGGTCATCATCGGCAGGCGAAGCACGTAGCCGAAGAGATATCCGCCCAGATTCAGCAATGCCGCCGGCGTCAGCTCGTACGACCCGACGTCGCTGAAGGCGATCCCGAGCGCGATCGCGCTCATCGCCAGCGCCGACCAGCAGAACCAGCGGACGGTGCGGTGCATGGCGAGATCGATGAACGGCGCGAGGATCAGCACACCGCCGCGCATCAGCAGGAGCGCGAACACGATTGAGACGCCGTGGAAGGTATAGGCGATCGTCGTCGTGGCGATGATGATCCCGCTGCCGATGCCCGAGACGACGAGGCCGGCCGAGGGCCGCCGCGCGTACTGCCACCACCCGGTGAGCGCGAGGAAAAGCAGCATCGCGAGGATCGTTCCGCCGATGACCGCCGGCAGGAGGTCAAGCCCCTGGAGCCCGGCCGGCACGCCGGAGAGATGTCCGCCCGTGATGAGCTTGATCAGCGCGCTGTAGGGCGCGTAGAAGGCGAAGTATCCCAACGCGAACAACCAGGCGACTCGATGTCCAGGTTTCGGCTCCATCGCATGCTCACGGTTTGTAGAAAGAGCCGTCGAACGTCTCACCGAGAATCGCCCGGCCGCTCTGCTCGCTCGAGAACAGATCGGCGACACCATGCGGCTCGCCTCTTCGCGCAAGCTCGCGCGCGGTCAGTCCCGGTGTCGCCGCCATCAGTGCCGCACCTCGGCGACGGCCTCGTTTTCCCGCGGCATGTCGAGCAGCCCGCGCACGAGCGGCTCCGGCATGTCCTGTCCCGTCATGAGCCGGTACTGGCTCATGGCCTGGCGCATGAGGATCTCTTTTCCGTCGACGGCGATGTGCCCCTCGGCGCGCATGGCGGCGATGAGGGGCGTCGGCCGCGCGCCGTAGACGAGATCGATGACCACGGCATCGCCGCGGAGATGATCGAGCGCGGAGAGGCGGTCGCCGCTGCGCCCGACCGGCGTGGCGTTCACGACCAGCGCGTATCGGTCGGCGGCGAAATCGGCGAGCGGAATGAACGGGAGGCGGAGGACGTGGACGGCGAGCAGCGCGCGTTCGAGCCCGCGGTTGACGAGCGTGACCGCCGCGCCGGCCTGATGCAGCGCGGCCGCGATCGCGCGACCGGAGCCGCCGCATCCCACGACCGCGACCGGGATGCCGGCGACGTCGACGCCTCGGTCCTCGAGCGCCAGCAGCACTCCCGCGGGGTCCGTCGTGTCGGCGGTCCAGCCGTTACCTTCGCGAACGAAGAAGTTCGTCGATTGTGCACGCTCGACCATCGGCGTCCGCGCATCGGCGGCGGGAAGCGCTGTCTGCTTGTACGGCGAGACGACGCAGATGGCGCGGATTGGCAATCCGAGCGCGTCGAGCTCCCTCCCGCTGATCACTCCGTCCCAGAAGTCGTCGAAGTCCGGGACGAGAAACGGCACGTAGAGCGCGCGCCGCCCAGTCGCCCGGAACGCCGCGTTGTGGAGACGGGGAGACAACGACGAGAAGACGGGATTGCCGGCGATCCCGAAAATCTCATCCACCTCGGAGAAGCACGGCAGGCCGTAGTCGATGCGCAGTTGCGCGAGCGTCGGCGTTCCGTCCTCCGCGACGTCGCCGTCCAGCTTCGCAAAGACGAACGGTGCGCCGAACTGCGGCGCGACGATGCGGGTCCACGTGCCGAGAGGGCCTTCGCTGTAGGCGATCACGTCGCGCCGTCCGAGGGATTTCATCAGGCGGAGCGGCCGGAGCGTGTCCGCGTAGCATCTCGGACGAAAGACGACGCGGTACAGATAGGCGGGCGTCGCGAGCATGGTCGCAAGCGGGCTCTCGAAAGCGTCGTCGCCGTCGACGACGCACGAGATCATGCGCTGTCCGGCCGGAATCGCCTCGAGGACGTCCGCATGAAGATCGTCCGGCTCGAGATCGACGAAGTCATAGCTCCCCGCGGCTTGGCACAGAAGCTCGGCGCGGTTCTCTTTGGGCGCGAGCGTGAGCACCAGCTTGCCGCCGAAATGTGCACGGAACAACTCTGCGGGAGGAATCGAGGCCTGGCCGCGGATCTCAAGCCAGAGGGATGGATCGAGTGCCTGCAGCGCGGGCAGCGCGAGGCCGTGCTCCACTCCCGCTACGATGATGGCTTCCATGGGGTTCGCTTTGGAGACGAACCACGCACAGCCGTTGTGAATCAACCACTCGCTCTCATCAATCGGCCATTCACATCCGCTCCGGCCCGTTCGTCTTTCCTCCTAAGCGGGGAGATATGCGACAGGCCGGGATAGGTACACGGATCGCGCTGCTCGTCGGTGCCGGTTTGCTGCTCGCCGCGGCCATGCCGGCAGCCGAAACGGATGGGACGATGTCTCTCTCTGTGCCGGACGTGGTGCTGCGCAATCAGGACGGCGACCGCGTGCGGGTCTGGTCGGAGCTGATCCGCGGAAACGTCGTGGTGATGAACTTCGTCTTCACCAACTGCACCACGATCTGCTCGCCGATGGGCGCGAACTTCGGCGAGCTGCAATCACGCCTCGGGCGAGACGTGAAGCTGATCTCGGTCAGCATCGATCCCGGAACGGACACGCCGGCGCGCCTCAAACGCTGGAGCGGACAGTTCCACGCCGGGCCGTCGTGGACCCTGCTGACCGGCGACCGCCAGGAGGTCGAGCGCCTCCTCAAGGCGCTGGGCGTCTACACCGGCAATCGCTTCAGCCACGCGCCGATCCTCCTCGTCGGCGACGGGAGCAACGGCCGCTGGCTGCGCGGCAACGGTCTCGCCGCTCCTGGCGAGGTGCTGTCGATGATCCGGCGCGTCCGCTTGGCGACCGCGGCGCCTGCCGCGAGGTCCGCCCGATGAAACGCACTGCCGTCGTCTCGCTCGTCCTGGTCCTGTTGTGCTGCCCCGCGTGGGCTGCGGACGAGAAGAAAAGCCCGGCCGCGACCTATTTCGCCGGGATCCACCTCATCGATCAGGACGGCCGCACCGTCCGACTCTACGAAGACCTGATGGCAGACCGCACGGTGGTGATCAACACCATTTTCACGACCTGCCACGGAAGCTGTCCGGTGATGTCGGCGACATTTGCCGCGCTGCAGTCGCGCTTCAACGATCGTCTCGAGAAGGAGCTCCGCATCATCTCGATCTCCGTCGACCCGGAGGACACGCCGCCGAAGCTCAAGGCGTTCGCGAAGCAGTTCGCCGCGAAGTCGGGGTGGGTCTTTCTGACCGGCCGGCCGGAGGAACTGGAGCGCGCTCTCCGCAAGCTCGGACAATTCGTCGAAGACAAGAATGACCACTCCAACATCGTGTTGATCGGAAACGACCGCACCGGCCTCTGGAAGAAGGCATTTGGTCTGGCCCGGTCACAGGATGTGATCAGCGTCGTGCAATCGGTGCTCGATGATCGCCCGTGACAGCTAAACAGAGTGGTTTCGGAAGTCGGATCGCTTCCGCCGTGATCGCGGCGATCGCGTTGAGTCACTCCATCGCGCTCGCTGATGGGCTGTCCGCTCTCGAGCGGCTCGGCCGACAGATTTACAAAGAGGGGAAGGGCGATGCTCCCGTCCAAGCACTCCTCGGCTCCAGCCAGACGGCGATCGCGGCATCCGTCGTCCCGTGTGCGAGTTGCCACGGCGACGACGGGCGGGGGCGCCCCGAGGGAGGAGTAGTGCCGGCGGAAGTGACGGCGGCGGCGCTTGGGGCGGCGCTCGACTCCGGTCCGGCGCGTGTGCGGACCCGTGTCGCCTACACCGACCGCCTGCTCGCGCGCGCGATAACGATGGGAATCGACTCGTCTGCGAACCGCCTCGATGCGATGATGCCGCGATATCAGATATCGCTCAAGGACATGGCGGCGCTGACCGCGTATCTGAAGAAGCTCGGCGATCTCCGCGATCCCGGGTTGACGGCAGACACGATCCGGATCGGCGTCCTCCTTCCTCCGAAAGAGCATCTCGCCAGCGTGGCGGACGCCGTGCGGAACGCGTTGCAGGCGTTCGTCGACGCCCGCGACAAAGCGGGAGGGATCTACGACCGCAAGATCGAGCTCGTGTTCGCCGACTGCGACGGCTCGCCGTCGCAGCGCGCCGATGCCGCTGCGAGCTTCATCGCGACCCGCGCGCCGTTCGCGCTGGTCGGGAGTTTCACGGACGGGGCGGACGACGAGCTGGCCGCGGTCGCGCGCGACCACGCCATCCCGCTGCTCGCGACGATCAGCTCGCGGGCGGAATCGGTTCCGTCGAACCGATACGTCCGCGGGCTGGTGGCCGGCATCCGCGATCAGACCCGCGCTCTCGCGCAGTTCATCGGCCGGAGGTTTCCGAGCGCGCATGTGGCGGTGCTGCACGACGAGCGTTCGAAGGCTGTCGCTGAAGCCGCCGCGGACGAGCTGAAGAAGCTGGGGGTGAGGGCGGAGTTGCGCGAGAGCGGCGTTGCTCCGGCGTCACTCAAGGAGAGCGGGATCGACGCCGTGCTCTACGCAGGCGCGCCGGAAGCGCTCGCGAAACTGTCGGCGGCGACCCGCGAGCTGACGTGGAGTCCGGCCATCTTCGTGTCGTCCGCGCTCATTCATCCGGATGTCCTCGACCGCACGCGGACGGCCGCGCGCTTCTACGTCGCTCTTCCCATCGGGCCGGACGATCAGACGCCGGCCGCGGTTGAAGCGTGGCGGCAACTGGTGGGGAAGGAGGGAGCGCGGGTGCACCAGCCGATGCAATTCGCGGCGCTCGCGTCGGCGCAGGTCCTGTTCGCCGCGCTGGAGCACGTCGGCCGCGAGCTCACCCGCGGAAAGCTGCTCGCCGCGATCGACGGCATTACCGCGCTGGAAACGGGACTCGTGCCGCCGCTGACTTACAACCGGTCGCGCCACATCGGCTCGACCGGTTCCTATATCGTCGCCATCACCGAAGAACCTTCGGACGGACAGCGGATTGTCTGGGTGGATCCTGGGTGATGCCGTTTCTGCGGGTGGTCGGCGCGAGCCGCTGGCGCAGAAGACTTCGCGACTGCTGGACACGCTTGCGCGCGTTGACGACTGTGATGGAGAGCTGCTCCGCGATCTCCGCGTACGAGGCTTCGTCGATGAAGCGCATGCGGGAGGCGTTGCGCAGGGGCAGCGGAAGCTCCTCGATCGCGCGGGCGATCAGAGTTCCAAGCTCCGTGGCGAGACAATGCTGCTCGGGAGAGTCGTTCGCCGTCAGGATCTCCTCGATCCCGGTATCCGCATCCACGCTGACCGCCCGCCGCGAGGCGCGGCTGCGTTCGCGCTGAATGTCGATGCAGACGTTGCAGCAGAGCCGGGTCAGCCACGCTTCCACGTTCAGGATCGACCCGGCATGCTCGGGCATCTTCTCGAGCGCCACGAACATCGAACGGCTCATGGCGTCGTCGATGTCGGCCTGCGCACCGCTCATGCGCCGGCGGCAGACCTCGATGATGCGCTGCTCGTGCATCCGCCAGATCTGCCAGAACGCATCCGAGTCCCCTCTGAGGAGACCCGCCAGTAGCACCTTCTGCCGTTCCACAGCATCGACTCCCGACACATACTAGGAGTGACGTCTAGGAGCATTTCCCTACCTCGCTATCTTGATATTCCGCGACTGCACACGGCTACACAGTCCAATGCGTGCGGAAAGCCGCACGGAGGTCAGGGGCCGCTGCGAGGTCCCAGGCGATCACGGGCGGATATATGATCACCAAAAAGCGGCTGCCGTTCTCACGCGGCGGCTATCCTGAGTGTGTCGGCTTCTCGAATCCACTCGAGGAGAAGGTTCGCGCGAACGTGCGCCGTCTCATCTTCATCAGCTCGATGGGCATCTACGGCGAAGTGCCAGGCGAGAAGTACCGGAGTGTCCTCGACCCGTACCGTGATGCCGCTCGCGTAATCGAGGAATCGGATCTCGACTACACCATCCTGCGGCCGGGCTGGTTTACCGACGAGGAGCGCACGGACTACGAGCTGACGCAGAAGGGCGAGCCCTTCAGGGGGCATGACGTTGCGCGGAAGAGTTTGGCCACGCTCATCGTCAGGCTGGCGACCACGCTCGGTCTCGAAGTGCGCCGTAGCGTTGGCGTCAGCAACCCTTGAAGGAGATAGGCAATGGCGGACGAGCGCGCGCACTGACGACCTTGAGAGGCTCCTCACGCCCGAGTCACTCGCTCGTGCACCTCACAGGATACGCGCAACCGAAGGAAGAACGGCATGCCAAGGTCAGTGATAACGCTGTCCTCGCCGAAGTGCGTGATCGTGCCTCGCGATGACTTCGAGTCCGTTGACCGCACCTGCTTCGCCCAGATCAGACGCTGGCGGGCTCGATCGATCGCGCGCGACGCTTCCAGGCTGCGAGTAAGAATAAGAGCGTGCCAAGAGTTCGACGAGGGAAGCCGTAACCATCACGGTACCGGCCGCCCGACACAGAACCGGGTATGGAAGCTGACGTCCTATGGAAAGCCGCGATGAAGCCGCGCCTTCCCACAGTACTTGGAAAACGCCGATGAAGCTGGCGTTTCCACATCTCCCACAGCCCCCGCTGCTAAAAAAAGAAAACCGGAAAACGAGAGGCCAAATCAGAAGAACCGATAGACCGGTTCGCGGTCTCCATTCGGGTCTGCTCATCCGTCTCCGCGGGCGTATCCGCGCGTGGTCCCCTTCGCTCTCCCCCTAAGGAAAGGTGCTCTTCGAATCCGGTGAAGGATCTTGCCACGACAGTGATTCGCGGACAGGATATGATTAGCGAGAGCCGCTACCGGTCTCACGCCGCGGTTCTCCTGAGCGCATCGGCCTCTCGAATCCAGTCGAGGAAGAGGTTCGAACTCACTACGGTAAGGTCTACCAACCCAGGGCCCTCTCTTGCGGCCCGTTGCTCGTTTAGCTGTCCGGCTCACAAGCGGACTCACACATCGAGGCGTCAACGCCGCTGATTTAGGTCCGCAGCGCGTGGCGGTCCTTCTTGTCGGCGCCTGGGTATGTCGCAAATCGCGAGGATGCTGCTCAGCGACCGACGTACGAAGGCGTGACCCCACTTCTCTGCTTCCTGATTATGGTCGCGGCCAGGGGTTTCGCTTCCTGCAATCGACACGCGCGCCGGGGAGCAACGCGGCTGCATACCCGAAGAGTCGACGGTAGTGTGCTGGAACGCTGGCGCGGCAATTACGGCGAGATGGCAATATTGATATGAGATATGCTCTTGTAAGTAAAAACAGAAAGAAGGAGAGCGAATGACCGCAGCGGCACACATCTCGTGCAACTTTCCGTTTCAGACCGGCGACCAGATCTTCCTCAAGGCGGCGAATCAGCTGTATCTCAGCGTGATCGAGCGAGGGGGATCTACCCACTCGAAGCAGCAAAAGCGAACGTTGATGTTTATTGTCAAATGACGGTCACCGTTGTGAACTCCTGGACGATCACGCTGCAGATCGCCAACCGCTACCTCAGCGTGATCGCTCGCGACGGCCAGTTCCCGATCGAGGGAGGCGTGAAGACGACGCCGGATCCGTTCTGTTACTTCCAGGTGGTGCAGCTCTGCACCGGGCCGAATCAACCATTTATCGCGTTGCGTGGAAGTAACGGCTTGTACCTCAGCGAGATCGCCATCAAGGGCTTGAACCCCATTTGGGCGGCGAAATCGGGGATCGACGTGTACAGTCAGTTCTCCGTGTCGACGATCACATAGGGTTCCGGTCTCTTCGCGCATCGCCCCGGCGGGCGGTGCGCGAGAGGACCCTCGTCTTCCGGACCTGCGCAGACGAAGGCCTGACCCTCACGCTCTTGCAGAGCGGCACGACGATTACCGGTTCGGAACGAGCGTTGCCCGCTGCTCCAGGTCTCCGAGAACGTCCTCGATCTTGGCTAGCTCGGAACGAAGATCGTCCGCGTGACTGCTGTAGCGACCAGCAGAATCCGCGCGAGTGACTTGATTGCGTTTCTCATTTTCGGTCTCCCTTCTGAAAACTGCGCATCTGCTCTGCGCTGGATGAAGGATGGGTTCCTCGGCGACGAGGTGCGCTCGATGGAGGCCAGGTGATAGTCAGCCGGATCGAGACCGTCGCTCTTCGCATCGCGGATTGCGGCGAGCAGATCGTCGCGATCGCGCGCGCTCCACGCCGGCGCAAACTGCCGGCGGCTGTAGAAAACGATGCGCCCGCGGCTCAGCGAGTCGACTGCCGACCGGATCGTGACCGTCTCGCCCTGCAGCGGCACCGCGAGAGTCAGCGCAACTGCGACGGCCAATCGGAGCACGGAAGGATGGTCCTCATTCCTCGCTCGCGCTGCTGCCATCGCGCGCACATGACCGGGTGACTGCGATCACCTGCCGTCGCGTGTCGCCAATCACGCGCAAGGCATTCGCGCGTCACCGTCTCCGCGAGCCGGGAGCGCGACGATGTAGGGCGAAGGAGACTCTGATGCTCGCACTCAACGAAGGAGTCCTCGATCGAACGATCCGTATTGTCATCGGTGCGATTTTGGTGCTGGCGGCGATCACGATTCGCGGCGCAGGGTGGGCGTATCTCGGCCTGATCCCGCTGGTTACCGGCACGATCGGCGTCTGTCCGCTCTACGCGCTGCTCGGCATGAGCACGCACGAGAGATCGGAGGCCACGTCATGAATACGAATCTCTTTGAACGCGTCCTCGTCCCGACCGACATGAGCGCATTCAGCGATCTGGCGCTTCGCTACGCGCTGCACTTCAACGAGCGCCTCGGCTCGAAGATCACGCTGCTGAACGCCGAGGAGATCTCGTGGCTCGCTGCGGACCATCCGATCGGCTACTACTTCGAGAACGTTCCCGAAGCGAAGACCGCGCTGACGAAGCAGCTTCACGAATACGCCGCGTCCCATGTTCCGGCCGCGGCCGGCGCGACGACGTTGTTCGAAGATGAAGCGCCGGAGCTGGCGATCCTGCGCATCGCCCGCGACATCAACGCGGATCTCATCATCATGGGCACGCACGGACGGCGCGGCATCCGGCGCGCGATTCTCGGCTCGGTCACGGAGTACGTGCTGCGCGAGACGGACATCCCGGTGATCACCGTGAACCCGGCGCTGTTCGCGCCAGAGGGAGCGATCGGCATTCGCACGGTGCTCTGTCCGGTGAACTTCACCGCCATCGCCCGCGAGGCACTGGCGCAGGCGAGCGCCATCGCCGAGTCGTTCGCAGCGCAGCTCGTGGTCATGCACGTGTGCGAAGGTGGCGAGCCGCGGCTCTTCTCCGACGTTCAGAACCAGTTCGGCATCTGGGTCGACCCGCAGGTGCGTGCGGATACGCGCTACAAAGAGATCGTCGTCCACGGCCACGCGGCGGAGCAGGTGCTCGCCGTCGCCGATCAGATCGATGCGGATCTCGTCGTCATCGGCGCGCAGCACAAACGCTTCGCCGACGCCACGGTCATCGGATCGACGACGGAAAAGATCTCGCGCTTCGCGAAGCGGGCGGTGATGACGGTCATCCGCAAGCCGCTTGCGTCTCAGGCCACGGCGGCCGCGTAAGAGGGGATGACGAACGAGAACAACGATCCCGTTCCGACCTCGCTCGTCACCTCGATCGTTCCCTGGTGCGCTTCGACGAAGCCTTTGACGATGGCCAGGCCGAGGCCTGCGCCGCCGCGGCGGCTGGAGCGAACCTGCCAGAAGCGGTCGAAGAGATGCGGCAACTCCGCGGCGGGAATGCCGGGACCGGTATCGACGACGGAGAAGCGCGCTTTGTCGCGGTCACCCTCGACGATCAGGCGCACGGTTCCGCTGTCGGTGACGCGCAGGGCATTGCTGATGAGGTTCGACAGGATCTGGATCAGGCGATTGCGGTCTGCGTACAGCGGCGGAACGCTGTCGAACGCCTCGACCTCGAAGCGCAACCCTTTCGCCGCCGCGGCCGATTCGAACATGCGGCGCATTTCCTCCATGACGTCCGCGGCCTCCACGCGCGTGCGCTCGACTGTAAATCCTCCGCTCTCGATCCGCGCCACGTCGAGCAGGTCGTTGACCAGCAACTGCATCTGGCCGCACGCGTTCAGGATCATCGACAGCAGCTCCTGCTGCTTTTCGTCCGCGCCCGTTTGAAGAAGCGCGGCGCTGCTCTTGATGATCGTCAGCGGATTTCGCAGATCGTGCGCGACGATGGCCAGAACCTCATCCCTCGAACGAATGCCTTTTTGCAGGTTTGCGATCGCCTCCGCCTGCGCTATGTCGGGCCGCATGTTCTGCGGGAAAGGAATCATTTCTTTTCGGATCGGGATGGTTGCCAGGATTGAGGACATTGGACGCCTCGTAGTGGGCAGGATCGACCGAAGCGCGGCGCGCGTCAGTGAGCGCAAGGGTTCAGCGCGGTGACAGGCCACACGACCCGATGTGAGCTTCCAGTTTGGCGGCCGTCACGCACAGGTGTGCCGCATGCCGCGGCATTCATCCGGCCGGCGACGCATCTTTTTTCATCATGATGAACGTTCGCGATGCAATGACTTCAGACCCGGCCACGTGCGATCCGACGACGACGCTGCGCCTCGTGGCCATGCTGATGCTCGATCAGGACTGCGCCGCCGTCCCGATCGTCAGTGGCGGTAAGGTCGTCGGAATCGTCACCGACCGCGACATCGCCTGCCGCGCGGTCGCCCAGGGGTGGAACGCCGCCGAGCTTCCCGCTGCGGCGGTCATGTCGTGCCCGCTCGTTGCCATCAGTCCCGACGACACCTTCGACGACGCCATTCAGGTGATGCGCGAAAACCGCGTTCATCACCTTCCGGTCGTCGACGACGATGGCCGCCTGGTTGGCATCGTCGCGCAATCCGACCTCGGGCGGCGGATGACGAACCTCGAGCTTGGACAGCTCACACGCGCGACGTCGATTCGTGGAGCGCGCCAGTGGCCGTCGAAGCTGGTGCGCATCAACGCATGACGGAGGTATCCCATGAAATCAGCAGGTTCCCGATTTCTGACCACGGCCGCAACGCTCGCCACCGGCACGGCCGCGCTGACTTACGTCGCGTATCGCAATGACATCGAAGACGCGAGACGGCGAATCGAGACGGAAACGCAGAGCATCGCCTACGGAGACGGGACGGTCGAATTCGCGGAATCTGGAAACGGACCGGCTGTCCTTCTCATCCACGGCGCGGGCGGCGGTTTCGATCAGGGACTGGAGCTCGGACGCGCGTTCGTCGGCGACCGCTATCGCATCGTTGCGCCGTCGCGTTTCGGGTACCTCGGCACTCCGCTCCGCGCCGATTCCTCGCCGGAAGCGCAGGCCGATGCGCATTTGCGACTGCTCGACGCACTGCAGCTCGACCGCGTTCCGGTGATCGGCGTTTCCGCCGGCGCTCCTTCCGCCATGCAACTTTGCCTCGCGCATCCCGAACGCTGCTCGGCGCTCGTGCTGGTCGTTCCGATGGCCTGGACGCCGCAACGCGCAGCCGCCGCTCCGTCGCCGTTCTTCGAGGCCGTTTTGAGTGCGATTGCGGCGTCCGACGTCCTTTTCTGGACCGCGACGAAGGTCGCCCGGATGACGCTTCTCAAAACGATCCTCGGCACTCCGGTCGAGGTTTACTGGAAGGCAACGAAGGAGGAGCGCCGGAGCGTCGACCGGATGCTGCGCAGCATTCTCCCCATCAGCAGACGCTCTGCCGGGATCTGGAGCGATAGCGTCGTCTCGTCGAATCTGACGCGCTACCCCCTCGAAGACATTCGCGTTCCGACACTGATCATCAGCGCCGCGGACGATCTCTACGGCACCTACGAACCAAGTTTCTACACCGCGGAAGAAATCGGCGGCGCGCAGTTCGTCGGCTTCGCCACCGGCGGCCATCTATTGATCGGCCACGAGACCGAAGTGCGGTCGCAGATCGGCAGTTTCCTCGGCGGCGCCGCGGCTATGGAAAGAGAAGTGCTGGCGATTTGAGGATTTCCGCGCGCCCGCGAAGATTTCGTTGACAGTTCTCGCGCGTTCGTTCCCATCGAGAGTCCTTCTCCCCCGCGGTTTCTTGCGGGGGAGAAGGTGCCGAAGGCGGATGAGGGGGCGGCGCTTGGGGGATTGATCCTCAGAAAACGCCCCTCACCCGCACTTCGTGTCTCCCTCTCCCCGCAAGAAGACGCGGGGCGAGGGACTCTCGATTGGAAAGCTGCTTTGGCGCGCCTCCGCGCGCGACGCGCGCACGGCCCACCATCCGATCACATCGTCAGAACCGCCGTCCCCACCAACCGCCCCTCCCGCGCGATCGAGTGGGTAGGCGGTTCGCTTCGTTTCGATGCGCAGCGATGCGATGCGTTCGAAGAATGCTTCGCCGTCGGCGCGGGTGAATTGGCGACGGAGCGGATGCTGCGCTCGTTCCAGAGCGACTCGTACGGAAACGACGGGATGTCGCTCATGTGGATACCGGCGCAGACGACCGTGCCGCCTTTCACGCAGAAGCATCCGGAACGTGGTCGATCCCGAACGGCGCGGAGAAGTAACCGTTGTACAGACGTTGTCTGCTTCGCTTACGTCGCCACAGTAGGCGAGAAGTGCACGTCGCCCGTCGCCAGGTCCAGCGAGAACGGGATCCATCCGGATGCCTGGCGCGCTTCGCCGATGAGGCAGGTGTCGGTGAATGCTGTATCTCGAAATCCTCCGCAACTGATGGTGTCCGTTTTCCAGAGGCGGCCGTTCGCGCCGAATGCTTCCAGGCTCATGCCGTTGTGATCGACGATGAACAGCGTCATGGCGGCGTCCCGGGCCACTCCGGCGACGTCCGTGCCGATCTGCTCCACGAGCCTTCGCGACTTCAGCTCGATGATGTACCCGGCGCCTTCCGCGGATACGAACAGGTGCTTGCCGTCGGGCATGATGAAGATCGTGCTGACGCTCATCTGACCGATCTCGAAGCTGCCGATCCACGACTCCTGGCCGACCCCGATGCGGAGAAAAATGCGTCCGCGTCCGGAATCTCTGCGGTCCGGCGGAAAAGCGATGACCGCTTCACCCGAGGGCGGGGAGGGGAGGACTTCGGCAGGGATTAGGGGAAGGCGCCCTTCGGCTTCGTGCGGATACGTACGAGCACGTGCACCGGAGAGCTTCTGCCGCCGGCGATCGCCGCCGTACCGCTGCGCAAAGCGGACCAGCGAGCGCAGTTGGTGAAGCCGTTGCGCTGCCTCGCTATCGGGACCGTTTTCTCTCGCCAATCGCAGCGTCTCGAGGTAAACCGCCTCGAACGTTTTTCGGACCGCTGGACCGTCTTCCTGCATGACGCGCGCGATTTCGCGGCCGATTCGCGAGAACTCCGCGTCTGCCTGCTCGTGAATCTCATCGCGCAGGATGGTCTGTTCATAGATGTCCGCAAGCTGCCCGGCGGTAAAGAGATTCTTGTACTTCGGCTGCGCTTCGCCGCGGCGCAGGCGCTCGGCGCCTCGCCGCAGGAGACGTCTCCTCTTTCCGGGCAGGAACGTGTTCAGCGGCGAATCGGGAGCATTCTCGGCGCGCTGTAAGACGTCAAGAAGCTGGAGCAGCAGCGCTGCGGCTCTCTCGGATGCGTTGTCCTCTTTCATGACCGTATGGAACCCGGACGCGCCTGCGAGCGCGCCCGGGTTCACGTACCTCCTTACTCTATGCTTGCGTCGTCGCCGGCGTGTCGCGCGCCGGAACCGGCGGCGGCACAGGACTCGGAGAGGGCGACTGAGGATTCGCCTGCGCCTTCTTACGGCGCGCGGCGATCTTCCGGCGCTGGATCTCCTCCACCTGTGGTAGCAGTTCCTTGTTCTCTGGATTTCGCACGAGCTGCGATCCAAACGAGTACGCCTGCGATGCGATGAACGCGAGGCGTTCCCGCCGGATCAGATTCGCTCCCTCGATCCCCTGGAAGAACGAATGGAGCTCCGCGGCGGCCAGGGCCCACCGAGCGACGTCGCTTTGAAGCTGCAGAACGTCCTCGACCGGCTGACCAACCGCCTGCGCCACCGTGCCGGACGAGCTGATCACGCTGATCGATGCCTCGACGACGGGCCCGGGCTGCCGGCGCGTACGCTGTTTCAGTTGCTGACGCTGTGCTTTGTCGAGCGGCGTGACGTCATCGACCTGCGACCGCATGGCGCGGACCTGCTCGACGATCGCCTCCGGCGTCAGTTTGGGAGCCGGCTGCGGCGTATCCGCAGCCGGTACGGCGGGGTTGAGAGTCTGATCCTGATTTTGATCCATGACACTTCCTCCTAAATGCCCAACGGGCGGTTCAGGCCGGAGGAGACGTCAGGACCCGTATACGAGTGCGAGGCGGCCACCGGCTGGAAGTTTCGGCCACACGCCGATTCTCCCGGTTGATGATTCGAGGCGTACGCACACCTCGAGTTGCCCGCGGCAGGAGGAGCAAGCTCAACTCCCGCACTCGGTACGAACTTCAGAATCCTTGTTCAGGACCCTCGTACCGCCGTTAGCCGCCAAACCCTCGGCTCTTTCGAGACTCGGATTCGTGCCGGGTACTTTCGGCTCGCCGCGACGAAATGTCAAGAGGGCGCGGTTTTTTTTTGCTGCAAGGAGTGTGACGTGGGGCCTGCTACACCGTGAAATGGTCCGCGCCGCAGCGCGACACGGGGGATGTCACGTTGCGACACGGCCTTGTCGCACTGCGACACGGGGCATGTCGCGCTGCGACACGGCCTTGTCGCACCGCGACACGGGGCATGTCGCGCTGCGACGCGGGCATGTCGCGCTGCGACGCGGGCTTGTCGCACTGCGACACGGGGTGTGTCACGCTGCGACACGGGCTTGTCGCACTGCGACACGGGGTGTGTCACGCTGCGACACGGGCTTGTGGCACTGCGACACGGGCGTCCTCCATCTGCGTCCTATCTGCGTAAATCTGCGGATCAACCAGCCGGCCAAGCCATCGCCTCAGCGAATCCCGGCAGCGCGACGGACAACTCCTCCATGTGCGCGCTGGCGATGCCGTCCAACTCCCGCTCCAGCACACCGCTGACGGTCGTCTCCTGCTGGTCCGCCCGATACTCCAGCATGTCGATGTGATGCCGCGGCAGCCGCACGCGCAACTCCGCGCTCCGGATCGCCTGCGGCAGGACGCCATCCGCCTCATCCCCGAGCGCCTCCTCGATGACATGCATCGGCCAGATCTCCAGCGCCTTGGCCATCATCTCCGCCCGCGGAAACCACTTCCCCACCGGCGTCGCCCACAACTCGACCTCCCCCTCCTCAATCGCCTCGGACATCCGCCTCCGCGACCACCCAAGAAGCTCCGTCGCCTGCATAATGCTGACATGCGGCCGAGGGTGTAGGAAGATGTGCCGAATGCGGGAGATGAGGTCGGGATCGGGCATGCTTGGGTGCCTCGCTGATAGTACGATTATGATATATCGCGAGACGCGATTTGTCAAGATGAACCCGGTGCCATGGCAGTAGCTCCAACGATCGGAGAACTGCTCGGCGAACGCGTGCGCGAACTGCGCAAAAAGCGCGGATTGACGCAGGTCCAACTCTCCGAACGATGCAGCGTCCCTCAGAGCCGGATCAGCGCCATCGAGAAGGGATCCCACGTGCCGAACGTCGAAACCGTGATTCGGCTGGCACGGGCTCTCGACTGCAAGGTGACAGCGCTGATGTCGGTCTTCGACAAATGAGATCTGCCTTTGCTTTTGCGGAAGTACGCCACGGAAGAACAATGGGAGTGTTGGGTGTCCGATCTGGTCTCAGCTTGTGAAGACAGATTAGAAGGATCAGTGTCCCTAGGAGTCATAGTCAACGGCGATTTTGGACCGATAGAGGTCTACCGCGTTCTGACTGGTGACCAGTATCGCCTCACGTACCTCTTCAATCTTCATGTCGATAACCCTCATTCGGCCGTCGACCTGGGCCAATGACTCTATGCGATGGAACTCTTTCTCGTATTTTCCGGCGAATGATGCCAACGCCTTCAGCTTCATAAGCGCGTCGTCGAGATGGTGTGAGTGCGGGTCGATAATCGAGGCAACGATCTCACCACCGACCTCGTGAAAGAACACGAAGTCGGGATGCATAGATCGCCAGTTGCCAGTGCCCTCATCACGGTAGGCGATGCCTAGTGAATCGACTGCGGCGCGCGAGGGGTTACGGTACCAGCCGCGGACGTTCGCCCGCGCGAGCTCTGAGAGAAGTACCTCGCGCTCCCAGCTGTTTAGTCTTGTGACTGGGAACTGACCCTCCGCGTCGGACATCAAGTGCAGCGGCGCCAGCGGTGCGAGCGCGATCTGACCGCCCTCCTCAACAGTAGAGAAGCCTTCGACCCTTGTTCGTGGCGGGCGCAGCTCACCCCTCTGCGGGTCCGTCGTCATCGCTCTGATGTCTTCGTACTCCTGCTGACGAATGTCGGGAAGCGCTTTGATTGCGACCCGATGCTGCGCGAATAGGCGACCGGTCAGTTCCAGCGCCTCGCGGTCTACCTTGTCACGGATCTCCTTTACAGTCGCTAGCGCAGCCACGCGAACGTACGCCTCGCGTAGTCCGTCGTCGTCGGAATCGTCCTCATCCGGCCCCGCCAGATGGTTGACGTAGGACTGAGCGACGTCGGCGCCGAAGGCTTTCTTCGCGTCGTCGAAACCGGACCGTATCGCGCGGTCGTCAGCGCGCTCAATGTATTGAGCGTAGGTCAAGTCTTCTTCGCCGTAGTGTCCCTGGATCTCTCTGATGTGAACGTCGTGCACTTCTTGAATGGCCGGCTCGAGTTTGTCCGAGTACCGCGTGGCGTAGGCATCGAGAATCCGGTGCAGCTCCTTTTCAACATTTTTGAGCGCCCCTGGCCAAACCGCGTCGACTGACAGCGCCTGTGCCAAGGCAACGAGCCGTTTAACCGGCCGCGCGCCCCGCTGTGGCATCGTCTCCGTGGGTAACTCCGCCCAACGTTGCCAGACTTCTGACGTCACGTTCGGGTTCGGCAGGAGTTCTTTGCCATCGATGACCGACTTCTTCTCACCGCCCGGCATCTCCTCCAGATCTCCCGTGAGGAAGCGGACTACTTTGACAGCGGTCGTGCGGTCGAAGAACGGGAGGATACAGTCGACGGCATTCAGGCGCTCGTCGCCCGGAATGCGGCGCGTCAACGGATTGCGCACCATTCGGCCGAGCAGTTGGGTGATGTGGGTATGGTCCTTCGCCGGCCGGAACGACACGAGGACTTCTGCGCGCGGACAGTCCCAGCCGGTCGAGATTGCGTCCTTGGCGACTAGGACACGCACGTGCGCTTCGTCTTGTACGCGCTCCGGTTCAATCCACTCGACTTCCCACGCGCCAAACCTCTGTGTGGCGTGATCGCCGAGCACATGGCGTACCGACGACGCGCGCAGTGCGGGATACTCGGCAAAGATCGTGTCGAGTGCCATTCCAACATCGTTCGGATCCGGGGTGTTCGGTGTTTGTAGCACGAGAAGCGGCTGCACGGTCTCGAGGAGATGTTGCGAGCGTGTGTATGCGGCCCATCGATCTGTGGAGTCTTTCAGCTTGCGAGCGGCGCGCCGTACGAGAACCGAGTCGAAGTTTCCGGCTTCGTCAGGAATGTCCAGAACGAGGGTGTCCTTGACCAACCCCGACGCCTGTACCCATGCCGGATCGACGAGCACAGAGGGCAGAGCGCGCCGGTTCTTAGTCGCCTCGGCTTCCTGCATCGCCGAATCAAAGTGAGCGATGGTGGCGGATATACCCCACACAATCGGGATCGGAGGACGCATCTTCGTCCCGTTGACGAGACGACGCACAATGGTCGGTTTCTCCGGATTAGTCTTTCGGTTGAACCCTCGGTGTGCCTCATCCAGCACCAAATACAAAGTGAGGTCGTCCGACTCGATGGTCTTGGCGAGTGTCTCCCAAATCGTCCAACCCTGCATGTCGGGCGCGGCTGACGGAAGAGCCTCAAAGTGCGCTTGCCCATCAGGTGTAGCCTCGAGGCTTCCGCGCGTCAAGAGTGAGGTCTTAGTCAATTTCTGAGTGTTTAAGAAGTAAACCTTTCCGGGATCGAGGCGCGGTTTGGCGAAGGGTGGTTCAATGTACACGAGGTTCGAATAGTTGAACTTCTCCGACGCCTGTCGAAGACGGTTGAATGTTTGCTTGTTTAAGCTCGGGTCATCTGAAAACCAAAGCACGATCGCGCCTTGGTCAGGTTCGAAATCGAACGCGTCATTCCCCCAGAACAGCGCCTCGATTGCTGCGGCCGCCATCACGGTCTTGCCGGCCCCGGTCGTTGCCGTAAGTGAGAATGAGGATCTCTCACGTTTGTCAGGATTCTTAAACTTCTCTCGGGCTCGTTTCAGGTTGGCGAGGATGTCGTCAACGGCCTGTTCCTGGTAGTCCTTCAGAGTGAACTTCACAGTGATCCCCGCCCGGATTCGATTTCAAAATTGCGCAGGTAAGACTCGTAGAGACGAACCGGTTCGACGTGAGAGGGCAGCTCCTGGGCGACCGATTCGAATAGTCGGTCCTCGTCTGTCACGATGTAGGCGATCGCAATCGCGTCGTTTGAGGCGACGGCCTTGAGGAAGTCGTGCGTGTGGTCAAGGTTTGCGAGGACACCGTAAACATCAGCGACGTCCCAGCCCGCCGAGATGTCGTCGATGCGCCGGCCGCGAGACCCCGCACGAATCCAAAGCAGGGGCGCGATCTTGGCAAACTCACGGTTGCTCGCCACGCGAAGCGGCGCCTCATATGTCAGAGTGAAGAACTCCACGTTCTCCTCAAAACCCTCTGCCATGGGAAACTCGTCGGTAAATTTGTAATCACCTTTGATCGGCTGTCCATCTGGAGTCTTGCCCGTAATTGCGGCCTCAATGCGCGGTTTCGTTATGTACTCGAAGATGCCCCTCCCCTCCCACGCAGCGTCGCCTGGTCGCATTCCCCTCTCGCGAAGCGCCTTCTGCTCGCTCGCCGCGACCTCATTGTTCGTAACCGAGATTGATCTCCGGCGCCCGCGGTCCTGCTTATTGAGACGCATGACGGCGTGGGCGGTGGTGCCGGATCCGGAGAAAAAGTCGAGAACGGTTGCTGTCGCTTTCAAACCGACGAACAACTGCAGAGTGTCTTCCACTGCAAAAAGACTTTTGGGGAACGGGAAGGTTCGACCAGGGATCAAGGATCGCAGCAGTGCACTCCCATAGTTGCCTGCGTTGTGCGAATCTTTCGACCACACAGTCTTCGGGACTCCGGATGAACTTCCATGGCCGATAACTCGAACGAGGTTTGCCGAACCGTCATCAGCATGGCCATCAATCCGAATTTCACCCGAATCAAGCCTCGCAAGATCGGACCGGAGTACGTAATTCATCGCTCGCTGGCCGGAATCTCGATTTCGTCTTCCCGCCCTCACCAGCCCACGCTTGAGCAGCTCGCGCGCTGCGGGTGCGGAGATGCGCCAACGACCCTCAGAACCGTCAGAACGAATCGGCCAAACAATCTCTAAGTTGGCAGGACATTCCACGGCCTCTTTGGACACGCTCGCAGGCAAAAGCGCATCTCCGATTTCGACAATTTCGCCGGTTTCTGGTTGGAGAAAGAAAGGATAGAACTGGTTTTCACGATCGGCTCGTCGTGCGTCGGTTCCTCGCCTAATCAGGTTCTCCCAACTGACCGGTGCAATAGCCTCGCCGGTCGTCTCGGGCTGGAGCTCGGCACGCGCCAACCCTACTTTGGAAGCACCTATATAGACGAAATACAGGTACTCCTCCACGCGAGACATTTGATTGCCTCGAGGCTGTCCGGATGGTGCGATGACCGAGGTGACCATCTGGATACTTGCTTCGGTGTATATCTGCTCTAACAGCAATCCCAACCGCAGGTACTCCTTCTCGTCGATTGTGACGATGAGGACCGAATCGGCGGGGTTCAACAACTCCTTCGCCACAACGAGACGACGCTCCATCATCGCCAACCACTTGGAGTGACGATAGAGATCATCGCTTTCGACGTAGTCGTTGTTGTACTTCCAGTCCTTCGCTCCCGTGTTATATGGCGGGTCAATGTAGATGCAGTCGACCTTGCCTCGGTGCGTGAAGAGAAGCGTCTGGAGCGCGTGGAAGTTCTCAGCGTTGATGACGGTGTGGAAGGGTTTATCGCCTCCGCGTTCGAGTCTTCCCATCGACACGAGGCCCGGGTAGATCGGGTCTCTGAATTCGGCCACCACAACGAGGTCGCCGAGCGGCACGATCCGGGTTTTCAGGTCCTCGTAAGTCGACTCGCCTGACTCTGCGCTCAGTTTCACCTGCGGCTTTACCGTTGCGATGTCTGCAGAGCGATCGATCCCAACAACTCGCCAGAGTTTCTCGTCGCCATTCTTGGCATTCTGACCACGCTCCGGCAGTATGCGCACTTTGTCGCCCTTCCGAACCTTGCGTCCCGGGAGTTCGACCGCCTCAGGGACGTGGCGCTCGAAGTTCAGACCGAACGCGCGGCGGTCGGCGAGTGCCTCGACTTCGCGCTCGAGATCGCGCGCAAGCGCGGGCTCCCGGATTCGGAGCTCTCGGAGCAGGTCATTCAGTCGAGACAAGGTCTGTCCGTTTATACACTACGTCGCTTCTGAGCAACAATGGCTGCCATGATGGCGTATACCCCTGCTCAGGAAGAAGCGATCGCATGTCTTGACCACCCGCTGCAGATCATCGCGTGTGCAGGGTCTGGCAAGACGCAGGTCATCTCTCAACGAATTGCAGCGATCCTGGCCCAGCCCGGGGTCAAGCCCGGCAACGTGGTCGCTTTCACGTTCACGGAAAGGGCGGCGGCGGAGCTGAAGGAACGGGTACTTTCGATCGTGCAACGCGAGCTCGGCGACGTGAAGGGCTTAGCCGAGATGTACATCGGGACCATGCACGGCTACTGCCTCGATCTGCTGCAGCGACTTGTGCCTGAGAAGTTCAAGTTCTCCGTGCTGACAGACATCACGGCGCAGCTGCTCGTGGACCGCTTCAGCGCCAAGTCCGGGCTCACAAGCTGCCCGACGACAGCCTCAAGGGGCGTGTTGCGGCGCTACATCGACTCGAAGCTCTACATGCAGGTCGTTAGCGTGCTGCGTGAAGACAGGATCACTTTCGATCGTGTGCCGGCTGGCGTGATGGAGTCGTTCGATAAGTACATGACGCTGCTCCGCGAGCACGCCATGTTCGACTACACACAGATCATCCGCAGCGCTGTCGACTACCTCGAAGGGGATCGTTACGAGGACGACGACTTTGCGCGCGTTCAGGATCACATCCGGGATGACATTCGGTACGTCGTCGTGGATGAGTATCAGGATGTCAATCCGCTTCAGGAGCGCCTCATTCGCAGTCTCGTAAGGTTCGGCGCGAATCTTTGCGTGGTGGGCGACGACGATCAGACCATCTACCAGTGGCGCGGTAGTCAGGTATCGAACATCCTCATGTTCGGTGGCCGGCACACCGGCGTTCGGCAAGTCGTCCTCGATGACAATTTCCGTTCAACCCAAGGCGTCGTCGAAGTCGGTCGTTCGGTGGCCGAGCGTATTCCTGGCAGCGAGCGGCTGCAAAAAAGGATGGTTGCTGCAGGCTATCAAACGTGGGAACGCGGCGACCTGCTGGCTCTCACATTCGACAACGCGGACGCAGAAGCTGCCTGGATTGTCGATCGCATTCAGCACTTGCGAGGCGTACCGTTCCGAGACAGCCAAAACGCAGAACCGCGCGGTCTGTCCTGGTCGGACTGCGCTGTTCTTCTTCGCTCGGTCGCGAAGGACTCCGAACCGGTCTGTGCCGAGTTGCGTCGCCGCGGTATTCCCTTCATCGTCAAGGGCCTGAACCGGCTCTTCGACAGCCCGGAGATCCAAGCAGTCGTCGGCATCTTTCGGTTCGTGGTCAACGAGATCGACATGGAGCAACTGAAGGCGCTCTGGGAGCAGGCTGCGCTGATTCCGTCCGGCGCTGAATGGGCGACGGCGCTGACGGTGCTTGAGAAGGGACGCAACTTCGGCGCGGAGAAGCGGCACTCGGTCTACAACATCCAGCGCCTTTACCTGGACTTCCTGGAGGCGCTCAATATGCGCGAGGACACCCTGCCGGGCGACGCGACACGGGGCGAGCTCGTTTTCTATCAGCTCGGCAAATTCAGTCAGGTGATCTCAGACTACGAACAGATTCACTTCACTACAGAACCAAAAGCGAAGTACGAAGGGTTCGCAAAGTGGCTCGAGCATCAAGCGCCCAGCTACTACGCCGACGCAGACGCCGACGTCGGGTACGCCACACCCGACGCCGTGACTATTGCGACGGTCCATCAGGCGAAGGGGCTGCAGTGGCCGGCGGTATTCCTGCCGGCCCTACGCAAGAACAGATTCCCATCTCGAGTCATGGGGGGCGTCAGACTGAGTCATGTCATCCCAGACGATGCGATCGACGACCCGGCCCGCTACCGAGGAACCGCGGAGGACGAGACGCGGCTGCTGTACGTCGGCGTGACGCGAGCCCAGAAATACCTATACGCGACGTTCGCGCCGCTCGCAGATAACCAGCAGCAGCGGGTCCGCTCCGAATTCTTCAACCACATCGCCGCGCAACAATGGGTATCGACGACGTCGGCGCCGATCAACGGTGACCGGCTGCAACCGCACCCCGTGCACGAGACGCCCCAAGTCACGCTGTCATTCTCTGAGTTGAAGTACCTGTTCGAGTGTTCGTACCAGTTCAAGCTGCGCTTCCTGTACGGATTCAACGCTCCGATCCACGAGGCGCTCGGCTACGGCAAGGGGCTGCACGACGCCCTGTCCGAGATCCATAAGCGCGCACTTGAAGGCGATCTCGTCACAAAGGCCGCGGCCCCGGCGCTGATCGACCGGCACTTGAACGCGCCATTTGCATACCCCGCGCTCCGCGACCAGCTGCGGAAAGCCGGCATCAAAGCGATCGAACGCTACTTTGACACGCACGGAAACGAGATCGCCAACACCGAGTTCTCCGAGAAGCAGATACAGGTCCACGTCGCGCCGGGCATTACCGTCGACGGTCGCATCGACCTCATTCGACGCCTGGACACGGGCGAAGTTGCGATCGTCGACTTCAAGTCCACCGACCGCGCCCAAGCCGAAAACGTGACTCGCGACCAACTCCACGTTTACGCCGTCGGATACCAGGAGCTCACTGGCAAAACCGCCGACCTGATCGAGGTGCTGAATCTCGATGAAAACGGCAAGACCACCCGTGAGCCGGTTAACGACCCGCTGCTGAACTCCGTGCGCCACAAGATCCGCGACGCCGGCGAAGCGTTGCGCACGCATAATCTTGCGCGTTTTGAGGCGTGGAACGAGCATGCCTGCGGATCGTGCGACCTCGTGGGCCTGTGCCGGGAGCGGCCAGGCAGCTGAATGGCGGAGACGGCATTAGTAGCTCGAACGCTCAGTTGTCTGGTGAAACATAAAATTGTCGATTGCGACACGGCCACACCGTTTCTGTAGCCAGACTTTATAGTTCGCGGCTCTACGGGTGGTAGAAGTTGCACTGCTGCAAGAACCGAGGGATGCTCGGAGGATGGAGTCGCATCACGTAAGCATCGCGGACATGCCGGTAGATGAACGGCCCCGAGAACGGATGGCTCGCGGCGGAGCTGTTGCACTGTCAGATGCGGAGCTCGTCGCTCTACTGATTGAGCCTGGACATCGGGGCCGAAGTTCGCTCGACATCGGTCGAGAGATAGTAGGAGATGGCCTACTTGCATTCGCGCGGAAAGAATGGATTCCCGGTCGGCGAACGGGAGGTATAGGGCCTGGCCGCGTGGCACGAATCGCGGCAGCACTAGAACTCGGCCGGCGAATTGCGGCAGCTTCGGCGACGTCCTCAGATCCGGTCCGCACTCCCGCCCAAGTGGCTGAGAAGCTGATCCCAAAATATGCGCACATGACTCAGGAAACGTTAGGGGGAGTCTTTATGGACGCTCGCAACCGCATCATCAGCGAGCGCGAGATCTATGTGGGCACCATCAACAGCGCATCCGTTTCCGCCCGGGACGTTTTCCGCTGGGCTCTTCAGGATCACGCGACAGCGGTAATCGTGTTCCATAACCATCCGTCGGGTGATCCATCCCCATCCCCACAGGATCTCGCCTTCACTCGTCAACTCGTCGAAGTTGGCGCCGCTCTGGGAGTCGAAGTGCTCGATCATCTGGTCGTGTCCACCGGCGGGTTCGTTTCTCTCAAGCAGCAGGATCTAATGTAAGACGCTGTCGGGCCGATCAGCCCACCTTGAGTGAAGAAACGTGAGACGGATTGCTTGCATGACTCGGGGCACATTTCGCGAAGCTTTGGGGTGCGGTGGCGGGCGAGCCACCGCTTTGGGAGGGAGGGGGATGGAGACGACGATCGAGCAAGCATCACACGCTGCGTATCGTCACGATTCCACCGCCCTCCCAAAGCGGTGGCCTTGCCACAGCACTCCAAAGTGCTGCGCACGAAATGGGGTCCTTGTTCTTCGCCACCCCTCACTTCGCCATGCTCAGGAGCGTCGCTTCCAGTTCGACCGGGAGGCCCCAGTGGTAGCCCTGTCCGTGGTCGACGCCGATGGCGCGGAGGGCGTCGGCGTGGGCTTCGCTTTCGACGCCCTCGGCGATCACTTCTTTGCCCAGGATTCGTGCGACCGTGTTGACGGCTTGCACCAGGGCGCGGTTCGTGGCGTTCGTGTCGAGGTCGCGTACGAACGTGCGATCGAGCTTGATGTAGTCGACGGCCAGGGCGCGCAGGTATCCGAAGGATGAGAAGCCGACGCCGAAATCGTCGAGGGCGATCAGGCATCCGAGGTCTTTCAGGCGGCGGATCCAGTTGCGGGCGCTGCCGAGGTCGGAGATGGCCGCGGTCTCGGTGATCTCGAACGAGATCCGGCCAGGCTCGATGTTGCTGGCGCGGAGGCGTTCCTCGATGTACGTGAGAAGCGGCTCGTCATTCAGGCTGCGGGCGGAGAGGTTCATGAAAATGCGCAGCGTCCGCTCCGACTCGAGGATGTTCATCACTTCGTCGAAGACCCAGCGGTCGATCTGCGGCATCAGTCCGTAACGCTCGGCGGCGGGGAGGAACTTGTCGGGCGGGATGATCGCGCCGTCCTCGCCGCGCATGCGGATCAGCGCCTCGAAGTGCAGCGGCTCGCCATTTCCGAGCTGAATGATCGGCTGGAAGGTCAGTGTGAAACCGCCGTCGCGCAGCGCGGAACGGACCCTGGCCAGCCAGCGCGTGACTTCGTGTACGACCTCGCCGCTGGCCAGCGGATAGCTCGCCACGCGATTCTTGCCGTGCTCTTTCGCGGAGTACATCGCCGTGTCCGCGTGCGCGACGAGCGTTTTCGGATCGTCGTCGGCGCCCAGCATGGCGATTCCGACGCTGATCGTGACGGTGTAGACGATGCCTTCGTGCTCGAACCACATCGCTTCGACGGCGGAGCGGAGGCGCTCGGCGATGTCGCGGGCAAGATCCTTCTCCACGTTCTGGAGGAGCACGACGAATTCGTCGCCGCCGAGGCGGGCCAGGAAATCGCCGGGGCGGAGCTGTGCCTGGAGGAGGGACGTGATCTCGATGAGCAACTCGTCGCCGACGGGATGTCCCGCGGTGTCGTTGACCAGCTTGAACTCGTCGACGTCGAGGACGAGGATGGCGGCATTGCGGCTGGCGCGCGCGTCGTGGGTGAATCGCGCCAGCTTCGCTTCGAATGCGCGGCGGTTCGGGAGCGACGTGAGCGCGTCGTGAAGCGCGAGAAAGCGGATCTGCTCCTCCTGCTGCTTGCGTTCGCTGATGTCCTGCTTGATGGCCACGAAGTGCGCGATCCTGCCGCTCTCGTCGCGCACCGGCGTGATGGTCTGCTCCTCGGGATAGATCGTCCCGTCCTTGCGGCGGTTGAACATCTCACCGCGCCAGATCTCGCCGGCATTCAGTTGCTGCCACATGCGCGCGTAAAACGTGCGGCTGTGATTGCCGGAGCGGAGAATTCGCGGCGTATCGCCGATCGCTTCTTCGGCCGTCCAGCCGGTGAGCGTGGTGAACGCCGGATTGACCCACTCGATGACTCCATTGGTGTCGGTGATGACGATGGCGTTCGCCGCCGACTGGAGCGCGACGCGCTGCAGACGGATCTTGTCCTGCCCCATGCCTGCGATGATCGACAGCGCGATCTCGTCGGCGAAGCTGCCCAATTCGTCGTTCATGTCCTCGGTGAAGGCGTCTTTCGACGTTGAAAAGAGCGTCAGTGCTCCCAGGACCTGGCCATGAGCGGCGAGCGGAAGGGAGATGGATGATTTGAGGCCGTGCTCCGCGGCTTTGCTTCTCCATCGCTCGAAATTCGGGTCGGATTCGATGTCGCAGATCTGCACGCGTCCTTCCCGGATTGCGCGTCCGGTCGGGCCGAGCGACTCGGCTCCCTGATCCCAGCGGACGTCGATGCCGTCCAGGAACGCCGATGCGGCTCCGGCCGATCCGCGAATGGAAATGCGGCCGCCGCGCTGTTTGATGCTGATCTGCACGAGCGCGTAGCCATTGAGCTCGACGAGCTGCGAGCAGATGAACTCGAGGATGGACTCGGACGGCTGACCGCCCAGGATCGCGCCGTCGATCTCGTGGATGATCGACTGCAACAGCTCGCGCCGGCGCCGGTGCGCGAGATCGCGCGCCACGCAGAGCACGAGCGGCTCGCCGCGAACGTCGGCGCGCACGGCGCTGACTTGGAGAGGGAGAAGCGATCCGTCCGTGCGGCGATGCACGCACTCGCAGGTGCGCGGCTCTCCCGATTCGAGCGTGCGCTGGATCGCGCAGCGCCCGCCGCTGTAGCAGAGGGTTGCCACCGGCATCCCGACCAGCTCCGCGGCGGGCACGCGATAGGCCGCCGCGGCCGCGGCATTGACTTCGACGATGCGTCCGCTGCCATCGATGAAGATGGCCAGGTCGTGCATCGTTTCGGCGAGGAGCCGGTACTTGCCAAGGATTAAATCGGGAGTCTGAACCGCTGCATCCCTCGTCACGTCGCGAATCGTGGACGGAGCATGCCCGCGGAAGCATGATGGCGCTCACGTGCAGGTGTGACGTGGTTGAGGGAGCTTCGCTGTACATCCATCTGTGCGAGTGAAGCGTAGGTCTGGCAAAACAAACATAAGGAGGGCTGTCATGCCAGCTACGTCACCCGCACCAATTCCCGCACCAGTGCTCTATTCGCTTCTCAGGGCGATCGATCCCGCGAAGGCGCTCCAAGGTAAATTCAAGGCGGAGAAAGGCGCGAAGGTAAGCGCCGGCGCAAAACGTTCCTTGACCGAGGCGCTCGAAGCTGCGAATCAGGCGAAGTCGGCGAAGCAGTTTGCAAGTCTGATGAAGAGCGGAGCCGTAAGTTCTCTCACCGCAGGATGCGGTTCCATCACGACGCTGACCGTAGAATACAAAAAGACTGGCTACACCGTCGTTACTGTGTCATTCGAGAATTACCAGACCGCAGGCTGCGGCACGATTGTCTCGACGTTTCCCACCACCTGAGGTCCAAAACAATTCATCCGCAGATGGCGCACGTCATCTGCGGATCGATCCCCTCCAAACCGAACTCAGGCGTGAAGCTCGCATTCCATCGGTCTGAATGCCTGAGCGTCTCATCGAAGCTCTCCTCGAAGCGAGTCCCGATCCGGTTTGGATCGTGAGTGAAAACGGAGAGGTCATCGCCTCCAACAAGGCGTTTGCGCGATGGCGTTTGACGGTTCAGGAAGACGGGGCGATCTCGTCGTGGGCGGACGCGCAGCGGCGGGCGCTGGACGGACGCGCGGTAGTCATGGACGTTCATTTCGTCACTTCCGGGATCGAGCGCAGCTTCGCGGTCCACGGCTATCCGGTGAGGGACCGGCGCTGTGCCGTGATGATGGCGCGCGAGATCACGGGCAGCGAGCGGCCGGCCGCGGACATTTCCATCGAGCTCGCGCTGAACCGGCTTTTCGCGTCTGAGGAAACGTTGAGCGAGTTGCTGCCGCGCGCGTTGGAGTTCCTGTGCACGGCGGAGCAGTGGGAAGCGGCCATCGTCTGGCTGGTCTACGACCAAGAATCCGTCCTTCGCGCCGCCGGCTCGTGGTTCGCCAGCGAGGACACAGCGGAGCGGTTGCGGCCGCGCATTGCGGGTCTGACCATTCCGCATGGGCGGGGAGTGCCGGGGCGCGCGTGGGCGCAGGAGGACGTCGTCTGGATCGCCGACATCCTCGACGAGAGCACGTTGCATCGCGGAGAGCTGGCCGCGGCGGCGGGACTGCACTGCGTCGTCGCCGTGCCGTTGCGTGACGGCGAGAGGGTCAGCGGCGTGATGGAGCTCTTCTCGCGCGCCGTCCGCCCATTGAGCGAGCGCCGCAAGCACATTCTGCTGCGCACGGGACAGGCTCTGGCCCGCCTCCTCGACCGGCGGCGCGCCGAAGACGAGCGCCGTCACCTTCTGACATTGATCGAACGCAGGGGCGTCGAGTGGATGATGACGTTCGACTCGATCGAGCTGCCGATTTTTCTGATCACACTCAACGGTTTGATCGCGCGGCTCAATCGCGCGGCGCGCAACCTCACCGGCGGCGGGTACGAAGACCTGGTCGGCCGCTCCATGCGCAGCTTCGGCGATTTCGAGCCGTGGACGACGATCGACGACATCGTCACCGCCGTGCGCGACAGCGGCGTCTCCTGCACCGCGCAAATCTCGCGCGACGGCCGCATGTGGGACGTCGCCGCCAGCCTTCTGGCCGCGACTGACGCCGAGGAGCGGCGCGTGATCGTGGTGCTGCGCGAGATTACGGAGATCGTGCAGCTCCAGGAGTCCGTCCGCCGCGGCGAGCAACTCGCGGCCCTCGGCGAATTGGTCGCGGGCGTCGCCCACGAGGTGCGCAACCCTATTTTCGGGATGGGACTGACCGTCGATCTTCTTCGCGAGCGCATTCAAGGCGATACCGCGGCGGAAGAAATGGCATCTGACCTGCAAAAGTGGCTATTCCGCCTTAACGGACTGATGGAGAAATTGTTAGAGTACGGAAAAACATGGACGATCGATCTGCAGCCGGGCCGTTTGGAGGACGTCGTGAAGCAGGCCGTTGATGCGTGCGCGTCGCGCGCCGCTGACGCAGGTGTGACGATCGAGATGCCGGCCGGCGGCGATGATCGCGTGGCCCTCATGGACAGCGCGCGTCTCGTGCAGGTATTCGAGAACCTGCTCATGAATGCCGTACAGCACTCCCAGCCCGGCGGCTGTGTCACAATCTCTTTTGCGTCTGATGCAAATGAGGTCGAGTACTCCGTCCGCGACCGCGGTCCCGGCTTTCGCCAGGAGGATCTGCCGCGGGTCTTTCAACCGTTTTTCACCCGGAGGCGCGGCGGCACGGGACTGGGCCTGGCCATCGTGCAGCGAATCGCCGACGAACACGGTGGCACCGTTGCCGCAGAGAACCATGCAGACGGTGGCGCGGTAGTGCGCGTAAAACTTCCCCTTTATCAGACAGCGGAGATCTCATTGTGATGAGTCAGCAGCAGACCACGGCGGAGCCGGAACGGATCCTCATCGTCGACGACGAAGACCTCATCGTCGGCGCGATGCGGCGCTATTTTCAGGGTCTCGGCTACGTCGTCGATTCGGCATACGAGCTGGAGGAAGCGCAGGCGCTGCTGGCGAATTACCAGTACGACCTGGTCATCGCCGATCTTCGCCTCACCGGAATCGGTGGCGTGGAAGGGCTGCAGATCGTGGCCGACGTGCATCAGAAATGCGTCGACACGCGCGTCATTCTGCTCAGCGCGTTCGGCACGCCGGAGATCGAGCGTGAGTCGTACAACCGCGGCGCGGACGCGTTTCTGCACAAACCGAAAGCGATGATGGAGATCGCGCAGGTGGCGAAGTCGCTTCTGGAGCAATGAATCCGCGGGCATGCAAGAACACAGAGCGCTGAACTCGATCCTGGCTCCAGGCGGAATCACACCGATGTATCAGCCGATCTGCGCCGTCGACGGGACGCTGCCTCCGCAACTGGCCGGATTCGAATGTCTTTCCCGCGGGCCGATGGGGACGAATTTCGAAGCGGCGAATGTCCTCTTCGATTACGTCCGTCTGAAGCGTGAGGAGTCGCTCGTCGATCGCGCCTGCGTTTCCGCCGCGCTTACCCGCGCGCCGCGCCAGGAAAATATCCGGCTGTCGGTGAACGTGCACGCCTCGACGCTCGGCCGCGACCGCGATTTCGTCCCGTTCTTCATCGCCGCGGCGGACAACAACGACATTCCGCTCAATCGTCTGACCATCGAAATCGTCGAGCACGCGCCGCCGTGGGACAACGTCAGCTTTCTCACGGCGCTCGCGAAGCTGCGCGAAAACGGCGTGAAGATCGCGCTCGACGACGTCGGCCTCGGTCAGTCGAATTTCAAGATGATGATCGACGTCTGTCCCGACTATCTGAAAATCGACCGCTACTTCATCGAGCGCTGCGACACCGATCCGAACCGGCGCGCGGTCATCGAGGCGCTACGGTCGCTCGCGTCGCGCTTCGGCGCGCAGCTCGTGGCGGAAGGCGTCTCCACCGCCGAGATGGTCGAGACGTTGCGAAGCCTCGGCGTTTCGCTGATGCAGGGATACCTCTTCGCCAAGCCGCTGACGGCCGAAGACGCAGCGCGATATGCGGTCGCGAGCGATCAGACCCTGGGACCGCGGGCGTCCCGCCCGCTGTCGACTCCCGCCTGAAGTCCGATGCGGGCGAGACGCCCGCGTTCCCAGGCTGATCACGCCACCACGAATCGCGCGCGGCCCTGCCGCTTTGCCTCGTACAGCGCGCGGTCGGCGCGCTCCTTCAGCGATTCCGGCGATTCGCCGTCGGCGATGGAGACGATGCCGCACGACGCGCTGAGCGGACGCGTGGCGCCGTCGTACCGCAGCGGCGTTGCCGCCAGGCGGTCGAATATGCGCTGCACCTCGGCTTGCGCATCGGCCACCGGCAGGCGCGGAAAGAGGATCGCGAACTCGTCGCCGCCGAGGCGGGCGAGAACGTCGCCGGGGCGAAGCTCGGTGCGGATGATGTTCGCGAACGTGATCAGCGCCGCATCGCCGGCGGCGTGCCCGAGCTCGTCGTTAATCGGCTTGAAATGATCGAGATCGATCATCGCCAGCGCTCCGCCGGCGGCATCACGCGCACTTTCGATGTGCTGCGGCAGCACCTCGGAAAAATAGCGGACGTTGTACGTTCCCGTCAGCGCATCGTGCATCGCCAGCCGTTGCAGCTCGACTTCTTCCGCGACGTTGTGCAGCGTCAATATCGTCGAGGCACTCGTCTCGCCGGCGAAGCGGAAGACGACGCTCGTGGCTTCGTGCGGCTGATTTTCGATGACGATCCGCTCGGCCGCGTAGCGCGACGTCGTGCGCAGCCACCAGCGCGGCGCGAGTGAGTCACGGTCGAGAATGAGCTCCGCGTCCATGCCGAAATAGAGAGTGCCGAACAACTCCTCGGCGCGCCGGTTCGCGTAGAGCAGTCGCTGATCGGCGCCGATCACCAGCACCGCGTCGGGAATCGCATCGAAGGCGGCCTTGAGATAGTGCTGCTCGGTTACGTCTTCGATGACCACGAATGCGTACGACGCGCCTTCGTGCTCGACCGTGTAGCAGCGGACGTTCGCCACGCGGTCGACGCCGCCGGCATGGTAGACGGCGTACCACGCCGTGCCTGAGCCGCGCGCGAGGAGTTGCTCGATCCGCGCGGGCAGCGAGAAATCGATCACGTTCGTCAGCGGCCGTTCGACGGGAAACGACGCGCCATCGAGAAAGGCGCGCGCGAAGGACGAACTGCCGTCGATGAGATAACCGGTGTTGCGGTCGACGATCGCGCCGGGATGCGGCGACGCGCGCAGCACCGCCTGGAAGAGCGACTCGGCGCGCCGTTTGTCGCGCCGCTGCGCCGCCTGATCGAGCTCGCGCTCGATCGCCGCCGCGAGACGCATCAGCCGATCCTTCAACAGGTAGTCGTGCGCGCCTTCGCGCATCATCCCCACCGCGACGTCTTCGCCGATGGCGCCGGAAACGACGATGAACGGCACGTCGAGCCCGCGCTTTTTCACGATCGCCAACGCCTCGGGTGCGCTGAAGCGGGGGAGGTGGTAGTCGCTGACGATGATGTCCCACGGACCGGCGTCGAGCGCGGCGCCGAGCTCCTCGGCCGTCTCCACGCGCGTCATGTCCGGCGCCCATCCGCCGCGCTTCAGTTCCAGCGCGATGTGCGCGGCATCGCGGTCGGAATCCTCGATCAGGATGAGCCGGAGCGGACGGGCCACTACATCACCTCACGTGCGGACGAGCCGGTGGTGAACCAGATCGTCGCGCCCTTCTCCGGCTCGCCCTCGGCCCAGGCGCGGCCGCCGTGTTTCTGGATGATCTTCTGCACCGTCGCCAGACCGATGCCGGTCCCTTCGAATTCGCGCGTCGAATGCAGGCGCTGGAAGGGACGAAACATCTTCGCGGCATGAGCGGGATCGAATCCCGCGCCGTTGTCGCGGACAAAGTACGCAGGCCATCCGTTGTCGTTACGCATGCCGATCTCGATGCGTGCGTGCGGCCGTTTGCTGGTGAACTTCCACGCGTTCGTGATCAGGTTTTCGAGCACCGCACGCAGCAACCGCTCGTCGCCGTTTGCGACCACGCCGTCGTCAATCGCGAAGTCGACGTCGCGGTCGGGATTCGATCGCTGCAGCGACGACGCGATGCTTCGCGCCATGTCGCTGAGATCGACCTCTTCGCGCTGCATCTCGGCCCGCGTCAAGCGCGTCATCTGCAGGAGGCCGTCGATCAGCCGCTGCATCTGCTCGCAGCCGTCGCGGATCCAGTGAACGCAATCGCGCGCGTCGTCGGTCAGCTCCGCGGTGAAGTCCTGCTCCAAAGCCTGCGCGAATCCGCTGACGGCGCCGAGGGGACCGCGAAGATCGTGCGAGACCATGTGGGCGAATGCCTCGAGATCCTTGTTGACCGACTCGAGCTCCGCGGTGCGGCGGCGCAGCGTCACCTCGCGCGTCTGCATCTGCTCGAGCAGCTCGTTGAGTGACTGCGTGAGCGGGCCGAGCTCGCCGCGCGGGATCGGTAGCCGGGTGGACAGCGTTTCGTCGCGCGTCGCGGTATGGACGCCATCGCGAAGAGCGCGGAAGCGCCGCCGGATGCTTCCCACGAGCGCTGGCGAAAAGAGGATTGCAATGACGATTGCAATCGCCGCAGCGGCAATCGCGTCGCGAGTGAACGCGCGCGCCGGCGTCGACGTCGCGATCGCTGCCGGCTCGACGCAAAGCGTGTTGCCTCCAGCGATCGACCGGCATACCAGTTCGCCGCCGCCCGCTGAGCCGGACGAAACGAGCGTGCGGCCGTCGTGGCCAAAAATGGTGGCCGAATGAATCAGTCCCGACGCGGTGAAGGCATCGAGCAGCGGCTGCGGCGCATTTCCTTTTTCAATCGATGCGGCCACGGCGTCGGCGACGCGGCCCGTCGATGATGCCTCCGCAGTCTTTGCACCTCGCGCGAAATAGGCGATGATCGCGGCAGTGGCGAGAGCGGTGAGCAGAGCGGTCGCGAGCAACACCACCATCACCCGGCGCTCGATCGACTGCTGTGCTCGCATACGGCCCGTAGTTTGCAGCGGACTGTGCAAGAACCTCTCCACTGGGTTTCCCATTCGGATGCGACGATGAGAACGGTTTGGTGCGCGATTCTTTGCGCGTGCGGCGCGTTGATGGCCGCGTCCTGCCAGGACTCCGATAACGCCTCGGCATCGCAGCCGCCGCGCATCGAAATCAAAGGCGCCGTCGCGCCGATCGACTCCGTCACCGTCTCCGCACCGATCGAGGGACGTGTCGCGAAAGTGAACGCCGCCGAGGGCGCGGCAGTGAAAGCGGGCGACGTGCTGATCGTGCTTACGAATCCGGCGGTCGATCGCGATCTTGCCTACGCCCGTGCGCAGATCGCTTCGGCCGAATTGAAATTGCGCGGCACTACTGCTATCCCTCCTGCCGTCTCGGCGGAAGGAGAGAAGAGCGCCGCCGCGATCATGAAGGCAAAAGAAGAGAAAGCGGCCCGCTATCGCGCACTGCTCGCCTCTGGTGACGTATCGAAACAGGAAGTCGCGGACGCAGAAACCGAATACGCGATGGCACGGCGCGACTGGCTGGCCGAACGCGAGCGGCGCACTGCCGCGGCGCCAGCGGCCGATCCCGCCCTGGCGCGCGCGGAGCTCGATCGTGCGCGGGCCGATCTCGCCTTCGCCGAGCACCGCCAGACGCTGTTGACCATCACAGCGCCGGCGGCCGGCACCGTAGCTCGGCTTCGCGTGCGCGCGGGGGACGACGTCTACACGCGCGATCCGCTCGCCGAGGTTGCCGATCCCTCCACCGTTCGCGTCCAGGCGCAGCTTGCGCCGGAGCTTGTACGTTTCGTGCGCGCGGGTGCTGCCGCCGAGGTGCGCGTTCTCACCATTCCGCCGCATCGTTTTCGCGAGCCGATCGCGCGCGTGATCGCCGCCGGCGCCGAGGGCGGACCGGCCATCGTCGTCAACGTTCCGAATCCCGATCGGATGATGCAGCCGGGAACGCCGGCAATCATCACGCTGCAATGAAACGTGCGTTCGCGTTCGCTGCGCTGTTGCTGGCCGCATCGGCGCGCGCGCCTGATGTGCTGACGTTTGACGAGGTGTTGGCGCGCGCGACGCGGGCTCGCGCGTTGCCGTCATCCGCGGTCGACGCGGTCACGGCGCTCGATCGCGGCAGCATCCGCGATTTCCCCACCGTCCGCGCCGAGACCTCGGTCAGCAGCGCCGACAACCTCGATCTCTTCACCCAGAACGTTCTGCGCTTCAACGCCTTCACCGCGCTTGTCAGCGTCGACTATCCGCTGCTCGACGGCGGCGTCCGCGCGTTGCAGCGACAGTCGGCACGCATCGAGGCGCTCACGTTTCGCGAACGGATGCGCGCGATGTCGGACGAGCTCTTTCGCGAGACGGTCGATGCGGTCGCGCATCTCTACACCGTGCAGGAACGCCTTCGCCTCCTCAACGGCGGCATGCAGCGCGCGCTCGACCTCGGCGATCGCGCCAAAAAGATGCTCGACGTCCGCGAGATTTCGAACGTCACCGCGGCCCAGTGGGAAGACGAGGCTCTTGCCGCCGAGGGGCAGCGCCTCGATCTCGAGTCGCAGCGGATCGAAGCGGAGACGCACGTCAAGCAACTGATCGCCGATACCACTTCGGATCCAATCGAAGTCACGATCGACGTCGACAAGCCGCCGGAAGCAGCGCCACAACGCGCGAACGACAGCGTCGCCAGCCTGCTCTTTCAGCGCCGCGAGCTGGCAGCCGAAGAGGCGGAAGCCGCGCGCCGGCCGCAGGTGCTGCTTTCCGGTTTCGGCGGCGTTGCCGCGGTCGGTGGCGACCGGCAGTACGGACTTTACGGAGTGCGCATGAGCATCGGTCTGCCGATGTTCGACGCCTCCGCGCGGCGTCGCGCCGCCGAAGCGCGGCTGGAGGCTGAGGAATCGCGGATCGAGCGCGACGTCGCTGACGCGCAGGGGCGCCGTCAACGCGACGCGCTGGCGATGGACGCGGCGGCGTTGCGGAAACGGATCGCATTGCTGACGCAGGCGGTCGACGTCTCGCGTCAGCGCGAAGAATCGACCGCGCGGCTCGTCTCGGCCGGACTTCGCTCCGCCGCGGAAGCCGCGCGCGCCGCGGCCGATCGAACGCGGCGCGAGAGCGATCTGCTCGCCGCGCGCGTCGATCTCTGGAAAATCGCGCAGCTCATGCGCCGGGAGGGAAGCGGCGGCCCCGCGGTTGCCGGCACGCCGACGCGATGAGCGACATCTCCGTCCTCATGACCACGGAAGGCACGTACCCGTACGGCGCGGGCGGCGTGAGCACGTGGTGCGATGCGCTGCTGCGAAAGACGCCCGACGTCCGCTACACGCTGCTGCCGATCATGATGAACCCGCACATCGAATCGAAGTTCGATCCGCCGGCGAACGTGCAGGGCATCATCAACGTTCCGTTGTGGGGCATCGAAGAGCCGGCCGAATTCACCGCCGATGCGCCCTTCGCCGAGTTGTACGAACGAAAACGCCGCACCTCGGACGCGCAGATCGAAGCCCAGTTTGTCCCGATCTTCCGCCGCTTCCTCGATTTCGTGAACGGCGGCGCCGACCCGGAAGGATTCGGTCAGGTGCTCGTGGAGATGGAGGACTTCTTCACCGCCTGCGACTACAACGAGACGATGAAGTCGCGGCCGGTGTGGCGCGCGTTCTGCGACGTCATGCAGGCGTTCAGCCGCCGCGCCGCCGAGGCGCTGCCGGAGGCCGCGCGCATCCATCAGCAGCCGACGCTCTTCGATCTCACCGAGAGCCTTCGCTGGCTCTATCGCTTTCTCATCGTCCTCACCGTGGCGCCGCCCGAGGCCGACGTCACCCACACCACCGCCGCCGCGTTTTGCGGGATTCCGTGCATCACGGCCAAGGTGCGTTACGGCACGCCGATGATCGTCACCGAGCACGGCGTCTATCTGCGCGAACAGAACCTCTTTCTCTCCCGCTTTCGCCGTCTTTTTTTCTGCAAACAGTTTCTGCTGAACCTCATCACCGCGGTCGTGCGCGCGAACTACTTTCACGCGGACGTGGTGGCGCCGGTATGCCACTACAACACGCGCTGGGAGCTGGCGCACGGAACGCCGCCGCACAAGATCCGCGTCATCTACAACGGCGTCGACCCCGAGCTGTTCGCGCCCGCGGCGAAGACCGATGGCGCGCTGCATGTCGTCGCCACCGCGCGCATCGATCCGCTGAAAGACATCGAGACGTTTCTTCGCGTCGCCGCGCGCGTGCGCGAGACGCATGGCGACGTCCGTTTCACCGTGCACGGATCGGTCGCCGACAACAGCTATTACGAACGCTGCCTGCAACTCCGCCGCGAGTTGAAGCTCGATCAGATCGTGACGATGGGAACGGCGGTGAGCGACGTGGCCGGTGCGTATGCCGATGCCGACGTCGTCCTTCTCACCAGCATCTCCGAGGC
>Ga0070670_100000108_pt1 | contig 77575 bp, 65 predicted proteins | sample KBSS63metaG_FD_64665 | JGI IMG/M metagenome (GOLD analysis project Ga0070670, IMG submission 64665) | Switchgrass rhizosphere microbial communities from Kellogg Biological Station, Michigan, USA - KBS S6-3 metaG | ecosystem: Host-associated > Plants > Roots > Rhizosphere > Soil ... | reverse complement strand
TCGCCCATAAGCCGTGGCGAAACGCCGAGGCGGAGGCAGCCCTGGTCGGCCGTTCTCCCTCTGAGAGCGATTTCGAGACCTTCGCTGCCACGCTGCTCGCTCCGGCCAAGGGCCAGGGCGCCAACGATTTCAAAATTCCGCTAGCCCGCAAGGCGATCGTGCGCGCTCTCCGGCAAGCCGTTGCCGGCACACCGCAGATCCAGTCCGTAAAGGCAATCGCATGAAAGAGAGCCCCTTGAACCCCGACAACCGCCACATCGGCAACCCCGTCCCACGTGTTGACGCTGGCCTTAAGGTCACCGGCCAGGCCCATTATAGCGCCGAGTACCATGAAGCAGGTTTGCTGCACGGCGCCGTCGTGCTGAGCACCATCGCCGTTGGTCGCATCGCCAGTATCGACACCTCCGCTGCCAAGGCCTTTCCAGGCGTCGTCGAAGTCTTCACCCATGAAAACCACATGGATGTCGCCTCTTCCGACAAGAAGTGGCAGGATGAGACGGCAGCCCCCGGGCATCCGTTCCGGCCACTCGATTCGGACAAGATCCTCTTCGACGGTCAACCGGTTGCCTTCGTGGTCGCCGATCGCTTCGAGACGGCCCGCGATGCGGCAGCTCTCGTCAAGGTCCAGTACGAGGCGTCCGAGCCACACACCGATCTCGCTGTCGAGCGCTCCAACAGCTATGTGCCGCCGACCAAGCGTAACGGCATCGCGCCGCCGCCCGAGCCCCGCGGCAAGGCGGAAGAGGCCTATGCCTCCGCGCCCTTCAAGATCTCGGCGGATTATGCCCATGAGGGTGAGCATCACAACCCGATGGAAATGTTCGCGACCACGGTGCTGTGGGAGAACGAGAAGCAGCTGACCATCTACGACAAGACACAAGGCTCGCAGAACTCCCAGAACTTCGTCTGCAACGTCTTCGGGCTGAAGCAGGACGACGTGCGGGTGATCAATGCCTTCGTCGGCGGCGCTTTCGGATCGGGCCTTCGCCCGCGTCACCAGCTGTTCCTCGCCGTCATGGCGAGCCTGCAGCTGAAGCGGTCGGTGCGGCTGGAGCTGACGCGGCGCGAGATGTTCTATCTGAGCTACCGGCCGCTGATGATGCAGACGGTGTCGCTTGCCGCCGACGCCAACGGCCAGCTGGCCTCGGTGATGCACGACGTCGTCTCGGCGACCTCGCAGTTCGAGGATTATCAGGAAGTCGTCGTCAATTGGTCGGGCCTTGCCTACCGCTGCGACAATGTCCGCTTGAACTACGAACTGACCAAGCTCGACACGGCGACGCCCGGCGACATGCGCGCCCCTGGCGCAGCCTCCGGCCTCTACGCGCTGGAATCGGCGATGGACGAGCTCGCCTATGAGGTCGGGATCGACCCGCTCGAACTCCGGACCCGCAACTTCATCCATTTCGACCAGAACGAGGACAAGCAGCTGACCAGCAAGGCCCTGCATGCCTGCTATCGTCAGGGTGCCGAACGCTTCGGCTGGGCGAACCGCCAGATGCAGCCGGGCTCCATGCGTGATGGCAATGAGTTGGTCGGCTGGGGCATGGCGACCGGCTACTGGGACGCGATGGTCAAGCAAGCCGAAGCCCGGGTGCGCTTCAGCAGCAACGGCCAGATCGTCGTCGAGGCGGCGGCCAGCGATATCGGCACCGGGACCTACACGATCCTGACGCAGATCGCCGCCGAAGCCTTCGATGTGCCGCTCGAGCAGGTGACCGTGCAGATCGGTGATTCGACGCTGCCAACAACCTCCGTCGAGGGTGGCTCATGGACGGCCGCCTCCACCGGCTCCGCAGTCCAACTGGGGTGTCAGGCGATCGTCGAACAGATGCTGAAGCTCGCGCAGAAGGCAAAGGGATCGCCGCTCGACGATGCCAAGGCTGCAGACGTGACCATCCGCGCCGGTCGACTGGTCCTGAAAATCGACGAAAGCCGAGGTGTGGCGATTGCGGATATACTGTCCGCCAACGATCTTTCGTCGCTCGAAGCCAAGGGCACGGCCGCGCCCGACACGGCGCAGATGAAGAAGTTCATCAGCTACACCCACTCGGCCGTGTTCGTAGAGGTCAAGGTCGATGCGGAACTGGGGGTGGTTCGCGTCACCCGGGTCGTCAGCGCCATTGCCGCCGGCAAGATTCTCAACCCGAAGACCGCCCGCAGCCAGATCCTCGGTGGCGTCGTCATGGGCATCGGCATGGCACTGCATGAAGAAGGCATGTGGGACCACCGCAGCGGCCGGATCATGAACCACAACCTCGCCGAATATCACGTGCCGGCGCACGCCGACATCCACGACATCGAGGTTATCTTCGTCGACGAGCAGGACGACATGGCAAGTCCCCTCGGCATCAAGGGGCTCGGAGAAATCGGCCTGGTCGGGGTCAGCGCGGCGATTGCCAACGCCATCTTCCATGCCACCGGCAAGCGCCAGCGCCACCTGCCGATCACCATCGACAAGATCATCGACCAGTCGATGGCAGCCTGAGGACGACGACATGACAAAGAACCCACCGATGAACCCGCAGCTTTACCGCGACGATCTCGAAACCGTCGAGATCGACGAGCCTGAGACCGCGCGCGCGCTTTCAGAGACCATGCTGTCGATCGCCCAAAAGACCTATCGCGATGGCGGCCACGCCATCCGCAGCGTCCACGCCAAAAGCCACGGCCTGCTGGAAGGCGAATTCCGCGTGCTCGACGGCTTGCCGCCGACACTGGCACAGGGGCTGTTTGCCAAGCCCGGCACCTACAAGGCCTTCGCCCGGCTGTCGACTACGCCGGGCGACATCCTGCACGACAGCGTATCGACGCCGCGTGGCCTGGCGCTGAAGATCGTCGACGTCGAGGGAGAGCGGCTCAACGCGGAAGACGACAGCGCGTCGCAAGACTTTTTGATGGTCAACGGCAAGCAGTTCAACGCATCCAGCGCCAAGGCATTTTTGCTGAACCTGAAGGGACTGGCGGCCACCACGGACCGCGCCGAAGGCTTGAAGGAAGTGGCATCCAAGGTCCTTCGCGGCGTCGAAAGCGTGATCGAGGCCTTCGGAAGCAAGAGTGCTTCGATCATGGCGCTCGGCGGCCATCCGGAGACCAACATACTCGGCGAGAGCTTTTTCGCCCAGCTGCCGCTGCGCTACGGCGATTATGTTGCCAAGTTCGCGCTCGTTCCGCAGTCGGAAGAACTGAAGGCGCTGACGGGTCAAGAGCTGGATCTCAACCACAACCCCGATGGGCTGCGCGAGGCGGTATCCGATTACTTCCGCAGCAAAACCGCCGTCTGGGAATTCCAGGTGCAGCTCTGTTCGGATGTGGAAGACATGTCCGTCGAGGATGCAGCATCCACGTGGGACGAGGAAAAGAGCCCGTTCATCACGGTCGCGACCTTCACCGTAGCGCCGCAGCCGTCCTGGAACAGGGAGCGGGAACGCGAGATCAACGACGGCATGTCCTTCCGCCCATGGAACGGGCTTGCCGCCCACCGCCCGCTCGGCAGCATCATGCGCATGCGCAAGCTCGCCTATGCGCAAGGCGCCGCCTTCCGCTCGCAGCGCAACCCGACCCCTGTGGAAGAGCCGACTGAAAAGCTGGTATCGGCCTAAGACCTGGCCTTGCGGTCTTCGGGCCGGCTGTCCGCATCCCCAATCCCGTCTTCGGCTGGCTCCCAGCCGAAGACACTGCGCCCGCCCCACTCCGCCGACTGGCGGAATTCCCCGGCAACGATCTCCTTGAGGTCCGGCCCGGTGACATAACGTTCCAGGCGCCGTGTCTGGTCGTCCAGCCGCTTCAGCGCCTGCATCTCCTCGTCCAGCCCGAGCCGCCCCTTCCTGACCGCCGACTTCATCACGTTGATCGTCTCGTCATAGACCTTCAGCGGCACCGGAAACGGATGCCGGTCCTTGCCGCCATGGGCGAGTGAAAAGCGCGCCGGGTCGGAGAAACGGCAGGGCGCGCCGTGCACCACCTCCGCCACCATGGCGAGCGCCCGCACGGTGCGCGCGCCGACGCCGGGCACCAGCAACAATTGCGAAAAATCCTGAGGTCCACGGTCCGCCGCCGCCGCGATGGCGCCATGCAGGCGCCGCATATTGACGTCCTCCTGGCGAACGTCGTGATGGGCCGGCATGATCAGGTGCGGCAGCGTCAGCTGGTCCGAAGGCTTGGCCGGTGACAGCCGAGCCTCGAGATCGATCACTTCGCGCAGGATGCGGTCGGGCCCGAGCGAGGCAAGCAGGTCGAGCTGGCCGTTGCGCGACAGATCGGCGCGGCGATCCGCGAGATTGACGATCTCGCCGAGACTATGTCCCTCGATTGCGGCGTGGGGCGAATCGACGAAGCTCTCCAATCCCGCCGATTGCCAATGATAGCGTCGGGCCTGGCGAATATCGCCGTTCATGCCCTGCTGCACCACCACCCACTTGCCGTCGTCGGTGACAATGAAGCCGTGCAGATAGAGATCGAAGCCGTCCTGGAGGGCGGCGCTATCGACCTTGGCCACCAGCCGACTGGTGGTGGCAAGCGCTGCACCATCGATGCCGACGCGCTGACCGATGGCCATCAGTTCGTCCGGCGTCCTGCGCGATTGCGCGCCGCGACCGCCGCAGACATGGATGCCCAATTCTCCGGCCATCGGCGTCAGGCCGCGCTTCAGGGCGCCGATGACGCTGGTGGTGATGCCAGAGGAATGCCAGTCCATGCCCATCACGGCGCCGAAGGACTGGAACCAGAAGGGATGCGCCAGCCGGCTCATGAACTCGTCGCGACCATAATGCTGGACGATCGCCTCCGTGATCAAAGCCCCCAGCCGCGTCATGCGCTGCCCGAGCCACGCCGGTACCCGGCCGCCATGCAGCGGCAGATCAGCGCTTCCAGCTCTTTTCGTCATCGCGGCACTCCCCTCCGATCCCCCTTCATCTACCGAAACAGCAGCAAACGCCAGGCGCCTCAGGCATCCCAGGCCGAGGCGGCGATGAAGGTTTGGGCCAACGCTTCGACACCCGCCTGATCGTCGAGGTCGAAACGGCCGGGAAGCGGGCTGTCGAGGTCGAGGACGCCGAACACCTGGCCATCGCGGATCAGCGGCACAACAAGCTCGGAGCGCGACGCCGCATCGCAGGCGATATGCCCCGGAAATGCGTGGACGTCCTCGACAAGCATGGTCTCGGCCCTTTCCACCGCCGCGCCGCAAACACCGCGCCCGACCGCGATGCGTACGCAGGCCGGCTTGCCCTGGAACGGCCCGAGCAAAAGCTCGTCCTCCGACTGCAAAAAGTAGAAGCCCGCCCAGTTGATATCGGGCAGCATCTGGAAGATCAGCGCGGAGGTATTGGCCGCATTGGCGATCGCATCGCTCTCGCCGGCAAGCAGTCCGTCCAGTTGCGCCTGCAAGGCACGGTAAAATTCCGGCTTGTCGCCATGGACTATCGTGGTTTCCTGAAACATCGCCTGATCCTGTCTTTCGGACCCAGTCGTCTGGGTCATGTTGTCCGATTCTTGCCATCCGGGCCTCGTTGTCCGGCACGTGCCGCCGGGCGGCATCGCATGGTCCACGAGGGGCGCAATCTTGTCGCCCAGCGTTGGCCAGGCTGCGCTCATGCCGATGACACAGAGCGCTGCAATGTCGAGCCCCGCGGTCGGCGCGGCCTCAGCAGTCGCCAGAACCAGCGCACGATGCGGTAGACAACGAACAGCGCCGCCAGCATCCACGTCAGGCCCGCAAGGATCCAGCCGGAAGCGCTGGCGAGAAGCCCCACCGTCGTCAGTGCGGCGCCGCCGACCAGCACCAGGGCGCCTCGAAAGCGCGGTCCGAAGCTTTCGGCCAGCCGCCGCAGGCGCGAGATATCGCCGGGGCTGTCGGCAAGCTTCAAGACGTCGTGGGTGGCGCGATAGCCAGCACCCTTCGAAAGCGCGCCGAGATCCGCCGCAGTCGTCGTCAGCGCAGCAAGCGGCTTGGCCCGAACCGCGCGGGTCAATGCCAGCCGCGCGGCGCCAAGCTTTCCGGCTGAGGCGAGGTCGACGGTCTCCCGGAGCGCACTGCCGTCTATCAGGTCGGCAGCAACAGTCGTCATCGCCCGGCGAAACGGCGGCCGCAGAATGTCTGCCTTGTCGGCTGCCTTTAACGCCGTGACCCCGACCCGCGCCGGCGACGTCATCCCGAAGCTCGCGATTGTCACGCCGGTTATTACGAGGCCCGCGGCGGCGAGGCCCATCGTCAACGCACTGTACGGCTCGCCATTGATATAGGCGCTGCCCTCGTGGACGAGATCGCGCGCGTCGCTGATGCCCGTGAGGTCGGCGGTAACAGCTCCGGCAAGGGCTTCCGGGCTCAGGGCATCGCCGCCACCAAGCCCGTTCCAGGCTTCCCGCAGGCTGCGCCCGGCATTGAACCCCTGGGCCGCCGCTACACGCTGGCGAAGCTCGGCCGGGATGATGATGTCTCTACTGTCGGCGAGCGCCACAAGGCTCGCCGCAAGATCCGGATCATCGAGGACGAGCGCCTTGTCGATGGCGGCAGCATAAGTGTCCGCCGGTACGCCGCGCAGCCTGTAGGAGACGATTTCGGCAGCGCTGGCACCCGGCCGCAGGACGCCGACCCCCTCGACCGCCCGGGGCACGACAACGCCCCCCGCCGCCAGCGCGCAGGCCAGCAGCACGGAGATCGAGAATCGCGAAGCGGACGAAAGCAAAGCCATGACACCCCGTTGGCGGCGGCACCGGTTGAATGTTGCTGATATAGGGATCGCGCCGGCAAACGCAAAGGTCGGGCTGCCGACGATCCCGTCCACGAAGCGCGCAAACCGCGCGAACCGCCGTCTCCATCGGCCCCTACGCCCGAGCGGCCAGCCCCAACCTAGCCAACGCGCTCTTCAGCCCTTTTGGATAGAGCTCCGGATAGCCGGGGCAATCGAGTTCGTCCGGGTCGTAGCAGCGCGCGACATTTCGCGTGCCGTCACTTTCGTGGAAGACGATCTCGTCCCCCGCCATCAGTTCCCCGAGCGGAAATTCGACCTCGAAGACGAACATCACCTCATGACCGGGGCTGCCGCCGAACGTATAGAGATTTTCGAAGATCAGGGGTCCGCTGACGAATTCGATCTCCACCCCGAGTTCCTCCCTGAACTCCCGGGCCAATGCCGCCTCGGACAGCTCTCCGAATTCCACACTGCCGCCAAGCGGGCGAACGCCGGAAATCCGTCCTTCGCCATCGGGAACGTCTGCCGCAAGAAGACGCCCCTCGCGCCAAACGAGACCGATGGCCTTCACGCTGATGGGCTTGTGCGGATCCGATGTGCTCATGGGCCATACGCTAGAAGACGAGACCAACCGCTGCAAGTGGGTGAAAACTGACATCTCGCCAGCAACGACGGTCTGCGGGAACCCGCCATTGCAAGGCATTGCCCGATCTCGCAGATTTCAGTGCCCTTCCGGCCCGGCTTGTGATGTAGTCCGCAAACGGCAATCAGCGAGAACCACCATGGCATCCGACACAGACCGCAGTTTCCAGACATCCCGCCGCGACGACCTCGGGCTGCTCACGATCAGCAACCCCGCCGGACTCGCGATCTCCGTGCTTCCGAACGGCACACTGTTTGCCATAGAGCACACGGACGCCAATGGCGTGCAGGTGATGATCAATCAGGTGCAGGGCTCGCCGCTATCGGGCGGCATCGGCCGGCTTTACGCAAGGGTCGGCGGCGATGCGCCGTTCGTGGCCGAGATCGTCGGGCCAAAGGCAGCCGTCAAATTCGGCAGCGGAGAAGGTGTTTTGTCCTGGGTGGGCGAGACCCACGGGGTCCGCCACGAGGTCCGTCTCGAGCTGCATCCGAGCGAATCGATCTGGCTCTGGCGCGTCACTTTGGAAAATGCGCGCGCCGCCCCGGTCGAGGCCGACCTGGTTCTGGTCCAGGATGTCGGTCTCGGCGACCGTGGCTTCCTGATGAACAGCGAAGCCTATGCCTCGCAATATGTCGATCATCACATCGCCAGGCACCAGGACCTCGGCACCATCGTCATGAACCGCCAGAACCTCAAGCAGGGCGGCGGCCACAATCCATGGCTGGCGCAAGGCTGCCTCGAGGGTATCGCTGCCTTTGCAACAGATGCGATCCAGCTTGTCGCCAGCGACAGGCCGGACGGCCAGCTGGTGGGCCCCTTCGGCGCGGACCTGCCGAGTGAACGGCGCCAGCACGAAGTCGCCTGCCCTGCCCTGCAATCGCCGCCGCTGTCGCTCGCACCTTCCGCTAACGGCACCGTCACCTTCTTCGGCCTGTTCGTTCCGGATCATCCGGAGGCGTCGAGCGATGTCGATCTCGACCGGCTGTCCCTCTTGGCCAACCCGATGGCCGCGACCGGCCCTGTCATCGGCGCACCAGCCGTCCGCAGCCTGGTACAGGATGCGCCGCTGCTGGTGGCCCTCCCCCTCGACGACATGGCCATTGCCGGTCTCTACCCCGAAAGGACACTGGAGGAACGGGTCGATGGGGCGCTGTTGTCCTTTTTCGTGCCCGGCGGCTTCCAGAACCGTCACGTCGTGCTGCGGGAAAAAGAACTCCGCGTTCAGCGCCGCCACGGCGCGATCCTGCGCAGCGGCCAGAGCATGATGCTGGATGAAAACACGCTGGCCGCGACGTGCTGGATGCAGGGCATCTTCGCCGCCCAGCTGACCATCGGCAACACCTCCTTCCACAAGCTCTTCTCGGTCTCGCGCGATCCCTACAATCTGACCCGCAGCAGCGGCTTGCGGATCATGGTCGACGTCGGCGCCGGTTGGCAGCTGCTCGGCGTACCCTCGGTCTTCGACATGGGCCTCAGCGATTGCCGCTGGATCTACCGGCTGGCCGACCGCACCATCACCGTCTCGGCCATCGCCTCCGGCGACGATCCGGCCATGCAGTGGCGGGTTGCGGTCGACGGCGCGGCCTGCCGTTTCCTCGCCTTCGGTCAGGTGACGCTGGGCGAGCGCGAATATGAGACGAGCGGCCGCATCACTGTGGATGCCGACGCCCGGCAGATAACTCTGCAGCCTGACCCGAACTGGCTCTGGGGACAACGCTACCCGCAGGCGAGCTACCGGCTGGTGAGCGCCACGCCCGCCTCCGTCGAGGTCCTCGGCGGCGATGAGTTGCTCTATGCCGACGGTATCGCCCGGAACGGCCCCTTCGTCGCCCTGCGGTCGACGGAAACCACGTCGCTGACTTTCTCCGTCGTCGGGTCGATGCTCGATACCAATGCCGCCACGGCCTTGGCCTCGCGTTACCAGGCGGGTGTCTCCGACGCAGAGATGCTGGAACCGGCCGACCGCTTCTGGCAGAAGGCAACGCGCGGCCTCGCCATCAGCGGTACCGGCCCTGATCTGGCCGCCCATGCGGCCATCCTCCCGTGGATGGCCCATGATGCGATCGTCCACATGAGCGTACCGCACGGGCTGGAGCAATATACCGGTGCTGCCTGGGGCACGCGCGACGCCTGCCAAGGGCCGATCGAGTTCCTGCTCTCCTACGAGCACGACGCAGAGGCCAAGCAGGTGCTGAAGATCATCTTCGGCGAGCAGTTTCGCGATCGGGGTGACTGGCCGCAATGGTTCATGTTCGAACCCTACGCCAATATCCGCTCCAGCGAGGCCCATGGCGACATCGTCGTCTGGCCATTGAAGGCGCTGTGCGACTACATCGAAGCCACGGGCGATATCGGCTTCCTCCACCAAACCACCGCCTGGCGGGACGACCAGACGATGGAGCGTACGCCTGAGAAGGCTACCATCGCCGACCATGTCGAGAAGCTGCTGGCAACCGTACGCTCGCGCTTCATCCCAGGCACCAGCCTGATCCGTTATGGAGAAGGCGACTGGAACGACTCGCTGCAGCCCGCCGATCCGCATCTGCGGGACTGGATGGTGAGCAGTTGGACTGTCGCCCTGCTCTACGAGCAGATCGTCCGCTATGCCGCCATCATGAACGACACCGGCAGGATCAGCGAAGCCCACAGGCTGCAGCGCACCGCCGCCGCGATGCACGACGATTTCAACCGACTGCTGGTCCGCGACGGCATCGTTGCCGGCTACGCGATCTTCGATCCATCCCATGATGGCGTCGAATTGCTGCTGCATCCCGAGGACCAGCGCACCGGCCTGCACTATTCGCTGATTTCCATGACCCAGCCGATGCTGGGCGGATTGTTCACGAGCGATCAGCGACACGCCCATATGGCGCTGATACGCGACCACCTGCTTTACCCCGACGGCACCCGCCTGATGGAGAAGCCCGCCACCTACTCCGGCGGACCGGAAAAGCTGTTCCGCCGTGCCGAATCCTCGTCCTTCTTCGGTCGGGAAATAGGCCTGATGTATGTCCACGCGCATCTGCGCTATTGCGAGACATTGGCGCTGGACGACAATGCCGAGGGCCTCTGGCAGGCCCTGTCGCTGGCCAATCCCATTACGGTAACAGACCATTTGGCGCATGCATCGCTCAGGCAGCGCAACACGTATTTCAGCAGCAGCGATGCGGCCTTCCATGACCGCTATCGGGCGGCAAGCGAATGGGAGAGGGTCAAGGCCGGTGACATCGCCGTCGACGGCGGCTGGCGCATCTATTCCAGCGGTCCGGGTCTTTACACCAAGAGCCTGCTGCAGAATGTCTTCGGCTTCAAGCGGCAGCTAGGAAAGCGCAGCCGGAAATCTCTGGTGCCATCGTCGGTCGAGGTCGCGGGGCTGGTCAGGGACGACATGTGACAAGGCCACGGCATTGGATTGATCGGCGAACCGCTCGCCGATAGCCGTCTGGAGCCCCGGCAGTCGATAAACCGACCTGTCGGGGTCTGCTCCGATATTCTAGGCCGCGGTACGGACGTTGGAGATCACGCCGATCAGGTCGTTGACGATACGCTCCACCTGGATACGGTCGTCTCCCTCGGCCATCACACGGATCAGGGGTTCCGTTCCGGAGGGACGAATAACGAGACGTCCGTTGCGCGAAAGCTCGCTTTCCGCATCGGCGATGGCCTGTCGAACCTCGATGTTCTCGAGCGGCCGGCCGCCGGTGATGCGGACATTGCGCAGCAACTGAGGCACCGGCTCGAAACGACGGCAGACCTCGCTCACCGGCTTGCCGGAGCGCTTGGCGCAGGCGAGAATCTGCAGCGCCGCGACCAGACCGTCACCCGTGGTGCCGTAGTCAGACAAGACGATATGACCGGACTGTTCGCCGCCGACGTTGAAATCGTGCTGGCGCATATGCTCGACGACGTAGCGGTCGCCGACCTGCGTGCGGGCAAGCTCAAGCTTTCTGTCGGTGAGAAAACGTTCAAGCCCGAGATTGGACATCACGGTCGCGACAATGCCATTGCCGCGCAGGCGCTGGGTATCGGCCCAGCTCTCGGCGATGACAGCCATCAACTGATCGCCATCGACGACGGTGCCGTTCTCGTCAACGATGATGACGCGGTCGGCATCGCCATCCAGCGCGATGCCGATATCGGCCCGCACTTCATCGACCTTCTTCTGCAGCGCGACCGGGCTGGTTGAGCCGCAGTTGAGATTGATGTTCACACCATCGGGCTCGTTGCCGATCGTCACCACCTCGGCGCCGAGCTCCCAGAGCACAGCCGGTGCCACCTTGTAGGCGGCCCCATTGGCACAATCGATGGCGACGCGCAGGCCCTGCAGCGTCACATCGCGCGGCAGCGTCCGCTTGGCATGCTCGATATAGCGATCGTGGACGCCATCGATACGCTTGGCGCGACCGATGTCGGCGGCTTTCGCCAGCTGCGCGCTGAGATCCTGGTCAAGCAGATCTTCGATCTGCATTTCCAGGTCGTCCGAGAGCTTGTAGCCGTCCGGACCGAACAGCTTGATGCCGTTGTCTTCATAGGGGTTGTGGGAGGCCGAGATCATCACGCCGATATCGGCGCGCAGCGACCGCGTCAGCATGGCAACGGCAGGGGTCGGGATAGGGCCCAAGACGAAGGCATCGATACCGGCAGCAGTGAAGCCGGCGACGAGCGCGTTTTCGAGCATGTAGCCGGACAGCCGCGTATCCTTGCCGATGACGACGCGGTGGCGATGGTTGCCGCGACGGAAGATCGTACCAACGGCAATACCAACCCGCATCGCAAGGTCAGGCGTCATCGGAAAAACGTTGGACTGGCCCCGGATCCCGTCCGTGCCGAAATAACGACGCTTCATATTTTCTCCCGCAACTTAAGCGCCTTCAACAGAGGCGCGCCCCGAACCCATGGATCGCCGGGGCATCGAATTAGACGCTACTGCCACAGATCGTTGCCATCATCACGTCAATTAACGCAAATAGCGATTACATCCCGTGACCGATGGTAAAAAGGCCGGCTCCCGCATAACGGGAACCGGCCTTTTGTTGTTTGATCTCGATCAACTTAGTGCGGCTGCGGCTCCAGACCGCCCTCGGACTCGTCGCCCTTGGCGCCGAGCGAGCCGTCCTTCTTGGTGCCGGTCTTGGGCACGGCAGAACCGCGGTTCGGCGGCGTATCGTCGCCCATGTCGCGGGCTGGCTTTTCACCGCGGATCAAAGCCTTGATCTCCTCACCGCTCAGCGTCTCGTATTCGAGCAGCCCTTCGGCAACGATGATGAACGCATCGTGCTGTTCGGTCAGGATCGTGCGGGCCTGGGTATAGGCTTCGTCGATCAGGCGGCGCACTTCGTTGTCGATCTTCTGGGCTGTCGCTTCGGAGACGTTCTTCGACTGCGAGACGGAATGACCGAGGAAGACCTCCTGCTGGTTTTCACCATAGGCAACCTGGCCGAGCTGGTCGGAGAAGCCCCACTGCGTCACCATGGCACGGGCAAGCTTGGTGGCCTGCTCGATGTCCGACGAGGCGCCAGAGGTGATGTTTTCCTTGCCGAAGGTCAGCTCTTCCGCGACGCGGCCACCCATCATGATGCAGAGACGCGAAATCATCCACGTATAGCTCATCGAATAGCGATCGCCTTCGGGAAGCTGCATGACCATGCCGAGGGCGCGGCCACGCGGGATGATCGTTGCCTTGTGCAGCGGATCGGCGATGGCGACATAAAGGGCTGTCATCGCGTGTCCGGCTTCGTGGTAGGCGGTCAGCTTCTTTTCGGCTTCGGTCATGGCGGACGAGCGACGCTCGGCACCCATCATGATCTTGTCCTTGGCGTCTTCGAATTCCGCCATGGTGACCATGCGCTTGTTGCGCCGAGCCGCCATCAGCGCCGCCTCGTTGACGAGGTTCATCAGGTCGGCGCCCGAAAAGCCGGGCGTACCGCGCGCCAGAACCTTCAGGTCGACATTCGGCGCCAGCGGCACGTTACGGGCATGCACCTTGAGGATGCGCTCGCGGCCGATGATATCAGGGTTCGGCACGACGACCTGGCGGTCGAAACGGCCCGGACGCAGCAGCGCCGGATCGAGCACGTCGGGACGGTTGGTCGCGGCGATGAGGATGATGCCTTCGTTGGCTTCGAAACCATCCATTTCGACCAGCAGCTGGTTCAGCGTCTGCTCGCGTTCATCGTTACCGCCGCCAAGACCGGCGCCACGATGGCGACCGACGGCGTCGATTTCGTCGATGAAGATGATGCAAGGCGCATTCTTCTTGGCCTGTTCGAACATGTCGCGCACACGGCTCGCACCGACGCCGACGAACATTTCGACGAAGTCGGAACCGGAAATCGTGAAGAACGGCACATTGGCTTCGCCGGCGATGGCGCGCGCCAGAAGCGTCTTACCGGTACCGGGAGGACCGACCAGCAGCACGCCGCGCGGAATGCGACCGCCGAGGCGCTGGAACTTCTGCGGGTCACGCAGAAATTCGACGATTTCCTCGAGATCTTGCTTGGCTTCATCAACGCCGGCAACATCATCGAACGTCACGCGGCCATGCGCTTCGGTCAGGAGCTTGGCCTTCGATTTGCCAAAGCCCATCGCGCCGCGTGAGCCGCCTTGCATCTGGCGCATGAAGAACAGCCAGACACCAAGGATCAGCAGCATCGGCAGCAGCGTACCGAGATAGCTGAGGAAGCTGGAGGAGCCATCCGATTCAGGACGCGCAGACACCACGACGTTCTTCGCCTGCAGCTTGTCGAGCAAGCCGCTGTCGATCACTGGAGAGTAGGTCTGGAAGGCAGCGCCGTTCTCGACATAGGTGCCGACGACGCGGTTGCCGGTGATGACGGCGTCGCGGACGCGGCCGGAATCGACCTCGCGGAGAAACTGCGAATAGGGAATATCCCGAGAACTCGTCTGCGACGGCGAGGTCTGGAACATGCTGAACAGAGCGATCAACAACAGAGCGATGATCGCCCAGAGAGCGAAATTACGAAAATTAGGGTTCATTGAACTCCCCAGGGACTGAAACAGCCCGGCCTTTTGGCGACTGCTTTACTTGGCTGCTAACATAGGGTTACGCTTGGCCGTTGCCAAGGCAGCGCGAGCGGTCCTATGCGTTTTCCGTCAATAACTGTTAAAGCGGCGGCGACAAATACGGCGATCTTCCGAAAGAACTTGCCAGCCGATCGGCCAAATCCAGCGCGGATCGGGTGAGAAACCGGTCAAACGGCGCCAGACGCGGCATGATTTCAACTTTCTCACGCTCATTCTGCTCAATGTCTTCTTCGAAACGAACCGCCGGCGCAGCAGCGGCTGCGCGCATGGCCGCTCCATTCGGGACATCGGTGGGAAAATCGCGACTCGATGAACCGCCGGCTGCGACGATTTGGACGGGGTAGCGGCTGCCATTGGCCACGTCGAAGCGTCCGTCCCAGACCCCTGCCGCACCAGGCGCAAGCGCCAACGCCCTGATATTGCGGCTTTCGCGCATCAAATAAAGGCCATCACGCCTGAGGTCGAAGACCACGCCGCCGGCCGTCCGTCGACCCGGCTTGCCTTCGCCGATGAAAGCCAGAACCCGCTTCAATCTGTCCATCCCCAGGCCGAAAGGCTGCCCACCGAGCGAGGCCGCCAGATAGGAGAGGCCGCGACGGAACACCGGTGAACCGACATCGATGCCGCGTGGATCGATACGGGCAAGCACAGCTTCATGGACATGGACCGACCGGCCGACCCAGTACGCCGCTTCCGCCGACAAGCTGTCCGCTCCCTCACCACCAATGTTGGGCAAGACTGCTGCCTGCGCGTCAGCCAGTGACCCGCGCACGCGCACGCGCTCATAATGAGTATCCTCGTTGCTCGGATCGTCGATCCACCCGACGGCTCGATCAGACAGGAAGGCACGGATGTCGCGGCGGAGGCAGGCAAGGAACGGCCTGACAACCCAGATGCGCCGGTCGAACAGAACCGCATCGGCAATGCCGCCCGAAGCCTCCGCCTGCCCCTGCGGCAACCGCGCGCGTCGCATCGCCAGCGTCTCCAGCTGGTCATCGAAAGTATGCCCGGTGACGATGAGGTTCGCACCGACGGACGCAGCCGCATCGGCGAGACGATCGTAGCGCGCCTCGCGTGCGGCGGCCATCAGGCCGCTGCGGGGCTTGTCCCCCTCCCAGCGCGATGTTCGGTGTGGAATTCCGAGGCGGATACAGAGTTCGCCGACCGCCCTCGCCTCCTCTGCCGATTCGGGGCGCAAGGCGTGGTCGACGGTGACGGCAGACAGTCTATGTGGAAGGAGACCGGAGGCGATTGCATCGGCAAGCGCCAGCAGGAGCCCGGTCGAGTCGCTGCCGCCGGAAATCGCGACGAGAATATGCGAGGGGGTGCGGAGCGATCCGAGAAAACGGTTAGCGGCCGCCTGCGGCATCTCGATCTGAGCGGCGGCCATGGTCGCGCCAATCAGCAGGCGAGACGTTTTTCTTCGCTGGCGACCTTGGTGACGACAGGCTTGGAAGCCTTCGGGTACTTCTTGGTCACCTCGTGCAGCGTTGCACAGGCGGTGTCCTTGTTGTCGAGGGCGGCCAGCGACATGCCGAGCTTCAGCAGCATCTCCGGCGCCTTCTCGGACGTACCGTATTTCTTGTAGGCGTTGACGAAGGTGGTTGCCGCGTCATTGTACTTGCCCTGCGAGTACAAGGCCTCGCCAAGCCAGAAATTGGCATCGGCCGAGCGGGCGCTTTCGGGATAGCTGCCGAGGTACTGACGGAATTCCTTTTCAGCAACGGCATAATCGCCCGACAAGACGTGGCCGTAGGCGGCCTTGTAGGTGTCGCCCTCGTTGCCGAGCGAAGCGGTGTTCGCTCCGGCCGAAGGAGCAGGTCCGGAGCCGACATCGTTGGAATTCACCGCGCCGCCGATTGGCTGGCCGTTCTGGTCGAACTGGATGGAACCCAGTTGCGACGGCGGCTGGCCGAGGCCGCTCGACGCCGCCCGGTTGGCATCCGCCCCCTGCGGCGTCTCGATGACCTTGGCAATATCGTCGGACTGGCCCGCTGCCGACGTATCGGCCTCGCTCTTCTTGATCGTGCCGGCCGGCGCGGTCATGGCACCGCCGCTCTTCTTTTCCAGCATCTGGAAGCGGAGCTCGTTGTCGGCCTGCGCCTTGCGGATGGTCTCCTGCATCTGCAGAAGCTGATAGCTCATTTCTTCGATACGGCCGTTCAGCTGCCGCATCTGGTCTTCGGCCTGCTGCAGACGAATCTCGGCATCGCCGCTCTGAACCATGATCGGGCGTTGCGTCTGCTCCGGCTGCCCGGAAAGCGGCGCCGGCGGCACCTGCTCGGAGCGATCCCGTTCGCCCAGATGAAGGCCGAACAGGTTCAACGCAAAAGCGTCGCGTTCCGTGCCGACCAGGGTCGCCAGACCGAGCATGCCGGCAACGACGAATTTCTTCATGGATGTCATCCCGTCTCTCTGATTCTTGTGCCGAGCGGCACGCCAGAGGATTTTAACACTTGCTTCCAAAAAGCAACGGAGTTCGTCCAAAGTGTGGTCAAAAATTCCCCGATGCAACCAAAACGAAGAAGGCGGCCCGGAGGCCGCCTTCAAAATCCAGTGATCGACCTGGCTGATCAGGAGCCGGCGCCGTTAAGAACGGTGACCGCACGGCGGTTCTGCGACCAGCACGAGATATCGTCGCAGACGGCGACCGGACGTTCCTTGCCGTAGGAAATCGTCTTCATGCGACGTGCAGGCACGCCCTTGGAGACCAGATAGTCCTTGGTGGAAGCCGCACGACGAGCGCCGAGAGCAAGGTTGTATTCGCGCGTGCCACGTTCGTCGGCATGGCCTTCGACCGTGATGGCGTAGTTCGGATAGCGAGCGAGCCACTGGGCCTGACGGTCGAGCGTCTGGGCCGCGTCGGCGCGGATCGAGGTCGAGTCCGTGTCGAAGAAGATGCGGTCGCCGACGTTGACGGTGAAGTCCTGAGCCGAACCCGGCGTCGCGGAACTGCCATTGGCACCGTTGAGGCCAAGGTCACCTGCGTTGTTCGGCAGGTTCTTCTTGGAGGCGCAGCCTGCCAATGCGAGGCCCATGACGAGGGCAAGCATGATCGGGTTGCGGGCGAAGCTCTGCATGCGGCTTGTGGCCGAATTGTCAATACGGCTCATGGCCGGTCTCTCCTTACGACATTATTACGGTTGCCAGACTGTAACCGCACGCGGTTAATGCTCTTTCAACGGTTATGGTTAATTTTGTCTTATAGCGTCCCGCCGCATGAAGTCACAGGACTTTTTGCGGCGGTAGGTTGCAGGCGTGTCCTGGGCTATTCCATCAGCGGCGACCAGGCCGGGTCGGACGCAAAGGACGGTGTCTTGATCTTCTGCTCGTTGTAGCCGGTCAGATCGATCGAGTAGAGCTGCGGGCCGCTCGAGCCTGCAGGCTCGCGGAAGAACATGATGACGCGGCCGTTCGGTGCCCAGGTCGGGCCCTCGTTGTGGAAGCCTGAGGTCAGCAGGCGGTCGCCCGAGCCGTCGGTCTTCATCACGCCGATGCCGAAGGTGCCGCCCGACTGCTTGGTGTAGGCAATCAGATCGCCGCGCGGCGACCAGACCGGCGTCGAATAGGAGCCATCACCGAAAGAAATGCGGTGCTGGTTCGAGCCGTCGGCATTCATCACATAGATCTGCTGCTTGCCGCCACGGTCGCTTTCGAAGGCGATCTGGGTGCCGTCAGGCGAATAGGACGGCGACGTGTCGATGGCGGCCGTCGAGGTCAGGCGGGTGGTCGTGCGCGAACGCAGGTCCATGGTGTAGATGTTGGCATTGCCTTCCTGCTGCAGCGACAGCACGACACGCTGGCCATCAGGCGAGAAGCGTGGAGCAAAGGTCATGCCCGGGAAGTTGCCGACCACTTCGCGCTGACCGGTCGCAATGTTGAGCAGGTAGACCCGCGGCTGCTGGTTGGCAAACGACATGTAGGTCACTTCCTGCTTGTTGGGCGAGAAGCGCGGCGTCAGCACGAGGTCGCTGCCGTCGGTCAGCATGCGGACATTGAATCCATCCTGGTCCATGATGGCCAGTTGGTTCTTGCGGGCAGTCTTCGGTCCGCTTTCGGACACGAAGACGACGCGGGTGTCGAAGTAGCCCTTTTCACCGGTGATCTTCTCGTAGATCGCATCGGCGATGATGTGGGCAACGCGGCGCCAGTTCTCAGGCTGGGTGTAGAACTGCTGTCCGGTCATCTGGGTGCCGGCAAACGAATCCCACAGGCGGAACTCGGCGCGCAGCCGGCCGTCGGGCTGCTGCGTGACGCGGCCGGTGACCAGCGCCTGGGCATTGATCGACTTCCAAGACGCGAACTGCGGTGCCGCGTCGGGATTGGTGATCTTCTCGATGAAGGCCGCCTTGTCGATCGGCGCGAAAAGCCCCGAACGCTTCAGGTCGGCGGCGACGACGGCGGAGATCTGGGCTCCGAGGTCACCGTTCGAGATGAAATCCGTGATGGCGATCGGCAAGGGCTGCACATTGCCCTTGTTGATGTTGATTTCCACCAGGGCGTAGGCTGGCGAGATGTAGGAGGCCATCAGGCCACCCATCACCAGCATCAGACGAACGAGAGAACGCATTTTCATGTGTACACAGCCTTTCAGCATTTATAGTCCCAGGTCGCTGGGGTCGAAGTTGACGATAACTTCGTTCCAGGCGTCGTATTTATCGCGTGGTAGATTTTTGAACGGAGACGACATCAGAACCGCCCGGGTCGCGCTGCCGGACAGGGCCTGCTGGCTCGAGGCCGAGCCGCCCGTCACCTGAACATCAGGTTCACCGATGATCGTACCGGATTCGTCGAGCTTCATGTGAACCCGGATGACCATCCCGGCAACGCCGGACATCCCGGCCGGAACCGACCAATTATTCTGGATCTGGCTGCGCAAGGCATCGATCTCGCTCTGGCTCAGCTTCGCGCCATTCGAAGGCTTGTCCGTTCCAAGCGCTGCCTGCTGCTGCTGGCGCTTTGCGCCCCCGCCAGTGGCCTGCTGCTTGTTCAACAGGGCGGAGATTTCGTCGGCATCGAAGTCGCTGTCCTTGGAGGACGCGGCCTTGGCCATCTCGCGCTTCTTGTCATCCTTCTTCTTGTCGGTGTCGGAGGACTTGTCCGCCGTCTGCACCGGCTTTTCAGCAGGCTTCTCGACAGGCTTCGGATCCGGCTTCTTCTCAGGCGGCTTTTCAACCGGCTTCTCGACAACCTTGGGCGGCTCCGGCTTCAGCTGCGGCACGGGAACGTTATCCGGCGTCGCCTGATCGCTCGGCGCCAGCTCGGCCTTGTCCTGCGTCGGCGTGGGTGTCGGGGGCGTCGGCGTCGGAGTGGGCGCTGGCGTGGGTGTCGGAGTTGGCACCGGCGTCGGTGTAGGCGTCGGAGGCTTCGGCGCTTCCGTCGGCGTCGGCGGCGGCGCGGTGTCCGTCTCTTCCTTCTCGACCGACTTCACGTCGTTGGGCGTCGGATCGACCTTCGGCGTCGGCGCCTCGACTTTCTTCGGGGCACCGGTCGACTGGTTTTCGGTGGGTTTGGGTACAGGCTTCGGCGCCGACTTCAGATCGACATCGTTCTCGCCGGCATTCTGCGCGTTGGCGACCTCGGTCTGCTTTGTCGTCGGCTTCGGCGCCGCCTTGTCCTTCTGCGGCGCCTTCTTGTCACCCGTCTGCGTCATGGAGACATCAGTCACGATCTCGACGGGGGTCGATTCATCGGGCGTAACCTCGAAGGATTTCGGGGCGCCAATGGTCACCAGCGCCCAGACGAGGACCAGGCCGTGAACAACCGCCGATGTGACAATGCTGGCCTTCATGGATTGGGTTTACTTCGTCTTTTCTTGCTGGGTTACCAGACCGATATTCTTGAAGCCGGCAGACGATATGCGCGCCATGACCTTCATCACGGTGCCGTAGCCGGCCGCGCTGTCGCCGCGCACGTAGATCCGCTCGTTGTAGCCGGTCTTGGCGATCGCCTGCAGTTTCGGCACGATGTCATCGAGCGCGATCGGGCTCTCCTGCATGAAGATGTCGCCGGCCGGATTGACCGAAACGGTGATCGGCTGTGTGTCCGAGTTCATTTCCTTGGCTGCCGTTTCCGGCAGGTCGATCGGCACCCCGACCGTCAGCATCGGTGCGGCGACCATGAAGATGATCAAAAGCACGAGCATGACGTCGACCAGCGGCGTCACGTTGATTTCCGAGATCGGGCCACCGCGGCCATGACCGCCACGACGGCTGCCGCGACGACCACCGCCGCCACCGCCACCGCCTCCACCTGACATTCCCATAAGCTTACTCCGGTTCCGTCGTTACTGGGCGGCCGCGCGCGGCTGCAGCTTCTCATCGATCTGGCGCGAAAGAATGGCGGAGAATTCATCCGCGAAACCTTCCATGCGTCCGGACAGCTTGCCGGCATCGGCGGAGAACTTGTTGTAGGCGATAACCGCCGGGATAGCGGCGACGAGGCCGATGGCCGTTGCCAGCAGCGCTTCGGCAATACCCGGCGCCACGACGGCGAGATTGGTGGATTTCGAACCGGCGATCGCCTGGAACGATGTCATGATGCCGACGACGGTCCCGAACAGGCCGATGAACGGGCCGGCCGAGCCGATGGTGGCGAGCGAGCCCAGGCGAGCGCCAAGATGTTCCGATTCCCGCGCCAAGGTCACGTCCATGGCCCGGTCGATACGCATCTGCAGGCCGATCGGCGAGCGCGCACCGCGCTCGAAGGACTTTTTCCATTCCCGCATGGCGGAGACGAAGATGGCGCTAAGGCCGGTATTGTTCCGCTCCGACAGCGTCCGGTAGAGCTCCTCGAGCGACTGGCCGGACCAGAACACCTGCTCGAACTGGTCGAACTGGCGCCGCGCACGGCTGAAGCTCAGATACTTGTCGATGACGATTGCCCAGGTCCAAACGGATGCCGCGATCAATCCGAGCATCACCAGCTTGACGACAAGGCCGGCCTCCAAGAAGAGTGACAGGAGGCTCACATTCGTCGTCGCTGCAGCCAATCCAACTTGTTCCATCTGATCCAAATTCCCCGAATCCAAACGCCCGGCGCAAGACCGGGCGGCAAAAAAATGATCGCACAAGAAATGTATGGCAGCTGCCGCTGAACGCCCTGGTCAAGCTTTCAAGCCTACACCTGCCTTCTTGCCGTCAAATTTGGTCAAAGGAAGGCGTGCATCGCACAATCTCCGACCATAATATTAAGACACTATTATGGTTAAGAGATCGTTAGTGTCGGCAAGAACGATAATTTTGTGCAGGCCTGCGGGATGGAGGCTCTCGACGAAGGCGTCACCGGCAGCGGACAGACTGATCCTCTGCGGCGCAGCAATTCCTTCTCATAATTGTCAGGTTATCACAAGCACCCAATTTCCGGTCCTCGCTATCGACGTCAGGGCCTGGAGGCTTGCAGCAATTGCGCCGCCAAGGCTTCCGGAAGCCGACGTGGTCGTCCGCTGGCATTGATGACCGCGATGATCACCTTGGCGGCGATCAACAGCGTCTCGTCGCGGCGGATCTCCTGGACCAGCACCATCTTGGCGCCGCCCGCTTTTTCAGTCACCGTCCGGATCGTCAGGACATCGTCCATCCGGGCCGGCGCCTTAAAGTCGATTTCCATCCGATGGACGACAAAGACCAGCCCTTCTTCATCAGCCGAAATCAGCTCACGCTGCTCGACCCCGAGGCAACGCAGGTAATCGGTGCGCCCCCGTTCGAGGAAATGCAGGTAGCGCGCATGATAGACCAGCCCGGAAAAATCCGTATCTTCGTAATAGACCCGCTGCAGCAGCCGATGGCTGCCCTCGACCAGCTCCCCGGCGATGAAAAAGGGACAGTTTGTCATCAAAAGCTCCAAAACCTGTGGAGAGCCTGTTTGGCGCAAGTCGGTTAGGCAGGCAAGCATTGAACAATTGTCATACTGCCTAATTATCGAATGGAGGCTGGTCGGCGACCGGCAAAGAAGGAGACACTGTCATGAAGATTGCGATCATGGGCGGCGATGGGTTCATCGGGTGGCCGACATCGCTGCATCTGTCGGATGCCGGTCATGACGTCCATATCCTCGACAACCTGTCCCGCCGCTGGATCGACACGGAACTCGGCGTCCAGTCGCTGACGCCGATGGATTCGATCCAGGAGCGCACGCGCATCTGGCACGCGGAGACCGGCCGCCGGATTCATTTCAATCTGATCGATCTTGCCAAGGACTACGAGCTCCTCAAGAAATGGCTGGCCGAGCACCGCCCTGACGCGATCGTACATTTCGCCGAGCAGCGCGCTGCCCCCTATTCGATGAAGAGCGACCGTCACAAGAATTACACCGTCAACAACAATGTCAGCGCGACGCACAATCTGCTGAACGCCCTGACCGAACTGAACCTTGACGCCCACCTCGTCCACCTCGGCACCATGGGCGTCTACGGCTATTCGACCGTTGGCGCCGCCATTCCGGAAGGCTATCTTCCGGTCGGGATCGAGACGGTCGATGGCCGCACGGTCAGCCAGGAAATCCTCTATCCCGCCAATCCCGGCTCGATCTACCATATGACGAAGTGCCTGGATCAGCTGCTGTTCCAGTTCTATGCCAAGAACGACGGCCTGCGGATCACCGATCTGCACCAGGGCATCGTCTGGGGCACTCACACTGAGCAGACGCGCCGCCACGAGCAGCTGATCAACCGTTTCGACTATGACGGCGACTATGGCACGGTTCTCAACCGCTTCCTGATCCAGGCCGCCATCGGCTATCCGCTAACGGTGCACGGCACCGGAGGCCAGACCCGCGCCTTCATCCACATCCAGGATTCCGTCCGCTGCATCGAGCTTGCCCTGAAGAACCCGCCGGCCCGCAATTCGAAGGTGGAAATCTTCAACCAGATGACCGAAACGCACCGTGTGCGCGATCTCGCAGAGATGATCGCGGGGATGGCAGGCGGAGACATCGCCTGGCTGCCCAATCCGCGCAAGGAAGCGCCCGAAAACGACCTCGTCGTCAGGAACGAGAAATTCCTCGGCCTTGGCCTCGAGCCGACGACGCTGAAGGCCGGCCTGCTTGGCGAGATCGTCGACGTCGCCCGCAAATATGCCTACCGTGTCGACCGCACCCGCGTGCCGGCGGTCTCCGCCTGGACCAAGGACCTGGCGACCAAGGTGAACCATGACCCGGAAGGCAAGCGTCTAAAGTCTGTGTCGTGAATGCCGGCAGGGCGGATGTCGCTGCCGCCGCTCGCCCGAACGCCTTCGTAACGCTCGTCACCAACGCGGATTACGTATTGGGGGCGACGGCGCTCGTCCATTCGCTGAGACGGACCGAAACCAGGGCCGACATCGTCGTCATGCATACCGGCGCAGTGACCGACGGCGAGCTTCAGCCGCTTGCAGCCCTTGGGTGCCGTTTGTTGCCGGTCGAGCACCTGCCGCTTTCGGACGAATTCAACACGAGGCATGAGCGCCGTAACCTGCATGCAACTGCCCCCTTCACCAAGGGTCGCAAGCCAGCCTTCCACTCGCCGCTCGACAACTTCTGCAAGCTGCGGCTCTGGCAGCTGACCGAGTACCGCCGTTGCGTGTTCATCGATGCCGATGCGCTGGTGCTGAAGCCTGTCGACAAGCTGTTCGACTATCCCGAGTTCTCTGCCGCGCCAAATGTCTATGAAAGCCTTGCCGATTTCACGCGGCTGAATTCCGGCGTCTTTGTCGCCAGTCCGTCGCTTGAGACTTTCGACGCGATGCTGCAGCGCCTCGATCAGCCAGACATCTTCTGGAAACGCACCGACCAGACCTTCCTGGAAACGTTTTTCCCGGATTGGCACGCCTTACCTGTCTATATAAACATGTTACAATATGTCTGGTTTACCATGCCCTTGCTTTGGGACTGGTCCAGCATTTCGATCCTGCATTACCAATATGAAAAGCCCTGGGAACCGAATCATCCGAAGGCCGAGGCATTGGCGCCGTTGATCGACCTCTGGCACCGGTTCTACCAGGACCTCGACATTCCAGAGATCGCTACGCTCGCAAACCCGAAAGTGACGGCATGAAAGTACTGGTATCGGGCGGCACCGGTCTCGTCGGTCGCTATATTGTCGAGGAACTTCTGGCAGAAGGCTATGCGGTCTCTGTCGGCGGCCGGCATCAGCCGGAACCGGGTCTTTTCTCCAAGCCGGTCGACTTCGTGCCGCTGCGGCTCGACCCCAACGAAAACCAGGCTCACGCTTTCGACGATGCCTATTTCTTCATCCATGCCGGCTTCAGCCATGTCCCGGGACGCTACCGTGGCGGCGAAGGCGATGACCCCGCCACCTTCCAGCGCCTCAACCTCGATGGCTCGGTGAAACTGTTCGAGACGGCGCAGCGATCCGGCATCCGGCGCTGCCTCTTCCTGTCGTCCCGGGCCGTCTATGGCGACCGCGCGGCAGGCGAAGTCCTGCGCGAGGACACCGAGGCCAGCCCGAACACGCTTTACGGGCGGGTCAAGCTCGACGCGGAGCATGCACTCTCGGCGCTCAACGCCCCCGGTTTTACCGTGGCCAGCCTGCGCCTCACCGGCGTCTACGGCGACCTCCGTCCAAACAAATGGACCGATCTCTTTGCGAATTATCTCGCTGGCAAGCCGGTGCCGTCGCGTGCCGGTACGGAGGTACACGGCAGAGATGTCGGCCAGGCCATCCGGATGATGCTGGAAGCGGAGACGTCGCGGATCGCCGACGGCGTGTTCAACGTCTCGGACCTGCTGACGGAAACGCACGAGATCCTGTCCATTCTGCAAAAGGTTACCGGCAGCCCGCATGCGCTGCCTGCGCGCGCACCCCTCAACGTCGTCAGCCGGATGGACACCACGCGGATCGAAGCGCTCGGCTGGCGCGGCGGCGGTCGCGCCTTGCTTGAGGCGACGCTGGAGGGGCTGGCCCGGGGCCTGCACACCCCTTCAGCAAGGGAGGCGCAACACCTGTCTCGCCCGGGCTGATCCGGCAGCACCGGTCAACGATTTGCGGGTCTCAGGCTTTGTCGGATTTGTCGCGCAGGCCCTGCGCCCAGTCGCGCCCGGCGTCGCCGCCCCACAACAGCCAGGCAATATACCCCGCCGAAGGATCGTCTTCATCGCCGAAGTTCTTAGCGCTCTTGTCGACCTTGTGGCGGGCGAAATAGCTCACCATGCGCTTGATCGTATCATCCGAGAGCGGCCTCTGGTTCTTGAGGTCGCGTGCCCGGGCGACGCCGATCGCTGTTCCGCCGCGGTGGAACGCCTCGCGTAGCTTCAGGCCCTTCTCGGCCGCCGCCGCGACGGCTTTCGGCGGAACATGTCCCTTGCCGGATGCGGTACTCATGAAACGTGCTTCAGTTCGGAGTGGCTCTTCAGGACGCGGCCACCATCGTCCTGCTCGATGAGATAGGCAGGCTCTTCTGTGCTTGCCTTGCGCTTGATAACCGAGCCCTCGATGGTGCGCTCGACATCCTCGATGAAGCTCTCCTTCACCTTGCCGCTACCGGTCCCCTTCCCCCACTTCCATTCGACCTTCGTTCCGACCCGAAATTTCTGCATTCCAGACTCCTTTGGAAGAGATGGAAATGCCGAAACGCGAGACGTTGTTCCCTCGAATGGACGATCATTCCTCTTCCTGGAACAGCCGGAACTGGGCCGCTTCCAGATCCTTCGGCGGCTGCAGATCCAGATGCCGCCAGGCGATCGGCGTCAGCACGCGGCCGCGCGGCGTGCGCTGGATAAAGCCCTGCTGGATCATGTAGGGCTCGATGATGTCCTCGATGGCATCGCGCGGCTCCGACAGCCCCGCAGCGATCGTATCGATGCCGACCGGCCCACCACCGAAATTGACGGCGATCATGTTGAGGTAGCGCTTGTCGAGCTGGTCGAGGCCGAGATTATCGACGAGCAGCCGCGTCAGTGCCTCGTCGGCGATCTGGCGGGTGACCGATTCGGCGCGTGCCACCTCCGCGAAGTCGCGCACTCGTCGCAAGAGCCGGCCGGCAATGCGCGGCGTACCGCGCGCACGCCGGGCAATTTCCCGCGCGCCGTCGTCGGCGATCGGCAGCCCCATCAGCCTTGCGCCGCGCCGCACGATTAACTCAAGTTCTTCCACGGTGTAGAAATTGAGCCGGACGGGAATGCCGAAGCGGTCGCGCAACGGCGTCGTCAGCAGCCCGAGACGGGTGGTGGCCGCCACCAGCGTGAACTTGGCGAGATCGATCTTCACCGAGCGCGCAGCCGGTCCCTCGCCGATGATCAGGTCGAGCTGGAAATCCTCCATCGCCGGATAGAGAATTTCCTCCACTGCCGGGCTCAAACGATGGATCTCGTCGATGAACAACACGTCGCGATCTTCGAGGTTTGTCAGCAGCGCCGCGAGATCCCCGGCCTTGGCAATGACGGGACCCGAGGTGGAACGGAAATTGACGCCAAGTTCCTTGGCCATGATCTGCGCCAGCGTCGTCTTGCCGAGGCCCGGCGGACCGACGAACAGAACGTGATCGAGTGCCTCGCCCCGGTTCTTGGCCGCCTCGATGAACACCTTGAGATTGGCGCGGGCATCCGCCTGGCCGGTGAATTCGTCGAGCGACTGCGGCCGCAGCGTCGTATCCAGGTCTTCGCCACGCTTCTCCGGCGTGATCAGGCGGGCGGGGTCGGTCATGCGAGCAGTTCCATTCCTGGGGCGCGGGATGCGGCCTTCCTGTCGAACGTCTTGGTCGACCGGCAACCGGCCTCCTCCGAGCGAAACGTGATCAGCGCATCTGCGAAATCGATGTTCTCAGCAGAGACGACGCGCAAGGCCCTGATGATCAGATGGTGCGATTCGAACTCCAGGCCACGCACTTGCAGCAGCTTATCGACGGTCCGGACAACATCCTGACGGGAAAATCCCAGTCCGGAACGCAGCGCCCAATCGAGTTCGACAACCGTCAATAAAGAGACAAAGCCCGTGTAGTCCCTGCCCAGCCCCTCGGCAAATTCAAGCGCCAAACGGCGCTGGTGTGGATCGTCATTCGTCAGAAGGCGGATGACGACGTTGGTATCCAGACCGAACACTGTCATGCCGCGACATCCGAGCTTTCGTCATCGCTTGTCTCGAAGACGCTGGCACCGGCAGCGGCGACTGCGGCAGCATCGATATCGGCAATCGCCGAGGGTCCTTTCGGCGGGTCGCCGAGATAGCCGGCGAGGTCCTTGAGGTCGATCGTCTTCGCAGTCATAATCACCTGACCATCGATCACGCTGTAAACCAGCTGGTCACCAGGTCGCAAATTGAGTGCCTCACGCATTCCCTTCGGGATGGTCACCTGCCCCTTGCCAGACAGCGTTGCTTCCCAGATGGTCATCGGAAATCCCTCACCTCTCCAGAGATGAGGAAAATAGCATGAGGTTCCGACGAAATCAAAAATGTCGGAATCCTCACTTTGACAGTTCCCGCAACCCCAACCGGATCAGCTTGGCACTGTCTGCCTCCTCGCCGGCCGTCTTCATCGCAGCGGCAACGGCATTGGCGGCCTGGTCGCGGGAATAGCCGAGATTGGTCAGCGCCGACACCGCATCCGAGACCGGTGCTGCGGCGACGCCCTCGCCGATCTCCTGCTTGAACCCGATATTCAGCGCCTCGCCGGCGAAGGACGGGGCTTTGTTCTTCAACTCCAGCACCATCCGCATCGCCACTTTCGGGCCGACGCCCGGTGCCCGCGAAATGACCGTCTTGTCCTGCAGCGCGATGGCATTGGCAAGTTCCGCAGTGCTCAGCGTCGAAAGCACGGCCAGTGCGACCTTGGCACCCACGCCCTGGACGCTCTGCAGCAGGATGAACCACTCCCGCTCCATGACGGTAAGGAAGCCGAACAGCTTGAGCTGGTCCTCGCGCACATAGGTCTCGATGAACAGCACGCAGGCTTCGCCGACACCGCCGAGCTTGGCGAGCGTGCGGCTCGAACAGTAGGCGACGTAACAGACGCCATGAACATCGACCAGCGCATAGTCTTCGCCGATTTCCTCGATAGTGCCCTTGAGTTTGCCGATCATCGAATATCCGTAGGGTTGATCTCAGTCAGATGGCAGATGTCAGCCGGCGGCGAGCAGTGCCTGGCGCATGCGGTTGCCGCCCCTGTTATGGGCGTGGCAGATGGCAATCGCCAGCGCGTCGGCGGCGTCGTTCCCCTTGAACTCTGCCTTCGGCATCAGGATCTTCAGCATCATGTGGATCTGCTGCTTCTCACCGTGGCCGACTCCGATGACGGCCTTCTTGACCGCATTCGGCGCGTATTCGGCGACGGGAAGTCCGGCGCGAGCCGGCACCAGCATGGCGATGCCGCGCGCCTGGCCAAGCTTCAACGTCGCAACGGCATCCTTGTTGACGAATGTCTGCTCGACCGCTGCTTCATCCGGCTGATGGCCGTGGACCACATCCGACAGGCCGTCGTGCAGCTGGCACAGCCGAGAGGCCAGATCCATCTCACCATCGGACAGCACCGTGCCCGAGGCAACGAATCGAAGTGAGTTGCCAAGCACGTCGATGATGCCCCATCCCATCCGGCGCAGGCCAGGGTCGATGCCGATGATACGAATCGTGTTCTGCATGGTGTCCAACCTAACGTTCATCGTGGCTCTGTGCCAGAAAAATGTGAACAAAGCGAAAACATCGTTGCAATCCTCGCGGGTCTTTACGGGCAGTTAAGCCATTTAGAGGAATCGTCGACAGAATAGCCGAAGCGACTGGTCCGCCCCCGGCAGAACGACATGTGCTTACTCTTCGACCCGTTTTTTCTCCGCATCGTTTCAACCTCAGGTGAAGCGAGAGTTCAGAGGTTCTGTCATGACCCGGTTCAAATCGTTGTCCTTCAAGGTGATCGCCACGTTCCTGCTGCTGACCCTTGCGTCCGTCGCGGTGCTGGACGGTCTCGCCTATATGGCCAGCAACCGCATGTCGGAGGAACAGGCTCTTCAGGCGAAGAAAAGCGTGCTGGTGTTCCGCGGCGACATGCTGAAGGACCAGTTGCAGCAGATCGGCACACAGGCCGATTCCATCGCCCGGATCGAGGCGATCCAGATGTCCATTACCAGCCTGCGCAGTGGCTGGAAGACGATCGAAAAGACATCGGGCGATGCCCGCGCCGAGCTGCAGAAAGCATTCGTCACGCAAAACCCTAATCCCGCCGATCAGAGGGAGAAGCTGCTGAAGCCGACGGGACCAAGCGGCTTCTACTATTCCAGCCATGAAACGGCGCAGACGGAAATCAGCCGCGATCTCCAGGGCTCGCCCTTCAGCGACCTGTTGATCGCCGACATGGATGGCGCCGTCATCTACTCCTACAAGAAGGGCCCTGCCTTCGCCGAGAACTTGAAGTCTCCAGCCTGGAGCGCCTCGAGCCTGGGGCAGGTCTATGCCAAGGCCGTCGACAATGCGGCAAAAGCAACAAACGACGTGGCGCCGTCGGCTTTCTCCGGCCTCAAAGTCGATCCGGCCACCAAAGAAGGCGCCACTTATTTCGCCGTCCCCTTCATCAAGCTCGGCGTACCGAAGGGCATCATCATCTTTCAGGTGCGCGACGACATGCTTGCCGCCGTCCTGTCGAAGGGCAACCCGCAGGGAAGTTCGGCGCGCTCCGTGGTAGTCTCTGAAGATGGGTCTGTCCTCGGCGTCGACGAAGCCGGCCATCTCGTGACGATCGATGGCGCCGCCTATGGCTTTGCCGCGGCGGCGCTTACCCAGAATGATATCAGCGTTGCCGATCTGCAGCGCCCCGACGGCGCCGCGCGCGCCTATGCGCGGCCGATCGTCTTTGGCGACAAGCACTTTCTCGTTGTCGAAAGCGTGCTGAAAAGCGAGTTGAACGCCGGGTCTATCAGCATTGCCATTCTGCTGACGCTCATCGGGCTTGGCGTCCTGGTGCTGGTGGCGCTGGCGACGGGGCTTGTGATGAAGCTGCTGTTTTCGCCGCTTGCCCGCCTGGCGGCCGTCACCCGCGATGTCGCCGACGGCAAGCTCGACAGCGAAATCAGCAGCCAGACCCGCAGCGACGAGATCGGCATCATGGCCAAGGCGCTGGCGCGTTTCCGCCAGTCCTTGCTCGACCAGCGGCTACTCGAGGCAGCCAGCGCCGAGGCGCAGAAAAGCGCCGAAGCCGACCGCCGTGCGCGACTTGCCGAGCGCGATGCTGAAGCCCGCACGCTGCAGGAGGTCGTCGATAGCCTCGACGAAGGCCTTCGTCATCTCGCTACCGGCGATCTGGCCTACCGGATCGACACAGCCTTCCCCGCCGACCTCGAGGGGTTGCGGATCAATTTCAACAGGGCCTTGGCCACACTCAGCGAAACCATGAGCGCAATCGGCGGCAACTCGATGGCTGTCCATTCGGGTTCGGAGGAAATGCGCACGGGTGCAACCGAGCTGGCCGGACGCACCGAACGCCAGGCCGCTTCGATCACCGAGACTGCCAGCGCCATTTCGGCCATGATGGACGCGGTGCGCGCCCAGATCTCGCGCGCCGAGCAGGCCGAGCGTATCGCCAGCAATGCCCAGACGGAAACCCAGGGTTCCGGCCGCATCATGCGCGAGACGATCGCCGCGATGGAAGCCATCCAGGGCTCGTCGCGTCACATCAACCAGATCATCAGCGTCATCGACGGCATTGCCTTCCAGACCAACCTTCTGGCGCTCAACGCGGGCGTCGAGGCGGCACGCGCCGGCGAAGCCGGCAAGGGCTTTGCGGTCGTCGCCCATGAAGTGCGCGAACTGGCGCAGCGTTCGTCGAGCGCCGCGAAGGAGATTGCCGGACTGCTGTCGAAGTCGACGCAAGAGGTCGAGAGCGGCGTCGCATTGGTGGAGCATGCCGGCGTGGCACTTGATGGCATCAGCGCCCATGTCGAGAGCATCAACGGCCAGATCCGCGAGATGAAGCGCTCGACCCATGACGAGGCCGAAACGCTGCGTCAGATAAACCTCGCGGTCGCCGAACTCGATTCCATGACCCAGCAAAATGCGGCGATGGTCAAGGAGACGACGGCCGCCATTCACCGTTTGGCTTCGGAGGCCGGCGAGATGGACGAGCGTCTCGGCAAGTTCAAGCTGGTCGAGCCCACGCACCAGCACACTGCGGAAATCCACATCCTGCATCGCCGCCGCTAGGGCGACATAGCTGTCGGAAAGTTTGCGGGAGAGCTGAGCCTCTCCCGTGGCCGAAGACTGTAGCTCGCGTCACCGCGGCGTAGTCATGTGCCGGCCGGCCCTCCCCGTTATCTCCAGCTTCCCATCTGTTCCTCGTTCCGACGTGCAGATGATATCGTCTTGGCGCTCACTGATGCAGCCCAGGCGCTCCTCAGGTCTTGACATTTTACCACGTCAACTAGATCATTAGTATACTATCTAAATCATGATCCAGTGACCTTTCCACTCTTTGAATGGGCAAGTGGCACGCTTCCATCGACCGGAAAACGATCCCCACCCGACGAGTTCCAGAAACAATGACATTGCCTTCGCGCGCTGAGTGGTTGTTCTCGATCAAGGCGTTCATCGCTGCCATGCTGGCGCTTTACATCGCGCTTGCCTTCGACCTGCCGCGCCCCTACTGGGCAATGGCTGCCGTCTATGTGGTCGCCAATCCCCTGGCCGGCGCCACCGCATCCAAGGCGATCTACCGGGCGCTGGGCACGATCATCGGCGGCACCGCCGCCATCATCTTCCTGCCGCTGTTCGTCAATGCGCCCATTCTCTTCGCGCTGGTGGTTGCGCTCTGGACCGGCACGCTGCTCTACATCTCGCTGCTCGACCGCACACCCCGCAGCTATGTCTTCATGCTGGCCGGATACACTCTGCCGCTGATCGCCCTTCCCCTGGTCGACAGCCCCGCCAATGTCTTCGATACGGCAGTCGCCCGCTCGGAGGAGATCATCCTCGGCATCACCTGCGCCAGCCTCGTCAGCGCCATCGTCTTTCCCACCAGCGTCGGTGCCGTACTTTCCGCACGCATTGCCGACTGGACCCGCGATGCGCGTCAGTGGGGGTTGGAGATCCTCTCCCGTAGCCTGGCGACTCCAGACGCGCCGCTGATGCGGCAGAAGCTGGCGAGCGACCTCTCCGCCCTCGACCTGATGCTGACCCAGATCGCCTATGATGCCGGCGCCCGCGACGTCACCAGCCAGGCGCGACGTCTGCGCGGCCGCCTTTTGATGCTGCTGCCGACGCTTTCGTCGCTGGCGGACCGCCTGCACGCCCTGCGCGGCCTCGCCCCCTCCATCCGCTCCGACGTGGAAATCCTTCTCGACGACATGGCGGCCTGGATCACCACCGAACCCTATCGTGGCACCATCCGCGACACGAGCCTTCTACGCCTTCGCATCGAAGCACTGAAGACCGTCGCCGTCTCGTCGCTCTGGGGCCGGATGATCCGCGTCAGCGCGCTGGCGCGACTGGAGGATCTGCTCGACCTGACCGAGGATTGCGATTCACTCCGCGTACAGATCGAAAGCGGCAAGGTCGACCGGAGCTGGAAGGGCCGCTTCCGCTTCGCGCTGCCAAAGCAGGTCATCCGCCATCTCGACTATCCCTGGCTGGCCTTTTCGGCCGGCGTCGTGGTGCTTGGCACCTTCGTTGCGATCTGCCTGTGGATTTTCAGCGGCTGGGGCAGCGGCGCGGGATTTGCCACGATGTTTGCGGTCGCCTGTTCGTTCTTCGCTGGCATCGACCGGCCTGCACCTTTCATCAAGCTGATGTTCATCTGGACCTTCACCAGCCTGATCGGCGCCGGCACCTACCTTTTCATCCTCTTGCCCATGGTCAACGACTACTGGAGCCTGGTTCTGGTCTTCGCCGGCCCCTTCCTGTTCATCGGCCTGATGATCCCAAGGCCGCAGTACAACATCATCGCCATGCTCTTGACCGTCAACATGGCATCCTATGTCGCCCTGTCGGACCGGTTTGCTGCGGACTTTGCCACCTTCACGAACGAAGGGCTCGGCGCGCTGCTCGGCGTCGGCTTCGCCATGACCTGGACGCTCATCATGCGACCTTTCGGTGAAGAACTGGCAGCGCTGCGCCTGGCAAGGCGCGGATGGGCGGATATTGCTAGTGCGGCGCGCGGCACCGGCTACGACCGCGACATACTGATGGGGCGGATGCTAGACCGGCTGGGCCAGCTGGTCCCTAGACTGGCGAAGATGGACGGTCACGAACTCACCCGCCTGGACGGGCTGGCCGAAGTGCGCATTGGTTTCAACATCCTCGATCTGCAACGGGAGCGCCTTGCTCTGGCGCCTCCGCACGGCGAGCGCCTCTTGGATGTGCTCGCGGAGACGGCAGCCTTCTACGAGGCCCGCATGCGCGGCGGCATCGCGGTCGAGCCGTCGGACGACCTGCGCGCGGCCATCGACACGGCGATCGTGGCTCTGGCAGTCGACGATATAGAGAAGGCGGAAGCCGCTCTCAACGCCCTGGTCGGTCTGCGCCGCGTCCTCTTCCCGAACGTCGCCCCCCCGCCTGAAGTGACCTCCGACGAGCAGGGCCCGGCCCTGTTGCACGCTGCCGAATAACGGCACCCGGCGTGGTACCTGCGGAGCCTCGCAAGCGCGGCCGAGATGCGGGCCACAATGCCCTGGAAACAAGAACACCCACCGTCCGCAGGGAAACGATGGGTGTTTTGTCAAATTGGCTCAAGCGAAACCTCAGGCCGAGAGCTTGGCCATGACCTCGTCGGAAACTTCGAAGTTCGAATAGACGGCCTGGACGTCGTCATCGTCTTCCAGACTGTCGATCAGCTTCATCACCGACACGGCCTTTTCTTCGTCGACCGGCACGGTGTTCTGCGCCTTCCAGACGATCTTGACCGTTTCCGCTTCGCCGAGCGTTGCTTCCAGCGCCTTGGAAACCTCGTTAAGGGCTTCGAAACCGCAAATGATGGTGTGGCCGTCTTCGTCCGTCACCACATCATCGGCGCCGGCCTCGATGGCGGCTTCCATGACCTTGTCGGCATCGCCGGCGGAAAGCTTGTAGGTGATCTCGCCAACGTGGTCGAAGGAGAAGGACACAGAGCCTGTTTCGCCCAGAGCTCCACCAGCCTTGGTGAAGGTGGAACGAACGTTGGAAGCGGTGCGGTTGCGATTGTCGGTCAGGGCCTCGACGATCACGGCCGTGCCACCGGGACCGTATCCCTCGTAACGGATCTGCTCGTAATTCTCGCCGTCGCTTCCCGATGCCTTCTTGATGGCACGGTCGATATTGTCCTTCGGCATCGACTGCGCCTTGGCGTTCTGGATGGCGAGCCGCAGGGCCGCATTCATGGACGGGTCGGGCAGTCCGGCCTTGGCAGCGACGGTGATTTCGCGCGCCAGCTTGGAGAACATTTTCGAGCGCACAGAATCCTGACGACCCTTGCGGTGCATGATGTTTTTAAACTGTGAATGGCCAGCCATGGCACCCCTGCTCAGTCTTTTGTTGGGAATGGCGCCTTATAGGTGCGAAGCCGCAGGCATTCAAGCAAAAAGCCTTACGCGCAACGTTGCCGCATCAAGGAACAAAGCCGGGCCACCTCACGTTCATAGACGCATTACAAAAACGAGAAGGATTGCTTATGGCCAGCTTCAGCGAAGCGAAGGAACATCCGGCACAGCAACTGTGGGATCAGGTCAATACGGTCCATGCCGGCATGCTCGGCATCGAGGGTGTCGACATGCATTTGCAGCCCATGGCACCGCACGCCGATCCGACGACCAATACCATCTGGTTCTACACCAAGACCGATGCCGACATCGTCCGCAGCATCAAATCCGGAGCGCGCGCGCGGTTCTGCCTTGTTGGCAAGGACCACGATTACCATGCCAGCCTCGCCGGCAAGATCGAGGTGCGCGCCGACCAGTCGAAGATCGACGAATATTGGAGCTCAGTGACGGCGGCCTGGTATGTGGACGGCAAGAAGGACCCGAGCCTGACGATGCTCGCCATGCACGTCGACGACGCGGAACTCTGGATTTCCACCGGCAGCAAGGTGAAGTTCGGCTGGGAGATCGCCAAGGCCAACCTCGACGACGAGAAGATGCCCAACGTCGGCGTCAAGCGTCATCTGCAATTCGCCTGATCGAACGCTCCGGGCGGCTCGGCCGCCCGGCTATGACTTTGAGTACAGCGACGGCATCTCAGGATGAGCCGCTTTAGATCCAGAAGGACGGGATCGTTTCGGAGAGCCGTGGGCCGATGCGCAGCGGCGCGATCTTTTCCGCCAGACCCGTCGCGTCCGAAATCTCGACACCAACACCACAAATCGTCGCCGGCCCGGAGGCGGCCTCGAAGCGGCCTTTCGGCATCTTCGAAATGAACCGGTTGAGCGGCTCCTCCTTCTCCATGCCCAGCGAAGAATCGTAATCGCCGCACATACCGGCGTCAGACATATAGGCAGTGCCGCCGTTGAGGATCTGCGCGTCGGCGGTCGGCACATGGGTATGCGTTCCCACGACGAAACTCGCGCGCCCGTCGACGAAGTGTCCGAAGCACTGTTTCTCGCTGGTGGCTTCGGCATGGAAATCGAAGATGATCGCGTCCGCCTGCTCCTTCAGCGGACAGGCCGCGAGAATCGCCTCGGCCGACTTGAAGGGGTCGTCGAGCTCGGGATGCATGAACACCCGGCCCATGATGTTGGCAACCAGCACACGCGCGCCATTGCGGGCGTAGTAGAGGCCGGAACCGCGACCGGGCGTGCCGGCGGGATAATTGGCGGGGCGCAGGAACTGGTCGTGGCGCCCGGCGAAGGAAACGGCTTCCTTCTGGTCCCAGACGTGATTGCCCGTCGTCACCACGTCCGCACCGGCATTGATCGTCTCGAGGAAGATTTCCTCGGTGATGCCGAAGCCGCCGGCGGCATTCTCGCCGTTGACGATGACGAAATCGAGTTTCAGGTCGGACACCAGACCCGGCAGGCGGTCCCAGACGCCGACGCGCCCGGTCTTGCCGACCATGTCACCCAGAAATAGCAGTCTCATTCCACGTCGGCCTCCGGCGAAAAGATGCGCAGGCCGCTTTCAGTCAAAATCGCATCCAGGCGGACATCGTGCGGCTCGGCGGGTACTGATGGCACTTCTTGGCAATCGAAAGCAATGCCGATCAGGCGCCGTGCCAGGCCTTTCTGTCGTAAAAGCGCAATCGCCCTGTCATAATAGCCGCCGCCATAGCCGATCCGCTGACCGGCCGCATCGAATGCCGCCAATGGCACCAGCAGCGTCTCCGGTTCGAGCAGCGCCGCATCCTCGGACGGACCGAGCGTTCCGAAGCTGCCTGGGACGAGCACGGTGGCGTCATTGAGCTCGCGAAAGACGATTGTCTCCCTGTCGAGCACCACTGGCACGCAGATCCGCGCGCCGCGTCCCCGCAGGACGTCCATCAGCGGCCGGATGTCAGCCTCCGAGCGGATCGGCAAAAAGCCGGAGATGACGGCACCCGGCAGGGCTGCGATTGTCGCCGCGCCCAGTGCCGCCATCGCCTCGCACTTCTCTCTCCGCAGATCGGACGGCATGGCATCACGAACCGCCAACCGCTGCTTGCGAAGCTGCCCCTTGATCTCAGCCGATGCCATGTCATTCACCTCGCGGTGGCGCATTTCAGGTGCGGACGATCGAAAGCCGCCCGTTCGAACCGATATGCGCGCGGACGTTGTCGTAGTTTGCAATCGTCGTATGCGGCGTCTCCGCCGGATGGCTGTGGGTGGCGGTGATCACCATGATGTCCGATCCCGCCGCCTCGCCCGCCTTGATGCCGGCTGGAACGTCCTCGAAGACCAGGCAATCGGCGGTGTTGACGCCCAGCCGTTCGGCACCGAGGATGTAGCATTGCGGGTTCGGCTTGCCGACCTTGACATCCTCGGCGGTAACGATAAAGCGCGGCATCATGATGCCGGCTTCCGCCAGCCGGGCCTTGGCCAAGGCGATCGGCGAAGAGGTGACGATAGCCCAGCGGTCGAGCGGCAGCGAGGCCAGAAAATCGATGGCGCCCGAAATCGCCATGACGCCGGCCACATCCTCGATTTCCGCCTTCTCGATGGCGGCGGCTTCGGCGGCCGGATCAATCCCCGGTAGGTTCAAATTGCGGATCGTGTCGATGCCGCGGGCGCCATGCATCGTCGGCAGGAATTTCTCGACGTCCAGGCCCTGGCGTGCAGCCCAGGCGCCCCAGACGCGCTCCGCCGACACGGTCGAGTTCATGATCGTGCCGTCCATGTCGAACAGGAAGGCGGCATAGCTCTTATCGAAGACGGAAGACTGTGCAGACAAGGAATATCTCTTTCGGTTGGCAGAAGACGGCGGGGCGCGGCTGACCGCCGCGCGACAATGGCCTTCCGAAGTACCGTCCAAGTCTCCAAGATGCAAATGGTCAGTGGCTTGCGGGACCGCCGATGAAACGTTGGCCCCGCGCTGATGTTCCTATTCGCCGAGCCGGCTCTTCAACCCGTCGATGATCTTCTTCGACAAGGTTTCGTAATCGTCGTCGAAATGATGACCGCCGGCCATGGCAACGACTTCGGCACCGGTGCCCTTCAGATCCGGGCAGGCGACGTCTTCGTCGTCATCCGAGCCATAAACGCACTGAACGATCTTCGGATTGATCTTCTTCAAATCCTTGAGCGGATCGCCGCCCTTGCCCTCGCTGCTGGCGCCCAGCCAGCCCATGACCGAGATCACGTAATCGACCTTGCGCGACAGAGACAGCAGCGACATCTGCACGACCTGCTCACGCTGTTTAGGCTTCAGCAGATTGTAGCTCGCCGGAATGACATCGGCGCCGAAGGAATAGCCGATCAGCACGACATGCTGCACCTTGTAGTGCTTGGTGTAGTAATCGATGATGCGACCGAGATCGTCGGCTGTTTCCTGCGGCTTCCGCTCCGACCAGAAATAATGCAGCGTGTCGACGCCGACAACCGGAATGCCCTGATCCTGCAGATAAGAGCCGACCTCCTTGTCGATGTCGCGCCAGCCACCGTCGCCGGAATAGATGATGGCGATCGTATCTTCGGTCGGCTTCGTGTCGAGCACGTTGATCGGCAGTCCGAGCGGCGATTTCTCGGCGCTCAGCGCCTGCACCAGCTGGACCAGCGTGTTGCTCAAGGTCGTCATCGCGTCGTCGGTTGAATCGCGGATCTCGATTTCCGGGTGATCCTTCTGCATCGCCTCGACATGGTCGCGACCATCCTTGGGCGCGGCAGGCGTGAAGCTGGCGATGATCGGATCCGGCAGCGCGCCGTCCATCAGCCCGATGACGAGGTTGTCGCCAACCTTGACCTTTTCGGCGGGTGTGCAGAGATCCTTTTTGAGCGCGATGCCAGCAGCGGGATCGACGGCCAGCGTCTGGGACACCGTGGCGTCGGGCGTCTGCGCGGCGATCGCCAAAGCCATGGTCCCGCCAGCACCGACGCCGGCAATGATCGGCAGCTCGTAGGCGCTGTCGGCAACCGAACGCTGCACCTGCTGGCTGAGCGCCTCAATATCCGAGACCATGTAGATGCAGCCGTCGTTCTGGCTGACGTCATAATCGTTGAGCGATTTCAGGAGGGACGGATAATCGATGCCGATGACCATCGAGCCCTTGGCAAGCAGGGTCTGCGCGACGGCATTTTCCTTGTCGCCCCAGCCGCCGATGTCGGAAATCAGCACCACCTCGCCCACTACCTTGCCCGTCGGCACCATGATGTGCGGCGAAGGGATGATGCCCGTGTCGTATTTCTTGTCGGACTCCTCGGCCTTGGCGATCCCGACGGTCATCAGGGTCGCGAGCGCGAAGGACATTGCGTATTTCAAAATCATTTCCTGACGACTCCTCTTAGTCCGCCGCCGATCAGGAACGTCGCGTCCATGAGCGCTATCATCGGACTGACCCCTCCCGACACCGCAAGGTAGCGCGGTTGCCAATCGGGGTGAAATTTTGCTTTGAAGGCCCGAAGACCCTTGAAGTTGTAATACCGTTCGCCGTGGTCGAAGACCGTCCCGCCGATCCGGTCCCAGACCGGCGCCGATTCGCGTTTCGACATGCCGGAAAGCGGTGCCATGCCCAAGTTAAAGCGCTGAAATCCGGCATTCCTAAGATGCTCGAGAATCTGCACGAAGAGAAAGTCCATCGCCCCCTTGGGCGCGTCCGGCGAGAAGCGCATCAGGTCGATCGAACCCTCCTCATGCGTATCCGTCACAAGTATATTAGCAAACGCCACGATACGCCCGTCTTTTTTCAGGACGCCGACCGGCTGCGAGAGGATATACTCCGGGTCGAAGGCTCCGAGTGAAAAGCCCTTTTCCTTGGCATTGTGATCGTCCAGCCAGGCCTTCGACACCGAAGCGAGTTCATCGATGACGGTGGGGACATGCTGCGGTTCTATCACCGCGAATTCCAACCCGTCACGAACGGCGCGGCTTGCCGTCTGGCGCAGGTTCGCCCACTTGCCGCCCTTCAGCTCGAAGCTGTTCAGGTTGACGACGGCGAGTTCGCCGAGCTTGTAGGCCCGCATGCCGGCATCGGCGCAAAACGACAGCAGGGCCGGCGATATCTGGTAGAAGACCGAGCGACACCCGGCCGAGCGGGCGGACTCGACAAAGCGCCAGACGAGGTCGGCCAAGGCATGCCGGGGCCCAATCGGATCAAACAGAGCGATCCAGGAGCGGCCGCGCTTGCCGTACATGATGAAGGCATCGCCCTTCTCGGAAAACATGATGCTCTTGTCGCGCATCCGCACCAGATTGGCGTCGGCGACGCCATGCGCCTGGACGATCGCCACGGCGCGCTCGACGTCGTCATCCGATACCGGCTCCAGCCGCGAGGTGGCCGGGCGCAGCAGGCTGAACACGGCGATGCCGGAGGCAACGATGCAAAGGCCCAGTACGGCGCGAAGGCCGCGCGGCGCTTCGTCGGCGAACTCGAACTGCCACCAGAGCTGGTTGCTGTAGGCGACGTCGCGATAGACGAAGAACAGGATGACGATGGCGCAGATGCAGATGACCGCGATGGCCATCAGCCATCCGGCCGTCAGCGCCTGGTTGACCAGCGATGCCGGCCGATTGAACAGCTTGCGGCTGACGAACAGGCCGAAGATGAAGAACAGCAAAAACGCGGCTTCGACCAGCGCGATTGCCTTCAGAAGCGACAGCGTGACCGCCGCCACCGCGCAGAACACCGACACCCACCAGGCGCCATCCAGCCGCTGGCCAAGACCGCGCGCGGCGACCACCATGGCGAGACCGACGAGGCTCGACAGAAAATGTGCGCCTTCGACGACCGGCAGCGCCAGGTAATCGGAGAGGAATTCGAGGTTCTCATCGGGCGTGGGCGTCACGCTCGAAAAGATCAGCATGACGCCGAGCAGCAGCGCGAAGGTCGACAGCAGCTGCGGCATCAGCCGACCACCGACGCGCCGCACGCTCGAGGCTGCCGGGTGATCGACGAAACGGCGCAGTTCGGTGCCCGCGACCACCATGATGGCGATCAGCAACGGGATGACGTGGTAGATAACCCGGTAGAGCACCAGCGAGCCGAGCACGGCGTCGACATTGACCGCACTGCCGAGCGAGGCGACGATGACCGTCTCGAACACGCCAAGACCGGCCGGAACATGGCTGAGAACGCCGAGCCCGACGGCGATCGCGTAGACAGCCAGGAAGGTCGGCCAGCCGATCGAGGATTCCGGCAGCAGAACGTAGAGCACCGTGGCGGAAGCGGCGATATCGAAGGCGGTGACGAGGAACTGCCGAGACCAGGTGCGCGAATCCGGCAGTCGCAGGGTGAAGTTGAAGATCGAAATGACCCGGCCGCCACGACCGAGATACATCAAAGCGGCGAGCAGCAGCAGGATGACGCCGGCCACGCCGCGCAGCACGAAACTGTCGACCCCGATCAGCGGCCCCATCTCGTCGGCGATGATCATCAGCGCAATGGAGCCGACGGCGGCAAGGCCGAGACCGAACGACAACGTCACGAAAGCCACCACGCGGCCGATGTCCTCAGGCGTCAGTCCCATGCGGGAATAGGCGCGATAGCGGATGGCACCGGCACTCAGCGCGCCAAACCCGGCGGTGTTGCCCACCGCATAGGCGCTGAAGGCGGTCAGCGCCACATGCGGGAAAGGTACCTTTTTACCGATGAACTCTAGCGCATTGGTGTCGTAGAAGATCAGGGAGAAAAAGCTCAAGCCCGTGAACAGCAGCGCCAGCAGGATCGCCCGCACCGAGGTGTCGCTCAGCGCCAGCACGATATCGTCGTAGCGCACTTCCGTCGTCAGATGGAAGATCGCATAGGCCACGAGGCCGAACACGGCAACGCTGCCCAGCGCCAGCAATTGCGTGCGGTAGCGGCGCAGGGTCGACATGAACCAACCGCGTTCCTCGGTGTCTTCCTCGGCTGGTTCCAAATCGATCGGAGTCGACATAAATATACCTGTGTGAATTGGTCGCTTCTGCGCTCCGCTTAGCAGAACTGCGTTAACGCGAATATCTTCTATTCGCCTGTTGTACGCAGATTCTTTTAAGCACGCCCTGTGGGAGCGTCACATCGATCCGAATTCAGGCATTTTTGGCGCAGCGCAATGATCCGCGCTAGGTTTATTACGGGAAATGTTCGTCTTGGCCATCAGGCCCCAACTCAACGAGGGCGGTCCAGGACATTGTCGCCCGAAGGCGAGAAGTGCGATCCACGACGACCGGTGGTTTTTTACGATCCTGGGTGCCTACAAACGTAGGTGGGCGCCATATGTCCAAGCCCACGGGCCTGGCCAGGGACAGCTCCCTTTGGATCGAGTATGGCCCCAGGGATTGTGGTACCTGCCGGGAAGCGCAGACCGCAACTCAATATATAAGCCGGTTTGCCTTGGCGCACCAGTGGCATCGACGGAGAATTAATTGCCTTGCGTCAATGCGTCTCTGCGCCGGGTTTGGCAACCAGCTTGTCGGTGATGCCGCGAATGCTGCTGGCGACCTCGTCGAGAACACCGGCCAGCACTTCCTCGCTTCTGGCATTGGCAGCCAGCGCCGTGTCGCGATTGCCACGCAGAGCCTCAAGCTCGGCTTCGAGCCCGCTGACCTTGCGCGTCAGGTCGGCCACCTCGTCCATGATCATGATGCCGGCCATGACCGTGACGCGGAGATCGCCGATCTCGCCGAACTGCTCCTTGAGGTGGCTGACGTAGCGGTCGAAGCGGGTGGCGAGATCCGTGAGGTGCGCTTCCTGCCCCTCCTCGCAGGCCATGCGGTAGGCCTTGCCGTCGATCGTTACCGTTACCTGCGCCATGCGATATTCCGTCCTGTCTTGCCCGTTCCGCCGCGTTCCGTGGAAATCCGTCTCAGCGATCGAGCACGGCCCTGATCGTTTCCATGGCGGTGACCAGTCGGCGTGACACCTCGCGGTTCACTTCCTCCAGCCGGTTGGCGCGAAACTCCGCCTGATCGAGCTCCTGCGCCAGCCGCGAGCGGTCGGCGTGGGTCCGGCGCACCTCGGCGTCGATCTCGCTGCGCTCGCGCTCCCGCTCGAAGCGCACATCCACCGCATTGTCCAGCGCTGCCAGCGCCTGACGCAGTGACGTGATGGCCGCGTCCACTGTCTTGCCTGTAGGCATCATGTCTTCCCGGTTCCCCGCGCAGTGCTCCGAATCGCCATATCCGCGCACTGGCCTGATCCGGAACAGTATTCAACTCGGCAACTGTGCGTCAATAAAGGCTTGCATGCGGCAAGGCCGCTAAACTGTGGATGACGCCCGACTTTTCCGCAAACCGACGCGCCAATCACGACAAGTCGTCTTTTGTACAAAGCAAAAGGCAAATGTTAAATATTTGCGACGGAGGCCCGGTTTGGGCCGCGGATTTATTGACTTGCTCGCCCCAACTGCTATGTCTCGACCGCCTGAGGCAGACTGCGATCCAGGGTTCCCAAGATCTCTCCATCGTGGCGCCTTCCAACCGGTGGTCCCTCCTCTCGAGCCCGAGACCATCCCAAACCTGCGGAACGACCATGATCTCTCGCGAAAAACACGACCGGATGGCAAACGCGATCCGTTTCCTTGCCATGGATGCCGTTGAGAAGGCCAATTCCGGCCATCCCGGCCTGCCGATGGGCATGGCAGACGTCGCCACCGTGCTCTTCTCAAAATATCTGAAGTTCGATCCGAAATCGCCCCATTGGCCAAACCGCGACCGCTTCGTGCTGTCGGCCGGTCACGGCTCGATGCTGCTCTATTCGCTTCTGTACCTGACCGGCTATGAAGACATGTCGATCGAGGATCTGAAGAACTTCCGCCAGCTCGGCTCCAAGACCGCCGGCCATCCCGAATACGGCCATGCCACCGGCATCGAAACCACCACCGGTCCGCTCGGCCAGGGCATTGCCAATGCTGTCGGCATGGCAATCGCCGAACGCAAGCTCGCCGTCGAGTTCGGCACCGAGCTGCAGGATCACCACACCTACGTCATGTGCGGCGACGGCTGCCTGATGGAAGGCATCAGCCACGAAGCCATCGCGCTCGCCGGCCACCTGAAGCTCAACAAGCTCATCCTGTTCTGGGACAACAACTCGATCACCATCGACGGCGCCGTATCGCTGTCGGACTCGACCGATCAGATCGCCCGCTTCAAGGCTGTTCACTGGAACACCATCGAAGTCGACGGCCATGAGCCGGACCAGATCTCCGCCGCCATCGAGGCTGCCCAGACGTCCGACCGCCCGACGCTGATCGCCTGCAAGACGATCATCGGCTTCGGCGCACCGCACAAGCAGGGCACCCACAAGGTCCACGGTTCGCCGCTCGGCGCCGAGGAAATCGCCGCCAGCCGCAAGGCGCTGAACTGGGATGCCGAACCCTTCGTCATTCCCGCCGACGTTCTCGACGCCTGGCGCGAAAGCGGCAAGCGCGCCGTTCCTGACATGAAGGACTGGCAGTCGCGCCTGGCCGCTGCGGAAGCCGCCAAGAAGGCGGAATTCAACCGCCGTTTTGCCGGCGAACTGCCTGCCGGCTTCGACGCCGCTATCAGCGACTACAAGAAGAAGCTGGCCGAGACCAAGGCAAGCGTTGCGACCCGCAAGGCATCGGAAGATGTGCTTGAAGTCATCAACGGCTTCCTGCCGGAAACGCTCGGCGGCTCCGCCGACCTGACGCCGTCGAACAACACCAAGACCAGCCAGATGGTCTCGATCACGCCGACGGATTTCGCCGGTCGCTACATGCACTGGGGCATCCGCGAGCACGGCATGGCGTCCGCCATGAACGGCATCGCGCTGCACGGCGGCCTGATCCCTTACGGCGGCGGCTTCATGATCTTCTCGGACTACTGCCGTCCGCCGATCCGCCTCGCCGCCCTGATGGGCATCCGCGTCATCCACGTTCTGACGCATGATTCCATCGGCGTCGGCGAAGACGGCCCGACCCACCAGCCGGTCGAGCAGATGGCGTCCTTGCGCGCCATCCCGAACCTGATGATGTTCCGCCCGGCCGACGCCACGGAAACGGCAGAATGCTGGCAGATCGCGCTGAAGACCAAAGACCGCCCGTCGGGCCTCGCCCTCACGCGCCAGAACATGGTCGCAGCCCGTCTGGAATACAGCGAGAAGAACCTCTGCGAATACGGCGCTTACAACCTCGCCGGCTCCGCCGATGCCAAGGTAACGATCTTCGCTTCGGGTTCCGAAGTCGAAATCGCCGTTGCCGCCCGCACTGCGCTCGAAGCCAAGGGCATCACCGTCCGCGTCGTCTCGGTTCCCTCGACCGAACTGTTCTTTGAGCAGCCGGCTGAATACCAGAAGGAAATCCTCGGCAACTCGCCGGTCAAGATCGCTGTCGAAGCCGCCGTTCGCGAAGGCTGGGATGCCTTCATCGGTCCGGAAGGCACGTTCATCGGCATGAAGGGTTTTGGCGCTTCCGGCCCGGCCAAGGAAGTCTACAAGCACTTCGGCATCACCACGGAAGCCGTCGTCGCTGCCGCCGAAGCCAAGCTGGCCTGATAAAAATACAGGGCGCTCCGGCGCCCTGCTTCTGCTTTGAATAGAAAAGTCCTGTCCGATTGGGAGAGACATAATGACTGTTAAAGTTGCCATCAACGGCTTCGGCCGCATCGGCCGCAACATCCTGCGCGCCATCGTCGAATCCGGCCGCACCGACATCGAAGTCGTTGCAATCAACGACCTCGGCCCGGTCGAAACCAACGCCCATCTGCTGCGCTACGATTCCATCCACGGCAAGTTCCCGGCCTCCGTCAAGGTTGAAGGCGACACGATCATCGTCGGCAACGGCAAGCCGATCAAGGTCACCGCGATCAAGGATCCGGCGTCCCTGCCGCACGGCGAACTCGGCGTCGACATCGCCATGGAATGCACCGGCATCTTCACCTCGCGCGACAAGGCTGCCCTGCATCTGGCCGCCGGCGCCAAGCGCGTCATCGTCTCGGCCCCTGCCGACGGTGCCGACCTCACTGTAGTCTTCGGCGTCAACGACGACCAGCTGACCAAGGACCACCTGGTCATCTCGAACGCGTCGTGCACCACCAACTGCCTGGTTCCGGTCGTCAAGGTCCTGAACGATGCCATCGGCATCGACCATGGCTTCATGACCACCATCCACTCCTACACCGGCGACCAGCCGACGCTGGACACGATGCACAAGGACCTGTACCGCGCCCGCGCCGCAGCCCTCTCGATGATCCCGACCTCGACCGGCGCTGCCAAGGCCGTCGGCCTCGTGCTGCCGGAACTGAAGGGCAAGCTGGACGGCACCTCGATCCGCGTTCCGACCCCGAACGTCTCCGTCGTCGACTTCAAGTTTGTCGCCAAGCGCAACACCACGGTTGAAGAAGTCAACCAGGTGATCAAGGCTGCCTCCGACGGCAAGCTCAAGGGCATCCTCGGCTACACCGACGAGCCGCTGGTTTCGCGCGACTTCAACCACGACAGCCACTCGTCGATCTTCGCCTTCGACCAGACCAAGGTCCTGGAAGGCAATTTCGTCCGCGTGCTCTCCTGGTACGACAACGAATGGGGCTTCTCGAGCCGCATGTCCGACACGGCAGTTGCTTTCGCCAAGACCATCTAAGTCTCGGCTCGATTTGCGTTTCAGAACGGCCCGGGAAACCGGGCCGTTTGCGTTTGCGACGAGCGATTTCCGCAGTACCTTCTCTACGGCGCCCCCTGTAGAGCCGCCGCCGCTCCGTCTGTTCTTGAGGCATATCATAGTACCTCCCCCTCATTCCTGTGCTCGTCACAGGAATCCAGCGCAGCGCATCCGCGCTGCGGGAGACTCTGTCTTGCGGCAAGGGTCTTTCACCGCGCAGACGCGCGGTGGCTAGATTCCTGTGACCGGCACAGGAATGAGGGAGGTTGCGGGGGCTCAAGCCGCAGGAAGTCACCAAGACGTCTGGGCAGCAAGACGTCATAGGTGCTCGAGAAGCTCCCCTTCCTGCAGTCGCGGTATCCAGCGGTCGCGTCATTGGAGCCGGCAGAAGAATCTCCGCCTCATCTGCTAGGCATCTGATTTTCTCACCATTTCGCCCCGCTCCGGTCCAGATTGCTGATTAGGTCTTGGACAGCGAATCTCGATGCCCTACACTTTGGCGCAATCAGTCGCGCTGGGGGATTCGGCGCCGGGCACGGGAGCGCAGGGAGGGCTCGCCGTCGCGGCTACGGGCTGACGTGGGGTGTCCGGCATCGGCCGGATGCGAGAAAAGGGAAGTGTCCGTGGAAGCATTTTATGTCGTCGTCCTGGTCTGCACCGTTCTCATTCTCATTGCCGCCTTCTCCAGCCTGCTTGCCTTCCGCTTCGGCGCACCCCTGCTGCTGCTGTTCCTCGTCATCGGCCTGCTGGCCGGCCAGGACGGCCTCGGCATCGCCTTCAGCAACAATTATCTGGCCTATATCCTCGGCTCGCTCGCTCTAGCCATCATCCTGTTCGACTCCGGCTTCGGCACATCCCTGTCGTCGTTCAAGGCGGCTGCCGTGCCGGCGCTGACGATCGCCTCGCTCGGCGTCATCATCACAGCTTCGATTTTCGGTGTCGCGGCGTCCTGGCTGCTCGGCTTCAGCTGGATGGAGGGCCTGCTGCTTGGCTCGATCGTGGCCTCGACAGACGCGGCGGCGGTGTTCTTCCTGCTGCGCATCGGCGGCATCAATATCCGCGACAAGGTCCGCTCGACGCTGGAAGTGGAATCCGGCACCAACGACCCGATGGCGATCTTTCTGACCATTGCGCTGGTCCAGGCGATCGGCAGCGGCGAAGGCGTTGGCGGCGTCAACATCGCCATGCTGGCCATGTTCGTCCAGCAGATGGGCCTCGGCGTCATCCTCGGCCTGCTCGGCGGCATGATGATCGTGCTGGTCGCCGGCAAGCTCGAAACCGACCGCGGCCTGACGCCGATCTTCGTGCTGGCGCTGGCGCTTCTCGTCTTCTCCTTCACCGGCGCCGTCGGCGGCAGCGGCTTCCTCGCCGTCTACGTCGCCGGCATCTATGCCGGCAATCACAAGATGCCGGCATCGGCCACCATCAAGCGCTTCCAGGACGGCATGACCTGGCTTGCCCAGATCATCATGTTCCTGGTGCTCGGCCTCTTGGCCTCCCCTTCCGAGTTTCCGGCCATCGCCATTCCCGCCGTGCTGCTTGCGCTGGTGCTGATCTTTGTCGCCCGCCCGGTGGCCGTCTGGCTGTGTCTGCTGCCCTTCGACTACACCCAGCGCGAGACAGGCTTCCTCGCCTGGGTCGGCCTGCGCGGTGCCGTCTCGATCCTGCTCGCAATCATGCCCATCCTCGGCAACCTCGATTTCGGCCAGACCTACTTCAACGTCGCCTTCATCATCGTGCTCGTCTCGCTGATGATGCAGGGCTGGACGATCAAGCCGGTTGCCAAGAAGCTCGGCCTGATCATCCCGCCGCGCATCGGCGCCGTCGACAAGGTCGAGGTCGACCTGCCGGGTGCGGGGAACCACGAACTCCTGTCCTATCGCGTCGTCAAGGACAGCCCGGTCCTGCTCGGCGAGCGCATCCCGCGCTGGGCGATGCCGTCGCTCGTCGTGCGCGACGGTAAGTCGATGCGCTACCAATATGCGGGACGGCTCAGGGAAAACGATCTCGTCTACCTCTTCATCGCGCCGAGCTTCTCGCGTCTGCTCGACCGGCTCTTTGCCACGCGCGCGCCGGTCGATCCGGAGGACGCCGAGTTCTTCGGCGCCTTCGCCATCTCGCCCCAGCGCCACGCCGCCGATCTCGACGCGGCCTATGGACCCGGCTTGCTTAATGACCATGAGAAGACCCTGACCATCGCCGAACTCATGCGGGTGCGGCTCGGCGGCAAGGCTGACTACGCCGACCGCGTCCGGCTGGGATCGCTGATCCTGATCGTTCGTGACCTCGACGAGAACGGCCATATCAAGGCCGTCGGCATGTCGCTCGAAGTGGTCGATTCCACCGATGCGCTGCCGCTTTTCATCAATATGCGGGAGATTGCACACCGCATCCGCGACGCGCTCCGACGCCGTCGTGCCAGGGCTGCAAAGGCGATTTCAAACGGTTCAGATAGCGACGAAAACCCCGGCTGACCGCCTTGCGTCTCCGACCATCCGTAGTATGGTCGGCGCAGCTTCCGACCATACCAATTTCCGGATATTTGCCATGCCAAGCTTCAAGACCCTCGACGATCTCACCGACATCACCGGCAAGCGCGTGCTTGTTCGCGTCGATCTCAACGTGCCGATGAAGGATGGACAGGTCAGCGACATCACGCGCATCGAGCGTGTTGCGCCCACCATTCTCGAGCTCTCCAGCAAGGGCGCCAAGGTCATCCTGATGGCCCATTTCGGTCGCCCGAAGGACGGCCCGACACCGGAATTCTCGCTCTCGCAGATCGTCTCCTCGGTGAAATCCGTTCTCGGCCACGACGTCCTGTTTGCCGCCGATGCCATTGGCGCACCCGCGACCGAGGCGATCGCCAAGATGAAGGATGGCGATATCCTGCTGCTCGAGAACACCCGCTTCCACAAGGGCGAGGAAAAGAACGATCCGGCTTTCACCCAGACGCTGGCCGACAATGGCGATATCTACATCAACGATGCATTCTCGGCTGCCCACCGCGCCCATGCCTCGACCGAGGGCCTCGCCAAGCTGCTGCCCGCCTATGCCGGCCGCACCATGCAGGCAGAACTCGAAGCCCTTGAAAAGGGCCTCGGAAACCCGGTCCGCCCGGTGGTCGCCATCGTCGGCGGCGCCAAGGTGTCGAGCAAGATCGACCTGTTGATGAACCTCGTGAAAAAAGTCGACGCGCTGGTTATCGGTGGCGGCATGGCCAACACCTTCATCGCCGCCCGCGGCACGGAAGTCGGCAAGTCGCTGTGCGAGCACGACCTTGCCGATACGGCCCGCCAGATCATGCTCGAAGCCGCCCAGGCCGGCTGCACCATCGTGCTTCCCGAGGATGGCGTCGTCGCTCGCGAGTTCAAGGCGGGTGCGGACAATGAAGTCGTCATCATCGACAGCATTCCGTCTGACGCCATGGTGCTCGATGTCGGCCCGAAGACGGTCGAGCAGATCAACGCCTGGGTCGGCCGCGCCGAGACGCTTGTCTGGAACGGTCCGCTCGGCGCTTTCGAGATCACCCCTTTTGACGCAGCGACTGTCGCCGTTGCCAAGTTCGCTGCCGAATGCACCAAGTCCGGCAAGCTGACATCGGTCGCCGGCGGTGGCGACACCGTATCGGCCCTCAACCATGCCGGCGTCGTTGAAGACTTCACCTATGTCTCGACGGCCGGTGGCGCCTTCCTCGAATGGATGGAAGGCAAGGTTCTGCCAGGCGTTGCGGCACTGCAGGCCGCCAAATAAGCAAAGGCAACTTCCTTGCCGCTTTGAAGTTTTAATGACCGTGAAAGTGAAAGCTTTCGCGGTCTTTTCGTTGGTGCTAGTCTCCCCTGTGAAATTACAAACGATTGAAACCAATTCAATCGTTTCAGTGGCTTAACCTAGGATTTGCCTTTCAAAATTCTTCTGATATCGCAGATCCAATAGCGCGGAAGAGCATGAAAGGATGAATGTCTTGGCAGTGCCGCTCCCGTGACTGATCGGCTGGCGTCGCTTGGCGGTCGTGAACTGAAAGAACATCCGTGCGTGCGCGCGCGCTTTGAGGGACAGGAGTGAACAATGGTGGACGCGAAGATGTTGGACAGGATGAACTCGGCTCCCGGATTCATCGCGGCGCTGGACCAGAGCGGCGGTTCGACGCCCGGGGCGCTGCGTCTCTACGGCATCTCGGAATCGGACTACCAGGGCGACGAGGAGATGTTCCGGCTGATGCATGCCATGCGTGTCCGCATCATGAGCGCGCCCGCCTTCAGCGGTGACAAGATCATCGCCGCGATCCTGTTCGAGCAGACCATGGACGGCGATGTCGAAGGTCAGGCCGTTCCTTCCTATCTCTGGGAAAAGCGCGGCGTCGTGCCCCTCCTCAAGGTCGACAAGGGCCTTCTTGCCGAGGAAAACGGCGCCCAGCGGATGAAGCCGATGCCCGATCTCGACGCACTCCTCATCCGCGGACGCGAAAAGGGAATTTTCGGCACAAAGATGCGCTCGGTAATCGCCAACGCCGACCAGGTCGCAATTGCCGCCGTCGTGCAACAGCAGTTCGAAATCGCCCACCAGATCAACGCCCAGGGCCTCCTGCCGATCATCGAGCCTGAAGTCTCCATCAAGAGCTCGACCAAGGCCGAGGCCGAAGCCATCCTGCGCGACGAGATCGCAAAGCAGCTCGACAAGCTGCCGTCAGGCGAAACCGTCATGCTGAAGCTGACGATCCCGACGGTCGCCGATTTCTACGCCCCCCTGATCTCCCACAAATCCGTGGTGCGAACCGTCGCACTTTCCGGCGGTTACAGCCGCGTCGATGCCTGCGAGAAGCTCAGCCATAACCATGGCATGATCGCCAGCTTCTCCCGCGCGCTGACGGAAAATCTCCGCGTCACGATGAGCGACGCCGAGTTCGACGCGAGCCTGGCCGAGACGATCAACGAGATCTACGACGCCAGCGTCATCAAGGCATAGTCCGCAGACAAAACGACGATCCGGCGGCACCTGCGGCCGGATCGCGCCCGTGGATGGCGGTGGGCCGGATTAGAAGACCTCGCGGAAGATCAACGTCGCCGACCATATGGCGAAGGCTGCGATGGCGATCTTCCAGAAATCTCCGCGACGCCTGAGCCCAGGCAGTCCGAGCGGCCTGATCAGATGCACGATCATCGCCAGGATCAGCAACAGGCCTATCAATTTCGACATCGACTTCCCTATAGTACGGTCGCGGTCATAGACCGGACATTTTTCTCGGCCACCAGAGCTACGAACTGCCGGACGCATGGTCGCAGGCCCGAGATACCACGCCGGTTTTGACCTCGTCTTATCTGATTTTTAAGCCTGAACAGCTGAGAATGCTGCCATGAAAAGAAATCTTTTACCCGTCCTTGCCCTGCTGTTCGGCACCCTCTTCCTTTTCATGGGCAATGGGCTTCACAGCCTCTTGCTGCCGGTGCGCGGCACCGCAGAGGGCTATGCGACAACCACGCTCGGCCTGCTTGGCACCACCTGGGCAACCGGCTTCGTCCTCGGCTGCCTCACCGCGCCGAAGATTGTCCGTCGTGTCGGCCATGTCCGCGCCTTCTCAGGCTTCGTCTCCGTCATCGCCATCATCGCCTTGCTGACCGGCCTGATCATCGACTCCACCTGGTGGGTGATCCTGCGCGCCGTCACCGGTTTCTGCACCGCGGGCACCTCGATGATCATCGAAAGCTGGCTGAACGAGCGGGCCACCAACGAGAGCCGTGGGGCGATCTTCTCGCTTTATATCGGCATTACCCTGATGGGGGCCGTCGGCGGCCAGATGATGATCCCCTTCGGCGACATCCACACGCCGATGCTCTTCATGGTCTGCGGCATCTGCTATTGCATCGCCATGCTGCCGACGACGCTATCCAACGCGGCGTCTCCCAAGCCGCTGAAGGCGATCAAGCTCGACCTGCCGGCGCTCTACCGCAATTCGCCGGTCTCCTGCATCGGCATTCTCCTGGTCGGCATCGCCAACGGCGCCTATGGGACGCTGGGTGCAGTCTTCGGCGCAAGCGCCGGACTGTCCGAAGGCAACATCGCCATCATGATGAGTTCGACGATCTTCGCCGGCGCGATCATGCAGCTACCGGCCGGTCGCCTCTCCGACCGTATCGACCGCCGATACGTACTGGCGATCATGGCCATGATCGCGGCCATCGACGGCCTGCTACTGTTCGTCTTCCAGCCCACCACGCCCTACCTGCTGATCAGCCTGGTGATCGTCTATGGCGCGGCGGCCAATACGCTCTATCCGATCACCGTGGCGCACGCCAACGACTTTGCCTCGCCCGAGGACTACGTCAAGGTGTCGGGCGGACTGCTGCTGCTTTACGGAATAGGCACCATCATCGGCCCGACCCTGAGCGGCCCGATCATGTCCGACATAGGCCCCTATTCGCTGTTCTTGATCACGGCTGTCGCCCATGTGGCGATCAGCAGCTATTCGATGTTCCGCAGTCGGCAGCGCGCCGCCATCCCGGCCGGCGATCGCGACGCCTATACCAACATGCCCTCCGCCAACGCGCAGATGATCACGCCGGAGAGCATGTCGATGGCGAACCCCACGGACATTGCTTCCGAACCGGATGATCCTGCCGTAAACTACGGGTAAAGGAGATCACGCATGAGCCTGTTCGAAGACGACCGTCCCAAGAAGCCCAGCGCCCACGAGATCGGCAGCGATCTCAGCCTGCTGTCCGTCGATGAACTGAAATCGCGCATTGCGCTCTTGCAGGCGGAGATCGAAAGGCTGACTGCCGCATGCGAGAGTAAGGCGTCCGGCCGAAAGGCCGCCGAAGGCTTGTTTCGCTCTTGAAAAAGGGCGGCTAATACGGGTTCCGGCACCGCCCGAAGTACAGTTTCGAGACAATTTAACGAAATATTAAGCTTTATCATTCATTACTGTGGACATCCGGACCTTGTCCGGACTCAGACAGTTTCTCCGCTTGGCGAATTGGTCTGATTTTTCTCCCTGTTTTACCTTGAGAGCCGCTTTTGCGGCTCTTTTTTTCGCTCCAGCCCTCCAGAAGGGTGACGAAGCTGTGGAGATTAACCTTCTATTAAGAATCGCCTTGCGAATTTAGGGTAAAACCACCATGTTAAGGTCAATAAGCGCCGCCTAATCGAAACCTTTTGCGACATGTCGGCGTTACCTAAGCAAAACTGACTGTCTGCAACAGGGACTAATCTGATGTCTGAACTCGGATTGAACACTATAAGCTTCGCAGGCCGTGCCGCTTCGTCGTCGCAGTTCAAGACACTCTATGCGGAGGGCATGTCGCTCGTCGAAGAGACGGCGGCCTATCTCGATGGTAACGGTCGCGCCGCTTCGAAGGTTCTGCCGCGCATGGCATCGGTGCTTTACGCAGCGGAATCCATGCGTCTCACGACCCGCCTGATGCAGATGGCATCCTGGCTGCTTCTCCAGCGCGCCGTCAACAATGGCGAGATGTCCCGCGACCAGGTGCTGACCGAGAAGAACAAGGTCCGTCTCGACGGCTTCAACGTCGACAAGACGGCTCCGGGCTGGGGTGACCTGCCGGAATCGTTCCGCGACCTCGTCGAGCGCTCGCTGCGTCTTCAGAACCGCGTCGCCCTGCTCGATCGCGAAATCTACCGTCCTTCGGAAGTGATCGTCCCCGACAACCAGAACAGCGTCAAGGCGCAGCTCAGCCTGCTGCAGACCGCTTTCGGCGTTAACTGATCCAATCTTCCTTCGTCGTTTTTCAACCGGCCGTGCCTCGCGCGGCCGGTTTTCGTTTGAATTGAGGTATGGGCCGAACGGCGAGGCGCAAGCAATCGATAGCAAGACGCAAAAAAAGCCCGGAAAATCCGGGCTTCTTCAGAACAACGATGGAGACCAGGCTTAGACGCCGAGGCCGCCGAAACGCTTGTTGAACTTCGAGATACGGCCGCCGCGGTCCATCATCTGCTGGTTACCGCCGGTCCAGGCCGGGTGCGACTTGGAGTCGATTTCGAGGTTCATCGTGGCGCCTTCAGAACCCCAGGTCGAACGGGTTTCATACTCGGTGCCATCGGTCATGACGACCTTGATGGTGTGGTAGTCGGGATGGATGCTTGCCTTCATAACAATATTCCTGCCATGCCAGGGTCCATTTGTCGCAAACCATTGCAGCGACCGACCCGATTGAATAAATGAAGCCGCAGACGATGGCGGCTACGGCTTCCAATTACGATGCGGTGCCTATACATCAAGGCCAAACAGATAACAAGGGCCCAAAGGGCCTAGCGCCTGGCTTTCCCAGGGATAGGAGACGACGTGTCAGAAACGGGAGAAGCGAGCACCAAGCCGCGCAAATCCATTCGACCGCTCGGCCGTCTCCTGCCTTATCTCGCACGCTACCGCTCCCTGGTAACGGGTGCCATCATTGCCCTTGCGCTCGCGGCCATGACGTCGCTCGCTCTGCCGCTTGCAGTCCGCCGCCTGATCGACCACGGCTTCACCCAGAGCGATGGAAGCTTCATCAACAGCTACTTCGTGATGCTGATGGTCATGGCCGTCGTCCTCGCGCTCTCGAGTGCCCTGCGCTATTACTTCGTCATCACCATCGGCGAGCGCATCGTCTCCGATCTCCGGCGCGAGGTCTTCGACCATGTGACGCGCCTCTCGCCTTCTTTCTTCGATGTCAATCAGTCCGGCGAGATCATGTCGCGGCTGACGGCCGATACCACGCAGATAAAATCCGCCGTCGGCGCCACGGCCTCGGTGGCATTGCGCAACATCATCCTCTGTCTCGGCGCCATGGGCATGATGATCTTCACCAGCCCGAAGCTGTCAAGCATCGTACTGATCGCCATTCCACTGGTGGTCTTCCCGCTGGTCGCCTTCGGCCGCAACGTCCGCAAGCGCTCCCGTGCCGCACAGGACATGCTGGCTGATGCCTCCGCCTATGCCAACGAGACAATCGGCGCCACCCGCACCGTCCAGGCCTTCAACGGCGAAAACGCAGCTGCCGCCCGCTACGGCCTTGCGGTCGAAAACGCCTACCAGGCGGCCCGCTCGGCCGTAAAGTCCCGCGCTGTGCTGACCGGCTTTGCCATCACCATGATTTTCGGCAGCGTCGTCGCGGTCCTGTGGGTCGGCGCCCAGAACGTGCTGACCGGCACCATGTCGCCGGGAACGCTCAGCCAGTTCCTGCTCTACTCGGTAATCTCGGCCGGCTCGCTGGGCGCGCTCTCCGAAGTCTGGGGCGAACTCTCCCAGGCGGCCGGTGCCGCCGACCGCATCGGCGAGCTGCTGTCGGAGGTCTCGCCGATCGCCGAGCCCGTCACACCCCTGCCCCTGCCGAAGCCGCCGCTCGGCCGCGTCGAATTTTCCGACGTCCATTTCGCCTACCCCTCGCGGCCAGGCAAATCGGCGCTGCACGGCCTGTCGCTCGCAGTGAGACCCGGCGAGACGGTCGCCATCGTCGGCCCCTCGGGCGCCGGCAAGAGCACGATCTTTTCGCTGATCCTGCGCTTCTACGATCCGCAAAGCGGCACCGTCGCCATAGACGGCGTCGATGCCCGCCGGCTGTCGCTGGAGGCGCTGCGCGAGCACGTCGCCATCGTGCCGCAGGATGTCACCATCTTTGCAGCCTCCATTCACGAAAACATCGCCTTCAGCCGCCCAGGCGCGACGCGCCAGGAGGTCAGGGCAGCCGCCATCGCCGCCCAGGCCGACGAGTTCATCAACCGCCTGGACAACGGCTACGACACGCCCACGGGTGAGCGCGGCGTCACCCTGTCCGGCGGCCAGCGCCAGCGTATCGCCATCGCCCGGGCCGTCCTCAAGAACGCCCCAATCCTGCTGCTCGACGAAGCGACGTCGGCGCTCGATGCCGAGAGCGAGATGCTGGTCCAGAAAGCCCTCGATGGCCTGATGGAAGGCCGCACCACCATCGTCATCGCCCACCGACTTGCGACCGTGCTGAAGGCCGACCGCATCCTGGTTCTCGACAACGGCCGCATCGTCGAGGAAGGCACCCACCAGAGCCTCGTCCACCAGGGTGGCATCTACGCCAAGCTTGCCCGCCTGCAGTTCGATGCGGGTGTCGAGGAACGCATGATGCTGGTGAAGTAGCCGCTGCCTCTGCCGGACATTCCGAACCGCTGAAGCCGGTATCCCGATGGTCGCCGCATCAATCCTGTCAGCGCACGCGGCGCGATAGATTAGCATTTTGTTGCCGCGTGGCTTGACAGTCTTCGATCTTTCAGGCGCCATTGTCAGGCGCTAGGGCGCTATGAACAAAGCGAATTTTGAGGGAGATGGATACGATGTACAAGTTCGAAGTTTATAAGGACAAGGCCGGCGAGTTCCGGTTCCGGTTCAAGGCGTCCAACGGCGAATCCATGTTCTCGTCGGAAGGTTACAAGGCCAAGGCATCGGCCATGCACGCCATCGAATCGATCAAGAAGAACGCACCCGGCGCCGATATCGACGATCAGACGACGGCAACGGTCTGAAGCCTCTCATGAGTCCAAACGAAGGAAGCCGGCGCTGTGACGTGCCGGCTTCCTTCATATGATGGTGCAGGGCAGCGTGCTGAGACAGCTATTTCTCGGTCAGCTTCAGCTCGATGCGGCGGTTCGTCGCCCGCGCCTCCGGCGTATCGCCGGGAGCGATCGGCTGGAATTCGCCAAAACCGGCCGCCACCAGCCGGTCTGCCGGTACACCCTGCGAGATCAGGTACTTGACGACGGCAATGGCACGCGCCGAGGACAGCGCCCAGTTGTCGGCATACTTACCGTTGCCAGAGAGCGGCACATTATCCGTATGCCCGTCGACGCGCAGCACCCAGTTGATCTCCGGCGGAATCTCCTTGGCAACCTCGATCAGCGCCGTCGCGAGCTTGGTCATTTCCTGCAGGCCCTGCGGGTTGAGATCGGAGCCACCGGAGGGGAAAAGCACCTCCGACTGGAAGACGAAACGGTCGCCGACGACGCGAATCCCTTCGCGGTCGGAGAGAATTTCCCTCAAGCGTCCGAAGAAATCGGAGCGATAGCGATTGAGCTCCTGCACCTTCTGGGCCAGCGCCACATTCAGGCGGCGGCCGAGATCGGCGATCTTCACCTGCGATGTCTCGTCCTTGGCTTCCGATACCTGCAGCGCCGATTCGACGGCGGCGATCTGGTTGCGCAAGGCAGCGATCTGCTGGTTCAAGAGATCGATCTGGCTCATCGCCCGGCTGCTGGCCTGCTTCTGGTCATCGAGCTGCTGTGAAAGACTGCCGATCTTGGCCTGCGACGCCTCTGTGCTGCCTGAACCCGCCGCCAGCAACGTCTGTAACCGCGACCGCTCGCTTTGCGCTGACGCAAGCGATGCCTGCAGATTGGCAACCGAATCCTCGAGATCCTGCTTGCCGCTCTTTTCCAGCGCCAGCAGCTGCGTCAGCTCGTTGATCTGGCCGTTCAATCGGGCCAGAACTTCGTCGCGGCCGCTCAGCTGGCGGCTGAGGATGAACTGGCCGATGACGAAGACCGTCAGCAGGAACATGATCGCCATCAGCAGCGTCGACAATGCATCGACGAAGCCGGGCCAGTAATCGACCGACCGCTCGCGGCGTCGGTTGCGGGAGAGCGCCATCGGCTACTTGCTCCCGGTCTTTTCGATGCTGCCGATCCGGTCCGATAGGCGGTCGAGCGTACGACGCATCGACTTCGCCTCTTCCTGCTGCGCCTCGATCCAGTCGCGCAGCATCTGCTGTTCGTTGCGCATGTTCTTGACGAGGCCCTGGATGCCCTCGGCGAGATTGGACATCGCGGCAACCGACCGCTGGCCGCTGCCCCCCTCCTCGGCGATCAGGCGCATCTGCTCCGACAGGGCCCGCACGTCATCCGAAGAAGCACCACTGATACCTTCGACGACGCGCGAGACGTCGGAGCCGACATCCGTGACCGAAGAAAGCCAGTTTTCAAGTTCGGTATAGAAGCGGTTCTGCGCACGGCCTGCCTGCAGGTCGAGGAAGCCGAGAATGAGCGAGCCGGAAAGACCGAGCAGCGAGGAGGAAAACGCCGTTCCCATGCCGACCAGCGGTGCTGCCAGGCTTTCCTTCAGCGCGCCAAGAATATTGCCGCCTTCGGCGACATCGAGCGACTGGATGACCTTGTTGATCGAGCCGATCGTGCCGATCAGGCCCCAGAAGGTACCGAGCAAGCCGAGGAAGACCAGGAGGCCGATCAGATAGCGCGAGATATCGCGCGATTCGTCGAGCCGCGAGGCAATGGAATCGAGAATGGAACGAAGGGTTCCCGTCGATAGCGCCGTCGACTTGCGGCTGCCGAGCAGCGCGCGCATGGGCGCCAGCAATTTCGGGTTAAGGTCGACCTTGTCGGCATCGCCGACCACCCGGAAGGAATTGAACCAGCGCACTTCCGGCCGCAGCGACAGCACGTGGTTGAAGACGAGGATGATGCCAACGGCGAGAACGCCGAGAATAAGGCCGTTGAGGCCCGGATTGTGCATGAAGGCTTCCTGACCCTGGCGGAACAGGATGGCGGCAATGAAGCCGACGATGATCAGGAAAAGGATCATCGTCCAGAAGAATGCCATTGGGCTGGAGAGCTTGTAGTCGCGGCTCTGCATCGGATCGTCATTCGAACCGAGATCCGACAATTTCACATTTTTCATGAGTACCTCAGCCACCGCATTTCACCGCAGCAGAAGACTAGAGCATCATTGCGCCGAATTGAAGGGTGCGCGCGCACAAAGCTGTGCGCCGCAAAAGAGAGTTTGGACGGAATAGTCTGGGGCCAGACGCGGCTCAGCGCGTCGGGATCGGACGCTTGACGACCTCGATCAGCGCCTTCTGGATATACTCGTTGCCGCAGACGACGGTACCCTTGCCAAGCATGTCGTTGCCGCCGTCGGCGTCGGAGAGGAAGCCGCCGGCCTCGCGGATCAGAAGAATACCAGCCGCAACGTCCCAGGGCGAAAGGCCAACCTGCCACATGCCGTCGAAACGGCCGGCTGCCACATAGGCGAGATCGAGCGCAGCGGAACCAACGCTACGCACGCCGGCCACTTCGCTCATGACGTGGCGCAGCTCGACCAGAAACTTGCCGTGGTTGCCACGACCGAGATGCGGAATGCCGCAGGTGACGACGCAATCCGACAGCACGCGACGACCGGCGACCCGCAGGCGGCGATCGTTGAGGAAGGCACCGCCGCCACGCTCGGCGGTATAGAGCTCATCGGTGCCCGGATTGAAGATGACGCCGGCGACGATCTCGCCGTTGCGCTCCAGACCGATCGAAACCGCAAACAGCGGAATGCCGTGCAGGAAGTTGGTCGTGCCATCGAGCGGGTCGACGATCCAGCGGTGCGCGCCGTCGGTGCCGATGATTTCTTCGCTTTCCTCGCCGAGGAAGCCATAGGTCGGACGCGCCTTCATCAGCTCTTCGCGGATGATCTTCTCTGCCTTGAAATCCGCCTGCGAGACGAAGTCGCCGGGGCCCTTGACCGAAACCTGAAGGTTCTGCACCTCGCCGAAATCGCGGCTCAGCGACTTGCCGGCCTTGAGGGCGGCCTGGACCATGACATTGAGAAGAGCTGAGCGGGCCATATGGCTATTCCTTGAAACACGAAAGACGCCTTCCGGACCCGGATCAGGGTCCCGGCTGAGCGGGATCGGCGGCGCGAAAAAGATTGGCGGCCTCAAGACCACAAAAACGCGCGCATTTCAAGGGGACAGCCGCATAGCTGCCCTGCGCACGGTGTGATCGTTGATTTCACCCCTTTCCACCTTGATGCATCGGCAACGCCGCCGCCGAGGAGACGCCGAGTGCCAGCTAGAATTTCTGTTGGGTCATCAGAATTTCGCGGGCGAGTTGGTCGAGCGGCAGGATGCGGTCGACACCGCCATGGGCGATCGCCTCCTTCGGCATGCCGAAGACGACGCAGCTCGCCTCATCCTGGGCGACGGTATAGGCGCCCGCCTGCTTCATCTCCAGCATACCGCGCGCCCCGTCATCGCCCATTCCCGTCATGATGATGCCCATGGCGTTCGAACCCGCCGCTCTTGCGGCCGATCGAAACAGCACGTCGACGGAAGGCCTGTGGCGAGAGACCAGCGGCCCCTCCTTCACCGATACGGAATAGCGCGCACCTTGGCGCTCGAGAAGCATATGGTGGTCGCCGGGTGCGATCAGCACATGGCCACGCAGCACGGCATCCCCATCCACGGCCTCCTTGACCTCCACCTCGCACAGGCCGTTGAGCCGCTTGGCGAACGCTGCGGTAAACTTTTCCGGCATGTGCTGGACGATGACCATGCCTGGCGAATTGGCCGGCAGTGCTTCGAGCAGCGCCCGCAATGCCTCGGTGCCGCCTGTGGAGGCGCCGACGCAGACGACCATCTCGGTGGTCTTGGCCATCGGCCGACCGCTCGGCGGCGGCAACATCACGTCGGCGGTAAGCTTTGCGGCAGGCGCGCCGACGCGGGCCGCACTGGCTTCGATCGCCCGCTTGCTACCCGGGATTCGCGCATGCGAGGCAGCCTTGACGACTTCCCTTATCCGCATGCCTTCCTCGGCCAGATAGTCGGCGGCACCGATCCTCGGCTTGAGAATGACGTCGACCGCGCCGGCCTCCAGTGCCTGCAGCAATGTCTCTGATCCCGCTTCCGTGAGCGACGAGCACATGACGACCGGGATCGGCCGCTGCAACATCAGCTTGCGCAGAAAGGTGATTCCATCCATGCGAGGCATCTCGACGTCGAGGGTGATGACGTCGGGTATCTCCTCCTGGATCTTCCGTGCTGCGGCGAAGGGATCGGTCGCCGCCCCCATGACCTCGATTTCGGGGTCCTCCGACAGGATCGTGGTCAGGGTCTGCCGGACGCTGGCGGAGTCATCTATGATCAGGACGCGGATTTTTTTTGGCATGCCGTTTCCGTGGGGTTAGAGGCGCTTGAAGACGGTGTTGGAGACCTGCTTGAGCGGCACGTCGATCCCGGTTATCGATTCCGAATGGCCGATGAACAGATAGCCGCCGGGTTGCAGGCATTCGCAGAGCCTGGAAATAACCTCTGCCTGTGTCGTCTTGTCGAAATAAATCAGCACATTGCGGCAGAAGATGATGTGCATGGGGCCGCCGACGCCGTAGGACTTGTCCATCAGGTTCATCCGCCCGAATCCGACGCGCGACCGCAACCGCGGCACGATGCGCACATCGCGTCTCTCCTTCTGCTTTGACAGCATCACGTATTTCCGACGAAGATCGGCCGGAACGGGGTCCATCAGATTATCCGGATAGATGCCGAGCTTTGCCGCCTCCAGCACGTCTGTGCTGAGATCGGTTGCCAGGATCGTGTAACTGACCCTGGGCATCTTTTCGACGAACTCCGCCAGCACCATCGCCATGGTGTAAGGCTCGGCCCCGGTCGAACAGGCCGAACTCCACACCCGCAGGCGCGTTTCCCCCTGGCGCACCAGATCGGGTAAGGCGACGGTTTCCAGATATTCGAAGTGCTTCGGCTCGCGGAAGAAGTCGGTCTTGTTCGTCGTCACCGCATCGATCAGATGTACCGTCTCGGTCTCGAGGCCATCTCCTTCGAACAGGAAGTCGCAATAATCGTCGAACGACAGGATCCCCGTTGCCCGCAGGCGCCGCCGGAGGCGACCTTCGAGCATCGTCTGCTTCGTGGACGGCATCTTGATGCCGCTATAGTCGTAGATGAAGACAGCAAGCTTCTCGAAGTTGCGTTTGCTGATGTGATCGCCGAAGGCCTGGCCTTCCTGTTGCGCTACTGCCATGCGATGTCCACTCATGCGGCCTGGCCGGCGCGCGGGGCGAGGATTGCGGTATCCTCGCGCGACAGCAGCTGCCCGAGATCGACGATGACGACGAAGCCGTCCTCGCGGCGAACCACGCCGGCGATATAATCGGACCGCCAGCGGACGCCGATGTCCGGCGCCGCCTCGATCTGGTCCCGCTGGAACGGCGTGACCTCGAACACCCGATCGGCGACAAGCCCGAGCGTCAGGGTCTTGGAAGCGATCGGAATGTCGAGAACCAGCACGCGGGTATGCGGCGTCGGGATGGTCTTCGAAAGCCCGAGCTTCAGACGCAGGTCGATGGTCGGGACGCCCTGCCCGCGCACGTCGCGCAGGCCGAGCAGGTAGTCGGGGCCGTTCGGGATCTTGAAAGCCTCGGCATAGTCGAGGATTTCGCGAACGACCTCAACCGGTACGGCAAAGACTTCCTCGCCTAGGCTGAAGGTAACGAATTGAGATTCGTGAGATGAGCTAGCCATGTTTATGCGCTTTCCTTGAAGTCCATGTCGCCTTCGTCCGGGCCGCCCATGGAGAGATCGAGTGCGTAGCCTTTCAGCCGTGCCTGTTGTGCAGCAACCGTGTTCGCGGGCTTGCTCGCCGGGGCCCGGCGAGCAGCGGCGGTCGGCTTACGGGCGGGTGCCGCAACCTTCGGAGCTTGTACGACTTTGCGGACACCCCCATCGACCTTGAAGAAGGAGATCGAGGTCTGCAGCTCTTCGGCCTGGGCAGCCAGTTCTTCCGAGGTTGCCGACATCTGCTCGGAGGCGCCGGCATTCTGCTGGGTGACCTTGTCGAGCTGTTGGATCGCCTCGTTGATCTGTGAGGCACCAATGTCCTGCTCGCGGCAGGCCGCGCTGATTTCGGAGATCAGTTCGGCAGTCTTGCGGATATCCGGCACCAGGCGGCCGAGCATCTCACCGGCATCGGAGGCTGCCTTGACCGTGTCGCCCGACATCGCGCTGATTTCTGCGGCAGCAGACTGGCTGCGTTCCGCCAGCTTGCGGACTTCCGAAGCGACGACCGCAAAGCCCTTGCCATGTTCGCCGGCGCGAGCCGCCTCGACAGCCGCGTTCAAGGCGAGCAGATCGGTCTGACGGGCGATTTCCTGGACGATGCCGATCTTCTCGGCAATCGTGCGCATGGCGCTGACGGCGCGGGTCACGGCCTCGCCCGATGCTTCGGCATCCTTGGCCGACTGGCGGGCGATCTTTTCGGTCTGGGCCGCGTTGTCGGCGTTCTGCTTGATGTTGGCGGCCATCTCTTCCATCGAAGCCGAAGCTTCCTCGGCGGAGCTCGCCTGTTCGGTCGCGCCCTGCGATACCTGTTCGGAACTGGCCGAGAGTTCCTGGCTGCCGGCCGAAACATTGTCGGCGGCAGACAGAGCGTCGGCAACAACGCCGCGCAGCCGCTCGGTCATGCTCTTGAGCGAGATGCCAAGCGTGTCCTTCTCCGAGAGCGGCGTGACGTTGACCGTCAGGTCACCATTGGCGATCTGATCGGCAACGGCTGCGGTGTTGCGCAGGTTGCTGGTCATGAGATTGATCTTGGCCACCAGGTCCCTGATTTCGTCGTTGGACTTGATCTCGACATCCGTATCGAGATCACCCAAGGCGACGGCATCGGCGGCGACACCGACCTTACGCAGGCCGCTGCTGATACCGAGCGCGATCCAGATGGCCGCGATGATCGCGATTGCCGTCGCGACACCGGCGACTGCAAGCAAGGTAAAGCGGGTCGTCGAATACAATGCATCGTTGTCCGCGTCCGCCTTGGCCATGCCCTTCTTCTGGATATCGACCAGTTTGGCCAGGCTCTCGGTTACCTTTGCCGCAAGCTGGCGAACCTGGCTATTGGAGAGCGTGATCGCGTCTTCAATCTTGCCGCTGGCGCGCAGCGATGACAGAGGGGCCGCGGCATCCTGGACGGCTTTGACACCGGCTGTGACGGCCTCCCAATAGGGCTTTCCTTCAGGACTTGCGATGGCGAGCCCGGCGTTGGACAGATCCATCACCTCGACGAGATTTTTGTCAAAGCCCTTGAAGTACCCTTCTGCCAGCGTATCGTCGCGCTCAAGCAGGGCGTTCTTCTGGGACCGAACGGCCTCGGACATCTTTCCGGAAATCGTCAGAGCGTATTCCAGCCGCTTGACAGGCCCCGCGACCATGTCGCCGCTCGACTGGTTGAGTGTTGCAAGGCTCATCGTGCTGTAAATCGCAGTCCCGATCAACATCAGGATCATCAGGCCAAAGGCCAAGGCAAGTTTGAATTTGATAGTAAAGCGCATCGTCAGATTCCCCTCAGAACTGTGAAAATTACCCCGTAGCAAGACCGTTGCATCCGATCTTCTACACACCGAATTCTCGGTGGAGACGCCATGATCATCCTGGCGCTTCAGGCCCCGCCGGTGAGGCGGGGCCAGGCTTTTCAGCCGGTCTGCCTAAAATCGTTGTCGCCCTCGTCGGGACCGCCCATCGACATGTCCAAGGCAAAGCCTTGAGCACGCGTCATCTGGGCGGAGACCGACTGGCTGGACGACGGCTTGGCCCTTTGTGCCTTTACAGGTGCTGAACGCTGTCCCTGGGCGGACGCAGCTGCTGGACGCGGGCTCTGGACGTGCGCCTTGCGGCTGGCGTTCGCCCGCGCGGCGGTCGTCTCGATCTTGAAGAACGAGATCGAGGTCTGCAACTCTTCCGCCTGGGCGGCGAGCTCTTCGGAGGTCGCCGACATCTGCTCGGAAGCGCCAGCGTTCTGCTGGGTGACCTTGTCGAGCTGCTGGATCGCCTCGTTGATCTGAGAAGCACCGACGTCCTGCTCGCGGCAGGCGGCGCTGATTTCCGAGATCAGTTCGGCGGTCTTGCGGATATCCGGCACCAGGCGACCGAGCATGTCGCCAGCCTCGGCTGCCGCCTTGACGGTATCGCCCGACATCGAGCCGATTTCGGCCGCGGCCGACTGGCTGCGTTCGGCGAGCTTGCGGACTTCGGAAGCGACGACCGCGAAACCCTTTCCATGTTCGCCTGCTCGCGCCGCCTCGACGGCCGCGTTCAAGGCCAACAAGTCGGTCTGGCGGGCGATTTCCTGGACGATGCCGATCTTCTCGGCGATCGTGCGCATGGCGCTGACGGCGCGGGTGACCGCATCGCCCGATGCCTCTGCATCCTTGGCCGATTGGCGGGCGATCTTTTCGGTCTGGGCCGCATTGTCGGCATTCTGCTTGATGTTGGCAGCCATCTCTTCCATGGCGGCGGAGGCCTCTTCGGCGGAGGCTGCCTGCTCGGTCGCACCCTGAGACACCTGCTCGGCGCTGGCGGACAGTTCCTGGCTGCCGGAGGAGACGTTGTCGGCGGCGGAAATCGCGTCGGCAACGACACCGCGCAGGCGTTCGACCATCTGCTGCAGTGCCAGGCCGAGGGTGTCGCGGTTCGACAAAGGCATCGGCGAAACCGTCAGGTCGCCTTCGGCAATCTGGCGGGCCACATCCGAGGTTGCCCGCAGATTGGTGATCATGCTCTGCATCGCCACGCCGAGAACGTCCTTCTCGGACAAAGGCTGGGCCGTGCTCGAAAGATCGCCTTCCGCGATCTGACGGGCGACATCCGACGTGCCCCTGAGATTGGTGATCATGCCCTGCATCGCCATGCCGAGCACATCCTTGTCCGAGAGCTTCTGCGCCGTGACGGACAGGTCGCCTTCCGCGATCTTGCTGGCAACAGCCGCCGTGTTTCGCAGATTGAGCGTCATCCGCCCCATGGAATTCACCAGGTCACGAATTTCGTCGTTGCTCTTGTGTTCGATGTTCTGCTCGAGATCGCCAATGCTGACGGCATCCGCGAGGTTGACCGCACGCTTGAGACCGCGGGAGATGTTGAGCAGGATCCAGAGCGCTGATGCCGTGGACACCAGGATCAGGCCGATCGTCATCGCGATGAGAAGGTTGCGAGAGCTTGCATACTGGTCGTTGGTGGCGGAGTCCGTTTCGGAAACGTTGCCCGTCACGGTCGCATTCAGCTTTTCCAGCACATTCAGAAGCTGGACAGTGATCTGCTGGCCCTCACCCATCGAGATCGTCCCAGCCTGGGTGTTGGATTCGTTCGTATTTTCCTTGGCAAGCACGATGACGCGATCCTGCATCGGGACCCATTTCGCATAAAGGTCCGCGAACTGGGCCATGCCGCTGCGGATATCGGGATCCGGAGATGCGGCAAGGCGCTGTTGTAGCGACTTTATCAAATCACGCTGCTGCGAGGTCTCTTCGACGTAACCGGCAATCTTGGCCGGGTCGGTGTTGATGATGGCATCCTTTTCGGACCGTATCGAGCGCAGAACCGCGTCCGAGAGCGCGCCGGAGTCGCGCAGATTGGCCACCGGTCCCGCGACCATCTCGGAAATGTCGCTGTTAAGCGATGAAAGGTTGTAGATCGACAGTCCGGCCATGGCGCAGGTGAGCAGCACGATGAAGGCAAAGACCAGACTGAGTTTTAGTTTGATGGTGAGGCGCATCGCGGACTCCAAGCCGTTGGTTTCGTTACAATCGCTGGCCCAAGAGCATGAGCCCGCGTATCGATTTGTCTCAAGAGCTTGTCATCTACTCCCGCGTCAGCGGCTTGCCGCCATCACGCATCCAACGATTGCATCCGTTGGTTCAGTTCATGCCGGGGCCGCATCCGTGGCCCCGGACGATGTCAGATGCTGGCGTCAGGCGCTTTCGCGGAAATCGTCGTCATCGGCGTCCGGTCCGCCCAGGGACAGATCGAGCGCAAAACCCTGCGCCCGAGCCTGCTGTGCAGCAACGCCCTGAGCTGCCCGCGCGGAAGACGACATGGCCTTTCGCGCCGGCATTGAAGATTGTTTCGCTGGAACTCGGGCCGACGTCTTCCTTGACGTCCCGCTCCGGGCACTCGTCGTCTCGACCTTGAAGAACGCGATGGAGGTCTGCAGCTCTTCCGCCTGCGCGGCCAGTTCTTCCGACGTGGCCGACATCTGCTCCGAGGCGCCGGCATTCTGCTGGGTCACCTTGTCGAGCTGCTGTATTGCCTCGTTGATCTGAGAGGCACCGACGTCCTGCTCGCGGCAGGCGGCGCTGATTTCCGAGATCAGTTCTGCGGTCTTGCGGATGTCGGGCACCAGGCGCCCGAGCATTTCCCCGGCTTCGGCTGCTGCCTTGACGGTATCGCTCGACATCGAGCTGATTTCCGCGGCGGCGGACTGGCTGCGTTCGGCAAGCTTGCGGACTTCCGAAGCGACGACCGCAAAGCCCTTGCCATGTTCGCCGGCGCGAGCCGCCTCGACGGCCGCATTCAAGGCCAGCAGATCGGTCTGGCGGGCAATCTCCTGGACGATGCCGATCTTCTCGGCAATCGTGCGCATCGCACCGACGGCGCGGGTCACGGCTTCACCAGACGCTTCGGCATCCTTGGCCGACTGGCGGGCAATTTTTTCCGTCTGGGCTGCGTTGTCGGCGTTCTGCTTGATGTTGGCGGCCATCTCTTCCATCGAGGCTGAAGCTTCCTCGGCGGATGCCGCCTGCTCGGACGCCCCTTGCGAAACCTGTTCGGCGCTGGCGGAGAGCTCTTGGCTGCCGGAGGAGACGTTGTCGGCAGCGGAAATGGCATCGGCAACGACACCACGCAGGCGTTCGACCATCTGCTGCAGCGCGATGCCGAGGGAGTCCCGTTCGGACAGCGGCTTCGGGGAGACCGTGAGGTCACCCTCGGCGATCTGACGGGCAACGTCGGAGGTCGCTCTGAGGTTGGTGATCATGCTTTGCATCGCCAGTCCGAGCGTATCCTTATCTGACAGCGGCTGCGCCGTCACCGACAGGTCTCCCTCCGCGATCTTGGAGGCGATAGCCGCCGTGTCTCTCAGGTTGCCGGACATCCGGGTCATCGAGGTAACGAGATCGCGGATTTCGTCGTTGCTCTTGTGTTCGATCTGCTGGTTGAGATCGCCCAGGCTGACGGCATCGGCGAGGCTGACGGCGCGCTTAAGACCGCGCGATATGTTGAGCAGGATCCAGGTGGCAGAGGCCAGGGCCAGGACGATCAGGCCGATGGTCATCGAGACAAGCAGATTGCGCGAGGTCATGTACTGTAGATTGGTCGCCGCATCCGTCTCCGCGACGTTGCCCGTTACGGTATCATTAAGCTTCGTCAGGAGCTGAAGCATCTGGTCGGTAAGCTGCTGGCTTTCTCCCATGGAGATCGCGCCGGCCTTGGTGTTGGATTCAGGCGTGTTCTGGATCGCAAGCGCTGTGACCTGATCCTGGAGCGGCACCCATTTTGCGTTGAGATCCGAGAGCTCTGCGACATGGGTGCGAATTTCTGGGTCCGACGACGCGCTGAGCCGCTGCAGCAACGTCTTGATCGCCTCGCGCTGCTGCGTGATCGTATTGACATAGGTGGTTATCTTGGATGGATCGGTGTTGATGATCGCATCCTTTTCGGACCGCACCGATCGCAGCACGGCTTCTGCAAGTTCTCCCGCTTCGCGCAAGTCGACGACCGGTCCTTTCACCATGTCGGTAATGTCGTTGTTCAGGGCGGACAGGTTGTTGATCGACAGTCCGGCCATCGCGCAGGTGAGCAGCACGACAAACCCGAAGACCAGGCCTAGCTTAACTTTAATAGTAAAACGCATTATGGAGACTCCAAGCGGGTTGTATTGGTCGGGACAAGCCTGCGATCAAAGTCCAAAGAGGACCGCTAAAATTGCAATAGGTGAAAAGAGCCTGACATCTACTCTCGCGACGATCGGCCTGAGGCCTCTCACGCATCCAACGGACATTCGTTGGCATGGCCCGTCCGGGAGGTTGTCCGCCCGGCTAGGCTGGTCGCTCGACTGACATGACTAAACGCATGTCGGGATCTGGAGCGGCCCGAAAGTGAAGTGGTCTGGCGCGCAGCCATGGGCGGTCATCGCTATGGCGCGGGAAATTGCTTGGCTGTTAAGTGTAAGCTGATCTTAGAGCCCATGGTCATGCCTCCTGGCATCGGCGAAATTGGATCCGGTGGCAGGCGGCATAAGCTGCGCTGGCACCAAGCAAATTTAACAAGAGCGATCCATTCACCCCTCGTCGACGGTCTCTCCGACGACGAAACCAGCGCGTACACACGGTGGCCGTGGTCCGGCGGCCTCGACGGCCGCCGGAATTTTTTGTCGATCAGGCGCTTTCGCGGAAATCCGCGTCGTCTGCGTCCGGACCGCCCATCGACATATCGAGAGCGAAGCCCTTGGCACGTGCCTGCTGAGCAGCCACGCTGTTGGTCTGCCTTGCGGCCGGAGCCGGGCGGCGGGCATTGACAGGTGTCACCGAAGCCTTGGCGGCCGGCTTGGGTGACGCCTTGCGGACCGGCTTGTGGGCGATGGTATCGACCCGGAAGAAGGCGATCGATGCCTGCAGCTCTTCCGCCTGGGCGGCCAGTTCTTCCGACGTCGCCGACATCTGCTCCGAGGCGCCGGCATTCTGCTGGGTGACCTTGTCGAGCTGCTGGATCGCTTCGTTGATCTGCGAGGCACCGATATCCTGCTCGCGGCAGGCAGCGCTGATTTCGGAAACCAGTTCTGCCGTCTTGCGGATATCCGGCACCAGGCGGCCGAGCATTTCCCCGGCTTCGGCAGCTGCCTTGACGGTATCGCCCGACATCGAGCTGATCTCGGCGGCAGCAGACTGGCTGCGTTCCGCCAGCTTGCGGACTTCCGATGCGACGACCGCAAAGCCCTTGCCATGTTCGCCGGCACGAGCCGCCTCGACGGCCGCATTCAGGGCCAAGAGGTCGGTCTGGCGCGCGATTTCCTGGACGATGCCGATCTTCTCGGCAATCGTACGCATGGCACTGACGGCGCGGGTCACGGCTTCGCCCGAGGCTTCGGCGTCCTTGGCCGACTGGCGGGCAATCTTCTCGGTCTGCGCTGCGTTATCGGCATTCTGCTTGATGTTCGAAGCCATCTGCTCCATCGAGGCGGACGCTTCTTCTGCCGACGCGGCCTGCTCGGTTGCGCCCTGCGAGACCTGCTCGGAGCTGGCGGACAGCTCCTGGCTACCGGCGGAGACGTTGTCGGAAGCCGAAAGCGCATCGCCGACCACGCCCCGGAGGCGTTCGATCATGACGTTGACGTTTCCAAGCATATCGCCGATTTCGTCGCGATTGGTTATCTCGGCAGTCTTTGTCAGATCGCCCTCTGCGACGTCGCGGACCACGGCATTGGCGCGGCGCAAGCCCTTGCCGATGGTGCTGGCAATCCAGAATGCGGTGACGGCGGCGATCAGCACGGCGACGGCCGCGATCGATATCATCAACAGACGGATATGGGCATACTGCACATCCGTGTCGTCGACGGCGAACTTCATCTTGGCCTGTTCGTCGGCAAGTTTCGCCTCAAGGCCTGTACCGATGGTATTAGTTATCTTACGTGCGTCACCAACGGACAGGGCATAGGCCCCTTCCTTGTCGCCAGCCTTGAGCAGATCGCGAATCTGGTCGTCGAACTGGATCAGGGAGCGTATCTGTCCTTCCGTCTCGTTCCAGGATACACGGGCCTCTTCAGGCAGGATCTTGTTCAGCGCCTCGAACGCCTCGTTGATATGCGTGCGAGCTCGCTCGGCTTCAGCAACGGCTGCCTTGGTGTCGTCCGGGGTACGCGCGAGAAGCAAATTCTTCTGCTGCCGGATGATCTGCAGCAGTTCGATGTCGATCTGCTGGGCCAGCTCAAGCCGTGCGGCCGGGCCCTGGAGAGTGTCGTTGATCGTATCGTTGAAATTGCCGATGCTTAGGATCGCATAACCGGCGGTGCCGACCAGCAGCAGGATGATGAAAGTAAAGGCCCCCACCAATTTGGCCTTGATTGTCAGTCTCATAGTTGAGTTCCCCTATTTCGTCGAGTACCGCCGGTCAGGCAGCGAGCGGCCTATCGCGGCGTGTCGCGAAAATGGCCTGCAGGTTTGGAAGGATGATGAATTCACCGCCGCGCTTGACGAGGCAGCTGATGTAGTCCGGGCGCCACCGCATGCCCACACTGGGCGGCGCTTCGCTGGAGGCTTTCGCCAGCGTGGTGACTTCATTCACCTTATCCGTACGCAATCCGACCAGTGTCGGTTCGTCCTGTATCGTCAGTGCGATGACGACGATGCGGCTGTCTATCGTGGGCGGCGCGGCTTCCATGCCGAAGGCAAGGCGGAGGTCTGCCAGAGGTATGACCTTGCCGCGAAAATTGATCACGCTGGCAACGAAAGGCTGGCTTCCCGGCACTGCGGTTTCCGGCAGGAGATCGAGAATTTCCTGCACCATCGCCGCTTCGAGGGCGAAGGTCTCGCCGTTGAGATCGAAAGTCAGAACTTCGAGTTCTTCGGCATCGTTCCAATGATTGTCGTTCTGAAGTGACTGGCTCATCCTGCTGCGCGCAATTGCGCCTCCTGTTGCTGACCGGCGGCGACCAGATGGACGACGTCGAGAATAAGCGCGACGTTGCCGTCACCGAGGATCGTCGCACCCGAGAACGTCGCAACATCCTGGTGAAGCTTCGACATGGACTTGATAACGGTCTGATGGTCGCCGATGATCTGGTCGACGACCAGGCCGACCCGTTCGGTCCCGGTCGAGATGACCACCACCTTCTGATGGACGTCCGGCTTGGTGCCCGTGCGGAACAGTTCGCGCAGCCGGAGAAACGGCACCAGGCTGTCGCGCAGCGAGATGAAGCTGCGTCCACGCGAGCGCAGATCTTCTTCCAGCGACAGCTCGAGGCATTCTTCGACAGCCGAAAGCGGGATCACATAGCGGCCGCTGCCGACCCGGACGAGCAGGCCGTCGATGATGGCGAGCGTCAGCGGGATGCGAAGCGAGACTTCCGAGCCCCGGCCGTCATTGCTGGTGACGTCGATCGCACCACGCAGGGCCTCGACCGTCTTCTTGACCACGTCCATCCCGACGCCGCGCCCGGAAAGATTGGTGATCTGTGCCGCGGTCGAGAAGCCGGGCGCAAAGATCAGCTGCAGCAGGTCGCTGTCCGACAAGACCTGGCCGGGCTGGATGAGCCCCGAGCTCTCGGCCTTGGCGCGAACGCGCTGGCGGTTGATGCCACGGCCATCGTCGCGGATCGAGATGATCACTTCGCCGCCGGACTGGCGGGCCGACAGCGTCACGGTGCCACCTTCGGACTTGCCGGCAGCCAGTCTTTCAGCCGGCGGCTCGAGGCCGTGGTCGATCGAATTGCGCACCAGGTGCACAAGCGGATCGGCCAGGCGTTCGATGACCGTCTTGTCGACTTCGGTCGTCTCGCCTTCCGTGACCAGCTCGATGACCTTGCCGGTCTCGCGAGCCAAGTCGTGGGTCAGGCGGCGGAAGCGGCTGAACAGGGTCGCGACCGGCACCATGCGCAGCACCATCATCGTATCGCGCAATTCGCCCGACAGACGTTCAATCTCTTCGGACACGGAGCGAAGCGCAAGATCGGAGCTCGAACTCGCCAACTGGCGCAGGCGCGACTGGGCGATCACCAGTTCGCCGACCCGATCCATCAGCTCGTCCAGTCTTTCCGCCGGAACGCGCACGCTTTCCGACGTCTTGGCCGGACGGGCGTCTGCCGGCACCGGCGCCGTGGCGGCTTCGATACGGGCGGGCGCTGTTTCGGATGCGGCGACAGGCGGGGCGACGACCGGAGCAGCCACAGCGGCGGCAACAGGCGCAGGCGCGGCAGCGACCGGGGCTTCCGCGACAGCGATGGCATCCGGCGCAACTTCGGTCAGCGTCTCGACCTCAAGCTGCATGTCGTCCATGACGAAGATGAACACGTCATCGATAGCCGAGCGCGGCTGATCGGAAGTCAGAAGCACCTCCCAGGAGAGATGCAGTTCCGTCGGCACCAGAATGTCGAGCGGCGGGATGGCCGCAGTATTGGCAACGATGGTGCATTCACCGAGTTCGCGCAATTCGTCCAGCAGGCCGAGTGGGTTGGTGCCGTTGATCATGGCATTGTGAGGCAGGCTGAACCGGATGCGCCAGCGGTTCAGGACCTTGGAAGGCGTCACGGCTGGGGCTGCAGCTGCAGCTGGTGTCGCGATTTGTGCCGCCGCAATCGGCATGGCGGAGGCCGCCGGGTTGCCGTCGACAGCGGCGCGCAACACCGCAAGGAGGCGTTCGCCCGCAGCCTGGTGGTCGCCGTTCGGTGTCTCGACGAGGGCCCGCATGTGATCCTGCGCCGCCAAGACCGCCGCAACCAACTCGGCCGTCGCCGGCACCTCGCCCTTGCGGACGCGATCGAAGGCGGTTTCGCAGTGGTGGGTGAAGGCCGCGAGCGCATCGAAGCCGAACATGGCCCCGGAGCCCTTCAACGTGTGCAGGCCGCGAAACACCGCGTCGATCTGCGCCTTGTCGTCAAGCCTGTGCGTTAGGTCGAGAAGGCCGCTTTCGATCTGCTCGAAGACTTCGGCAGCTTCGACACGAAAGACGGCGACTGGATCGAGTGTGTTCATCTGCCGAGCACCTTGCGGGTTATCTTGATAAGGTTTTCAGGGTCGAAGGGCTTGGTCAGCCAACCGGTGGCGCCGGCCGCCTTGGCACGCGCCTTCAGGTCGGCATCCGATTCCGTGGTCAGGAAGATGATCGGCACGCCCATATGTTCAGGCAGCTTGCGCAGTTCCTCGATCATCGTCAGCCCATCCATGACAGGCATGTTGAGATCTGTGATGATTAGGTCGAAAGCGCCGCCCTTTGCCTTGGCCAGTCCATCAGAGCCATCGACGGCTTCGGTGACCGTATAGCCGGCGTTGGAAAGGGAGATTTTGGTGGTCATTCGAATGCTGGCGGAGTCGTCAACCGTTAAAATATTCGCAGTCATACCTGTACCTCACTATGTAACCAGAACGCCGCATCTTCCGCGGACTGTGAATCGATGAAGCCACCCCGCTTCAAGACCTTCAAAACCGAACCCGTCGCAGGTTGCGCCAGGTGCAATGTCTTGCCTGCAGCCCGCGCATCCATGCGCGCTGCTTCGACCAGCTGGACGAAGCTCAGATCGACCTCGGCATCCGATGGAATATCAAGCGTTAAATCGGAGCCTTCCGCCATGCGCAGAGAAATCTCGCTGTGTACTTCTGATATATTCTTGATCATCAAAGAACTAGGAAGCTGCACAACGCAGTTATACTCGGTATCTGCTGACAAGATTGCCTCCTGTATCGATAAATATTAACTCGTCAGTAGAGGAATCTCATGGCAGCCTTAACAGGCCGTAAACCTGGGTTGCACCGGAACACAATTACAGCGAGTCCCGGAGGTACGATTTCTTACCTGGCAGAAATTGTGGCGAAAAATTGATAGACGGATAAATGCGAGTTTATTCAAAACTTTAGGATGCATTGAGTCAAATGCGCACGTCATTGCCGACCAATCATTAACGCTAGTAGGCGATAGGGCTCGCTACAACGCAGACGAGTCGTCGAAATTTACCGGAACTTTCCGACCTTGAGTCTAACTTCTGTCTCAAGACGAGGCGATCCAAGTAAAGGAACAACGATGGCAAGTGGAACAGCTCTGGCGCATGGCGATCTCCGGATGCCGGCGACCGACGTCCGTGACACCTTGGAGACAGCCCGAACGCAAGTGGAATCGCGCTTCCTGGAAGGCGGCGCGGTCCTTGTTTCGGTGCTGGAGGTCATCAACCAGCTCATGGCGTCGCTCGACCGGCTCACCAAGTCGCTCGACAGCGAGGGATCGACCGACACGACCGCCGACCTTCTGCAGACCGTCCGGACCCTGGTCGACCTGCCCCAGTTGGAGACGCGGCGCCAGGAAAACTTCGCCGTCCTCTCTGATGCCGGCGCTGCCCTCAGCACCCATGTGGCCGACATGCAGGAGACGATGCGGTACCTGCGGACCTTCGCGATCACCGTCAAGATTACCGGGGCCGGCATCGCCGAGTTCGGCGGCTTCGCTCAGGAAATCCTCGAGCGCATCCAGTCGGGCACCAACGAGGTCAACGGTTTTGCCGACCAGCTGACATCACTCGAACGCGACCTGAAGGTGGCGATGAACGTCGGCGCCAAGACCGCCAAGGGATATGACATAACCATCCCCAAGGTCGTTGCGGCCTTGGAGGAGGACGCCAAGACGATCGCGGGCCACCGCAAGGACCTCGCGGCGATCGCAAGCCAGGTCAGTGCCATTGCCCGTGGCGTGCAGAACAAGGTGGCCTCCACCCTTTCAGCGCTGCAGATCGGCGATATCACCCGCCAGCGCATCGAGCATGTGCAAAGTGCCTTCACCTTCCTGGAAGAATTCTTCGCCAGCGACGAAGGTCGCGCGTTGAGCGGTAACGCCCGCTCGCGCATCGAGAACCTCATCCACCATCTGACGGCGGCCCAAATGCGCGACATGGTCGAGGACTTCCAGCGCGAATCCCGCAATGTCGTCCAGACGATCACCAGCTTCAGCCACGACACGCAGGAAATCCTCAAGTTGCGGGATGAAATGAACGGTGCCGGCGAAGAGACCGACGGCAATTTCATGCGGGCCCTGGAAGACAGCGTCTCCACCGCGCTCGTCATCGTCAAGGATGTCGAGACGGCCAGATTGCACACAAATCGCATCAGCCAGTCGACACTCGACACGACGTCGAACCTTTTGAAGAGCATTGCCAGTATTCGCGCGGTCAAGACCGACATCCACTACATGGCGCTCAACACCAACCTGCGCTGCAGCCGCATGGGTGAGGAAGGCCGCTCGATCAACGTCATCACGGCCGAACTCCGGATTTTCGCCGCCAAGCTCGATGATTCAGCCGACTGCCTGGTGACCGGCCTCGGCCACCTGGAAACCGCCGGCAACGGCGTCGCCTCGACCCATGAGGCAGCCGCAGGCCGTCTGGACGAACGCCTGGCGGACGCGGTCGGAAACATCCGCGCCGGCGCCAACCTGATGGACCAGGAATTGGCTATCCTGTCCGAGCATGGTCGGGAAGTCGCCACCAAGATCAGCCTGTCGCTGAGCAAGCTCGATTTCCAGAACGACCTGGGAGAGACCCTCGCCAGTTGCGCCGACACCCTCAGCGAGCTGGCAGGTCCGCACCAGTCCGAGGCCGGCGATCTTGCCGACATCATCGCGCCGCTCGCCGCCCGTATCATGAAAGTCTATACGATGGCACAGGAGCGAAACGTCCACAGCGACATTCTGCCAGCCCCGACAGGCGCAACTCTGCATGCCGTGGAAACCGTGGCGGCCACAAGCGACGAAGACCTGTTCGAGGACGCGTTGTTCTAAGCGGAAATATCGCTCCCTAGCGGGCGCGGCGGAACTTGTTGGCAGCGTCGATCGCCGCCTTCTGCTGGTCGTCCTCGATGCCGAGATAGAAGTCCTCGAGCTCCGGGTCCTTGAGGCCGGCCCTGCGCGAAATGACGTACCACTTGGCGGCTTCGACCGGATCCTGCGGCGTGCCCAGCGCATTGATATAAAGGTGGGCGAGCTTGTTTTGCGCCACCACGTTGCCGCGATAGGCGGCAACCTTCATCCACTTGAAGCCTTCCTCGAGGTTGGCCTTGCCGCCGATACCGTTGACCAGCCAGATTCCCATGTCGAGCTGGGCGGTGTCGAAGCCGGCGTTGGCGGCGCGTGCCAGCCACAGCCGAGCCTGCTGCTTCTTCTCGGCCGGGACGCTCTCGAGACTGATGTAGATCTGCGAGACGGCATATTGCGCATCGGCGATGCCCTGCGCGGCAGATTTTTCGTAATAGGGCAGCGCCATCTCCAGCCCTTTGACGCCGGCATTGTCGGCGGTCAGGCTCTGGCCCCAGTTGAACTGCGCCGTGGGCTCGCCGGCATCAGCCGCCTTCTTCATCCACTGGTCCGCCGACTTGCGGTCGCGGGGCACGTCGCGCCCTTCCATTTGCGCGAGGGCAAACTTGAACATGGCCGTCGGATTGCCGCCCTCTGCCGCCTTGCCGTACCAGAAGGCGGCGTTCTTCGGATCGCGGCGGACGCCAAGGCCCTGCGACAGCAATTCGGCGATCAAGGTTTGCGCCGCCGGATCGCCAAGCTGCGCGCGCGGAAGTGCCTTCTGGAAGGCCGTCAGGTAGAAGCCGCGCTGAAAGGCGCCATAGGCTTCGTCGACAACGCCGGTATAGGGCTTTTCCGCCGGCAGCGCCGGCAGGCCGACACCCATCCGATCGAGCACGCCGATGCCGCCGGAAGGTTTCGGCTCTTCGGCGTTGGGCTGCAAAGGCTTTACGGCCCCCCCCTTCTTGAAAGGCTCGGGTTTCGGCTCGTTCGATGGCTCGATATGATCGGTGCGAAAGCTGCCGACATTGGGAGAGTTGGCAACACCGTCAGCCGCGCTCTGCGCGCTCGCCGACAAGGGAAGCGCGGCAAATCCGGTGAGGAAAGCCA